>Ga0182021_10006833_pt1 | contig 13544 bp, 11 predicted proteins | sample 612E3MmetaG_FD_120493 | JGI IMG/M metagenome (GOLD analysis project Ga0182021, IMG submission 120493) | Permafrost microbial communities from Stordalen Mire, Sweden - 612E3M metaG (Illumina Assembly) | ecosystem: Environmental > Terrestrial > Soil > Wetlands > Permafrost | place: Sweden...
ATATATCCATGTGTGCAGCCGGCACGAATAACGGGCACCATGCGATAGTTGTCTACGTTAAGAGATATTGAATTGTTCTCAGAGAATTCTTTAAGGGACGTCAGTAGAATAACTTCGGGGGATTCTGGATTCACAATAGCTTTAATTGAATCAATGATTTGTGAAATGTGGTCACAGATCAATATGTCATCTTCTAAAATGAGGCAATAATCAAAATTGCGTTCAATAATCGTTTTGTAAATGAAGACGTGGGATAATGCACAACCGATTTCACCTGGTGAGAGGGGTCTGAAAAAGCTACTGTTGTCATAATGAGTTGCCAGTTCTGTTGCATTTAATGACCTACCACGAACTGCTGGAAAAAACTCTGCCTGTAACCCGAGATGATCTAACTGCTCTTGTATTCTTTCCCTTCGGTCGGTTGACTCGGCAAGGTTTACAACAAAGATCGGCATTGTCATTTTATGTATTCTCTCAATTCTTACGAGTAATTTCTGTGTATTTATTAGTGTGGCACTCTGTACGCTTTCATTGATTAATAGCGTAATTCGGTAAAACCGTCATGTCAAAGCATCGTTAGCCGCTGATCAAGCCGTCGGTCCATTCCAGCATTTTTGCAATACCGCGTCGTGCCGTCACATGTGGTTCCCATCCGAAAAGCCGCATTGCCTTGCTTACATCAGCCACAAAAACCCTCTGATCGCTCTCCCGGGGTGCAAGTCGGGAGTAATTCAGCTTCACACCGGCCAACTCTTCAAGAAGGTCGAACAGCTCCAAGAGCGACAGGCTATTATCGATCCCGCCACCGATGTTGAATGCTTCGCCCCCGATCGTGTCTGCTTGCTCAAGTGCCGTATAATAGAGGCTTATCATGTCATCTGCATGGAGGACGTCGCGTACCTGTTTGCCGCTTCCCGATATGGTGAACGGCTCCTGGAGCAGACCACCTTTTGCTTCAGTCGCTTTCTGGCAGAACCATCCGATCCACCCCTGGTCATAGGTTGCGAACTGGCGGCCGCCGTACATGCTGGAATGCCGGAACACAATCGTTTTAAGCCCGAATATTCGAGCGTAATCGAGCATGTACTGATCCGCGGCACCTTTGGAACAGCCATACGGTGAGTGAAAGTTGAGCTGTGTCGCCTCATCAAAGCCATTCGGCTTGTCTATGCATTCATAGCGGGATTCCGTCTCTCGATAGGAGTATTGCTCAAGATCTCCATAAACCTTGTTCGTAGAGGAGTACATCACAGCCGCTTCCGGTGTAAAGAGGCGAACTGCCTCCAGTAGGTTATGCGTGCCGACTGTGTTGACTTCAAAGTCCATGCGCGGGTTGGCAATCGAAGTAGTCATTGCAACCTGGCCCGCCAGATGGAATACCGCGTCAGGTCTGAAATCCTGTACAAGCCTGGTTATGTCGTTCTGGTTGCGGATGTCGCCATGCACAAACCGAAATGTTCCTTTATCCTTTAGCCAGGTCAGATTAAGAAGTGAGCCTTCGCGATACAGGTTGTCAAAAACAACAACCTCAAAGCCTTTTTCAATGGCATGAGTCGCCAGATTGCTCCCGAGAAATCCACATCCACCGGTAATTAATAACTTCATATAGTCCTTGTCTCCCGTTCTTGCGCAACTATCTCTGAAAGTCCATTGGCAAGTGATGTGCTATGGAGCCAGCCTAAAGCACGTATCGCGTCAGTATTAACGACTGTTTCCATGGGTTCGTTTTTCCGATAAGGAATGGCGCCGAAATTGAGTTGAGTACGAGTGTTGCCAGTGATTTGCTTTGCCAGTTCAACAAAATCCCTGATGGAAATAGTGATTCCGGTCCCGACTTCGTAGCCGATATATCCAGATTTCAAAGATGCACAACTGTCAATAATACGTAAAAATGCAGAAACAATATCGTCGATATAGATAAAATCGCGCTTCTGCTCCCCCAGTGTTAAATCAATGCTGTCCACACCGTCCAGGAGTTGTTTGACGATGTAACTGACAAACTTGGTCGCGTCATCATGTGGCCCGTAAAAGTGTTCCAAGGCTACATTTACACAAACCATCTTTTGTGCATATCTGCCAAACCATTCATGAAACTGGTTTTTGGACAGAGCGTAATCACTAACACTTTTGTCGAGGATCGTATCCGTGTTTATAAAACAGCGAACACCGGCATCACATCCGGCATGTAGCAACTGGAGGGGCATGGTGAGGTTTGCCTCTAAAAGCTCTGCAGGGTCAGCATTCCCGCGTCCATAATTTGTAGCGCAGTGAATAACTGTTTCTATCTTGTTGATATGAAACAGATCGTATAGGCCGGAATCACCAATCGTATAGATGGTTATTCGATCAAGAAGAGGGGTAATTCTCTGAAACGAGGAAGAGTTTCGAACAAGGATTGTTACCTTGTGGCCATCCCCAACCAGACGAGTCAGGAGGTTACTGCCGAGAAATCCTGTTGCACCGGTTAAAAGGATGTTCATCGGCTACAGAATCCTCTCACCACCTCGACCATATACCCCACCATCTGCTCCGTCATTCCGGGATATACTCCAACCCAGAAAGTGTTATTCATAATGCGGTCAGTGTTTTCGAGTGTTCCTGCTACACGGTACCCTTTCCCCTCACGGCGCATCTCGTCGAAGCAGGGGTGCTTGATCAGATTGCCGGCAAAGAGCATGCGCGTCTGGATCCCGTTGCCCTCAAGATGGTTGACAATTTTGTCTCGGGTGAAACCGCTTTCCTTGCGCACGGTCAGCAGGAAACCGAACCAGGAGGGATCAGATTTTTCGGTTGCCTCAGGCAGGACGAACTTGTCTCCCAAGCTTGCCAGTCCTTCACGCAGCAGCTCCCAGTTCTTTTTGCGGGCTTCTATAAAGCCGGGGAGCTTCTCCAGTTGGGCACAGCCGATGGCAGCCTGCATATCGGTTACTTTCAGGTTGTAGCCGAAGTGCGAGTAGACATATTTGTGGTCGTACCCGAAAGGAAGTTCACCGAACTGCTGGCCGAAGCGGTTACTGCAGGTGTTGTCCTTGCCGGAGGGGCACCAGCAGTCGCGTCCCCAGTCACGGAAAGATTCAACCAGACGCTTCAACAGCGGATCATCTGTATAGACCGCGCCACCTTCACCCATGGTCATATGATGGGGTGGATAGAAACTTGAAGTTCCAATGTGTCCAATGGTCCCGGTGTATTTCCAGGTACCGTTGTGCTGATAACGTGACCCCAGAGCATCGCAGTTATCCTCGACCAGCCAGAGATTGTGCTTGTCGCAAAACATCTTAGCCGCAGCTAGATCAAAGGGGTTACCCAACGTGTGGGCCACCATGACCGCTTTGGTTTTTTCAGATAATGCCGAATCCAGTCGGGTGACATCGAGATTATACGTAGGGAGCGAGACATCAACAAAAACCGGTATAGCTCCGAATTGGATGATGGGTGCGACAGTAGTTGGGAAACCGGCAGCCACGGTAATGACCTCATCGCCTGGCTTGATGCGGCGTTCTCCCAGCTTTGGCGATGTCAACGCCATGAATGCGAGGAGATTTGCGGAAGATCCTGAGTTGGTAAGGGAGCAGTACTGAACCCCAAGAAATTCGGCGAATTCCATTTCGAAACGTTCCGCGTATCGTCCAGTAGTGAGCCAGAAATCAAGCGATGAATCAATCAGATTAGTAATCTCAGCTTCGTCAAATACACGACCTGCGTAGGGAATGTGATCGCCCGGCGTGAAAGTCTTTTTCTGACCATGTGCATGCTGATAATAGGCGACTGAAGCCTCTATGGCCTTTTTGCGTAGTTGATCTTCAAGTTCGTTTTTCACTGCTGCTCCTGTACTGATTTTTCATAGGAATCAATCTGCTCCAGGCAGCAACGTCGCAGGTCGCCCGCAGAGCGGTACACATTAGTCCACTCCATGATGCTATCCAGAGCTATTTCAAGATTCCAGCGCGGCCGCCAGCCAAGTCGCATGCGGGCTTTTGAGCAATCAAGTTTAAGATAGTGCGCCTCATGGGGATGGTCTCCGGCATCTATTTCATATCGTGCGCCATTGCCCCAGAGTCTACACATGCATTCAACAATCCACTCAACAGGTTTGGCGTCATCGTCGGTCGGGCCGAAGTTCCAGCCTTCGGCAAATTCTGTACCTGATTCGTACAACTTTTGGGCAAGGGACAGATATCCGCTGAGAGGCTCCAGAACATGCTGCCAGGGACGAATTGCGTGAGGATTGCGTATCCGGACCGGTTCTCCTGCCAGTAGCGCGCTGATACAGTCAGGTATCAGTCTGTCGGTTGCCCAGTCGCCGCCTCCAATTACATTGCCGGCACGTGCTGAAGCCAGCGCGACTGAACGCTGGAAATACGAGTTACGATACGCGGCGGTTACTAATTCGGAACATCCTTTGCTGCTTGAGTATGGATCGAATCCCCCCATTGGTTCGTTCTCTCGGTATCCCCATACCCACTCACGGTTTTCATAACATTTGTCAGTGGTAACATTAACTACTGCTTTTACTGACGGACATCCGCGCACCGCCTCTAACAGGTGGACTGTACCCATTACATTGGTGGCGTACGTCTCAACAGGTATTATATACGAATCTCGAACCAGAGGTTGCGCTGCCATATGGATGACGATCTCCGGTTGCGCTTCGGCCATGGCACGCGCCAGACATTCGGCATCACGCACATCGGCGATCCGGGAATCAACCAGTTCAGAAACGCGAGCCAATGAAAAGAGACTTGGTGTGGTTGGAGGATCAAGCGCATAGCCTGTTACATGAGCACCCATACTGGAGAGCCAGAGACTAAGCCAGCTCCCTTTGAAACCGGTATGCCCCGTAACGAATACTTTCTTGCCGGCAAAAAAATATTTCATTACCATACCTTCCATGGTGCATTTCCAGAGGTCCAGAGATCTTCAAGATGGCTCTTGTCTCGCATTGTATCCATCGGTTGCCAAAAACCGGAATGCTTGTGTGCTACAAGCTGTTTGTCTCGCGAAAGGCCTTCCAGAGGCTCTTTCTCCAGAACGGTAGAGTCTCCGGCGATGTAGCTGAAAACCTCCGGTTCCAGTACAAAGAAGCCGCCGTTAATCCAGGCCCCATCTCCTTTCGGTTTTTCTTTGAAACCATGTACCATATTCTCGCTGTCCAGATCCAAAGCACCAAATCTTCCCGAAGGTTGAACGGACGTTACCGTCGCAAGTTTGCCATGGGATTTGTGGCAGGCAACGAGGTCAGTGATGTTAACGTCCGAAACGCCATCACCATACGTCAGCAGAAACGGTTCGTTTCCGATATATTCCTGGACCCGTTTAACCCGGCCGCCAGTCATGGTTTCACCACCTGTGTTGACTAGTGTTACCGTCCATGGCTCAGCCGTGTGGTGATGAACCATGCGCTCGTTGCCATGTTTGAAGTCAAAGGTAACGTCTGATTCATGAAGAAAATAATGGGCAAAATACTCTTTGATGCAATAGCCCTTGTACCCGAGACAAATGATGAAATCGTTAAATCCATAGCTGGAATAAATCTTCATAATATGCCAGAGAATCGGGCGTTCACCAATCTCTATCATCGGCTTTGGTTTTAGATGTGATTCTTCACTGATGCGTGTGCCGAACCCTCCGGCTAAAATTACAACTTTCATAATAAATTCCTTCTTTCAAAAAAAATCCAGTTGAGTACCGCATCAGTATTATTGCCGTTTTCTGTGAATCTCCGCCATTGGCCTGAGGATCAACTATTCGCTTAAGAGTCTCTCAAGTCAGGTAATCAAGGCAGCGTCCATATCCAGTTACTGGTTGTCGGTTGCTTCCTCAGCCCGACCGCGCGGTAAAATCCATTGGCCTTTTTTTATCGATCTTGCTGTCAAAAGACCGGATACTACATCAAACGGTGACAGCACACGTTTCTTTTCGCTGTAGCGTCCGATAATGCTTCCGGGAAGCGTCCATCTGCCCGTCTCTTTGCATTCTCTTTTCCATTCGTACGCATACAGTTTTTTGAGCCATTTCTCACCGAGGTACTGCTCGGCAAACCAGAGTCGCGCCTGACGATAGCACTTGGACAAGTAGTTCTTTTTCTCGCCGACTGTTATTGAACCCTCGTGGGCGCGGAAAAATGAGAGTGGTTCGTGTACATAGGCAATCTGCGGGTACTTTGAGGCGGTGAGTAGATAAATGAGCAGGTCGGGACCTGCTCCATGCATTGGGAAATCCTTAATCGACGAAGACGGTATGTCAAGCATCAGGTTTTTTTGGAGGTCATGTAGCCGGAACAGCGCTCCGCCGGGCGAAACCGGAAGATCTCCGTTGAAAAGTGCCATGCTGATGAAGCGGCTGCTGGCAAAGATGCCGGTCTGTCCGGTAAACTGGTATCTGACATCACCATTAAATGGTGATGGACCCACGACCGCAGAGGAAAAGACAAATCCGATATCATCATGCTCGAAAAAAGGGATGGTCTTAGCCAAATAATCTGGAGACATAAGGTCATCAGAGAAAAGAATCTTGCCATACATGCCACGTGCCTCTGCGATGCAGCGGTGCCAGTTGCGGACCGGCCCAAGATTCGAGCTGTTGCTTAATACCCGGATACGGTGATCCTGCGCTGCCAACTGCTGGCAGACTGCCAATGTCCCGTCAGTGCTGGCATTGTCGACCACCACTATTTCGCAATCGCTGATCGTCTGTTCGCAGGCCGACTGGAGGCACGGACCGATCAAGTTTTCACGATTATAGACTGGAACCAGAATGCTGACCATCGGAGAATGTTGCCGAGAAATCATTTGAAGACCTTTTCCGGTTTTTTCAAGTACCATCCGAGCCGATTCTGGGCGGCATGGCCAAGTCTGCAGTTGGAATTAATAAACGCAATCCCTTCCAATTTTACAGTTCCTTGTGCTGGCAACTGATGATTGAATTCGAAATAAATGCATCCATGTTTAATATGACGCAGGTCCGGCCATTCGGTGCTGCAATAATCCGCTCAAAATTGAATGGGCAGAAAAATATCGTATAAAAACGGCTTAAACGGTATGTAAGGTGCGCCAGTGAGTCGTGATTTTTCTAGTAACTTTTAAATTGTGCTGAACAAAGTCTGCTATAAAGTCCGCTATTCTGAATTAATTCCTGATGAGTTCCTGTCTCAACAATGCGCCCGTTTTCCATGACAATAATTTTGTCCGCATGAAGTACCGTAGAAAGCCGGTGAGCGATCACAAAAGTTGTGCGGTTGGTCATAAGGTTGTCCAGTGCCTTCTGCACCATCTGCTCGCTCTCGGTATCCAGAGCGCTGGTGGCTTCGTCCAGAATCAGGATAGGCGCATTTTTAAGAATAGCCCGGGCAATACATAGTCTCTGCCGCTGCCCACCGGAAAGCCTTACTCCTCTATCGCCAATGCTTGTCTCGTAACCATTAGGCATTTCCATGATAAACTCATGTGCGAAAGCTGATTGGGCAGCCCTTATAACCTCATCGTCGCTTGCGTCGGGCTTCCCATAGCGGATGTTGTTTGCGATTGTATCATGGAAGAGAACGGTCTCCTGATCAACTAACGCAATATGTTTCATGAGGCTGGACTTGGTTATGTCACGAACATTATGCTGTCCGATAAAGATCTGCCCTTCACTGGTATCAAAAAAACGGGCAATCAGTGATACAAGGGTGGTTTTTCCTCCACCGGAGGGGCCGACCAGCGCGACCATTTCTCCTTTTTCAACAACAAGGCTGACGTCGTTAATAATGTAGTCATCCTGATATTTGAATCGTACATTTCTAAGCTCTACGCGATTGTCGTTCTGAGCGAGTGTATGGCCGTCAGGTTTGTCAATGATTTCGGGGACAGCATCAATAATTTCGAACACCCGTTCCGCAGCTCCCAAGCTGCGTTGAGCTTCATTATAAGCAGAGATAAGTTTTTTAAGAGGTGAGTACACAAGTGCCATGGCGGTAATAAATGAGAAAAACTCAGGAGCTGTCATCTTGTTTGCCAATACTTTGCTGCCGCCATAAAAAATCACGGCAGCGATACCAAGCGACGTAATGATTTCCATGATTGGAGCAGATAGCGCATTGTATTTAATCAGCTTCCGCGTGAAATTATAGAACTTTAAATTGGCGCGGGCAAACTGGTCGACCATGACCTGTTCAAGGGAAAACGCTTTGACAACTTTTATACCGCTTAAAGTTTCCTGAAGGACACTTGCAAAATATCCTGCTTCTTCCTGCCCTTTCCGGGCGTTATTTTTTATTCTTCTGCCCAGAATATTCGCAGGATAAATGGTAAGCGGAATCACTAGCGTTGATATGAGTGCCAGTTGCCAGTCTCGATAGAAAATGACTCCCAGGAGGGCGACCAGGCCGATAAAGTCCCTGAATACACCGGTAATTATCCCGCCCACAGCATCTTGCATCATGGCAACATCGTTTACAATGCGTGACATCATGGAGCCGGTCTGATTGCGATGAAAAAAGCTCAGGTCCAGAAAAACATTTTTTCGGAAGATTTCGTTGCGGACATCCTGCACAGCTAGCTGAGCAGCTGTTCTCATGAAATAGTCGTTCAGGAAACGGCAGGCCGCCCGGAAGATAAATATGAGGATTATGGCAAACGGAAGAATGGTGAAAATGAACATGTCTTTTGTAACGAAGATCTTTTTCAAAAGCGGTTCAATCATCCACGCAAAAGTTGCGTCGAGGCCGCCATACGCCGACGAAGCCAGTCCAGCAACCAGAATGCGCCACCAGTATGGTTTCATATACAGCATTAATCGTTTGAATATGGACATTTTAAAGGAGCCTTATGAGTTTAGTTCGTAAATAGAAAGTCTCAAGAAGTAGTGGCGGCTTGATTCGGAAGTAAAATCGGAACACTCGCAACAATTGGATAGTTCTTGCTGCATGGTTTGCAGTGCAGAGAAAACCCATCTTCAGTCCGGGTCAATTCCCCTTTGCAGATTGGGCATGCGAGTATTTGTAATAATTTAAGTGGCAGCATAGTTGACCATGACAAAGAAAATGATTGATCAATATGTCATAAATGACATTATTTTTGAAGTAAAATACAACTTCTTTCGCTGATATACTTCCAGTTTCATGTTGACGATGCTTTGATATGAATGATATTTACAAACGGTAGACAATATAATCGAAACAAATATTTTCAATATTTTTAAATCTTTGAGACCTATGACGCCTCCCATTTCTTCGCCAGACCTTCTGGAATCAGATTTGCAACGTTTTTGCTACGTTCATTTAAAAGTGAAAGATTGTCGGATAGTAACCCTCGATTGGGCCGCATCGGCAGTTTCCACTGCTATTGATGCCGGCACCCTTCACGAATGGGCAGCGCAACAGCTGGAGAGAAAAGAGATGCGGGGGCGCGGGGTTATTTATTCAGTTAATCTGCCGACTGTACCGGCTACCCCGGTAGTTGTCCGGAGAAATCGGCACGGCGGGCTTCTGCATGGTCTGACGGGAGAGTATTTTTTCACACCCACGCGTGCACCTCTTGAGCTGGCAACATCGTTGCGTCTGGCCGCAGCCGGAATTCCAACGCCGGAAGTGATCGCGTACGCCATCTATCCAACTGCCCGAATATTTGCCCGGAGCGATGTCATGACACGCCGGCTACCGGAGGGGGATGATGTTCCAGCTGCATGGAGAAAGGCAAGCCGGCTTGAGCGTGATGGCATGCTGGTGGCTATGGCCAGGTTGCTCAAATCGTTGGCGCATGCAGGAGCGTGGCATGCCGATCTGAATCTCAAAAACATGTACATCGCCGGGACTGGTGCCGAACCTATTGCCTATTTACTTGACGTGGATCGTGTAACATTTCCAGGAGGAAGCGACATTTCATCCCGAAACTTCAAACGGCTGACACGATCAGTCCGCAAGTGGCGCACACGCTGGGAACTTGATTTTGACGAGGATTCGCTGGCTCAACTGGCCGTCCTTGCAGAGGTGAAAGGATGATGAACATCGTAACAGACCGTGTTTGTATTGTCATGATGAGCGCAGTGGGGGATACTGTTCATGTCCTGCCGGTGCTGCATGCTCTCAAACGCCTGAACCCGGCTATGAAGGTGACCTGGATACTGCAGCCGGGGCCGGCAACGCTGGTACGCGGACACGGACTGGTCGATGAAATTATCCTTTTTGACCGTACCAGGGGGATTCGGGGTTTCCTGGATGTTCGAGAACAGGTGCACTCGCGGAAATTTGATCTTGTTCTTGATCTGCAGGTGTACTTCAAAGCAAACATTATCACATCATTTATCAACGCTGCCGTGAAACTCGGCTTCGATTTCGCCCGTGCCCGCGATCTTAACTGGCTGTTTACTACCCATCGCATTCCACCCCATACCATGCAACATGTTCAGGACCAGTACCTTGAATTTTGCGACTGGCTGGGAGCGCCAACCGCTCCGGTTGTCTGGGGGCTTGGGCCGTGGAGCGACGATGAGCGAGCCTGGCAGAAGACGTTTTACTCCCGTCTTGACCGCCCGGCGGTGCCGATAGTTGTGGCAACCAGCAAGCAGCAGAAAAACTGGCTTCCCGAACGGTGGGCAGAGGTCTGCGATGCCCTGTATTCCGATTTCGGACTGCAGCCGGTTCTTGTGGGGGGGCGCTCCCCGGTTGAAGTTGAGTGCGAGCGGATCATTATGGAACGTGCGAAACAAGCACCGTTGAGTGCTCTGGGAAATGGCGGATTACGCGGGTTAGTGGGAATTCTGGAGGGGGCGGAGCTGGTGATCTCGCTTGATACCGGTCCGCTTCATATCACGGTGGCGCTTGATCGCCCGGTTGTGTCTCTGATGGGGTATTCCAATCCGAAGAGGGTCGGGCCGTACCGAAAATTCGGTGATCTGATGGTCGACGCCTATGGTGAACCGGGTGAAGATTATCCGGTCACTATGGAGAATCGCCCTGATCGGATGCAACGGATCACTGTCCGCGATGTCCTGGAAAAAGTTCAGATGTGGCGGTCACGTTACGCTTCGTGACGCTGGAGCAGATCAATCAGCATATTCTTTAACTGAACAGGATTGTCGATAGTCAGCTCAAGCCGTGCAAGTAGCACGTGACTCGCGAATTCCTGTGAGAGTGTGAGCCCCTTCAGCTTTACCCCGTCTTTTTCCGTTGTTACCAATATGTCAGCCCCGCTTGTCCGCATCGCCTCAGCAATCTCATTTAATCGCTCCTTGTTGTAGACGACATGATCCGGGAAGTTCAGGCGGTGCACCAGATTCATTCCCTCTGCACGCAGCCCGGCGAAAAACGATTCCGGGTCGGCAATGCCGGCGAAGGCCAGTACTTTTCGTCCGAGGCAGTTGGAAAACGATACGGGGGTGAAGCCATTCAGCGGAAGCAGGTCAACGATGGTGTGGCTGGATATGCAACGGGGAACTGCGCCGGTGTATAAGGAGATAGCCGCCCCACCAGGAGCGCGAGTAATAATTACCAGATCTGCCCTGCGCGCTGCAGAAACAGGCTCACGTAATATCCCGGCCGGTAATGTCAAGCCGTTGCCGAACGGCTTTGAGAAGTCCAGCAGCAGAATATTCAGGTCACGGCCCAGACGGAGATGCTGGAAACCGTCATCAAGCAGGAAAATGTCCGGTGATAGCTGCTCTATGGCTAATTGGCCGGCTGCATACCGATCAGTACCGATTACAACCATCAGTCCCGGCACTGTCGATGCCAGCAGAAACGGCTCGTCTCCGCACTCCCTCGCGCTCTGCATGACCGTAACGCCGTCACTGACGACGCAGGTCTGCCCCTCCAGAGATCCGCCATAGCCACGAGAAAGTACGGCCACCCGGTACCCCTGCGCCAGAAGGAATCGGGCGATATAGGCGGTTACCGGAGTTTTGCCGGTTCCACCAACTGTTATGTTACCGATTGAAACCACCGGGCGGGGCAAACGGTGTGTTTTGAATATTCCACTCAGATACAGCCATGCTCTCAGTCGCAGAGCCAATGAATACAGCCATGCCAGTGGCGCAAGGAACAGAAGCAAAAATTTATCAATAAATTCTGCCCGTCCACCTGAAGCAAGCTTCCGCCAGTATGTGTGATACGATACGTTCATAAATACCCGGCTATAACTTCCATGTGTCGCTCTGTAGCTCCACCGTTATCCCGCATTAATTTCAGGCCGTTCTGTCCCAGCACTCTGCGCAGCTCCGCACTTGTAATCAAAGCCCGGCAGGCAGCGGTTAATTCATCCGGGTTCTGGATCTGGATTCCGGCGCCGTACTGCAGAACCAGTGTCTCAATTTCCCGGAAATTGGCCATGTGTGGGCCGAAAATGCTTGGCACGCCGACTGATGCTGGTTCCAGCAGGTTGTGTCCACCGAGCGGCACCAGGCTTCCACCGACAAACGCAACATCCGACAGGGCATACAGGTTCATCATCTCACCGACGGTATCGACCAATAGTACTTCGCCACTCTGCAGCAAGCTGTTGTCAGTTAGAGCTGTACGTCTTTGGTAGCGCACTCCAACGTTGTCAAGCAATGAAGCTATTTCTCCTGTTCGTTCCGGGTGGCGAGGTACAAGAACGAGAAACAGGTTGTCTCTTTCTGCGGTCAGTTTCTTATACGTAGAGATCACATACTGCTCTTCACCGTCGCGGGTACTGCCGGCGGTCAGTACGCAGCAATCCTGCGGGATTGCATAGAGAGTCCGCAATCGAGAACGTTCTATTGCATTCACCTGTTGAAAAGGGATATCGTTTTTGAGGTTGCCGGTGACGACTGTTGTTTCCGGATCTGCTCCAATAGCCGCGATGCGCTGGCGACCGATGTCAGATTGCATGCAGATGGTCGAAAAACAGCGCAATGCCGGGCGGAAAAACCAGCTGAACTTCAGATACCGGTTGATTGAACGGTCCGAAATGCGGCCATTAGCCAGCAGGAGTGGAATTCTGTTTCTGGCGGCTTCACGGCAGAAATTTGGCCAGATCTCGGTTTCCATTATAATGATGATGCACGGTTTGACAGAGCGGAACATGGCACGTACTGAGGGGAGGAAATCGAAGGGAAAATAGAGGCATAGATCCACTTCCGGAAACCCTGCTGCAGTTGTTTTGCCGGTTTCTGTCGTATTTGTTACTACAATGGCATGGTTTGGATAGCGGTTGCGGAGTGCTTTGAGCAGGGGTCTGGCAGCTATTATTTCACCAACCGAAACGGCGTGAAGCCAAATCACCGGACGACCGGCAACCTGTGCCAGGACTCTCTGCGGATTAAAACCGAACCTTTCTGCCGTCGCCAAAGGCCAGCCGAGTTTGACAGAACGGTAGAAGTTGAACAGGAGCACCGGGATCAGCAGGAGGATTGAGAGTATGTTATAGGCAAAAAAGAACATGAGTCGGATTATGAAGCCGGTGAAGGCGCTTCTTCCCGGTCAAGCCGCAGCAAGTAGTATAACGCAACTGCCAGAAGGTGGACCATTCCCCACGCCCAGAGAGTGTCGCTCAGGAAATGTCCACCCTGTGTGATACGGGCAACACTCATCAAGGTGCCGAATAGCA
>Ga0182021_10006834_pt1 | contig 13544 bp, 10 predicted proteins | sample 612E3MmetaG_FD_120493 | JGI IMG/M metagenome (GOLD analysis project Ga0182021, IMG submission 120493) | Permafrost microbial communities from Stordalen Mire, Sweden - 612E3M metaG (Illumina Assembly) | ecosystem: Environmental > Terrestrial > Soil > Wetlands > Permafrost | place: Sweden...
GGATTTATCTTAGTCCGCCTTCCTTCGCTACGATCATGCTCAGGTGGTGGAATTGGTAGACACACACGTTTGAGGGGCGTGTGCCGTAAGGCGTAAGGGTTCGAGTCCCTTCCTGAGCACCATCTCAAACCGGCGGAATGGCGCCGCGGCCATAGCCGAAGAGACCGCGGGCCCGGATCGTTTGCGCGATATTCGGCGGCACCATTTGTTCCCACGATGGATCGCCCGCCTGGATGCGGGTGAGCGCTTCGCGCGAGGAGAAATCCAGATATTCCGCGCTATAATTCTCCAGCGCCTCGATGTAGCCGTTTTGCCGGAGGTGCGCGTAAAGGTGGCGCAGATGTTCGGGCATTTGCAGGTTGTGCGCGGTGATCAAACCGGGCGCGTCGGCGGTGAGATCGCCCGCCAGGCGCACGGCGGGGAGCTCCGGATCGGAGGAGAGGCGGGCGTGGTAGCGCGCATAGACCTCGGCCCGCATCGGATAAATGTAAAGGCGCACGGCGTAACGGAACAAGCGGCCGACCGCTTCGAGCACGCCGCCCTGCAGGTTCTCATAATATTTCTCGTTGAAAACCTCGACGAGGCTCCCGACGCCCATCGCCACGCCGATCATCTCCTTGGTATAACGGCGAAAATAGGTCGTGAGGCGGTGAAACTCGGAATAATTGGAAATCAGCACCGTATAGCCGGCCAGACCCAGCAAATCGACCCGCGCCAGGAAATCCGCGGGGTCGATGTCGCCGGTGGCCAGCAGATTCTTGACCGTGATTTCCATGAGCACGACGAGCTCCTTGCCCCGCGCCAGCGGGTCCTGGTGAATTTGCGCGGTCGCGCACTCGATCATGTCGATGTTCACGCGGGTGACCGGCCGGAAGGTGCCGCGTTCGACCAGGATGGCCTTTTTGTGGAGCACTTCGGAGGGTTGTTGCACCTCACCGTCAGGCCCGAACATCACCGCATTGGTCACCCCGGACTGCACGAGCTGCAGCGACATCAGGCGGTTGTCGATATGGGAGAAAGCCGGGCCGGCAAACTTGAGCATGTCGACTTCGATCCGGTCGACGCCGACATTGTCGACCAGAGACTCGATGAATTTGCGCGGATCGTCGCGGTAGAAGAATGCGCCGTAGGTGAGATTCACGCCGACGATGCCGAGCGCCTGCTGTTGGAGGACGTTTTCTTTGTCCCACATGCGCACATGCATGATGATGTCGCTTGGTGCGGCGCCGGGTTCCGCCTGGAAACGGATGCCCAGCCACCCATGGCACTCGTTGTTGCCGGAATAGCTCTTCGCGGCGACGGTGTCGGCGAAGACGAAGAAGGCGGTGCGGTCGCCGCGGCTGGCCGCGAGCCGCTCGATGAGCAGGTCGTACTCATGATCGAGCATCGTGAGCAGGCGCTCGCGCGACACGTAGCGGGGAGCCTTGCCGTAGATGGCGTCGCTAAACGTCATGTCGTAGGCCGAGATCGTTTTCGCGACCGTGCCCGAGGCGCCGCCGGCCTGGAAGAACAGGCGCGCGACCTCCTGCCCGGCGCCGATTTCAGCAAAGGTGCCGTAACGCGCTTCCGCGAGATTGATCGTGAGCGCCTTGCGGTTGGTCGTGAGAAGGGTTGAGGGCTCGCTCATGAGTTAAAGGCCGGTCGGCAACAAAGCATCAATTTGGAGCGAAGAAAAGCCCGGGTGCGCGATACCCGCGGCGCGGGGAGGGGCGTTTTCACTGGCTCAACGCAGGAAACTGGCTAGGGTGCGCGCCGTATGCGAAATTTCTTCACATCGATGTTTGGCGCGCTGGTGGCGCTGATAATTTTCTCGGCCGGCCTGGTGTTTTGCGGCGTGATCCTGTTGGCGGTCCTCGCCGCGATCGGACAAAAGGGCACGGTCATGGCCGAAAACGGTTCGTACCTGGTCTTCGACCTGGAAACCAACATTACGGACGCCCCGCCGCAGTTCGATCTGACTGGGTTTACCGGCGACAAGTCTGAGACGTTGCAGTTGCGCAACGTCACCCGGGCCCTGCGGGCCGCGGCCAAGGACGAGCGCATCGCCGGCGTGTTGCTGACCGGTTCGCTCAACCCGACAGGCTTCGGCACGGGTTACGCCGCGCTCAAGGAAGTGCGGGCTGCGTTGCAGGAGGTGCGGGCGGCCGGCAAACCCGTGAAGGCTTACCTGACCATGGCCACGACGCGCGACTACTATCTCGCGTCGGCCGCGGACGATCTCGTCCTGGACCCCTATGGCATGATCCTGATGTCGGGCCTGGCGACCCAGCCGATCTTCTACGCCGGCTTCTTCGAGAAATTCGGCATTGGCGTGCAGGTGACGCGCGTGGGCAAGTTCAAGTCCGCCGTCGAGCCTTACACCCGCAAAGATCTGAGCCCGGAAAACCGGGAACAGTTGACCAAGCTTCTCGGCGATCTGTGGACCGATCTCATCGCCGACATGGCGGAGGGGCGCGGTCTCCAACCGACCGACGTGCAGAAGGTGGTCGACGCCGAGGGGATCATCCGCCCCGAGGCAGCGAGGGCCGCCCGGCTGATCGATCGCACCGCCTATCGCGACCAGCTCATCGACGAACTCAAGGCGAAGACCGGTCGCAAGGGTTCCACGGAAAAGTTTAAACAAATCTCGCTCGTCGACTACGCCAAGAGTGCGCGCGATCCCGGCCCGCCCGCGCCCAAGAAAAGCGAGAAGACGGTCGACCAGACCAAACCAAAACAGTTCGGCGGGCGCGTAGCGGTCGTGTACGCCGAGGGCGAAATTGTCGATGGCGAGGGCGAGCGCGGCTACGTGGGCGGCACCAAATTTGCCCGCGAATTGCGCCGCTTGCGGCAGGACAGCGACGTCAAGGCCATCGTGCTGCGCGTAAACAGTCCGGGCGGCAGTGCGTCGGCCTCGGAGGCGATTCAGCGGGAAATCCGGCTCACCCGGGAAAAGAAGCCCGTTATCGTTTCGATGGGAAGTTACGCTGCCTCCGGCGGCTATTGGATCTCCGCGTACGGCGACCGCATCTTTGCCGAACCGAGCACCATCACCGGATCGATCGGCGTTTATGGCCTGGAGTTCGATGTGCAGAAACTGGCCAACGGCCTCGGCTTCACGTTCGACACGGTGAAGACGGGCGAGTTTGCCGACATCCTGACGATTGCCCGACCGAAAACCGAGCAGGAGCTGGCCATCTTCCAGCGTATGGTCGATTGGATCTACGGGGAATTCGTCACCAAGGTGGCCGAGGCGCGCAAACTCGACCGCAAAGTGGTCGAGGAAATCGCCCAGGGTCGGGTATGGTCCGGCCGTGAGGCGGTAAAGCTCGGTCTGGTCGACGAAATCGGTGGCCTCGATGCGGCAATTCGCTGCGCCGCGCAGAAGGCCGGGCTCGGCGAGAATCCGACCGTGAGCGAATATCCCCGGAAAAAGGATCTGGCCGAGGCGATCGCCGAACTGCTGCAAAAATCATCGCCACTCGATCTGCGCGAGCAAGGTCTCGCGGGCCAGGTGGCCAGTCGTTTTGCCCGGGAGCTGGCCACCTTGCGCGCCTTCAACGATCCGCGCGGCATTTATGCCCGCTTGCCGGTGGAAGTCCGCGTGCAGTGATTCTGACCCGGAAGCAATCCATGCCGCCGTACATCCTGCTCCGCGATATCCCCGCCACCACGATTCCGACCGGCGAGCGATGCATCCTGCAGGCCGGCACCGCGATGCAGATCACGCAGACGCTGGGCGGCAATGTGACGGTACGCCTGGACCGCGGTTTGTACCGTATCGAACGTGAACATACCGTGGCCATCGGCGGGTACGCGGTGGAGAACGCGGAGGAGGGCGCGATCCCCGAATTTACCGAACAGGCGGTCTGGGCGGCGTTGAAGACGTGTTTCGATCCGGAAATCCCCGTCAACATCGTCGATCTCGGATTGGTCTACGACTTGCGCATCGAATCGACGCCGACGGGCGGCCGCGCCGTCGAGGTGAAGATGACGCTGACGGCGCCCGGTTGCGGCATGGGGCCGATGATTGCCGAGGATGCGCGCCAGAAGATCGCCGCGTTGCCCTCGGTGGAATCGGCCAAGGTGCAAATCGTGTGGGATCCGGCCTGGACGCCGCAGATGCTTTCGTCGGACGGGCGGAAAATTCTCGGGCTGGAGTGATACCGTTCACCCAAAGCTTCTGAACTATCAAGGGTTGGTGGAGCGCGTTGTCCCCAACGCGCTTGATCCGCTTGGGCTTGCCCGCCATGGCGGGGACGGCGGTTCCACCTGTAGCGGCGGTCTATGACCGCCGGTTTTTGTAGAATGTAGCCGGGGTCGTTGACCCCGGCGGGCCCGGACCGGCCTCAGCGAGGCCGGCTACAATGGAACGATGCAAAACCGCCGCTACAGGATGCAGTCTTGGCTCGGCGTGATTTTCCACGGGATAAGGGTGACCGGGGCTCGCTGACTCACGGTATCAGAGTGAGCAGATCGGAGCGTCGTCGGCGGAAGCCTCGCAGTTGGGCCGGGCGATCACTCCGGGATAGGGCTCCGGAGAAAACTCGCGCGTCGGTTCGGCGAGCAGGTGCCGGTCGCAGGCCGCGAAGAGTCCGGCCTCGTTCTGGGCGGAGCGCATGTCGCGCAGAAAAGCGCCAGCCGGGTCCACGCTTTGGCCCACGAAGTTGAGATACTTCTTCATTTTGTTCACGTGCAGCCGCGCGGCGATCCCGGGCGTCTGCGTGGCGCGGTAGAGCCGGTCAATGTACTCGCGCACGTCGGCGAGCGCCACCCGGGTGACCGGCTGGCCGGCGAAGCGCTCCCGGCATTGGCGGAAAATCCAGGGATTGCGGATGGCGTGGCGGCCGATCATCACGCCGGCGGCGCCGGTGGCGGCAAGCACCGAGGCCGCCTTCGCGGCGGATGCGACCTCGCCGTTGGCCAGGACGGGGCAGCGGACGGAGGCCACGGCGCACGCGATGAAATCGTAATGGACCTCGCTGCGATACAGCTCCTGCACGGTGCGCCCGTGCACGCTGAGGAGATCGACGCGGTGGCGGTTGACGAGATCGAGCAGGCGTTCGAAATCGCGGGTATGGTCGAAGCCGAGGCGCATCTTCACCGTGAACAGGCCGGGCACGGCGGCGCGCAGGGCGCCGAGAAGCTCGTCGATTTTCCGGGGCTCGCGCAGCAAGCCGCCGCCGACGTTTTTTTTGTACACCTTGGGGGCAGGGCAGCCGAGGTTGAGGTCGATGCCGGCGATCGGATGGCGCAGCAGCGCGGCGATCGTGCGTTCGAGGCAGGCGATGTCTTCGCCGATGAGCTGGGCGAACACCGGGCGGCCGGTGTCGTTTTCATCGATGGAACGCAGGATGTGTTTCTCCGGGCGCGATTGCGGATGCACGCGGAAGAACTCGGTGAAAAAGTAATCGGGCGCGCCGTAGTGTGCGATCACCCGCATGAACGCGAGGTCGGTCACGTCCTGCATGGGCGCGAGGGCGGTCAACGGCCCGCCGGGTTGCAGGCCGGGCGGCAGGGCGGAAGGACGCGCAGCCACCACGCTTACGGCTCCTCTTTGTCGTCTGGCTCGCTCTCGCCTTCCTCGGCCTGTTGTTTGAGCACGCGCTCGAGGATCTCGGTCATGTCCTCGACCGAATCGAAAACCTTTTGCACGACGTAAAGCGGGCGTTTTTGTTGGAGCGCGAGCACGATGGAGTCGCTGGGCCGGGCGTCGATCTCGATGATTTTCTTGCCGAGCTCGTTTTCCATCGTGAGGAGAACCCGGGCGAAAAAAGTGCCCTCGTTCACATCGTTGACCACGATGTGTTCCAAACGGGCGCCCAGACCCAGCAGGATATGGCCAATGAGATCGTGGGTGAGGGGGCGTTCTTTCTTCACGCCACTGAGCGCCATTTCGATGGCCTTGCCGACCGAGTGATCGACATAGATCACAAAAGTCTTGGCGTCGTTTCCCAAAAACACGGCGCACCCGTTGGCGGTGGGCATCACGCCTTTGATCATGACGGCAACGACGTCGTTTTGCATGAGGCTAGGAGTTTGTCGGGCTTAGGACAAAAGTCCGTAAAGAACTCGGGATTTCGTCGCGAGGCAATCCGCCGCTACCGACAAACTCCTTAAACCGCCGCGAGGCGGCGGAAAATCGAAGGAGATATCCGGTTTCCGCAGCGCGGAGCGCTGCTTAAGGAGCCGGTCGAGGCAGATTCCCGCCATCCCAATGAAATTTCCCGAAGAAGATATGGTATTCATTAGCAAGTCCGACCGGCTCCTAGGTTACGGCGAATCCGGTGGGAGCAAATTCAATCACGACCAGTTTGCGGCGATGCCGCGCCGCCGCAACCAAGTTTACGCCGGCTCAAAGCCGAGCAGGCTGATGCCCCAGGAGCGGGCCTGGGCGAGTACGGCGGATTTGTCGAGGATGAGCACGCGCCCGGCCTCGAGGGCGGCGGCGGCGAGCCCGGCCTCACGCATGGTGTCCAGGGTTCTCTGACCGAAGCAGGGCACGTCGAAACGGTAGTCCTGGTGGGCTTTCACGGTTTTCACGAGCAGGGCGTCGTCCGTCTTGAAGGCGCCGGCGCGGCGGATCATCTCGTCGGTGCCTTCGAAGGCTTCGACGGCGAGGACGGTGCCTTTGCGCACGACGCAACTTTGGCCGATGTCGAGCCGGGCGCATTCGCGGGCGATATGGGTGCCATGTTCCACGTACTCGCGCTCGAGGGGGAAGCGGCGGCCGGTCATGCAGCCGGCGGTGGCGAGCTGGTCATCGAGCAACGCCCGGGCATCGAGCAGGTGCACGCCGATCTGGCCGATCTCGGTGGCGAGGGCGCCGAAGATGGTCTCGGCGTTGCGCCGCTTCAGGGAGAAAAGAATGCGGGTGGCCTTGAGATCGGGGTGCAGGCCCTTGAAGAGCCGCCGGGGCGTGATCTGACCGGCCATGAGCGCATAGCCGGCCTCGAAGTGCTCCAGCGCCTTGAGCATCTTGCCGAGTTGCCCGACCAACAGGGTGCAGCGCTCGCTCTCCGGAACGGATGCGACCAGATCCGCGCGGGTTTCCTCTTCGAACGCGATCAAGCGCAGGGGAATCCCGGCGCGACGCGCGGCCTGCGCCACCAGCAGCGGATAAAGGCCCTGACCGGCGATCAACGCCAGCGGGCGGGAGGGATCGAAATCGGCGGGGAGGAACGCGGAGAGCACGAAAGGGAAAAAGGCGGAAGAGCTGAAGAACTGAAAGGCTGAATTTGTCGGAGTGAAACGACGGCAGGGGATCGCGCTTCCGGCCTTCAGCCGTTCCGGCCTTCAGTTTTTGTCTTACGTCTGCGCGCCGTAGTATTTCTTGTAACTGCGGTAATAGCGGTAATTGGAATAGTACTCGATCCGACGCGGCGAAAGACCATTGAGGACGACGCCCAGGATCTCATTTTTGCCGCTGCGCAGCGATTTCATGTAAAGCCGGATGTGTTTTCGATAGGCGCGGTTGAAACGGCAGACGTAGATGACCTCGTCCGTACGCTCGGCAATGAGCATCCCGTCGGTCACGGCGCCGAGCGGCGGCGAGTCGATCACCACGAGGTCGTAGCAGCGCTTCAACTTTTCAATGAGCTGGCCGAAGGACGGACTCTCCAGGATTTCGGAGGGACTCTTGGAGCGGCCGCCCGAGCAAAGGATGGAAAGATTGTCGGCGATCTTGACGATGCCGAGCTGCGGATTGCTGGGGAGGTCGGACTCGAGATTGGCCCCGTTTTCATACCAGGAGATTATGCCGGCATTGTTGGTCTGCTTGAAATGGCGGTGCAGCATCGGGCGGCGCAGATCGCAGTCGACGAGCAGGGTATTGCGACCATGGCGGGCAAAGCTGCAGGCGAGGTTGCAGGAGATGAGAGTCTTCCCTTCACCGGGGATGGTGCTCGTGATGAGAATCGACTTGGGAAAGTCCAACTTCGAATGAATCTTCGCGGAGCTGTAGACACTCAGGAACGCTTCCAGTCCGGGCGTCTGCTTGTTGCTCAGCACGATCTGGTATTTCTCGTCGTCCTTGGTTTGCGAGAGATCGGGGATGATGCCGAGGAGATTGACGCCAATGAAATGTTCCACGTCCCAAGCACTCTTGATCCGATCATCGATAAAACTGAGCCCCACCGCCACGCCGATGAAAATGAGGATGCCGAGACCGCTGCAGGTTTTGATGATGCGGCCCATATTGGGGGTAAACGGGCTCCCGCTCGGGACCGCCCGGTCAAGCGGATGCAGGGGGATTTTCTCCAGATTCTTGGTCGTCGTCGTCTGGCTCAGGCGATCCAGGATTCCCATGTAGCTATTTTTCGAAACATCCGCCTTTTGCTTGCGAATGTTGTATTCGACCCGGAGATCGCGCAGGCGGTAAACCTCATTGTCCTGGGCCAGTTTCTCGCGCTCGAGGATCTTCTCGGAATCGACGACTTTCTCGAGGCGGGTCTTGAGATCGGCGATGGCGAGGTCGATGGACTTTTGGAGCCGTTCCTCGGTCACACTGATTTGATTGGCGATGTCGATCATCTTCGGATGACGCTCGAGGTAACGTTCGGCGAGATTCGCCTGCTCGCTTTTCTGTTGGGCCAGGAGCGTTTTCAAGGAGGGCACCTGTTCGTAGCCCGCGATGGCCCCGATCTCCAGCAGGTTGCGGCCCTCCTGGGCATAGGTTTCCACTTGTTTGAGCTGTGATTCCAGTTCCAGGCGCGCCAGGTGGGTTTCCGTCAACCGCGCCTGGACGGTCTGCAATCGCGCATTGACCAGATTGACGCTCTCGTCGAGCGAGACGAGTTTTTGCTCCTGCATGTAGCGCTGGAGGTTCATTTCGTCAGCCTCGGACTCCTTGCGCAGCACGTCCGCGCGTTCGGTCAGCCACTTGACCGCATAGACATCTTTGCCTCCCTTGGTTTCGTAGACATAATCCATGAACTGATCGATGTATTTGTTCGCCACGAGAGCGGCGGCTACGGGATCCTCGTGAACGGCAGAAATCGTGATCAGATAGCTATTGCGCACCGAGCCTATGTCCGGGGTGCGGAAGGCCGCTCCCGGAGGGCGCGGGGCGGTGCCGGGCGGGAGGTTCTTGAGATACGGACTCTGCAAAGTCTTGATTTCATCGGGGGCCAGCGAATCGACGACCCGCGCGCGCAGCTGGTTGCTGCGCAGGATTTCGATATACGTGTTGATATCGATGTCGCTCGTCACTTCCGGCCGGGTGACGCCCTCGACGGTGACGATGCGGTCCGGTTTTTCAAACTGCATCGTCGCCTTGCTTTGATACAAGGGGGTTTCGCGCGATTGGTAGTAACCGAGCCCGATTGAAACCAGCAGGGCAATGGGCAAAGAAATCCAGACGCGCTCGCGCAGGATGATGTAATAGTCGCGCAGCGTGCGACGCTCGATGATTTCTTCATCATCCTTCGAGCTTGCCGGGGGGATGGGCAATGTAGGTTTCGGCGGCAGCGCGTCGGCCATTGGTGTATCAGAGAAATTCAGATTATACGTTGGGGCACAAAAACATTGTCGCCGGGCTCCAATTCAAGCGAGTTATCTTCCACCTTGGCGTTTCTCTTCGCTTTGAGGATGCTTTCCACGTCGACCACAAAAACCTGCTCTTTGCCGTCGGGTCCCTTCCGCAGCACTCGGATCGCCGTGCCCTTGGCCGTGTCCAACAAGCCGCCGGCCTTCTGGACCAGATCGACCACGGTCATGACGGTTTCGATCGGCATGACGTAGCGCGCCGGAGCCTTCACGTCGCCGTTGATGAAAACCTCCCGGGGCGCGTATTCCTCGACGTTGATCCTGACTTGCGGATTGCGGAGATAACGCTGATCCCGGTACGCGTTTTCGACGGTTTTTTCGGCTTCTTGAACGGTCAGGGCAACCAGGGGTACCTCGCCGACCAGCTTGAGGTTCACGCAACCTTTGGCGTCGACCCGGCACTGAGTCAAAAGGTCGTCTTCGGGAAAGATCTCGATGCGCAACCGGTCGGCGTTGGCAATTTTGTACGGTTTGGATTTCTTGGTCTTGAGCGGAGCAATGGAGTCGGAAGCGGCTGGCTGGCCCGGCGCGATCACGCCAGCCAGCCCCACCAGCAGCACGCCCAGCCGGAGCCAACGGTGGATGATAGCGGTGGATTTCGTGTGCATTGGGGCAAGGCGAGGGCGGAGAATCATTTCTTACCAGCGAGAAGAGAGGCTGAGTGCGGTTGAATTCCGAGAGAAATCGGCATAGGCGGAGGTCGACCAGTTGGTGGAGAACGATTCCGTGAGCGAGGCTTTCAGGTGGTCGTTAAGCGAGTAGCTTACACCGAGGTTGGAGGAAAAGTAGGTATCGACCCGGCCTCCGCCGGATAGACCAAGGAAACGGTTATTGCTGAATTCGACGCCGGCGGAGACCGAGATTTTTGCCGTAAAAGTATATTGCGCAGCCAGACCGGCCGTCAATGTATCGGTGGAATCGTTGGTCGAAGTGGTGTTAAAATCCTTGGAAAGCTGGCCGCTGACACTGAATCGTTTCGACCCGCTCCAAGTGAGCGAAATGCCCGAGGTCCAGGACTTGTATTGACTCTCGAAGGTGCCGTACAGGTAGGTGCTGTGGAAAACCTCCCGGGAGTTGCGAATCTGGTAGCCGGCGTTCACGGCCCCATTGAGTTTCGGCAGAATTTTTCCGGAAAGACCCAGGGTGAAGGCTTGATCGACGCTTTTGGTGTTGGCCGACGTGTTTTCCTGTCGATAGCGATAGCCACCGGACAAGTCGCGATCCGAGGTATACACATAAAAAAGATCGAGGTTCGCAGAATAGGATTTCAGGTTAACCAGGGCGGTGTTGTCCTGGTATTTGTGGAACGCGTAATTGGCTCCGCCGGACAAGGAATAACGCTCGATGACGGGGTACTTCAGGTTCAAACCGGTCGAGTACAACCACGATTGATCGCGGATATTGGCGGCGGTATCCGCCCGGCTTTCGCGGGCGGCCGAAAGCGCAAGCGAACCGGTGGTGCGACCGCTCTGTTTGGTAAATTCAACGTTGAAATTTGGATTCTTGAAATCCTCGGTCGTGAATTTGTTGAAGCGCGATGCGTTGACCGCCACGCTGGCATCAACGCCGATCAAGCCAGCTTTGCGGGTGTAGTCGGCGGTCAAGCCGGCGCTCATCACGTAGTCTCCGCCGCCGCCCTGGTGGGCGAAGATGTTCGAATCCCACGCAAACGAAGCGGTGCCCGTTACGTGGATCTTGTCGCGACCGTCGTTGAGGTTCACCAACCCCCGGCAGGGCAGCGTGGCCACGCCCGCAATCGTGATGCCCGCGACGGCCGCGCGAAATATGCGATTTGGGAACATGAGCGCGGGAGATATCAGGGTGCGCCCTAGCTGCCACCAATGCGCGACGGGCTGGCCACGAACGGCGTGGACAGGTCGGCCGGTACGACCACGACGGGCACGATTTCCTGTTCGGTGCTGTCGAAAGCCGTCTTGTCGCCTTCGCTGGTGGTCCTGCGAGCAGCCACCTCAAAATAGACCGTATTCTTGGCCATGCACGCCACTGTCACTTTGTCGTCCAACGCTCGGATTTCCTCTTGCGGGATTGATTGGACGGAGATGCTGTTGGGCGTGCCCGGGCGGCCAGGAGTGATGATCGCCTGTTGGCCGGATCTCAGGGTCTGTCCTCCAGAATCGTATTCGCCACCGCGCACCGTTATGTCACCCTCCAGGAGGGAAACCTTGGTAAGTCTGTTGTTGGTTTCAATGACGATCTTGCGACCGCGGATAGCCACAGAGGCATATGGTGTCCGATAGGTCATTGAGCTTCCTGCCACCAGCTTGCTGGTGCAAACTCCAATCACACCGCGAGGGAGAAAGGCTTGGGTCTGGGAGATCGAAGGCTCCACTTCCATGTCGGTGCGATTGGGCCTAAACGGCTCTTGCACGAATCGGCGCATTTCGAGGCGCGTATCATGATCGAAAAAGATACCCGTTCCATTGGAATAAACCAACGCATTGGTAGCGTCGGGCTTGGTCTCGACGATCGTACCTTGCGCAGAGTAAACGGATTTCTTGGTCAATTCCTCGATCTTTTCTCCGGTGTTGACTTGCGACTGGCCCTCCAAATCCGTCACGAAAAATTTGCTGGTGGGATTCTTCTTCTTGAGATCTTCCGCAAGGCTGGAGCAGGTCAGGAACAGGACCGTAAGCAGCAGCGTACCACCTTGCGTCATCAACCGACGTGAGCTCAAGAAGGAGGTCATGGAGATATGCTGTTAAGGATGAAGGTTAAAAAGTTATTCACCAGATAGGGTGTTTACCCTATCCAATGCAAGCCAAATTTACCGGTAGTAGTACGTATTCACGAAACGACAAGGTTCAGGATCTTATTCGGCACAAATACGACTCGATTTATCTGCTTTCCAGCCAGGTGCGGGGCCACTCGGGCGTTTTCTTTGGCGATCTTAATTGCTTCAGCTTCAGCAAGTCCAGCGGGCACGAGTTGGTCGCCACGGAATTTGCCGTTCACTTGGAAAACAAGTTTCACCTGATCGCTGGCCAGTATTGCCGGATCGAACTGGGGCCAAGGGGCATGCTGAATCGACGGTTTTTGTCCCAAGCGTTCCCACAGTTCCTCGGCCAAGTGAGGGGCAAAAGGTGCCAGTAATTGCAGAAATGCCAGCATGGTGGAACGGCTCACTTGCGGTGCTTTTTGCAGCGCGTTAACGAATTCCATCATGCGCGAGATCGCCGTGTTGAAACCCATGCTCTCGATGTCGTCACCGACTTTCTTGATCGTCTCGTGCAGAAGCTTTTCGATTTCAGGTACTTCAGCGATCGAGTCGGAGATCTTCAGATTGGGGGCACCTTCTTCGGTCAAGCAGGCGCGCCAGACTTTTTTGAGGAACCGATGTACGCCCTCGATGCCGCGTGGATTCCACGGTTTCATGGCCTCCAGCGGCCCGAGAAACATCAGGTAAAGGCGCAGGGTGTCGGTGCCGTGGCTCGCATTGATTGCGTCGGGACTGACCACGTTGCCACGGCTCTTCGACATCTTGAACGACTGCGCGTCGACCCGGATGGTCTGATCTTCTTTCCAAAACCAGTCGGTGCCGATTTTGATGACGTCCGTTTCCGCCAGCCGGCGCTTCGACAAGTTCTCAAGTATCCTGGAATCTGCCGGTGTGGCCGGACGTGGCTTCCCGTCGGCATCCAGGATCAAGTTAAACTCAAGCTCGCCCAGAATGATGCCTTGGTGAAACAGCTTCGTGAATGGCTCGTGCTGAGGCACCACGTCGAGGTCGAAGAGCACCTTGTGCCAGAAGCGCGCATAAAGCAGGTGCAACACGGCGTGCTCGGCTCCGCCCACATAAAGATCGGGCACGCCCCAGTAGGCGAGGCGTGCCGGGTCGGCGATGGCCTGATTGTTCCGCGGGTCAAGGTAGCGCAGGTAATACCAGCACGAACCGGCCCATTGCGGCATGGTGTTGGTCTCGCGGCGGGCGCGCACCCAGCGGTCGCCCGCGGGGCGCGGCTGCGTAGCCGGCACGGCGGCGCCCGTTTCGAAGTCGAACC
>Ga0182021_10006835_pt1 | contig 13542 bp, 10 predicted proteins | sample 612E3MmetaG_FD_120493 | JGI IMG/M metagenome (GOLD analysis project Ga0182021, IMG submission 120493) | Permafrost microbial communities from Stordalen Mire, Sweden - 612E3M metaG (Illumina Assembly) | ecosystem: Environmental > Terrestrial > Soil > Wetlands > Permafrost | place: Sweden...
AGCGCCGCGCGTCTGTATCACACCACCCGCGAGGACGTGTTGACCGGCGATCCGGGCCGCGGCGTTTCTGGCGTGGCTCCCTATCTCGCCTCGGAGGCCGTTGAGCGAATTCGCCGCGCCGCCAGAGAGGGTCCCGCAACCTTCGAGTGGCTGAACCGACACATCGATGATGGTTCCCTGTTCTGGACCGAGGTGGCGCTGCGCTCCGAGGTGATCGACGGGCGTCGCGTGGTCCTGGCTACCGCGCGCGACATCAGTGCGCGCAAGCACGCCGAGGAGGCCTTGCGCGACGGCGAATCCCGCTATCGTGCCGTGGTCGAAGGCTTTGACGGGTTCATCTATATCTGCTTGCCCGACCACAAGATCGAGTTCATGAACGCCAAGTTGATCGCGCGCACCGGCCGCGACGCCACCGGCGAGACCTGTCACAAGGTGGTGCACGATCTGGACGAGCCGTGTTCCTGGTGTGCGAACGAGCGGGTGCAGCAGGGCGAGACCGTGCGCTGGCAGCTCCAGAGTCCGAAAGACCAACGCTGGTACGACATCGTCAGCACCCCCATCCAGCGCGCTGACGGAAGCACTGCCAGGCAAGGGATGATCACCGACATCACCGAGCAGAAGAAGGCCGAGGAAGACCGCCGCCAGCTCGATGCGCAGATGCAGCAGATCCAGAAGCTGGAGAGCCTGGGTTTGCTCGCCGGTGGGGTCGCCCACGACTTCAACAACTTGCTCACCGCGGTGCTGGGCAACACGGAGTTGGCGCTGAAGGATCTGCCCGCGTCTGCCCCGTCGCGCGAACCGCTGGGCGAGATCCGCACCATCGCCTGCCGGGCCGCCGACCTGTGCCGGCAGCTTCTGGCCTATTCCGGCCGCGGCGGCTTCGTGAGCGAGCCCATCGCTCCCCAACGCATCGTCGAAGAGATCTCTCGCATCCTGGAGGTATCGGTGACGGCCAAGGTGCGCCTGGTCTTCCGCTTCGCCGAGAATGTGCCCCTGATTGTCGGCGATCCGACCCAGATCCGGCAGGTGGTGATGAACCTCATCACCAATGCCTCGGAAGCCATCGGCGATCATGAGGGCGTGATCACACTCAGCCTCAGCCAGCGCCAGATCGCGCGCAGCGACCTGCGCGACTTCGTGGCTCCCACCGAGTTGACCGACGGAACCTATGTCGAGCTGACCGTGACCGATACCGGTTGTGGCATGGACGAGGCCACGCGCAGCCGCGTTTTCGAGCCGTTCTTTTCCACCAAGTTCACCGGGCGCGGGCTGGGCATGGCCGCCGTGCTGGGCATCGTGCGCGGTCACAAGGGAGCCATCCGCATCGCCAGCGAGGTGGGCAAGGGCACGAGCGTGATCGTGCTGCTGCCCGGGGCTGGCCCCGATGTCAGCCTTCCCGTCGACCTTACCGCGACCGGCCCGGTGGTGCGACTCGCGAATGCCGCCGTGCTGGTGGTGGATGACAACGCGCGTGTGCTGCAGGCGGTGTCACAACTGGTCGGGGCGCTGGGCTACCCGGTGATGACCGCTGCCAGCGGCCGGGAAGCGCTGGGCGTATTTGGCGAACATCACGCGCACATCGGGTGCGTTCTGCTCGACCTCACCATGCCTGACATGGATGGGCTGGAGACCATGCAAGCGCTTCGCGCCGTTGATCCCAAAGCCCGGATCGTGCTGTCGAGCGGGTACAGCGAGCAGTCGGTGCGGCGCCGCATAGGCGGGGACGGTCCCACCCACTTTCTGCAGAAGCCCTTCGTCGAGGATGATCTGAAGGCCGCGATCGAGTCGGCCATGCGCACGAGCGGCGGTAACGGCGAATAACGTGACACATAGTGCTGGCAAGCAACCCAGCCAGTAGACTTCCCGCAGGTTGTCGGCGATCCTCGACGGCGTGACGGCTGCGCGTCCCCCTTGTGTCCTGGTCGTCGGCCTGGACTGTCTGTCCCCGGATCTGGTCTTTGATCGCTACCGCGAGCAACTGCCGGCCTTCGCTGCGCTCATGCGCCAGGGCACCTGGGGCCGGTTGCGTAGCACGGATCCGCCCATCACGATTCCGGCCTGGACCTGCATGATGACCGGGGTGCCGGCCTCGCGCCTGGGGCTGTACGGGTTCCGGCATCGGCGGTTGGGAAGCTACGTGGAAAAATACCTGGCCAACGCCACGCATGTGCGCGTGCCGCGGGTGTGGGACGTGCTTTCGCGCGCGGGCCATTCGGTGGGCGTGTTGGGCGTTCCCCAGACCTGGCCGCCCGCACCGGTCAATGGATTCCTGGTGAGCGACGCGCCTGCGGCCGGGAGCGCTGCCTTCACCTTTCCAGCCGAGCTGGAAGCGGAGATCGAGCGAGCCGTGGGCCGCTATCGATTCGACGTGGAAGGATTCCGCATGGCGGATCCGGACCGGGTACTGGACGCCATCCGCGCCATCACCTGCCAGCGCTTCGAGCTGTTCCGTGCGCTTTCAGCCTCGCGCGGGGGCGATTTTCTGATGATGGCGGACATGGGGCCCGATCGCATTCATCACCTTTTCTATCGTCATTGCGATCCGGCTCACCCGCGCCACCGGCCCGGTCACCGCCACACGGACGTTGTGCTCGACTTCTACCGGCTGCTCGATGCCGAGCTGGCGCGCACGCTGCAAGGTGTGCCTGCCGAATGTCACGTGCTGGTGGTTTCTGACCACGGCGCCCAGCCCATGCTGGGAGGGTTCTGCCTCAACGATTGGCTGATTGCGCGCGGCTGGCTGCGACTCAAGCAGCCGGTGCCCGCGGTGCGCGACTTTCACGAAGGCCTGGTCGATTGGCCCAACACGCGCGCTTGGGCCTGGGGCGGACACTGTGGCCGCATCTTCCTCAACTTGCGCGGCCGCGAGCCCGACGGCACCGTGGCGCCCGAGCAGGCCTCTGCCGTGTTGGACGAGATCGCGCAGGCCCTCGAGGCACAACAGGATCCCAGCGGCCGTCTCATGGGCAACCGCGTGCTACGCCTGGGCGGGCCGGAGCTGCCCGACCCGGCCGGTGATCCCCCGGACCTTCTCGTCTATCTGGGCGATATGCGCTGGCGTGCGCTCGGGTCGATTGGGCACACCGACATTTTCCAGCAGGAGAACGACACCGGCGCCGACGATGCCAGCCATCATCCGATGGGCGTGTTCATCCATCGCGGGCCCGGCAGGCCGCAGGGACATCGCGCGGGTCTGCGTCTGCTCGATGTGTCTCCGACCATTCTCTCATGGTTCGGCCTGGCGTCGGTCGACGGGTGCGAGGGACGCGTACTGGACCTGTAGCGAATCACCGTCCTGTCGTCTCCCATTGACGAGAGCCCAGGCGGCAAGTGGTTGGGCTCAGTCTCCCACGGCTTTGAACTTGGCGGCGGAATCCTCCTCTGCCGGAGCGGTTCTTTTCGCGCCCGACCGACCAGGAGGGGCGACACGCGCCTTCGGCCTGGCAACGCTCGCGGGCTTGTCTGGGTCCAGCGTGAAAGTGACCGTTCCGCCCTTGCTGGCATCGATGAGCACGCTCTTGTCTTGATACCCCACCGCTTTCAAGACCGCCGCCACCGGCGTGTTTGAACGTGGCAGCGTTATCTGGTGCGGAGTGTTTCCCCGGGGCGAGTTCTCGCCTTCCAGCCAGACCTCGGCGGAGACCGGCATGCTGACGATCTCGACCTCGACCCGCGCTGGTGGGGCGGCAACCGGCTGCAGCGCCGGGGGCTCCGGCCGGGTTGGCGGGGGCGTGGCCGGCGCGACCACGGGGTGCGAGCGCGTGAACGAATAGACCACGATCACAAGCAGAAGGAGCGCCACCGGCAGGCCAAGCAGGAAAATCCACTTCGCCTTGTTGGACGTGATCGCGGCTGGTCCGCTATCGAAGGCATGCGCCCCCGCCTCTTCGTTGCTCACTGGCGTCCTGGTTTCCACCGGGGGAACGGATGTTCTTGATGGAGGATGTTGGGTCGGGGGTGGTGTGGGGGTTCGCGCTCGCGGCGCGAAATCCCCGCGCGGCCGGCTCCGCACGGGCGTGGGCACGGGCGCGGGTGCGGGGAGCCCGGGGAAGCCAGCCGGCCGACCCAGCAGCGCGCTGAAATCGGATTTCGGCGCGTCCAGGAACGATTCCATCGCGGCCACGACCACGGACATGGACGCGATTCTCGCAGTCGGCTCCTTGACCAACATCCGTCCCACCAGGCCATCGAGTTGGGGCGGGGTTTCCGGGACTAGAGAGGACAAGGCCGGGGCCGCCTGGGAAATATGCGCCACCAGGATGTCGCCGGGTGCCTCGAAGGGAAATGGTGGCTTGCCAGCGACCATCTCGAACAGGACGCAGCCCAACGAGTAGATATCGGTGGTGTGATTGATGGTCGAGACGCCCCGGCACTGCTCGGGCGACATGTAGAGCGGCGTCCCGATGAGGCTACCGGTCTGCGTGAGGGTCGATCCACGGTCGCCGCTCGACAGCAACTTGGCGATGCCGAAGTCGAGAACCTTGACGCTGAGATGATCCGGCTGATGGGCCGGCACCGTGAGGAACATGTTGTCCGGTTTCAGATCGCGATGAACGATGCCGTGGTCATGTGCAGCCTGCAGGGCATCCGCCACCATCCCGGTGATTGCGGCAATCGAGCGGAAATCGGGCGCCAGCCTGCCCACCCGGTCGAGGGAGGTTCGCAAGCTCTCTCCCGCCAGAAACTCCATGACGATGTAGGCGCGACCGTTGGGCAAGGTATCGCAATCGAAGACCTCGACGATGTTGGGATGGCGCAGCTGAGCGGTGGCCCGCGCTTCGTTGAAGAAGCGCATGACGATCGACTCGTCCATCGAGATCTCGGGCAGCAACACCTTGATGGCGGCCTCCCTGCCCAAGACGCGATGGCGGGCCAGGTAGACCTCGCCCATCCCGCCCGCACCCAACCTGCGCACGACCGTGTAGGGGCCGATGGCTTCGCCGATTGAATTCTGGAAAGCCAGGGTGGACATGGCTGGCGGCTGCCTGCGGCGCTACAACCTCCCGGACAGCGCGATGCCAGTCACGCCGGGTGCAAGCAAGGGAGCAAGAGAGACCGTCTGGCTGGGGCCGCCGGTCGCCCCGACAATGTAGAGAATGATCCCGGTTGCCACGCCCGCGCCGCCCACGCCAACAGAAATCCACTCCAGGGTCTTGAAGGTCTTGGATGAGTCGTCCTTGTTCTTGTCGTAGGTTCCCTGGCGCGCCTCGTTGTGCAGGCTGTTGGAGTGCACGCCGAAGATGATCCCGGTCCCGATTCCGGCCAGACCCACGCTGCCCACCACGATGCCGGCTATCCGCAAGCCGCGGCCAGGATTCGTTGAAACTGGTTCGGGTGGAATCACAGGCGGCGGCGGTTGGACCGGCGCCGGGGTGGCTGCCACCGGGGCCGGCGGCGCTGGGGCGACCGGGGGAGGTTGCGGGGCTGGCGCTGCAGCGCGCTCCTTCTCCTCGGCGAGCGACGCCTGCAATTCTTTCATCCGCTTCTCGACTTCGGCGCGGTTTGCGCTCCGGGGGTCGGCCTCCAGGTAGCGGCGGTAGAAGAAAATGGCGCGCTCGGCGTTCTTGTTCTGACGATGCGACTGCGCGATGTTGTAGAGGAAAATCGGCTCCGGCTTGAGGTCGTAGGCTTTCTCGAACTCCTCGATGGCTTCGGAGAAATGGCCGAGGGTGTACTGTTTCATCCCTTGGTTGTAGTGGACCTCCACTTGCTTGCGCCGTGGCTCTGCCGCGCCCGGGCGGGCGCAGAGCAAAAGCGCGACAAAGGTCCCGACAACGACGCACAACATTCGAAGCAATGGTCGCATGACAGAATGGCAGGAAGTGTCGTCGCCCGGAAAGGTCATGTCAAGAGCTTACCTGACCGATCGCGTGGGCTCGCCGCCCAGAACGGCTGCGGACACACGGCTGCCCGGTCGGTCTTGAGGTCATCGACACTACGTCCGGCTCACGGACGCGTCACCCAAGAGCGCTGGTCGGGGCCCGAAGGGGGGCCTGACTGTAGCCGGGGGAGCTACTCAGAAAGAGCAACCCGTATTGAGGTAGATTTGGTCGACATATGAAGCATCCCCACCGTCGATTGTCAGGGGCTCACCGAAGTCGCAATAGACGAGGGCGCTCTTGGCCGTGGAAGGGGCTACCGCATTGCTGTCTACGTATGAAGCCCACCCCGTCAACTGGTTGTTCCCCTGTGGCCCGATTGCGTAGTCACTCAGGGCGGGCTCATTGCATGCCCCGTTCGAGTAGTACCTCACTCTGCACGTGGTGCTGTCGCCCGGGTTGCTGGAGTAGAACTTGGCTCCGAAGCATTGAGGCAGGGGGGGGCTCAGCGAAACACACTGCCACGGATCCTGGTTGGTCAAGAAGCCTCCCACTGAACCTGAACCTGAACATCCGTCGGCATCATCGAGGGGGTGAAAGTTTACGTACAAGCCAAGTAGGAGGCTGTTCCAGTACGGCGTGACTCCGCTGTTGAACCCGGCATTCTTCACTTGGTTCCCGGCGCTGGGGATCCGGCACACACACTGGTGAGTGGAGGGGTCGCAGCTGGGAGAGTTTCCGGGGCAAGTGGGGGGAAGGCTGCCGTAGTCCCTTGTGCACGGCACGCACTGGTGAGTATCGAGGTTGCAAGCCGGATTACCGCTAACGCCCGAGCAGTTCGCGTCACTGATGCACTGCACGCAGGTCCCCGAAGAACAGATCTTCCCCGACCCGGCGCAGGTACTGTCCGTCGTTCCGTCGCCCTTCGTGGTGCCTCCCCCACAGGTCCCACCCGAACACGTCCTGCCAGTCCAGCAAGGCTTGCTGCAGTCCTTCGCGGCACCAGCGGTACATGTACCTGCTTGGCAAGTCTTGGGGAAGCAGGCGTCGGTGGAGCAGTCCGTGTTGTTGGCCTTCGCGGGGTTGGAGCAGACCCCGGCTGTGCATGTACCGGCGGTGTGGCACACGTCCGAAGCCGGGCAGGTCACCGCGGTTCCCGGGGTACATGTACCTGCTTGGCAAGTCTTGGGGAAGCAGGCGTCGGTGGAGCAGTTCGTGTTGTTGGCCTTCGCGGGGTTGGAGCAGTTCCCGGTTCCCGGGTCGCATGTGCCGGCGGTGTGGCACACGTCCGAAGCCGAGCAGGTCACCGCGGTTCCCGGGGTGCAGACGCCCGCCTGGCAGGTGTCACCAGTGGTGCAGGAGTTGCCGTCGCTGCACGTCGTGTTGTTCGCGACGGCAACGCAGGTTCCCGTTGCCGACGCACATGTGTAGCACCCGGAGCACGCGGCCCCTGTCGACTGCCAGGCGCCGGTCGAGTCGCAGGTCTGGGGCTGAGGGCCGTTGCATTGCTTGGCCGTCGGCGTGCAAGCGGCACAGGTGCCACCGTTGCAGACGAGCGGGCAAGCCGTTCCCGTGTCTTGCCACTGACCGGTTGGGTCGCAGAGCTGAGGCTGAAGCTGTCTGCACTGCTTGGACCCTGGAGAGCACACGCCACAAGCCCCGCCGCTACAGACAGTCGTACATGCCGCCCCGTTGTTCTGCCAGGTGCCCGCCGGGTCGCATTTTCTTGGCTGAAGACCCTCGCACTTGGTACTCCCGGGAGTGCATGCCAGGTCTTGCGGCGGGGCGGCCGGATCGCTGGCGGCATCGACCACAGGCCCAACCGGCACGTCCGGCGGGCCGACGACCGGTCCGTCCGTCGGCGGGACAACCGGCACATCCGGCGGGGAAACAACCGGCGCATCCGTCGGCGGGACGACCGGTCCGTCCGACGGGGTGACGACCGGCGTGTCCGACGCGGTTCCCGTGGCGTCGGTCGTGGAGTCGCGCGCAACCGCGCGATCGGAACTGCCGTCACCGCCGCCAGTTCCGGTCCCGGCTTCATTTGAAGAATAGCCGTCCGCGTTGCTGTCTAGTTGGTTACCAGTGCCACTGTCCGGGGTGAAGCCGTTGACCCAGCAGGTGTTCGATACAGTTTCACAGTAATAGCCCGACGGACAGCGCTGTGATCCTGTCCCGCATTTCAACTTTCCGCTCAGTGGGTTGGACGTGTTGCAGCCAACCAGAAATGGGGCGCAAGCCACGGCTATAATTACAGGAATATGACACAAGGAGACTCTTTTCACAATTCCCTCTCGGTGCAAAATTGGCCCAATTTTTACCACAGAGGAGGAGTCGCGCGCAAGGCAGGTGAAGCGACCACGGGCCCGCGATAGCCGCAGGTGGTCGTGGTTGTGGCTCGACGAGGGAAAGGCCTGTCCTTCCGAGGCGTTCCACCCAAGGTTGCGGACGGCTGTTCGTCCCGGTCATGTCGGCTTGCGGTGCGACGCCGGTAACCACGCGTCGAGGTGTGCTCAATCGATGTAGCCGAGGGCGCGCAATCGTGCATCGGCCCCGTCCTCGGTCACGCAGAAGGCGCGGGCCCGTTCCCGGTCAAGAGTCTGCCATCCCTGTGCGGGCTCGCCGGAGCCTCGCGGCAGCGGCCGTTGTTCACCTGGGTCCGATTGCAGGTCGAAGACGCGCGTCCCGTTTGGCTGCCACAGGTATTTCCAGCGCTGGCTTCGCAAGGCAAAGGCCGTCCATAGCTCGGCAGGTGAGCGCGGCGCCGGGCGTGGCGTGGACAGAAAATCGTCGGAAGCAAAGGACATCGCTTCCTCGGTGGCAGACGGCGTTCCTTCTCTGAAGGCGGGCGCCAGCGAGACGCCGTCGGCATTGGACGCGAGCGCGTCCTTTGCGCCCAGGACTTCGGCCAGGGTGGGCGCCAGGTCAACCGTGCGGGCCAGCCCACCCACCGGGCCGCGATGCAACCAGGCCGGTCCCCAGGCGAGCAGCGGCACCTGCAACGACTCGTCAAAGAGTGCGTTGCCGTGCAGATCGAAGACAGTCTCGGGCGGTCGGCCCTGGCGCTCGCCCCAGGTCTCGCCATGGTCGGCCGTCACCACAACCAGAAAACCGTCGCTGGCGTGGCAGGCAATGGCGTCCGCCAGGCGCGGCAGGAAAATCTCGCTGAAGCGCTCGACCGCGCGGCGATAGAGCGCGCGCAGCTTGGGCAGCACGACCGTGGGATTCTTGCGAGCAGCCGCGAGCACCTGGGAACAGATGTCGCCCCACGCGCCCACGCTGAGCGGTCGGTCGAGGTAGGGAACATGCGTGCCCCAGTAGTGCACGAAGATCAGCAGATTGCGCTCGCGCTGGTTGCGGAGGAAGTTGAACACTGAATCGAAGTCTTGCGATGAGCCCATCACATTGGCCTCGGGCACCGCGGAGAAGAGGTAACGCGGATGAAACACGAAGCTGGCCACGCGCGAGCCAGCCTGCGCCGCTGCAGAGAACACCGTGGGGAAACGTGCGGGCAGCGCGTGCTCCCAGCGAAATACGCCCAGCCGGTGCGGGTACACGCCAGTGACCAGCGCGGCCATCGAGGGCACTGTCCAGGGCGCGGACGAGAACACAGTGCGGAAGCTGGTGCCCTCCGCGGCCATGCGATCCAGAAACGGCGTTGCGCAGGGGCCGCCGGCGTGGCCGAGGACGTCGGCGCGCAGGGAGTCGGCTACCACCACTACAATCCTCATGAACTTGTCGGCGCCGCGATCCGCGCGCAGTACGGGTTTTCGCCCAGGCCGCGTCCGGCTGCGTGGGCCAGGGTCTTGCAGCCCCCGCGGCAGATGCGCAGAAAGCCGCAGTCGCGACAGGGGCCGGTGGCTTTGGCCGGCACGAAGTGGCGGTTGTAGGCGAACCCGTTTTCGTCCTCCCAGATCGCGCGCAAGGACCGCCGACGTAGATTTCCTTCGTCGAAGGCCGGCGGCATGGACAGGCAGCCGCGAACCGTGCCGTCACTGGTGAGGCCGATCACGCCCAGGCCCGCCTGGCAGCCGCGAAACACGCGGTCAGTGGGCCGTGCCACCGAGCGCAGCGCAGGCTCGCAGGGCAGCATCCACCCGATGTTGTCGGCTCCGTAGCGGGGCAGGCGGTCGGGCCGCGAGTCATCGGTGATGAAATCGATCACGCGACGGACATCCGCGGGATCGATGGCCAGGTCGCGGCCGCAGCGGCCGATAGGCATGGTGAGCTGGAGCTGCCAGGCGCCGAAGCCAGCCTCGATCAGAGCCGACTCGATGGCCGGCAGCCGATCGAGGTTGAGCCGACAAACCTGGGTTACCGCGCCCACGCGAAGGCCCTCGGCACGCAGCGTGCGGGCCGCAGCCATGACCCGGTCAAAGGCGCCGGGGACGCCGCGCAGCCGATCGTGCACCGACGCAGCGCCGTCCACGCTCAGGCTCACACTGCGTATTCCGGACTTTGCGATGCGAGCGGCCTGAGCCGCGTCCAGCGCCAGTCCGTTCGAGATCAGTTCGACCACCAGGCCGTGCCCGCGCAGGGCCGCCACAATCTGCTCCCAGTCGGGACGCAAGAGCGGCTCGCCGCCCGACAGGGTCACCTCGCGCACGCCCAGTTCGGCCAGGGCCGCACAGGCAGCCAAAGCCTCGGCGGTGGAAAGCTCATCGGGCCGCGGCCGGCCCGCCCAGGAGCCACAGTGTATGCAGGCCGCATCGCAGGCCAGGGTCACTTCCCACACGCAGATCTGCGGCGACGCCGAGGAGATCATGACGACGCCCTCATGTTGAGGACCCGGTGCAGGCAGTACGGGTTCTCGTAGATGGATCCGGTCACCGAGTAGGCCAGGCAGGTGCAGCCGGCCCGACATACGCGGCGATAGGGGCAGGCCGCGCAGGCGCCGGTCAGACTCTTCTCCTGCCAGTCGGTGTTGTAGGCGAAGCGCGATTCATCGGCCCAGATCTCGGCCAGGGGCCGCTGGCGCAGATTGCCGGCCACAAATTCCCGCGGCAGGCACGAGCACCCCTTGACGTCTCCGTTGCTTTCAATGCCCAGGGTGAGCACACCGGCGTAGCAACCGGTCCACACCCGGTCGACTCCCCCGCGCAGAATGGGTTCGCAGGTGGTGTAGTAGCCGATGGTGTCCGTGACTCTGATGAGCGGCCGCGGGCCCGATTGGATGAGCTTGGTCAGCAATTGGGCCAGCTCGGGAAGCTGGGTCGGCTGGATCATGTAGGGCGTCTCGATGTCGCGCAGGCGGCCCAAGGGTAGCCCGAGTTGCACCTGCCACATATCGGCATCCAGCTCGCGCAGGAGTGCGTGCAGTCCGGCCAACTGGTCCAGGTTCCAGCGGCTGATGTGGGTGATAGTAGCCAGCGCCAGCTTGGCTTGCTTGACCTCGCGAGCGGCCGCCACGACCGCATCGAAGGCAGAGTCGCCACCGTGCCAGACACGCACGCGGTCGTGCGTGGTGCGCAGTCCGTCGAGCGAAAGCGCGAAGCCCGAGACACCGTGGTCAGCCGCGCGGCGGACGAGGTGCGCGTCGACCAGCGAGCCGTTGCTGATCAAACTCACGCGGATCTTGTGCGCGGCCAGCCGCTCGCAGATCTGCGGCCAGTCCCGCCGCAAGAGAGGCTCGCCGCCCGAGACGTTGCACTGCTCGCACCCGAGATCCGCGAGCGCATCGCATACGGACAGGGCCTCGTCAGTTGAAAGCTCGTCGCCCCGCCGGGCGCCCGCGGCGATCTCACAGTGCAGGCAGCGGAAATTGCAGGCCGTGGTGATCTCCCAGATCACGATGCGCGGAGCCCGCCGGATCGCCCGCAGGGCGATGGGCTTCATCGGGTGATCACCGGCCGGGCCTCACAAGGCCCGTTCAGGTTGGGAAGGTAACACCCTTGTACACCACGCCAAACCGCATGTCGGGCATCCGGTCGGGTTGCCGGTCGGCTTGCCGGTCGGGTTGGGTATCCACCGAGGCTTCCAGCCTGGCCGCGATGTCCTCGGGGGTGCCGTCGCGGAACAGGTCCATCAAGGCGTCGCCCGAGGTCGCGTCTGATGCCCCGTCATCCGCCGCATCCGCCGCGTCGGCCGGGCTGGCGGCCGCATCGCGTGTATCGCGGACAGCCGCATCGGGCGTCGGACTTGCTGCCAAGTCCGGCGTCGGCGCCGCATCCGGGGTCGGGCTTGAGGCTGTGTCTGGCGTCGCGCTTGGCCCTGTGTCGGGTGTCGGGCTCGCCGCCGTATCAGGCGTCGGGCCGGCGTCAGGAAGCTTCACTATCGCCGTGTCTGCTCCGCTGTCGGCGGCGGGAGAGCTGGACGACGAGCAGCCGAGCGAGAAGCCTGCGGCCAGAAGTGCGATGCAAGCGAGCACGCTCGCGCTCTTTCCGATCGAGAACCTTTGCATGGCCCCGGCAGCGGGCGCCTCGATGCTGGCGCGCATAGCCTGCCGCAATTCGGTCACCAGCTCATCTACGCGCGACTGAGACAGGATCTCCGCGTCGGGTGCGGCCAGCACCCCGCGTGCGTCGGCCTGGATCGAATCCAGCAAGGCCGCCAGGTCCTGCCACAGGCCGGCCTGTTCGCGCCGTTGGTAGAGCAGGCCATAGAGACGATCCATCACCTCGTCCACACTGGACCAGGGCGCCACCGTCTGGCCGGAGCGGACGAGAAAGAGACGAAGCTTCTGCGTGACAGTCAGTTCCATCGCCTTGGTCATCGTGCCCTCCATCATGTGAAGCTACCACGGGCGCGCAAATTTGGGCAGCGGGCCAGCGTGGCTGTGTGACCACCGTCACACTCGCTTCTGCGCCGCGAATTCGCCGCCCAGCGGGCTTCTGGCCTCGGGCCAGCGACCCGTCCGGTAGGACTAAGGTTCGCGGCTCCTGCCGCCGATGTACGGGTATGTAGCGTGGGCCGCTGCTGGTGTCGCGCGGGCCACACGCGGATCGGAAGCGGATCGGAGAATGACCAGCAAGACCCGACGCGCAGCCCTCTCTAACCAACCTTCTCTGGGTTCCGGCCCAGCCCGCCGGACCGCGCGCCGCGATCCTGGCCCGACCAGCGCGGCGCGAGAGTCCGGGAGGAGCTAGGTGCCCCGACTGCCCCCTGAAGCGCCAGCCGGACCCTCGCAGGGGGAATCCCGACAGATTGAACCCGCTGTTCAGGAGAGACTGCCGGCCACGGTGGAACCGCGGTTCGGCGAGGCGGCGCCGGCCACGGGAGGGCTGCAGTTGGGCGAAGAGGCGCCGGCCGCGAACGAGTTGCAGTTGGGCGAGGCGACGCCGGCCGCGAACGAGTTGCGGTTCGGCGAGGCGACGCCCGCACCCTCGCCCAGGTCCAGTTCCGAGGAGGCCGCGGTGATCGAGGGGACGGATTGGCTCGACCGGGAAGACGGATCGGTTCCTGCCGGCGAGGCGGCGCCCATCCGGCCGTTGCCTGAGGCCGAGAGCGCGGAAACCCCTGGCCGGCGCGGCCGTCCGACGCCCCGGACACCGCACCCGGTGGTGACCGCCAGCCCCGGTGTCTACCGTTTGGTCCGGTTCTCCGCTCCCGAGCAGATCACGCCGCCGCCGGTCTCACGGCCCGGCACCGGCGAGCGGGCACGGCCGGGCTCCGGCGAGCGGCCCAACCCTTCGCGCCCGCGCCCGACGCCGGTTGCGCGCGCGACTCCGCCAGTCGGGGCCAGGCTCGGCGTAGGCCAACAGGCGCAGCAGGCTCCGTCGGGTTC
>Ga0182021_10006836_pt1 | contig 13542 bp, 9 predicted proteins | sample 612E3MmetaG_FD_120493 | JGI IMG/M metagenome (GOLD analysis project Ga0182021, IMG submission 120493) | Permafrost microbial communities from Stordalen Mire, Sweden - 612E3M metaG (Illumina Assembly) | ecosystem: Environmental > Terrestrial > Soil > Wetlands > Permafrost | place: Sweden...
AAATTCTCTTATTGGCGTAAATCGTTAGACTTGCCCCTTGTGTTAAACCAAGCACGTTCGGTAATACGTTCAATTCCAATATATTTTTACAGTCAGCGTGGATAGTATGGTTTGCAGAATCGTACGTTGCTGTGATCTCTGCTTTTTCAAGAGGCTTTATTTTACAAAGTTCAAGCCAGTATGAAGAACCGGATCCCGCATCACAGGTGCTGTATTTAATAGTATCGATTCTTTTTGCCTGATGATGGGTCTTTAAACTGTCCAAGAAAAGAAAGGAATTTCTCCTTTCGTCTCTCGATAGTTTTAAATGCCCGGTCTCTGTTTCTACAACTTTTATAAACACGCCTCTTTTTTTTGCTTCGGAGGCAAACTCTCTTGACCACTCAATTGGAACTTCATTGTCGTATATGCCATGGAATATGCAAGTAGGTATGTTATATAGATTTTCTACGAAATTTATCGGCCTCTCTGTTTCATCCTCCGTCAGTATCATAGGTTCTTTAACTGCTATACCAGCAAAAAGATCCGGACATTTCTCTGCCAATAACAAGGCTCTTCTGCCTCCTACACACTCTCCGATTAAATATATTTGGGTTGTATCTAAATTGTAATCCCTTTTAATCCGTTTAATTACACCATTAGCATCTTCAACTGCATTAATTGGAGTATATTTAGTTCCTCTCATAAAAGACCAAGCTACCGCAAAACCGTAGTCGTCAGCCATCTTACTGTCCATCTCAATTTGATCTAAAGTACCTATATACCAACTCCTCGGCATAGTTTCATCGACAAGTGAATATGGGACAAAAAGTATTAATCGCAAGGATGGCGTATTTATTAAATGTTTACTAACGTGTAACATAAAATGATAAACGGCATTATCTTTCTCAGAATAATAAGTTTTTAGAGAAGTGCCACAATATAATCTATCATGCTTATTCTTTCTAATATAACTTATTAGATTGTTTAAATTTATTGAATAGTATACCAAGTTCTTATGGTAATATCTAACCTCTGATTCAGAACTATCGTCGAGTTTATTTAATAAAAATTCTAACCTGTCAATTGCAGCGTTAACATCATTCATTGTACAGTTATCGCATTTTAATTTTTGAGACTCTAATTTCAATTCTTGTACAAATTTAAATATATTGCCTCTGTATACAAACTCTTCAAGAGAGTCATTCTCAAGGAATAATTTACTGCTGTAAAGTCCATCATGAATTCCGCCACATTTAATAAAAATTGATTTTTGATATTTATTGAAACAACAATCATTTAATTTAACATTATCGTTGTTGTCTATAATCTTTATCCGAGCATTGGAGTACGGACCTATATAGAGATTCAATGAGTCTGAAATAATGGGATCACTTATAAAGTCTGACAGGTAATTTTCTTTATATATTTTCTGGGCAGCTTTTAACGATGCGCCAACCATTAATACCCCCCACGCTAATTGATTGCTACCTCTATTGACTTTAGCGAAAACAAAATTATTACCCTTTTGCAGTTTAACTTTTATAAAACGGTCTCCAATTTTATGGGTATTATTTTTGTTAAGGACTTCCAAAACCTGTTTCTGATTTATCCACACTTTATAGTTACGACTACCATCGAAAATGAAAATAACTTCTTCCTCACTCTCACTGTAGATAGAAGTATATAAATAAAAATTACTTTTATTCTCTACCTGATTTTTGTCAACATAATCAAATAAGTTCACAGGGGAATTATAGGTCTGGATACTAAAAGTTTTGATTTTATAATCATTCAATATTCCAATATCACTTTCTGAAAAGTGTTCCTCATCAATACCAAATTTTTCTAAATCTTTGTTGTAATATGTGTTATGCGGATTCTGTTTAAGGGTATCAAATTCAAATGGACCAACGACTTTCCACTCTTTTATCGGTAATATTCCTTGAGAATCATTCGGAATAACTAAACTTGGAGTTCTATTACAACCTAATAGAGAAACAGATAGTGTAATAATCCTTAATATTAATACAATGCTTTTCATCTGTTTTCTTCTAAGAATCACCCCTTTAATCATTAAAAAATCAATTTTTTACTAAGTCTTGTATATTTTTCCGCTTTTTTGTTGTCTCCTTCTTTGGCATAGAGGTTTGCAAGCCGTTGACAAATGGCAGACATATCAATAAATGGTCTGCAATATGATAATAAGCTATTCGGTATTAGATCGTCTTTCACCACACATTTTTCATCCTTGTAGGTCGAACGATACATACGTGAAACTCGACTTGCGTGAACAGAATATTGAACACTTGAAACACTCAGTAATCGATTGTAATATTGTATTGCATCACTATCCTGATTGTGTTGATCATAGAATTGACCCAAGCGAAGGATTGGGAGAAAATCAGTGGTGTCAAGATAAGCAGCTTTCTGATAACAATGAACCACTTCATTTTTTTTATTCATGAATTGATATGAATCGCCAAGATAGAGCCAAGGACGTGAAAGGCCTGGCAATTCCTTCGTGACCTGCTCTAATAAGATCGCTGATTTTTCCTTTTCGCCAAGAAAAAAATATAGTTTTGCAAGTTTTGCAGAGATCATTGGATCGTTACTTTGTTGAAGTTTTTTTCCCAAAAGTTGAATTCCATTTACAATTATTTGTTCTGATTCTATTGGCATTCTTTTCTTCAAATCGGAAAAGAAAGGCGAGTCTAATAGACTCGGGAGATAACATACAGCAACACCATATTCTTCATATGCACTGTTCTTCTTTCCATTCTTCTCCATCAGAAATCCTAAACTTATATGATAGATCGCATTTTTACGATCTATTTGAATCGCCTGACGAAAACAGCTTTCAGCCTGCTTTTCATCTCTATTAAATGTATACAACCACCCCAAGTTATAATATAGCCCATCATCCATCGGGTTTAACTCCAAAGCTTTTCTGTATAAAGTAATTGCCGCTTCTATTTGTTTCATCTCCTGTCTATCGAACATTGTACTACCTGTAAGAAACTTATCCAAATTGAACTTACGCTGTAAAACTCTCTCCGCCAACAATCCTCCACATGCCCAGTAATAAGCATTATTCGGAGATATGTGAACTGCAGCTTCGAGATTTTGTTCAGCCTGAATAAAATTATTTTGATTTAATTGATCAATAAATGAAATGAGCAGATTCTCAGCTCTTTCTTTTCGAATCGAACTCACTGCGATTGCTATAAAAATAAGCAAACCAACAATAATTGGAATAAGTGTAATTGTTTTTTTCGTAGAATTTGATTGGAGAGGACTTGTTCTATCGGGCATTTGGGCATTATGAGCAAACATTAACCAAATGAGAAGATGGATCCCCCTATTATAGAGTATAGACGAATAACTTAAATCCCTTATAAGGATGGCTGCGTAGGCACTCATGAATAGAACGGTAACAACCTGATGGTTCCAATCGTCGTGCAATAGTTTTATTCTTTGGTGTGAGATAAAGAAAAATGTAAATATAAAGGAACAATATGCTATCAATCCGATTATGCCTTTTTCGATTGTAATCTGCAAAAAGAAGTTAAATACTCTTCCAACATAAGGGGTGTCATCATTTTGGTCTTTATATGTGGCATACTTCATCGGAAAATTGTTGGAGCCAATTCCCGTTAGTGGATGATCTTTTATCATTTTAATACCAGCTTTCCAAAGACTTTTCCTGCCTTCAAAACTGCGAACTTGTGATGTGGTTTGAAACATTGAGACAGTTGTCAAAACAGGGTTAAAGAAAGGCGAGATAACTACGACCGATCCTAATAAAAGTAAAATTATTGTGTTGAACAGAAGGATTTGCCTAAGGGATGATAGTTTGTATAAAAGGAATAAAGCGCTGCCCAAGAGCGCAAAAGACGCTATGGCCAAATACATTCCCCTATTACACGAAATCATTGGAACTAATAGAATAAGCAAAACCGGAATAAATAGAAGCAGTGTTTTGCGATTTTCTTTCTCATAATTTATGAACAGCGCTATTAATGAAAATGGCAAAAAAGCAAGATAAATAGTGATCCATTCGCCAGTGGGAGAGCCGACTGTTGAGCCAAAATAAAATAAATGTTTAAAATCGTTAAGTTCACTAAAACCAACAGATTTCATTTGAAAATATCCTGAGAGAAAGGTTAATATCCCTTCGATAGAGACCAAGACACCTATAACAGAAAGAAATAAATAAATTTTTGTTCGTTGGTAATCATACTTGAGATTATATTTGATCCAATAGAAAAAAAGGACAAGAAAGGAAATATCAACAATACTATAGAAACTGTTTTCTCGATAGGTTGAAGTTGCGTAGCTTACTCCCTCTGCAACGATAATTAATACAATTGCTGAATCTGACCATGAAAATTTTAGCATATTGAAGCTAAAACCATCTATATAATTTTTAATCAGATAGATTAAGAATACAACAAGGAGTAAAATATGAAGGTTAAAGAATCCATAAATCGTTACAAATATTATGAAGTGTGTTATAACAACAAATAAATGATCAAGGGCATGGCTGAAAACTCTTAATCTGGTAGTATTCATCTTTTTTTAATCTCCCTGCAAGCATAACTCTGTTTCTGGTGTTCGGCCTGTGAGACCTCCCTCATCTTTTTCTGGTTATGCATTAAAAGATGGTTCATAACGATTCTATGACCAGGATAAGAGTCTGTTCTATAAACCAGCAGCAATCCATTCTGAGGAGACAATGCGATCTATGGATCGCTCATTTTAATGAGCGTTTAAAGTCCTTTCACCGTTTATAAAATCGGAATCAGAATTATAATTCTTCTTTTCTGGACCCTCCAAAAAAGCGACGCATTCTTGGGACGGAAGCACAGCAGCGCTAATCTGTACTTAGTAATTGCAAAGATGTTATTTAAAAGAGTATTCCAATTATTAATTTCCGAATCTAATGTGTAATCTTGTTTCACCAGTTATGAGAAAAATGCTGATTACAAAACCAACCGCTATGAACCAAATAAAAAATGATAGCATTCTCGCTTTTATTTTACTCAGACCTGCAACTGTCGAAAGTCCTATCGATAAATAGGCAAAATACCAAATAATAAAGGGATTAATACTGTGTAGAAGTATCGCCAATGCACGGTTTTGAGTAATGCCTAATGCGAGAATATCCAATCCAATGGGAAATCGACACTGCAAAGCAATTAATATACTATCAATAATTTTTGTAGAGACAAGAAAGAAATTAGCGATTTCATCCAACATTAAAATTATGCCACAGTAGGAAACTATTGAGAATAAACTTTTGAAGGTTACGCTGGGGTGAACGTCCATCAATAAAATAGACAAGTATAATAACGCTGCATTAACAAACCATAAAACAACGACCAAGATTGTAATACTGACAATTGTTAAATAAAGCGAATGTGTTTGAAAGATGAATGTTTCACTTCTCCAAGAACTATTAAGCCATACTTTTATTACTAACCCCAGAACAGTCAGTATAATTGGAGCAATCCAACGGTGTTTTAAATTGAGGATATCATAAATCTTTTGTGGTGCCACTAAAAATATAAACGGGGTCAGCATATCATTTTTCCCAAATAAGTAACAATACTTTCTATCGTTTCGCATCATTGTATTTATACATAAGCTTCAAACCTTTCACATCGTCTCCATGAGAAAGACTTTCTAATGCAATATTTTCATTGCCGAGTTGCCATGATTTAGCTTCAAAATCAAAAGTGAAAAAGAATTTTGCTATTGATTCCTTTTTGCTTTCATACCTACCGCCATAGCTGGCTATCATTCTCTTTTCTAATGATCGCAGCAATTCTCTATTAGGATCCACTAATTTAACTTCTATAGCATTTAATATCAGGAGAGAATTACTATCATCAAATTTCAATAAGATTCTCGCTTTTGTATTCAACAGTGTGTCTTCATAAATTATTGTAGAAGAAGTAGTTTTCAGAATTTCCCTCTTGCCGCTTATGGAGTTACGCGCAACTTGCATAGTCATACCCCATTGTAAGACCGCCAAAGTGGGAAAATCAGACCCCTTTAATGGTATCAAATCTATAGGCAGATTTCGTTTTAACTTTGTGGATTTGTATGTAATCGATAAACCTAATATATCTTTTTGATGAGTAGCAACCGTTAATTCAACATTTTCATTATTGAGTCGCCATAATTTTTTCTCATCATCAATTTCGTCATCTGTACCAGGATCCTTTTTGCATTCGTACGTATTGCCATATCGATTTATAAATTTAGTTTCTATTGATTGAAGCACATCTTCATCGGGCTCTTTTAGGTATGCTACTATGGAATTTAATATCAAGAGAGAATCCTTCTCAACAAATTTCAATTTAACATCCAATTCGATATCAAATAGTTTGTCGTTAAAGAATAGTATTGAGGAGTCAACGTTTTTAACTTCCACTTTTCCTCTGAGATAGTCACCCGCTACTTGCATCGTCATACCCCAATGCAAACCTGCTAATGTTGGGAAGTCAGCCCCTTTTGCAGGTATTTGAGCTTTTGTTTTATACATTTCCACAAATACTAATAAAGCAACAAGAATCAATACTCTAAGAACTTGCATAATTCCTCTCTAAGTTTAAATGAGTCATCCCTATAGCAATATAGGAATACTCGTAATTGTTACTCCCGTGCACATGGGAGTCTTATGATCTGGATTCATGTTATCGCGAAACTGACATCATAAGCTGGTAATTCAATCCTTCGTGATTAAATTTGGTTTAACGATTTTTCTGAATTTGGAAGAGTAACTACCCCTATGGTAATTATTGATCCAAAGGGGTAATTACTTCATTGCCTATTCACAGCCACTACTACTGCCTATACAAACTTGAAAAATCCAGAAATTAATGCATACACACCATCCTCCAACAAGAGACTGCATCTCCTGTGAAGAAAGGGGAGCTGTATTTGATTGCAAAGTTTGCGGTGTGCTTGACATTCCAAAAGCAAGCGGAACACAAAGAGTTACCGCGATTAATACCATACAAACTATCTTTTTCATCTAACCCTCCTTATTTAATATTATTGTTATTGTTATTGTTATTGTTTTTTATTGCCCGCCGTGGCCCGCTTGTCAACAATGAATTACGATTCAACATTCATGGGCCAACCAAATGTCTCTTTTTCGTTCAAAGCAAACAAGCCGGCGAGCAAAGATTTCTATTCCAAAAATCTTTTTTTCACTGTTGTTTGAAGACCAATGTTTCTCCATTCCATTTTTCAGGGAGCTTATTTATTCGTAGTCTAAGCTTGCCAAGTGCCGGATCCCGAAAGAATAATGTATCGCTTAACACGCTATCTGCGACAATATAATGATCTCCATTTACAAACAGAATAACCGGAAATGTGGTCTTTAAAAAGTCTTCTAACGATAACCGCCACCCTTCAGCATGTAATCCTTTCAAATCTGCCATTTCTTTCAAAGCAAGCATGCTCGTCCCTCTGTTGTTTAATCCTACCTTGTTCTCTATTTCTGCCAATGTCGCAGGAATTTTATAATGATCAAATATCATTTTCAGCGCTGCTGGACCGCAGTTGTTTTCCTTGTTTTGGAGGATTACATCCTTGTTGTCTATGGAATCATCATTCCTCAGATGCAAGGAAATTCTTTTTGCTGAAAATAGTATTGCAAAAAGAATAAATGATCCAAACAATATAATGCCAATTCTTACCTTTTTTGCTTTTCGTTGCATGCTTATTGCTTATGTATAAAGGATTCGTTACTGAATTCTTGTAAAAGTTTTCTATCTTTTCCTATTGGTCGATCACCGACATAACGACGGCGTAGAATCTGTTGTTCGTCAGCGAAAAAAATCGTGGGTGTACCAATGATTTTCATCGAATCTACCAATGCGTTTCTTTCCCCTTGAAAAACGGGAAAAGAATATTTTTCTGAGGATAGCAATAATTTCGTTTCTTTCGAATTACTGAGTGAAATTGCGAAGAAGTCTATCTGAGACTTGAATTGACCATATAATAAATCGAGATTTGATAACTCATTTCTACATTCCGAACATTCAGCAGTAAAAAATACGAATATATGTTTTTTACCTCGAGAATCGAAAGAGAACGTCGTTCCGCTCAGTGTAGACACTATAAATGAAGGAACTCGCATTCCAATTAATTGAGGTTCATCAGAATTATGGTTTTCAAAATACCAAATCAATACTATCGGACTCGAGACCAGAGTAATTAGCAAACCCAATACCAATATTTTTCTTTGTATGGTTAAGAGTGTCACGTTAGTCAATTATGTATTCGAGTCATCTGTCTCTTTATTACTTTAGCCGAACAGATAAATCGTCCACCGTTTTCTATTCTCTTCCAATAATAAATAGAACAGAATTGAATTGAAATAAAATGAAATTTTTGGCGTCAGCAGATGGTACTACCTCTTCATAGCATAACCATTGCTGGAACAACATGGTACTTTTTTATTTCTTTGTCAAGAGGCGCAAAAAATATATTTCAAATCCGAGGTAGATTCCCGAAGTTTCTCACAAGAAACAGCAGGTAAACTTCGTGAATCTTGCCGCAGGAATCTTCTTGCGGGAAGCGGCAGAAAAACTTCTGGAATCTTTCCGCAGAGCAGGCCGCCCGGGCTGCGATAGCCTCAATTTCAGCGGCGCGCAAATCGGGTTATTCCGCCCCCCGCGCTTTCCCCGATAACTCATTCATCACCTGCGTCAGCCGGCGTTCATTGAGCCTGCATTCTGCGTTGATGGAAGTATCCGGATGGGCATACATTCTTTGATATGTTTCGTATGTCTGAATTCTGATCTCGCAGTAGCGGCGGAGCAGAACGTTTCTTTTTTTCAGCGGCGGCGCGATATACAATGAATCGATCGCATCGAGGCACTTCAATGCGGCGCGCCAGGCGGGAACTCCTTTTTCATGGAATGGCGGCGGCACGCGCGGATCTTTATGGTAAATAATTGCATTAATTGCCGCGGATTCGCATTCCATAAAATGCTTGAGATTCTTGTCGTATTCTTCTGCATCGTTGGATGTATTGGCATACACTGCCGAAGCAACGGTAAGAATAAATATACTAATTCCTATTGTCGTGATCCGCTGAAGGCGCATATCGCCCGGAATTTTTAAGCTCGGAGCATACGCATATCCGATGAGAAGCCCAGCCGCAAGGCCGCCGAGAGAAGCGGCCAGGTCTGCATCTTCGTAGTACACCGTAAAGATTTGATAGGCAATAAAAAAAGCGAGGAGTATGAGAAGGGCCGTCCAGTTGAGTTCTTTGATACGCCGCACGGTACACAATGCGAAGAAGGCGCCGTACATGCCGCAAATTGCGCCGGAAGCTCCTATGCTTATGCTCATCTCCTGCCATGCCAGGCTCGTCACGCTGCCCATAATACCGCTTAAGAGATAAGCCGTTATGAATCTTGTTTTACCCAAGATCGGTTCCAGCACAATACCGATGGATATGAGGGCAGCCATGTTTATCGCAAGAGGTAAAACATCTGCATGAACGAAGATTGAAACGAGCAAGCGCCACCACTCGATACGAAGGGGAAGCCGGCGGAAATAGTATCCCCAGGAGAGCACGCGTTCGGAGAACGGCAAAAAAATCGCAGCCCCCATCCCGATGATGATGAGAAAGAATGCCAGGTTGATGTTGACAATCATCGGCGTCATCATGTATTCTCTTTTGCCGAACCAGAAAAAAGAAAGGGTTTCTGCAGCTTTTGTCGTCCATGATTCGGCCGCTCGCTGAACAGGAACTTCTAATTCCAGGGGAGATACATCCTTCATTTCGTTGAGATCATCGGGTGTTGGTTCCATCGATTGAGTTTCCTATGTGTTCATTTATCAACTTGAAGAAAAACTTTATGTAGATTCCAGAAGTTTCTCACAAGAAGCGGCAGGTAAACTTCGGGAATCTTTCCGCGGGAAGCTTCTTATCTCAGAAGCACCATCTTTTTCTGCAGGGTGATATTTCCGGCAGTGAGGCGGTAAAAATAAATTCCGCTCGCGCAGGCAGGCGCCGTCCACGGGCACTCGAACACTCCCGGCCCCTGCCGCGCATGCACAAGCTCCGCAATCTCTCGCCCGAGAACATCGTAAATCTTCAGGCTCACGTCGCTCCGGTGCTGAAGCCGGTACATAATATTTGTCCCCGCGTTGAAGGGGTTGGGATAATTTTGTTCCAGCACATAATCCGCCGGAAGCTGGTACGCTTCATAATTGGAAAACTTCAAAATCCATCCGCCGGGGTCCAGAACCACTGCGGAGGGCTTGTCCGTGCTCTTGAATATAAAACTCTGCTGCTGCGCATTATTGAGCACGGTAAAAACCGTATCCCGCCCGCCTGCCGTGATACGGATATCGAGCGGCATGGTAAAATACGCAGGATTGCTTCTGCCGCTAATCTGCCGGATATCCACAACGGCCGCAGAGGAATCCCCCTGCGATTTCCATGTCCATGTATAATAGTACACCGGATATATTTCGCCGTATATCCATTCCTGAAAAAAATAATTGAGGTTTTTTCCGGAAACTCTTTCGCACACGGATTGAAAATCCTTTATCGCCGCCGTGCTGTAGCGCAGCGCCGGGCTGCCGGCATACGCCTTGATCGAGCGGAAGAACACGCTGTCTCCCAGAACATGGCGCAGCATGTGCAGCACGGATGCCCCTTTCGCATACATCAGCGCCGAGCCGAACAGGCTGTACACGCTGCTCGTGTCGGGATTTCCAATCGCGCCCTGCGCAGTCCGGGCGTCGTTCAACTGCTGGTTCATATATGCCCAATAGGAATCGGCGCCGTAGCGCCGTTCAAGATACAGCCCCGTGCAGTATTGCGCAAAGCCCTCGTTGAGCCACAGGTCGTGCCACGTCCGGCATGTAATCATATCCCCGAACCACTGGTGGGCAAGTTCATGCGACAGGACTTTTTCATCGAACGACGTTGTCGAGGTCATCGTCTGGTGCTCCATCGCCCCGCCGCTTCCGAATTCTGCATGGCCGTATTTTTCTTTGATGAACGGGTACATGCCGAAGAGGTTGGAATAAATTGCCAGCATGTCGGTCGTTTTCGGAAGTGCCTGGAGCGCATCGGCATAATGTTCGGGAAGAACGTAGTTCAGCACTTCCATGGAATCTGCTGCCGAGTACCGGTACCAGTTGGAGAACTGTGCATAGTTCGTGACGGCAACCGAGATGAGGTAGGATGCAATGGGGTACCGTTCTTTCCAATGGGAGGCCGAGGTTCCGTCGCCGTTGCCGGTAACCGAAACAAGCGTGCCTTCCGAGCCAACTTTGAAAATCGAATCGCACGTAACAATAATATCCGCCGAGTCCGCTTTATCGCCCGGGCCGTTTTTGCAGGGCCACCAATCTTTTGCCCCGTACGGTTCGCTCAGTGAATACACCCACGGTACACCAGCGTGAGAATCAAAAACGAAACTTCCGAATCCTGTCGCAATTGGTACACCCTCATAAAAAACATCAATCGAAAGAGTTTCCGCGAACGTGTAAGAACGAGCGAGTGTTATATCAAAGGAACTTCTGGCTTGAGAGAAGACGCTGATTCGGCCATCCACCAGCACCGAATCCACTCGCATTTGATTCACAAGATCGAGCGTGAGAGAACGTGCGCTGTCTTGACGACAAATTCCTGTTATTGTAACCTTCCCTTTAAGATAACTTGACGACGTCCTGACATCTAAATTGAGGCGATAATATGTAACATCAAACCATACGCTCGCCGCTGTTTCTGCGAATAACTGTTGCCGATGGTAGACGACCTTTTCATTCGTAAGCTTTTGTAGAAACAGTTCTTGCTTATATTCAGAATCAGAGGGCGTTTGTGCATACACCCCTGAATAAATATTACATATCAAGGAAAAAATTACTCGGAAATTTATTTTCTTGAGATAATAGTATCTCAATTTACAAACCATTGCAAGAATGGATGATATTCTCTATCTGCATTACTGATATCCAGCCAAAGAATACTTATCGGAAATGTAGGAACGAGAATAATCTACCTTTTGCTCAATCAAATATCAAGCTCCTCGTTATTGCAAAGAGGGCGTCGTAAGGAATTCAGTGCAGCAATTTCAAAGGAAATCTACAGCTATTCCGTTTTCTATTGGGTCAACGATTTTTGCCGCAATCGCTTCCGGTGAATCAAGTTTAGGCATGTCAGCCTGGCGCTTCGTGTGTGTCACCGTGCGCCGGTTCGTAGGTTTTTGAACATCTGCCTCCGGTTCCTGTGGATAGACCAGAGATACACTGATACCTTGATCGATATATTCAGTTCGTGTATTCAGCGAAATCATGTTCAATACCGACTTTGCAGATGCAGCTTGTAGTGAGGTCGATTGAGCTGTTTGAAACACTCCTGAACTGATATTTACGATCGCTCCACCGCCTTGTTGTTTCATCAACGGAATGGTTGTCTGCATGGCAACGAGGGGCCCGTAAATATCCGAAGTCATGAGCCGGGCGAAATTATCCACGTTGATAGTTTCCATTGAGGTATTTAATTCTTGACCTGCATTATTAATGAGAACATCGATTCGGCCGTAAAAAGCTTGAGTCTCTTGCACCATTTGCTGTATTTCCTGCGGCTTCGTCATATCTACAGCCACTGCAAGAGTGTCCGGCATTTTTACTGCAAGTTCTTTCACTTCTTCGAGAGATCGCGCCGCCAGCACTACTGTCGCACCTTTCCTGATAAACAACTCGGCAGTAGCTCTTCCGATACCGCTGGAAGCGCCAGTCACGAGTACAACTTTATCCTTGATATCCATAGATGCCTTCCCTAACGATAGTCCGCCTCTTCATCCCAACAGATTTCAGAAATCTGATGCTGTCAATCTACATTTTGCTGATTCAAATTTCAACCACGTTTTCGTCCCAAGTGATTTCTATCACTCTCTTCTAAATCCCTTGGAAAGTAATCCCAGAATAATCAGCGCAAGAATAAACAAGACTCCATCAATAATAGATGTAATTGAGTGAGCTAAAAGAAGTATGATAAACAAGACACAAATGCCGGCAAAGAGAGATCCAGCTACTCTTTTGTTTACAAAGAGTCTTCCTTCTCTTCTAGAGCATGAGACTGACTATCCTTGGCTGTAATATCTTTTCGCTAATTGCGTTACTTTCACAATAAATTCTGTTTTCGCTCGAGTGTAGGCCACTCTGTCATTCAGAAAGTTTTCTGCTAAACGAACTTTTATTTGTTCATATTCTTTTGCAATATCCGGGTATTCGATTAAATAATCTCGAAACAGCAGCCTATCCCAATGTTCAAAATAATGTTCCACCATGTGGATGTGATGTGTACGGTGTCCTTGTGAATCTCGTTTGATGAACCACGCATAGTATGGAGGAACATCATCGCCCAACGTTGGTCTCCAGAAGTATTCGTACCCTTGAAATGTTAAAATCGGGACAATACGATTCTTTGTTTCTTCAAGAGATGTTACTTCCACTAGCATATCAATAATGGGTTTTGATGATAGATTGGGTACTGCCGTACTGCCGAAGTGT
>Ga0182021_10006837_pt1 | contig 13542 bp, 11 predicted proteins | sample 612E3MmetaG_FD_120493 | JGI IMG/M metagenome (GOLD analysis project Ga0182021, IMG submission 120493) | Permafrost microbial communities from Stordalen Mire, Sweden - 612E3M metaG (Illumina Assembly) | ecosystem: Environmental > Terrestrial > Soil > Wetlands > Permafrost | place: Sweden...
CAGCCGACCAGCAGGAGCCCCGCGTTGAGTCCGATCGGCACACCCCATTTCGCGTGGAGCGTGGGTTGGCCATAGCGGACGGCGTCGTTGTCCTGGATGTCGTCGAACGCGAGCGAGGCTTTGTGAAGGCATTCGACGGCCACGGCGAGCGACCGGATGGCGGGCGGGAGGTTCTGCGCCCGGGTCTGCGTGAGCGCCGAATAGACGGAGGCCAGCAGGAAGGGCCGCCAGCGTTTTCCTCCGGCCGCGAGCCATTCGAGAGAGATCCGGTCGGTTTCGGACGCGCCCGCGTGGAGGAGTTCGGCAAGCGCTGCGGGCTGGAACCAGGCGGCGACGGCCTCGCGCAACGCGTGCATGTCCAGGCAGTAGGACGCGCCCGAGGCCGGCGCGAGATGGATGAAATGGCCCAACCGATCGGCCAGGACTTGCGTGTCCTTGCAGCCGTCGGCCAGCAGCGGGATCGCCAGACCCGGAATGGCGTAGAAGGCCAGCGCCGGGAAGGTGCGTTCCAAGGCCGGCATGCAACTAACCCCGACGACCGCCTCGATCGCCTCCTGCCGGATCAGTGCGGAAACAACGTCCGTTCCCTCGGCGACCAGCACCGCGTACCCGAGCGACTCGGCCTTTTCGATGGCCGGGCCGATCGCGCATCGTCCGCATTGCAGGCAGAGGAGGCCGTACTCGTCGAAGGAAGCGCGGCAGGCGGACGTGGACCGCAGGCAGGGCGGGAGCAAGAGGGTCCGTTTGTCGAACGGGACGGCCGCGACCATGTCCTTCCACACGGCGTTTCCGAGCATCACCGCCAGGAAAGAGCGGTAGTCTGGCGGCAAGTGGTCCTGGCGCAGCAGGACATCGGCTTCCGCGCCAAGTTCGTCGAGCGACAGCGGGGGGATCAGCGAACGGCCGGCCGCATGTTCGTCAACCTGGCGCAGGATCGTGGTCCACTCGGCCGCGGGTGGGACAACGTATTTGGACGATGGGTTCATCGCGGCCACTCTAGCAAAGGACGCCTGCCCGCCTCAATGGGCATGTGGTCGGAGAATTCGAAGCGTGAAATCGGGGTGCTTCTTCTTCCGAATCGCGAGCCACCAGAGCGCGGCCAGAATGGCGGCGGGGTCCGATGGGGACGATAAGAACGGTAGGGTCAATGGGTTTCGGCCTTGCGGGGCTCCGGCAGCTTGAGCAGGACCGTGGAGTATTCGGGAGTGGAAGCGCCGCGAATGCCGATATGCTTGACCACGAAATGGGGCGGCTCCTGGGTGATCCAATAGGAGAATCGCTTTCGATAGAAGACCGTCTCGACAGTGACCTCGATCTTGTGGCAAACGAACGTTCCGGCAGGCACCGTGACGGTTTCATCGCCGCGGTTCCGCACGGATGCCGGAGCGGTGCGTTGCGTGTAGTCGGCCATGAGCACTCGCGCCGTTGTCCCCGTGGCCGGCGCCGCCACTCGAAAATAGCCCAGAATGGAGAGATCGCACAGAACGGGCTGGCCAGGAGAGGGTGCAGCTCGCTTGACGGTCTCCTTGCCGTTCTCCGTTCGGGACATAAGTACGCCGTCTTCGACTGTCGTGACTTTGGCGCTCGTTTCGTTTCCATGACGCCGGGACCTTTGCTGCGCCGCGATGAGATATCCATCCTGGGTTACCCTGGCGACGGCGCTTTCCGCGATATCGGCGCCGGTGATCTCGGCGCGGCATTCGAGGTTGGTTCCCGCCCGGGCGAAGGCGATCGCCAGCTTTTCCATCGCGCCCGTGTACCTCCCCGAGAGCGTTTCGGCCTGATAGACGTAGGGGGCTTCTTCCCCGGGAGCGAACGAGACATCCGCGCCCCGGCCCCCCGTCAGGCCGAGGGTCTGGAAGAACACGACAGCGGCAGCGGCGCGCCGTCCCCAAAACGTCCACAAGCCCTTCGATCGGCATCCGAAGGGCCGCGGATTCGTGACGCGGGCCGGTCTCATGTCCTGTGGCTCAGACGTGCAGGTTCTTGGACGTGAAGGGAACCCGGTAGCGTTTCGAAATCAGGTTGGCGGCGATTCGGCCGGATTCGTAGATGGTGGGGAGGCCGCTGCCGGGATGGGTTCCTCCTCCGACCAGATAGCTGTGATCGAACTCCTCGAATTTGTTCCGGGGACGCCGGTAGAGCATCTGGCCGATATTGTGGGCGAGATTGAATGTGGCGCCGGAGTAAACGTTGTAGGTGTTCTCCCAGTCGAGCGGCGTCAGGACCTGCTCCGTTTGGATGTGGCGGCGAATGTCCTTTATCCCGGCGCGCGACTCCATCGCGTTGAGGATCGTTTCGCGGAACGGCATCCGTTCCTTATCCCAGTCGGATTCGCCGCGCAGGTTACCGACGGGAACGAGCACGTAGACGGCGGAGTGGCCGGGAGGGGCGAGGGTGGGGTCGGTTCGGCTGGCATTGCGCACGTAGAAGGAGACGTCGTCGGACACGCGGCGGCCTTGGAAGATGGCGTCCACGTTGGCGCGGTAGTCCTGGGCGAAAAAGATGGTGTGGTGCGGCAAGTCGCACACGGTGTCCAGCCCCAGATAGAGCATGAAGGTGGAGCAGGAGAGTTTCTTCCGCTGGAGGGCCTGCGGCGTATACTTCCTGAGGGTTCCGGCGTCGAAAAGATGCGTCATGGCGTGGCCGAAGTCGGCGTTGATAACCACGTCGTCGGCCTGGACTCTGTCTCCCGATTCCAACTCCACGCCGCGGAGCGACCGCCTTTCGACGAGAATCCTGCGGACCGGCGAGTCGAGGTGAATCTCCGCGCCGTTGCGGCGGGCCGTATCCGCCATGACATCCGAGATTCGGCTGAGTCCCCCGGTGGTGTGGTAGATGCCGTACGCGTGTTCGATCCAGGCGATCATCGAGAACACGCCGGGGCATTCCCACGGCGACATGCCCAGGTACTTGGCCTGGAACGTGTGCGAGAGCGCCAGGTCCTGGTCTCCGAAGTAGCCGTACATCACATCGTAAAGCGACCGGGTCAGCGCGAGGTGGGGAAGGGCGCGGAGCATGTCGGGATGAAGGAGGGTCATGGCCCGGTGGTAGGACTTCTGCAGGCACGGGAAAAGCCGTTCGAATCTCCGGCCTTCGCGGCGCAGGAAAGCCGGGTAACGATCCTCCCGGCCGGGGAACGCGGCGGCGATCTGTTCCCGCATCCGGGCGTGATCGCTCGAAGGCTCGATCCGCTTGTCGTGGAACTGAAGCCGGTACATCGGCTCGAGCTTATGGAAGTCGAGGACCTCCTCCGATGAGGCGCCGGCTTCATCGAACACCTCGTCCAAAATCCGTTTGAGCATGAGGAACGTGGGGCCGGTGTCGAACGTGTAGGGGCCGAGACGCAGGGCGGCGTTGCGACCGCCCACGGTCTTCTTGGCCTCGAAGACCGAGACTTTGAAACCCCGGCGGGCGAGGATCATCGCGCTCGTGAGCCCACCCGGCCCGGCGCCCACGACGACAATATGTTTCTTTCCCGGAGATTCAGCCATGGCCGTTGTCCCTCCCGAATGCTCGCGGCGACTCTGGCGGATCGGACGCGCGTCTATGCCCAAAGACTAACCGGACCGAGAGGGGTTGGGAAGGCCGAATTGAGGCCTATCATCGCCGCGGCTTGAACTCGGCCCGGGCGTTGTTATCATGCGGCCCGTGAAAACGACATCCGAGACGGAGCCGAAAGCCGGCGCAGCGGCGGTGAAGCCCGCGCCCCGGGACTGGCGTTTCGAGCGCGCCACGCGGCTCTTCGGCTCGGAGGGCATGACGAAACTCGCCGCCAGCCGCGTGGCCGTGTTCGGCCTGGGCGGCGTGGGCAGCTACGCCGTCGAAGGGCTGGCCCGGTCCGGCGTGGGCCACCTGACGCTGGTGGATTTCGACCTCGTCTGTGTCACCAACATCAACCGCCAACTGCACGCGCTGACGGACACCGTGGGCCGATCCAAGGCTGAGCTCATGGGCCGTCGCGTCCTCGATATCAATCCCAGGGCCGAGGTCCGGACGTTTGCCGAGTTCTACGACAAGGATACGTCCGACCGCCTGCTCGACCCCCGGCCGGACGTCGTCATTGACTGCATCGACAACGTCACCGCCAAGATGCACCTGGTGGCCACGTGCGTCGCGCAGGGACTGCCGGTCGTCACCTCCCTCGGGTCGGGCGCGAAGATGGACCCGACGCGCGTCCGGATCGTGCGCCTCACCGAGACGCACACCGATCCGTTGGGCCGCGCGCTTCGCAAGAACATCCGCCGAAGGCATGGAGTGACCGACGAGCAATTGGCCCGTGTGGTGGCCGTGTTTTCCGATGAGCCGGTCGTACCGCCCCGCACGGAGCATGGGGGCGTGGTATGCGGGGAGGATTGCGTATGCCCGAACAGCGCCAACCCGTACCACACGTGCAACCAGCGGCACGTGATCCACGGCACGGCGGCCTTTGTCACGTCCGTGTTCGGCATGACCGCCGCCAGCGCGGCCGTTCACCTGCTTCTGGGCATGGACCCCTTCTCGCGCAAACTCGCCTGCGAATCCTGCGGCACGATCGTGGATCCGATTCAAGTCCGCCGCCGGAAAGCGAAAGGCAAGGCGGCGACTCCGCCGGCGGCCTCGCAGGACCGGTAGAATGTCTTGAAACATTCCCGGCATCGGTTAGATTCCAAAAGAGCGTGCTAGAGTGAACATACCCATATGAGAGGGTAGTGAAGAGGGTAATGCCTCCAATTGACGCCATGAAATCCGACCGCATCAAGAACTGGCCGAAAGAGGAACGCCCGCGGGAAAGACTGCTTGCCGAGGGCGCGGAGAAGCAGACGGACGCCAACCTTCTGGCCGTTATTCTCCGTGTCGGCCGCGGCACGTTCAAGAAGGGGGAGCCTGGTCAGAGCGCGCAAGCGCTTGCGCACACTCTCCTCGACGATTTCAGCGGACTCAAGGGTATCGACCGCGCGACAGTGCAGGATCTCTTGGCCGCGCCCGGCCTCAGCGACGCCAAGGTGGCCCAGATAAAGGCAGCGTTCGAACTCGGGAAACGCGTGTGCAAACGGAAGTTGAACGCGATCTCCGTCCTCTCATCGCAGGCCATCGCCGACCGTTTCGGTCCGGGTTTCACCGGCACTCGGCAGGAGACAGTCATTGCCATTTTTCTGAACGGCCAGAACAAGATTCTAGGCGAGAAGGACATCACCGAGGGCACGCCGACTCAAGCCACCGTGTATGTCCGCCGCGTGATCGAGGAGGCGCTCCACCTCTCCGCCGCCGCCGTGGTCCTGGTCCACAATCATCCGTCGGGCAATCCTGAGCCATCCGCCGGTGATGATGACACCACCCGTGACCTGTTGAAGGCATGCAAACTTGTTCAACTGATCCTGCTCGATCATGTTATTGTCGGCGAGTCCGAGCACTACAGCTACTCCGACGCGGGGCGGCTTAACGAACTTGATGCAGATTAGAAGGAGGCCGTATGGCCAAGAAGAAGATCGAACCACAGCCCTACGCCAAACCGGATCAGATTCAAATTCGGGGAAACCAGATCTACAGCCCGGTCCGTAAGACCTGGGTGCAACTGACCCCTGAAGAACGTGTCCGACAGGAATTCCTCCTCGTGCTTATGGAGGAATATGGTTACTCGTTGGATCAGATCGATGAAGAAACACCGGTGACCGGTCGTGGTTCCGGTCAAGCCCGTGCCGATTTTCTGATTTGGCGGACCCCCGAGGCCAAAGGTCGGCAGGAACATGCGCTAATTGTGGTCGAATGCAAGGCGGACAACGTCACCATTTCGCTCAAGGATTACACGCAAGGCGCCAACTACGCCCAGTATGAACACGCCCGCTTCTTCGTCACCCACAACCACAGCGAAACTCGATACTGGAAAGTTGACGCTACCCGCCGGATGCCGAACTACGACGAGATCGCCGGCATCCCGCACGCCGACGCCACAGACAAAGAAGTCGGGGAGTTGCTCGCACGGCTAAAGGTTTTCAAAGAGGACGAATTCGCTGATCTCCTTCATCAGTGTCACAACGTCATTCGTAACCGGGAGAAGCGTGATCCGGTCGCCGCGTTTGATGAAATAGCCAAGATTCTCTTCGTAAAAGTGTTCGTCGAACGTGAACTCAAGGCCAAGCGCAAGCGTCAAAACCTTTTCAGTGTCGCGTTCCTTGAAGAACAACTGGGCGAGAATCCACTCGAAGACTTGTTCCAAAAGACCAAGTCGCACTACCGGAACGACCGCATTTTCGACAGCGATGAGAAACTGAACCTGAAACCGGCAACCGGTATTGAAATCGTCCGTCTATTGGAGAAGTACAATCTTTCCGACACCAGCGAGGACATCAAGGGTATCGCGTTCGAACGATTCCTGGGAAAAACCTTCCGGGGCGAAATCGGCCAGTTCTTTACCCCGCGCCCCATTGTCGAATTCATGGTGCGCATGGTGGACCCAAAGGAAGGTGAAGTTGTGTGTGACCCCGCCAGCGGTTCGGGCGGTTTCCTGATCCGGTTCTTTGAGATCGTGCGCCAGCAGATCCTGGCCGACGCCGACCGGCAGTACCAGGCGTACAAGGCCAAAATAGAGGCCGACAAGAAAGTTTCTGCCGACAAGGCGGCCACCATGCTGCGTGCCAAGTTCGACGAAATTCAAGCCACCCTCGACCACGACACCGAGGGATCGCGCCTCTGGACTCTCGCGAACCGGTGCATTTACGGAACCGATGCTAACGACCGCATGGCCCGTACCAGCAAGATGAACATGATCATGCACGGCGACGGGCACGGCGGCGTTCATCACCACGACGGATTCCTGAACGTGAACGGTATCTTCGAAGGCCGTTTCGACATCATCCTTACCAATCCGCCCTTTGGCGCCAATGTCGAACCATCGGACAAGATTCTCGAAGAACAGGTCACGATGCCCGATGAGGTCGAACGAGAGTACGCGCGCATCTACGGAACGCCCTACAAAGAGGCGCTGGCCCGTATCCGAGCCGCCGTGGGCAAACCCATCGCCGGCCTCTTCGCCCTACCCAAAGTCAATGGTCGCGGCGCTGTCGGCAAGATCAAGACCGAACTCCTCTTCATCGAGCGGTGCATTGACCTTCTGAAACCCGGTGGCCGTCTTGGTATCGTTCTCCCGGAAAGCGTGTTCAACAACCCGTCACTCGCCTACGTCCGTGAATTCTGTGAGAACCGTGCCTTCATCCGCGCCGTGGTCTCTCTTGCGCAAGATACTTTTGTCTCTTCCGGGGCCTCGGTGAAGGCATCCCTGCTGTTCATGCAGAAATTCACCCGCAAGGAACAGGCCGACTTCGATGCGAAGACGTCCGCTTCGGATAGGGAGACTCGGGCGAAATACGCCCCGGAGATTGCCAAACGCACCCAGGCACTTGAGACGGCCATTGCAAAAGCCAAAGAAGATCACGACGGGGACCGCCGCAAGGCCCTCCAGAAGGAACTTCACGACTACACAGTGGAAATGGAGGAGCGGATAGAGAGGGAGTCGCGCGCCCTCCTGAAGGAACGCTTCCCGTATCCCATCTTCCTCTACGAGGCGGACTACGTGGGGATTACGGCCACGGGTGACACAGACCGCGTTCCGAACGAGCTTGTCCCAAACGAGTTCAAACCGGCCGACATTGAGCAGACAACACTTGAGCTCTACCAACGGTTCAAGGCTGATCCGAAGCCGTTCCTGGCGGCGGGGGAGCGAGAATGACAGTTATGGCCACAGGCAAAGCGTTTGCCGTTGTCTTCAAGGAAATTGAGCCTTGGTGTGTACAAGCATTGTGGCTTGAACGTGTCAACCGCAGTCAATGGCCCACAGTTGCACTACGGGAAGTCGTGGCAGTGCGGTTTGAAGTTGTTCCTCACGAGGAGATCGTCGCCGGGAAGACACTATTGTTGGAACGTGTCGCATTCGATGAAGGCAAGATCTACTTTGGTGAACGGTCGGAAACTCAGATGACTCAATATCGAGTGAAGCCAGGCGACATTGTTGTATCCAAAATCAACGCAAGGAAAAGAGCAATTGGATTCCTTCCGACTGGCACCGATGTTGGAGTCACAATTCATTTTCGGTCCCTGATCCCAAATACAGCTAGAGTTGTGCCCGCCTTCCTTTGGATGGCGCTGCGTTCGGAATTCTGTCGTCGCCAATTTGAGATAGAAACGGGTGGTATTGGAAAGGGTGAAATCAGCGAAGATCGCTTACTGAGTATCAAGATCCCACTTCCTGCCCCCGCAGTGCAGCGGAAGATTGTCGAGTACTGGCAAGAAGCCCAGCACCGTGTGGATGCCGCGCGCGATGTCGTGTCGGAGCAGGTGCGCTCCCTGAACAGCCGTCTGCTGGACATCTATCGAAGCAAATGTAAACGCGACGTGATCCACTCGCGATTCTTCGTTCTGGAATTCAAGGATTTCACCGCCTGGGACGCAAAATCTGGGCGTGCCGCCAGTTTTCGTCTCGCGTGCCCGTCACTTCGACCCATGGGCGACTTCATCGTGGAGGCCACCGAAATGGTCCGGCCGCCTGCGGAGCCAGACAAGGACTGGCCGGTGTACGGCGTGAACAACAAGGACGGTGTCTTTTTCAATTCCCATCAGAAAGGCGCAACATTTAACGCGTCATACAAGCGCATTCGAAAAGACTGGTTCTTTCACAACCCCACACGGTGTAACGTCGGATCGCTCGGCATCGTTCCGGACGTGCCGGAGGATGCTATTACCAGCCCGGAATATCAGGTGTGGCGATTGAAAGCCGACATCCCTGAACCCATGCTGCCCGGTTATGTCGCATGCCTGATCCAGACGCCCTTCTTCCTGGAATTGGTCCAGTTCAATCGCGTCGGCGCTGTAAAACAACGCATGTACACCGAGAACCTGATGCAGGTTCGCATCCCATATCTGCCTGTGCCGGAACAGCAACGTTACGCCGACGCCCGGAAAAGGGCCCTCGTCGCCCTTGTCACCGCCAAGGCCCGCCTCGACACCGCGCGCGAGGAGGTCGAAGCCATGATTCTCGGCACGAAGAAGGTAACGGGTAGCGCATGAAGCGCAACAAGAAGATCGTCATCATTGCCGGACCGAATGGGGCTGGGAAGACCACGTTTGCGCGGGAATTCCTGCCGCGGGAGGCGGATTGTCCTGACTTCATCAACGTGGACCTGATCGCCGCCGGGCTTTCGCCGTTTGCGCCTGAACAGGCCGCTTTGCGCGCCGGGCGCTTGATGCTTCAGGAGATCGAAAGGCGGATTCGGAGGGGAGATAGTTTCGCCTTCGAAACCACCCTGAGCGGTCGCCACTACGCCCGCCGGATTCCAAAATGGCGTGCGGGCGGTTATCATGTGAAACTGATTTTTCTTGCCTTGCCGGTCGCAGACTTGGCTATCGCCCGGGTGAAGGCAAGAACCGCCCAGGGCGGACACGACGTGCCGGAGTCAATCATTCGCCGGAGGTTTGACGCCGGACTGCGGAACTTCCAGGGTCTTTACCGGCGGCTGGTCAGTAGTTGGGTGGCGTACGACAACTCTGGTCCCATTCCGATTCAAACATCCTCAGGAGACAATCCATGAGACGGAGTACCCTAGACTCGAACGATCCGGACATCATCGCCTCTGCTAAGGCGCTCCGCAGGGCCGCCCGTCGAGCCTTGGACATTGGCTTGAGCACCGGCACGCCTGTGTATGTGATGAAGGCGGGAAAGATTGTAGATCTTACCCGAGAGGGATGTCGGAGTACAGACGATGTCGCTTCGTTGGCAGTCCGCGAGCCGGGGACAGCGTATCGCACCAGGAAAGCCGGTCGAAAGAAATTGCATACTTGATGTGCAGCGCTTCGCCGCGCCATTTCCTCTGCATTTACTGGAAGACTTGGCCGGGACGGTCTCAAGTCCCTCCGGGCCCACTTCCCGGGCAATCACGGTTCGACGCTGAACCCGACCCGGTAGAACCGGACGGGGGGGAGGTTGGTATCCGTCCACGCGGTCGGCCCCTCGGCGCCCGGGAAGGAGTTCGAGGTCGCGGGGTCCCACGAGCCATGGGCGAGATCCTCCGTCGCGAAGACGCGATAGAAACGGTTGCTCCTGCCCAGGAAGGACACAGTCACGGCTCCATTCGAATTCGTGATCGCGGCAATACTGAAGAATGACAACGCATTGGTGGGATCGGTGAGCGCCGTCCACTCGGCGAGGTTGTCGAATCGGTCGTGGTCCGGGTCGTTCGTCGCGACGAGCCCATGGATGGAACCGGAATACCGCAGTTCCCACGCATCGGGAATGCCGTTGGCGTCGCTGTCGAAGTCCGGAATTACCTGGGTTATCCAGGCGTAGTGCGCGGATACACGCGACGAGTAGAATCCGCTGGCGACGTGACGGGTAACCAACTCCCAGTGGTTGCTGTTGTCGATGTAAAGTCCGTATTCGTCGTCAATCGCCGCGTCGAAGCCGACGCCGCTGTTGGTCACGTTGAATGAGCCATCCACGGAGTAATGAATGCCGGCGAGTTGCCACCGGCCGTCGGCCAGCACGAAGGCGGCGCCGCCCGAGTCGCCGGTGGATAGATGGCATTCGTCCGGTCCGGCCCCGTGGTCGAAGGTCGCGTAGAGATAGTCCGCGCCTTCGAGGGAGGCGATGGACTCGACGCGATTCGATCCCCACCGCGGCACGCCGTCGTCCGATCCCCAGAGCCAGCCGTTCGTGAGACCGCCAGTCACCACTTCGCCGCCGCGTTGGGTTCCGCGGCCGAAAACGGCCAGGGCGGCGCCGACCTCGTTCGAACCGGTATACGTGGGCGCGTAGCGCGGCAGGGCCGCGGGCACGTGCCAAAGGCGCAGGTCGGAACCGGCGCCCGGGTCGTCGTAGGATGCGTCGGGATAGTAAAGGGTCCCGTCGAAGACGAACGGCGTGTTGGTGTCGCCCCCGATGTGTTTCGCCGTGAGGAAGAAATGCGGCGCGACGGCGGTGCCCATGAAGACACCGAACAGGCCCTCATAATTCCACCCGCTGTCCGCCATCGCACCGGACGGGGCATTGGTGTTGTAACCGGGATCGCCGGTCGTATCGAAGATCACCGCACCGGCGGGTGACGACGCCAGCAGGAGACAGGCGGCCAAAGCGAGAACGGACACTCCCGAGATTCCGGTTCGAAACAGATGGCGATCCGGCGTTTTGCTTTCAAACGGCATGCCCCGGCTCTACTCCATCGCCTTCATTTCCTCTTCAATCGTTCGACTTTCACCACCGCGATGAAAGAGGAACAGGAGACCGCCCGGCAGGCCCCACAGCACAAGGAAGACAAACGGCAGGAACGCGAGCAGGATGGCCTTGTCCATGGAGACGCCCAGGGTTGACCACAGCAGCGCCGAAAGCCCCTCCCTCACCCCCATTCCGCCCGGCGTGACGGGAATCGCGCTCACCAGGCCGATCAACGGGGAAATCGCGAGGTAGTTCACGAATGGCGATTCGATGCCCAGCGATGTCCCGACCACGGCGGCAACGACCACAAACAGAAACTGCAGAATGACCGAGTAGAGCAGGGTGAGCCCGAGAACCCTGGGCTTCGCCCTGCACACGAAGAAGGCGTTGTAGACCCGCTCCGCCATGGCCATGACTTTGCCGATGACCGGCTGGGTTTGCCAGCGGCGCAGCCAGGGGAGCTTCTCGAAGATATGGACCGAGAACGCGAGAACGCCGCCGACGCAGACGGCAACGGAAACAACCAGCGCCGGCAGCGCCACGTTCCGGGTGGCGTCATGGGCGTTGAAAAAGTCCCACTTCCAGACGATCATGACCGCGACCACCAGCGCGAGTGTCAGCAAACCGATCACCCGGTCCACCAGAATGCTCGTGACGGCCTCGATCTTCTTATGTTGCGTTTCGCGGGCGGCGTAGTAGGCCTTCATCAGGTCGCCGCCCGTCGAGCCGATCATGAAGGAATTGAAAAAAAGGCCGATGAAGAAAATCGTGTTGGTGCGCTGCCATCCGATGCGCATACCCTGCGCGTCCAGGATCAGTTTCCATCGGGCCATGCACATCAAGATCGGCGGCAGCGTCAACGCAAACGCCCCGATCATCCACGGCCAGTGCCCGGCGGCCTGGCGAAGGGTGTCCGCCCAGTGGACGTTCTTCATGAGCGGGCTGTGGAACAGATAGACCACGATGGCGACGGCGATGGCGATCCGAAGCACCGTGCCCAAAGTCTGGCGGTAATTCTTCATGGGGAATTCTCCCTGGGTACGCTGTCCAGAATGTCCTTGAGCGTCCGGTCCAACGGAATCTCGGGTGTCCAGCCCGTCGCCTCCCGCAGTTTGCCGACGTCGAGCACGGGGCTTCGATCATTGGGGCGGAAGAGTGTTTCGTCCCTCACGATCCGGGGTTGAATCCCGGCCAGGGAGCAAAGCCGGCGGAGAATGTCTCCGGCCGCGACAGGAGCGCCCGAGCCGAGGTTGTAGGCTTCGCCCCCCCGGGCGCGGTCGAGCAGGAGCCGGTAGGCGCGCGCCACGTCGCGGACATCGGTGAAATCGCGGCGGCTTTCCAGGTTTCCCACCCTGATCTCGGGCGGCGCGCCGCGGGCGATTCGGGCCACCTGGCGGGCGAACGCCGGGACGACATAAAGGGGCGCCTGTCCGGGGCCAATGTGATTATGGGGCCGGACCACCGCCACGTTCAGGCCGTATTGCCGGGCGTAAAGCAGCGCCGTGGTGTCGGCGGCGGCTTTAGTGACGGCGTAGATCGAGTCGGGTGCGAACGGCTCATTCTCCTTCACCGGCGCCTGCCGCGGTTGATGTCCGTAGACTTGGGCGGACGAGACGACCAGAAGCCGGGCCTCCGGACAGTCCTGGCGGAACGCTTCCAGCAGCCGAATCGTTCCCATGACGTTGACGTCGAGCATCGCTTCCGGGGAGGAAGCGCCCGACGGCACGAACGCCAGGGCCGCGAGGTGAAGGCAGGCCTCGGGTCTGGCGCGACGGACGGCCTCCCGGAGCGCCGTGGCGTCGCGAACGTCGCCCTTCGCCGTGTCAATCCCGTCGAACTCCGGAGGCACGGCCCCGAGATCGTAGCCGCAGACCGGGTGTCCATGCCGGCGCAGTTCGGCGATGACGTGCCTCCCGACGAACCCGAAAGCGCCTGTGACCAGCACCCGCATGATTAAACCACTTTCGTCAGCCGCTCGATGTCGGCATGTGCCCTTTCCCCGATTCCCGTCCGCGGCGGTTTCATTTCGTCGCCTCTTCGCTGGGTTCCTTCCATAGCTCGCCTAGCGTTCGCAGTCCTCCGCGAATGTCGTCCGCCGAGACTGCGAAGCTCGGTTCGAGCACGCGGATCCTATCACCACGAATCAGCTCGCGAAACAACCGAAAGTCTATCGTTCCCGCCGGCGGCATCAAGTGATCGGTGGCCGGCGGCTCGACGTCGTGAATGTGCATTCCGGCCGTCCAGGGGAGCAGTTTGGTCATCCACCGGACGTGGCTGGTGAGGCCCAGGTTCTCCCGGATCTGGCCGTGACCGAAATCGTGCCAGTACCGGAGCCGGGGCGAGTCGAAATGTTTGACGAGCCG
>Ga0182021_10006838_pt1 | contig 13541 bp, 14 predicted proteins | sample 612E3MmetaG_FD_120493 | JGI IMG/M metagenome (GOLD analysis project Ga0182021, IMG submission 120493) | Permafrost microbial communities from Stordalen Mire, Sweden - 612E3M metaG (Illumina Assembly) | ecosystem: Environmental > Terrestrial > Soil > Wetlands > Permafrost | place: Sweden...
ACAAACTAAAACATCTTTTTGTCAAAATTCAGCGTTACTTGTCTGCTCAAGTACATCCAGTACTATCGCAGCCAAGTGCCTTGAATTTTGAACAAAAATCTAGTTTTATTTCGATCATGTTATAAACGAACAAGGCCTTTATGAAGTCCAAAATTACAAAACACCAACCTGTCTGGGGTTGGTTGGTGGGGTTTGTGTTTGCAACAGCCATAGTCTTACTTGCATTGCCTGGGGTTTGGGAGCTTTTCCGCCCCAACTACTACACATCTCATGATGGCGAAGGCCATGTTATCCGTATGGATGAGTTCTACCATGCTTTTATTGATGGCCAGTTTCCGGTGCGCTGGTCAAAACGTTTGTACTTTGGTTACGGTTATCCTTTCTTCAACTTTAACTACCCATCAACGTATTACTTAGGTTTGCCGGCAATGTTGCTGGGTTTCTCGGCCACAGTAGCAATGAAGAGTGAAATGATCGGTACGTATTTTTTAAGTGCGCTATTTATGTTTTGGTATTTAAAACGGAAAGTGAGCTGGCCATTTGCCATTGCTGGTGCCGTGCTTTATGTCTATGCGCCGTATCGGCTTCTTAATATCTATGTACGCGGTTCGGTGGCGGAGTCAATGGCGTTTATGTTTCCGCCGTTATTAATGTGGACAGCGGAATTAATTGCTGAAAAAAAGCCGCGGGCAATTTTGTATGGAGCGTTAACCATTTTTGGTTTAGGAATTTCTCATAACATCTCGGCGTTACTTTTGTTTGCTTTTTTCTTTGCCTATTTATTCTTTTTAGCAGTTGCCCGTCGTTCTTTTTGGCCGTTGATTAGGGGGGGAGTGGCATTTGGTTGGGGACTAGCCATGGCAGCTTTTTTCTTTGTCCCGGCGTTGCTGGAAAAAAAGTACACTTTCTTAGATCAGACAATTGCTAAAGATTATCCAGATCACTTTGTCTATCTTTTTCAGTTAGTTAAAGCTGGCTGGGGATTTGGTAGTTCGGTGGCTGGACCGAATGATGGACTGTCATTTAATATCGGTTGGATTCAGCTGGGCATAACTGGACTTGGTAGCGCATGGTTGTTGATTTTGCGGCGCCAAAAAACAGCACAAAAACTTGCTCATGACCACTTTCTAACTTTACTGCTTTTTTCTACTACAGTTTTGCTCGGTTCAATTTTCTTCATGACATCACCATCCAGAATTTTTTGGGATCATGTGCCACTGCTACCGTTCGTGCAATTTCCCTGGCGTTTCCTAATGTTAACAGTGCCAGTGTTGTCTGTGATGAGTGCAGTGACCCTAGATGAGTTGGCACGTAGCTATAAATGGTCGTTGATGATTAAAATGATGATCATGTGTTTGATTATTGCTGGAACATATGCCATTGCTAAAGACCAGTGGCACATTAACCAAACCTTAATCCCCAAAACTGTTACTGGTGATGCTTTGGAGGGTTCCACAACTTGGGCTGATGAACAAGCAACACAATGGTTCTTGCCCAAACCAAATAAAATTCCTGCCCAAAAAATTGAGTTTATGAGTCAAGAGAAAAAAATAACCGGCCAATTTCAGATTAACTCGTGGCTAACAGGAACGCATCAATACCAAATTACACTTCCCACAGCGATGACTGTAGTTGAAAACACAATGTACTATCCAGGTTGGGAAGTGAGTCTGGATGGAAAATCTGTCCCAATTAATTATTTGAACAAAATTTATCCTGGCAGAATTGTTTATGAAGCAAGCGCAGGCAAGCATCTGGTTATCACAACGTTACGAGAAACACCCCTACGCAGTAGTATGGATTTAATTTCTGGATTAGGTTTAACAGCTGCCGGCGCGATGATATTGTGGACTTTAGTGAAGTTTTGGGATTGTGATCGCTAATAAGACACCACTCTCAAGATCTATTTTGATTTGTCTTTTGACAAACACGTTGCTGATTCCTAGCGAAGTGCTCTGAGATAGATTACGTTTGGCGAGTTGATATTCTAGGCCACTGGTTGTGATTTTTTTTACTGTGCTAGTTAACGCTAATAAAGAAAGCAAATCACCCCTATGACCACTGATTTTAATACTCTTAGTGACAAAGTAATAAATCGCTGATTCGCCAATCGCTTTTATTTGCATCCCCTGTTTTGCAAACTTGCCTAGCAAAAAAATGTTGGCTAAAAAATGATCTAATCGACTGCCCTCCAAACCAAAAATAGTTACATTCTGAAGGTGATGACGAGATAAATAATCCAGTACTAGTTCTGAATCTGTTTGGTCTTTTTGAGATGGAAAAAAAGAATGGGGAATGTTCTGCTTTTTAATTTTTGTTAAAGACAAAGATGAGATGGAATCATCATCACCCATAACTAGGTGCGGAGTTAAGCCACATTTAAACGCCAAATCAGCGCCGTGATCGGCAGTAGCACAAAAGTAATTGCTCAGCTTAACTGCCTGTAACTCTGTTGCCAGCAACGAATTTTGGTGATGAAAGTAATCACCGCCGAAAAAAACGATGGCATTTTTTATGGTCATCAAAAATAATTCCAAAGTTATTTTTTACCTAGTCCTGTTTTTGTTTGTGCACCAATTACTGCCAACACCATTTTCGGTAACTCAGTGCTGTTAGCAAAAGCAATGTAACGTGGCTCCCAAATAGGATGAAATTTATTTTTAAATTGGAATAACGATTTTGAGTTATAAACTTGGCTAAAGTAACGAAATAAAAATGCTTGGCCTTTGAGAACTATTTTTGGTGTGACCGAATCTGTTTGAGTTTGCGCCAATGCGACCAAACCCAAGCTGACTTCTTGAATGTGCAGTTCTTGAAAATAGAGAATACTTCTGGCTATTAGAGCTTCAGTGAGACCATTTAAGGAGTAACTGCCAGCTGGTTGTGTCTCGCGCCACATAGCATCTAGAGCTAAACAATGTAGCTGCTGATAAGGTAAAAAAGTTAACGCAGCTTGGACTTTTTGGAGCCTGTCTAAAGCCACTGCCACGATCACATTGGGGTCTGCTGGCAAGGGATAAAAATCCATGGAAAAATTAGAAAAATTAACATTGGGAACAGCGATATTTCTTGTCCAACGTTCATGTAACAAATTTAGCTGTTGCTGAACTAGGACTGGTATTTGATTGGCTCGATACCAAACAAAGTTGATACCGGCTTTTTGCACGTGAGAAACACTGTTGCGAATAGTTTTTAAATTGGAACTTTCCAAAGAGAACCGATCTGTTTTAATGACAGCTTCTTCGCCCACTTTTAATAAAGTTAAATTTAAGTCTGCAAATATGGATTGATGTTGGGATGTAATCAAATAAAAAAGAATACTCAAACCATGTTCGGACATTTTTTGCTTAAAATGAGTAATAATATTGGCATAGCCGCTTGAGTTAGCCAGTGGCTCGCCCAAAACAACAGCTGTGCCATTGCTAACTTTATATGCCAATGCGCGGTTTGGGTGATCAAAAAAATATTTTTTGTCTGTGCCTAAACTAAAATAACTAATCGATGTCCAACCAAAATCATTTTGCAATTGAGCAACTCGTTTTTTCATTTCTGTAGATTGTGATGGAAATTGTAGCAATGGGGCAAATAAACCAGCGAAAATTAAAATAACTGTGGTGATATTAATTGTAAAAAGAGAACCCTCAAACATTTGTGCGCGGTGACTTAAAGGTCTTAATTTGTCTGATCCTGTTCCGGTTAAAACATTTTGGTAGTTTTCAATCAGGATAGGCAAAGAAACTGGTTGACTGAACTCATGGCGTAACAGAAAATAGCCCAATGAAGAATAACAAAACAATAAAAAGAGAGCTGTGATGGCAACTTTTAGTTGGCCAATGAAGCGCAGTGGTTTGCTACGTACTTTGAACTCTGACTTAAAATACCACAATAAAATCAACACCATTAAAAGTGAAATTACTTCAATTACTGATGACTTCTTAATTATGTGAATCAACAGCGAAGTGACTGCAACTATCAATGTCATTATCCAGGCTCTGTGTTTGCGCATCCAAATGCCTCGTGCCAAGATGATTAAACCCAAACCACTAATTACAGTTAAGATGCGTGAGATATTAAAAATTTCCCAGGGAATATAGCGATTAGCCAATATCCATAGTGGCAGAGGCCGCACCAAAATAGTAGAAGATAGATTCAGGCAACCGATCAAACACAGGAAAACAGCCAAGAGCTTGGATGCCCAAAATGATGGATGAGAACTAGCAGTGGCCATAAAATTAATCAAGAAATAGAATCACTCTATTGTAGTCAGTTTTATGACTTTTTCCTGACTGAATATGGGTTAAAATCAACTGGCCATGTCTTCCCAAAACTTACTTAAAAAGATTCATCATTTATCTTTACAATTCCTCAAACCGCTCACCATTACACAAACGTATAAAACTGTCGTTCGAGAAGGCGTGAGTTTGGTTGATGGTAAGGATGGCTCGATTTTTCTCAAGCGGGGTGGTAGTTTGCACGGCATTTATACTTCCTCCGCTGCGGTGCTGATGAAAAAAGTGCGCCAAAGGGGTTTTACATATAAAGCTTATCGAACAGGCAAACCATTACAAGCGACTGTCACCGATTTTGTTGAAGCTCATCCGGAGTTAGTGGCAAAAGGCGTTCAATCGCTTTTTTTTATTCCTTTGGTCTACAAACATGAATCGTTAGGAGTTCTGACTGTTGAGTCTTATTCAAACAAAAAACTACCCCCCAAAGAAATTGACTTTCTCAAAATTTTTGGTGACATGGCCAGTTTGGCAATTCGTAAAGCACAGCTTCATAACGAGGTTAAAAAAACACTTAAGACGCGCGATCTTTTTATCTCGATGGCAGCGCACGAATTAAAAACACCATTAACGGCTCTGAGTGGCTACATTCAATTGCTAGATCGCAAGTTAACAGATACACAAACACCAGAAGCACGTTGGGTGGATCAACTGGTAGTAGAAAGTAATCGTCTGAAGGAATTAATCGATGATTTTTTGCAAACCGATCGAATTAAGGGAGGCGAACTGACCTATTCTTGGAAAGAATGTGACTTGGTTGCAGTCTTACGCAATTCCATTAACGAATTCCATTTTACACATCCAGACAGACTGGTTTTATTTGATGATAGGTTAAAAAACGCTGTCAATAGCATCATTATTAGCGATGTGGATAAACTGATGCAGGTTTTTGATAACCTGCTGGGTAATGCAGCTAAATTTTCGGCATCAGATACTCCTATTGCAGTAACAATGAGCTTTAAAGCACCGTTTTTTGTGATTACGATCGAAGATAAGGGCAAAGGAATTAGTCCTGATGATCTGCCATTTATTTTTGATGAGTACTATAAAGTTGCGGACAAAGATCAAAGTGAAGGGATGGGACTGGGTTTATTTTTAGTTAAGAACATCATCGAAAAACATCATGGCATAATTAAGATTGATTCAGAGCTACAAAAAGGAACAATAATCACATTAAAATTACGCCGTAAGCTGATTGCTAATCAATCTTCAATCTTCAATCCTTAATTACGTAGCCGAAACCGCGCACTGAATGTAACAAGGGTTTTGGGTAATTTTTATCTATTTTCTTTCGTAAATAGCCCATGTAGACATCTACTACCCGCGTCTCAATGTCTGGCGAGTACAACCAAATCCGATTTAGGATCATTTCCCGGGTTAAAATTTGATTTTTATTGTGCATTAAATACTGCAACAGCTTGAACTCCTGGGGAGTTAATTGAATTAAATTCCCGGAGCGTTTAACTTCCATAGTCTGATTGTTCAACTCTAGATCGGCAACCGTAATTTTGGGTGAAGCTGAACTTAAGTGTTTTAGACTTGCTTTCATTCTGGCTAACAGTTCATCGGCGGAGAATGGTTTAGTCAAATAATCATCGGCGCCTAAGTTCAAACCTTGCACAACATCACGGATGGTGTCTTTTGCAGAGAGAATGATCACCCGCAGCTGCGGATAGTTCTTACGAACTTCCGCTACTACTGTTTCGCCGGTTAATTTAGGCAATCCCAAATCTAAAATAACTAAATCGGGCACATTCTTTTGGATATTTTCCAGAGCTTCTATACCATCACCTGCCATTTGCACAGAATAACCATTGTCGAGTAATAGTTCTTTAAGAAACTTTTGGACACCTAAGTCGTCTTCTACAACTAGAATTGAGTAAATCATATGCTGATTTTAACAGCAGCCTTACAATAGCTCAACAAAAATTACGATTTCCTTACTATTCTCTTACGTGCTTGTGGCAGATTTTTTATTTGCCCCGCCTGTAGTCAGATTTACTCAAAAAGAAAGGGCTAGATGCGTTTACAATGGAAGCATGCCTAATAGTTATACTTCTGGTGCAGCTGGCTTAGCTAATCCTCAGTTTCCTGATAAGTACTATGATGATCCGACTGGTATTGATCGGTATGTGGTGCAGGAAAAAGTGCTCTTTGCCTGGCAAGGCCCCAGCAAAATCGACAAAAAAAAGAAGCGCCAAGAAATCGCCCAAATTATTTTGTTAGCGATTATTCTGATTTTAATTTTAAGTTTGCTCCAAGAGTATTTATTGACAGTAGTACTGGCGATGTTTACGGTTCTTTATTTAATGTTTGAGACCAGTCCGCCTTTGTTATTGCAGTACCAAATCACTACGATTGGCTTAAAGATTGAAGACAAGTACTACTATTGGCCACAATTGAGCCAATTTTGGTTTGAAGATAGGCAGGAAACTAGAATTTTAATGGTGCGAAATCTTTTCCCTCGTGTGCAAGTAATGAAGCTAATAATTCGCGCCGAAGATGAAGATGAGATTAAAACTAGCCTAGGCAAGTACTTGCTTTATAAAAAACCAACTCAGACCAGTTTAGAAAAATTTCTCCACCGCGCCAGCGCCTATTTGCCTCTGGATCTTGATCCTTTTTGATGATCTAATACAAAAAGATATCTAAGGGCTCGTAAAGAAATAAATGACACAAACTAACTCGTTCTTTCGGACATTTTTTACGTTGTTTTCTTACTCAAGTACGTCCAGTACTATCGCAAGAAAACGCCTTAAAAATGTTCCAAAGGAACTTCGTATTTTGCATCATTTATTTCTTTACGAGCCCTCACTTTGAGGCCAATAATGACAGACATAAATAGCTCAAGCAACTCAAGCAGCGACTCAAATTTGTTCGATCCCAAGTCCACTCCTCCGACTGGTTTGCGCAACATCTTAATTGTAATTGTTCTTGCAATTGTGTTTATTTTTGCAACTCTGATTGCCCTTGTGCGTGGTGTGCCAGCCCCTAGTTTCCCACCTTTGCAACAAACGAGCGGTAATTAGGTAGGCGCATAATGACAAAGTACAAGCAATACTTCCAACAAATGATGGACAAACATGAAGCGCAGTTTGCTGCTTTCCAACCAATTCATGATGGATATAAACAAGATCGCAAAAAGTGGAGTAGACAATTTCATAGTGAGGGTCAAAAAGTAGTGGAGATAATTAGAGATTGGGAGCAGCGTTTGTGTTCTGGCATGGAACGGGGTAATAATGCGGTTTACTCTGCGCAGTTGTCAGAAAAATTTTGGGCAGAGGTAAAGAAAAGATTCTCACATATCGAACTGGTGGGAGTGAAGTCAAACTTGGATTAAAGTGTTCTTTCCTTTGATCCCCTTAGGCTGTCATTCCTGTATTGTCATTCCAGAACGTGGCGTGAAACGCCAAGTATCTGGAATCCAGGGCTAACAGCACCTATCCCTGGATCCCCGCTTTCGCGGGGATGACAGAGGGAGTGGGGATGACATATTATTCAAGTCCGGAATGACATTTATTTAATGTTATTTAGAATGTTCTGAGTAACTTTTTCTCCTTGATTGAGCTCCACGCCGACTTCTGTTTTGACCGGTGTGTAATCAACTTCTAAAAAGGTCTGCGGGCGAAAACCATAGAAAGTAACTTGGCTAATTTCTTTAACCGGATTCAAGTCAGCAAACAAATTCTGGTCATCTTCAATGCGGCGATAGTCACTGCGGCTTTGATCGTTGGTTTGCTGCGTTTTCCATAAATTTTCGGCTTCGGAATTATTAACACGGAGTAAGTAACTGAGAGTGGGCGAAAGATTATTAATTGTTTGATCGGCAGAGTAACGACACTCCAGCAATTGGCTTTCAGCAAAGAAGGATTCGTTTTGCAGTTGATAATTTGAGCCGAGAATTTGAGTTAACTGTTGTTCATCCAAACAGTGTGGTTGAGCCGCTGGCGTAATATTTGGCGAAGCGGCAGCTGAAGCTGTGTTTGGAGAAATGAGCGGAGTTGGTTTGGCACTGGTTTGGGCAATCTTTTGCGGACTAGTAATTCTTTTTTGTAAATTGAGATAAGCTACTTCAGTTTTATGAGCAAAAAGTTGGGCGAGAAGATAGACAATCAACAGTCCGCAGACGATTAAAATAATTTGGCGATTATGCAAGTGTGGCATCTAATACCTGATACGTTTATCCAAAAAACATTATACTTCCAGAACGTGATAAAATCTCTTCAAGAGATTAACTAAAAGGAGTTCTATGTCCCCACTTAAAAATCAACTTTATGAAGATATGAAAACTGCCATGAAAGCTCATGATGCCCAAAAGTTGGGCGTAGTGCGTTTTGTCATTTCCCAAGTTAAAAACTGGGAGATTGATAATGGTGAGCAAGACGATGCTGGTATTCAAAAATTATTGCTTCTGAAGTGAAGAAAATGAAAGATGCTAATGTGGAGTTTGAAAAGGGCGGCCGCCAAGATTTAGTTGATGAAGAAAAAGCCAAAATTGTTTTGATGGAAGAATATCTACCAAAACAGATGAGTGACGAAGAGCTGGCTCAAATTGTGAAAGAAGTTGTATCCAGCGCTACTGATAAAAATTTTGGCATGATCATGAAGTCGGTGATGGCCAAAGTCCAGGGCAAGGCTGATGGCGGGCGCGTTTCGGCAATGGTGAAACAAAGTCTGCAATGAATGGATCCTGACTTTCGTCAGGATGATGTCTGTTAAGGTTGTTTATGACCGAGTATTCTTCCGATCGATCGACTGGAACAACTACCAGTATTGCCTCTCCGACAAAAATTAAAACTGTGGGTGAAATGTTGCGTACCCGTAGGGAGCAGCACAAAATTAGCTTGAGTGAATTTTCCAAATTAACCCGTATTAGAATTGAGAACCTTAAAGCTTTGGAAGACGATCAGTTTAGTCAATTGCCCTCGGCAGTTTTTGTTAAAGGCTACATTAAGACTTACGCTGCTTTTTTTGGATTTGAGTATCAACCAATTCTGGCCTTATTACGACGCGACTTTAAAGAAAGTGCAGTGGGCAAGTTAGTGCCGCGCGAGTTTATTAAACCGATTTTAAAAAAGCAGCGCACCTGGACACCAATTACTTTAGTTTTCTTATGTCTGGCCGCGGTTTTCTTTACCTTAGTGGGTTACATTGGTTGGCAGTGGTATACCATTCAGAAGCCACCCGTTTTGGAAGTTTCTTCGCCCAAAGAAAACGAGTTTGTCTCGGCACATATTCAAGTTAAAGGTAAAACTGTGAATGATGCAGTTGTGGCTGTGAATGCACAGCCGGTGGCGATTCAGCAGGATGGTAGTTTTCAAACGGAAGTGTACTTACCAAGAGAAGGGATCCATATTCTCACTGTGGAGGCGGTGGATAAAAGGGGCAAGAAAAGTGTGGTGCAACTGCCGGTGCGGGTGCAGTTTTAGTTGGTTCTATGTTATATTAACTCTACTTTAAGACTGGAGACTTATGCAACAAATACTACCAATTGTTTTGACTGTGATGCTGAGCATCTTAACTTTAATGATGGTGGTGGTAGGAGTTCTGGTGGTGCAGGTTCTACTAAAGGTACGTAAAACTGTTGACCACATGAACAACACCCTTGACTTGGTGGAAGACAAATTAGTTTCGATTGTGACTCCATTACGCACGATAGGTGGCATGGCCAGCAGCATGAAAACTGGGATGAAGATTTTTGAATCGTTCTTAGGTTGGGTGAATCGAAACAAAAAGGAAGATTAAATGTCTGACGAAGAAGTAACACAGCAAAGTTCTTTTGTGACTGGCTTTACGTTGGGCTTATTTGCTGGTGCAGCTGGCTACTTTCTATTTGGCACGAAAAAAGGCGGCCAGGTACGAGAACAGTTAGTGAATGATTGGGAAGATGCAAAAGAGAAGTTAGTTGAAGAAGGCGTGATTGATAAACCAGATATTTCTTTGCGCGAGTTGGTTGGTGATTTGATGCAGCAAGCTTTTTCTGGGAATGTGAATGAAGGACGATCTAAGAATAGTAATTTTGCGGTTGAAGAGGGAGTCGTGCAGAAAAGTAGCAAAACAGCTAAACGAAAAGAAACAGCTAGAAGATTTAAGGGTGTGTAAATAATCTAGACCTAAGTTAAATTCTCCAACATCTCAAGGCGTGTTACAATTCATCTCATGTTATCTTCTAATCAATTGCGCCAAAAATACTTGGATTTTTTTTCCAAAAAGATTGATAAGCCGCACGTAGTTATCCCTTCTTCTTCTTTAGTTCCTGAAAATGATCCCACAACTTTATTTACCAGTTCTGGCATGCAACCGTTGGTGCCGTATTTATTGGGTGAAAAACACCCGATGGGAACACGTTTGGTTGATTCACAAAAATCTTTTCGCTCTCAGGATATTGAAGAAGTTGGTGACAACCGCCACACCACCTTCTTTGAAATGTTAGGTAATTGGTCTTTGGGCGATTACTTTAAAAAAGAACAGCTTCGTTGGGTTTTTACTTTCTTAACTAAAGAAGTAGGTTTAGATCCCCACAGGCTATTTGTAACTGTTTTCCGTGGTAGTCCAAAATTAAATATTTCCCGCGATAGCGAATCGGTTCAGATCTGGCAGCAACTGTTTTCTGAAGTGGGAGTTGAAGCTAAAGATATCGATTTGTCTGAACAAAATGGTTTACAAGGTGGCCATATCTTTTATTATGACGAGAAGAAAAACTGGTGGTCACGCTCTGGAGTACCGGCACAAATGCCCGCTGGCGAACCGGGTGGCCCAGACAGCGAAATTTTCTATGACTTTGGCGCTGAACTAGGTTTACACGAAAAATCTGTGTTTGCTAATCAACCTTGCCATGTTAATTGTGACTGCGGCCGCTTTATGGAAATTGGGAATTCAGTCTTCATGCAGTATCAAAAACAGACCGACGACTCATTTAAAGAGTTATCACAGCAAAATGTTGACTTCGGTGGCGGTTTTGAAAGAATTTTAGCTGCTGCAAACCAGAACGGAGATATTTTTAAGACTGACTTGTTTGTGCCAATTATAAAAAAGTTGGAAGAGTTAAGCGGCAAGTCATACGATGCAGATAATGAAACTTGCCAGGCCATGCGGGTGATTGCTGACCACGTTAAGGCCAGCGTGATGCTGGTCGTAGATGGAGTAGTCCCGGCAAATAAGGCGCAGGGATATTTTGAAAGAAGATTAATTCGTAGAGCAATAGGTTATGCAGATAAAATTGGCATTACCAACGAATTTATTGCTCCCCTAGTTAAAGTTATCGTAGAAATGTATGGAGATGCTTACCCAAGTGTAGCCACACAGAAAAAAATGGTGGTTCAGATTATATCGGCTGAAGAAAAAAAATATCGCCAGACACTTTTTAAAGGTTTAAGAGAGTTGAGGAGTGTCTGGGTTAAGAGGTCTAAAAGTGGTGCGGGGGCAATTAAGCCAGAAGAAGCTGCAAAGGAAGCCTTTTATTTTTTCCAAAGTTGGGGTATTCCCGTAGACACATATATGGATATGACGGAAGAGCTTCCTCGCGAAACAATTATTGAAGAGTTCAATAAACTAAGAGAAGAACACGCAGCTACATCTCGCACTGCTTCTGTTGGCATGTTCAAAGGTGGTCTAGCCGATCAATCAGAAATTACGACTAAATATCACACCACGACTCATTTGTTACATGCTGCGCTGCGCCAGATTTTAGGCACGCATGTGCAACAAAAAGGTTCCAACATTACCGCCGAAAGATTACGGTTTGATTTTTCAAACGTAGATCCACTAACAACCAATCAACAGAAACAAGTTGAAACACAAGTAAATGAATGGATTGCAGCAGATTTGCCAGTAGGCATGCAAAAAATGGCTAAACAAGACGCGCTTAAATCTGGCGCGGTCGCTTTCTTTATTGAAAAGTATCCGGACGAAGTCAGCGTCTATACCATTGGCAAAAATCCGGTTGGCATGAAACCAGGCGAGGATTGGATATCACGAGAGTTATGCGGTGGCCCACACGTTACACATACTGGCACAATCGGCAAGGTCAAAATAATCAAAGAACAATCAGTCTCCGCTGGCGTGCGCCGCATTTATATGGAGTTGGCAAAGTGATCTAGATTTGCTTTAATGGTAGATGTATCAAACCTAGAGTTTGCTGCTAGGTTGTTGGTAAAGCAAGCAAGCTGCATATCAAAATGATCCATCTGCCAAATCCGTTAGCTAAAAATCCAGTTGTTAAATCGCAACTATTCCTAGTTGTTGTTTTGTCTGAACAATATGCTGCAGCGGCCTTGTGTGGCGTGGTTGATGGCAGCTTACAGATTAAGCAGCACTCGGAAGATCACCATTGGCAGGATGAAGAAAGCTGTTTGGGCGCGGTTGATCAGAGTCTCCAGGATTTGGGTAAAGAGGCTGAGAATATTGGTCAGACCCTTTTTGCATTACCCAGTGACTGGGTTGATGCGGCAGGCATTGTGATTCAAAGAAAGCATCTTTTCCAACGAATGACTAAAGAGATGTCTTTGGAACCGATTGGTTTCGTGGTTAGCACAGAAGCCATGACCCAATATTTAACCCAGACTTCGCCCCAATTAAATATCATGGTGATTGAAGTGGGGGTGCCGGCACTTACAGTGGCATTGGTAAAAACTGGGCAAATTGCTCAAACAATTAAAGTTGGCCGTTCTGGCGATGCTGTTTCTGATTTGCGTGAAGCCTTAGCGCATAGCACTCAAACCAATTTACCGGCAAAAATGGAGTTATACTCGCCGGTTTTATCTCAGGAGGAGCTGGGAGAAGTGCAACAACAACTAATGAGTTGTGTTTGGCAGGAGAACTATCCTTTCTTACATCCGCCAGTAATCGAAGTTTTTGAAGAACAAACATTTTTGGAAGTGGTGATTAAAACGGGGGGAATGGCGCTGGCAAAAAGCAAAGGTTGGATTGTCAATGAAAATAAGATGGACGAATCGCTTAAAACATCTTTTGTCGAGGTGAAAGTCGCAGAAAGAAAAGAAAATGAGGAAGAAAAATTAATTGACACAGCTATGCCGGAAGTGGCTACGCCAGTAGTAGTTGTAGAAGCAAAGACAGAAACAACAACGCCAGAAGTAGAAACTCAAACGGAAAGTAAAATAGAAGCGCCCAACGTTGAAGTTACTTCTGACTTTCAGACACCAAAATCAGAAGCAGTGCCTGAACTAGCAGTAGAGCCTAAAGTTACATTTTTGGGCAGATCAACTACTCCCAAAGAATCTAATCAACAAATTAATG
>Ga0182021_10006839_pt1 | contig 13539 bp, 10 predicted proteins | sample 612E3MmetaG_FD_120493 | JGI IMG/M metagenome (GOLD analysis project Ga0182021, IMG submission 120493) | Permafrost microbial communities from Stordalen Mire, Sweden - 612E3M metaG (Illumina Assembly) | ecosystem: Environmental > Terrestrial > Soil > Wetlands > Permafrost | place: Sweden...
CATCGGGACGTAGTCCGGCTTGATCACGCGGATGCCCTTGACCGCAAAGGCATCTTCCAGGCGGCGGAACATCGCCTCGTCCTCGAACAGGCCGACGATGGCGCCGCCGCTGCCGGCGAAATTTGCGCTCGCCCCGGTGCGTCGCGCGGTCGCGACCATGTCGCGGTTGCCGTCGCCGACGTTGTAGAGGCTCGCGCGCTTGTCGAAGTTGGCATCGATGAGCCGGTTCATCTCGGTGCGGTCGCCGGCCTGCAACGCCGTCCGGAAACGCGTGGTCAGGTCGGCCCAGAATTTCATGGCCTCGACGGCCTCGGCATCGCCGCGATTCCAGCGGGCGCGGAGGTCGTTGTGATAAACCTCGGTGCCCTCGGACAGGTCTTCGCGAAACGCCACATAGACCGGCGGGAGGAGGGCGAGATCGAGATTCTCGTAGCGGCCATAGCCGCGCGCCTGCATGAGGGCGCGGTCGAAATCCATGTAGACGAGCCCCTGATACGCCTGCGCCACGCGGTCCTGCAGGCCGGCAGGAATGCCGAGTTCGCCGTTCTCGACCGAAAGCACGAGGTTGGCCAGCGAGTGGCGGGAGATGATCACATTATAAAACCCCATCAACGCCCGCGTGCAGGCGGTGATGAGCGCGCTCGATCCGGCCAGGCCGACGCGGTTGGGAATGTCCGAGCGGTAGCGCAGCGTGAAGTTGCGGTTGTCGAGTTTGATGCCGCGGCTGCAGCAGTAGTCGTAAAACGCCTTGACGGTCGCCTTGAGCAGGCGAAACCCGCCGTAGTAACCGTGTTTTTTCACGTCCTGATGCAGGCCGACGATGCTGTCGAAGACCGAGTGGTCGCGCCGGCTGGGCAGCAGCTCCAGTTCGGGCGATTCCCACAGTTCGATATGCGCGGAATAATTGCGGAAGGCGAAAGCGATGGTTTTGCCGAAATACCCGTCGGAGGGATTCCCGATCAGGCCGGCCCGGGGATAAGCGATGGTGCGGATAATCATGAGAAAGTCGCGGCCAAGCTGGTCGATTGCCGCCCCGAAAGCACGCCGAAAACCCCGGTCGGGCCGGTGCCAAACAAAGTGGCAGCGGCGTCTCGCCGCTGGTCGGGAGCAAAAGCGGCGGGACGCCGCTGCCACTTTGCGGCCCGGAGCGCATCGGAAACCGCAGCTCCGTTTTCCCGGCTCCGCTCAACCGTCCGGAGCAACAAGCGGCGGGACGCCGCTGCCACTTTGCAGCCCGAAATCGCCCTGCCGCCGCTCAACCGATCTCGCCCGCCAGGCTGAGGCGCGCGATCACCTCCGGCAGGAGCACGTGCTCGGCAGTGTGGATCCTGTCGGCGAGCGATTCGAGCGTGTCATCCGGCCCAATACGCACGGCCGTCTGGTCAATGATCGGTCCGCCATCCACGTCCGGCGTCACATAGTGCACCGTGCACCCGGTGACCTTCACGCCACGGCGCCACGCCTGGCCAACGCCGTCGAGGCCGGGGAAACTCGGAAGCAGGCTCGGGTGCAGGTTGACGATCTTTCTGGTGAACGCCGTCAGAAAGCCGGGCTTGAGCACGCGCATGAAACCGGCCAGCACCACGAGATCGGCCTGCGCGGCGGTGACCGCGGCGATGAAACGCTGCTCGCCCTCACCCTCGAGCTTGGTCTTGAACGGCGCCGGATCGACGAACTGCGCGGGCACACCGAACCGCGCCCCGAGCGCGAGAATGCCGGCACCGGGCTGGTCGGAGAAGATCGCAACCACCCGCGCACGGCCGAGCTGTCCGGCCTGCTGGGCCCGGAGGATGGCCTCGGCGTTGCTGCCGCGACCGGAACCTAGAATGACGACGCGCATGGCATGAGAAAGCGTTAGCTGATTATGCGACGCGCGGTCCAAAGCAAAGCCCTTTCTCGACCCAGGGGCATTTTTGGGGCATAGCTTGAGCCTTACTCGCGGGACAGAACCTTGCAGGAGCCTGCTTGCAGGCGATTCGCCAGACCATCGCCTGCAAGCAGGCTCCCATAGAAACCCGCAACGCCCGAATGCCAGACCACGTTTTGCAATCTTGCCGCCGGCAGCGCTTCGCGAAACCCTCGAATCGATCCAACATGAGCCCCACCCTCTCCGCCTCGTGGCTGGCCAGCGTCGACGAGGCGTATCGGCAGATGCTGGCGGCGCTCGCCGCTGCGCGCACTTCGGTACGGCTCGAGATTTACATCTTCAAACCCGGCGACCCCGGCGACCGGTTCCGCGACGCCCTCGTCGCGGCCGCGCTCCGCGGGGTGAAGGTGCGGGTGCTGCTGGATGGTTTCGGCTCGCACGAGCTGCCGCCGGATTATTGGCGCGCGCTGGAGGCGGCCGGCGGCGAGGCCGGCGTGTTCAACCCTCTCGCTCTCGAACGGCTCATCATCCGCAACCACCGGAAACTGCTCGTGGTCGACGACGAGCTGGCCTTTGTCGGCGGTTTCAACATCGCCCCGGAGTACGTCGGCGATGGTGTGACCCGCGGCTGGCACGACCTCGGTCTCGCCTTGTCCGGAGCCATGGTCCGCTGCCTCGCGGCGTCATTCGATGCGATGTGGGCCTATCGCGAATTTCGCCATCCGCGCGGCATCCATCTGCGCCAGTCGCGACTGCGACACCGGCTGAAGGACTCCGGCAGCGCCAATGTGATGGCGACCGGCCCGGGCATCGGCCGCAACGCCTTTCGCCTTGCCCTGCGGCGCGCGCTGCAAACGGCGCGGGACGTGCGGGTCGTTTCCTCCTATTTCCTGCCCGGTTTTCGCCTGCGGCGGGCGCTGCAGCGCGTCGCCCGGCGCGGCGGGCGCGTCCAACTTATCCTCGCCGGCAAAAGCGATGTCGGCCTGGCGCAGGCCGCCGGGCGCACGCTTTACCGGCCCCTGCTGCGCGCCGGAGTCGAAATCTTCGAATACCAGCCGCAAATTCTGCACGCCAAGCTCGCCATCGTGGACGATGCCGTGTTTGTCGGCTCGGCCAACCTCGACGCGCGATCGCTTGGCATCAACTACGAGCTCATGGTGTGCATCGCCGACCCCGCCCTGGCGGAGCAAGGCCGGGCGCTCTTCGCCGCCGATCGGGCGCGCTCGCGGGCGATCACGCTCGCGGTCTGGCGGCAGTCGCAGACGTGGGCGACCCGCTGGCGCGGAATCGTGGCGCGGTTCATGTTGACCAAGATCGACCCGTGGCTCGCCCGCCGGCAATTGCGCCGGCTCACGTAGTTCCGACGCCCAATTCCCGACCAGGCCGAATTGTAGCCGCGAGCGTGAGCGAGTGGGTTTGCCGCCACTCGCTCACGCTCGCAGCCACCAGTTCGCCTTCAACGACCCGCCGCTTGCTCCGGTTGTTTTCACCCGGGAAACCGCATTTCCCCGGCGTACACATCGTGGAACCGCGGATCTTCGTTGAGCGCCACATGCTCCACGCGGCGGCGCACGGCTTCCCATGCCGCCGGCTCCTCGAACAATGCCCGCCGGGCTCCATGCAGCGCCGTGTTGCCCGCCGCCGCGATGCGCTCCAGCGGGAAATGCAGCAACCCAATGCGCCGCGCGCTGGCGCGGGAAATGTAATTGCCGAACGCGCCCGCCAGGTGCACGTGCCGAATATCCTCCAGCGAAGCACCGAGCCGTGCCACGAGCAGGCTCAGCCCGGCCGCGATCGCGCCTTTGGCCAGCTGGAGTTCGCGCACATCGCCCTGGCTGAGCGTCACGGCGCCGGCCAGCGGGAGGCGGTCGCCGGCGGTGATCCGACCGCTCGCCGCGATCCGGCCCAGCTCCAGGCCGGCGGCCACGGCATCCACCAGTCCACTACCGCACAACCCTCGCGGTGCGCCGCCGCCGAGCGTGCGGCAGACGATGGCGCCGTGCTCCACGCGCACCTCGGCAATGGCGCCGGGCGCGGCCCGCATTCCCATCGAGATGCGTGCGCCTTCGAACGCCGGTCCCGCCGCCGTCGAGGTGCACAGCAACCGCCCGCGACTGCCGACCACGATCTCGCCGTTGGTGCCGAGGTCGATCAGCGCCGCCAGCTCGGGACTCTCGTGCAACCCCGTGGCCACGATGCCGGCCAGAATATCCGAACCAACAAATCCACCGAGACACGGCAGAAACTCGACGACCGTCGTCGCCGGCAGCATCCAGCCCAGTGCACCCGGCGCGAACCGGCACCGGTCCAGCTGCGGCGACGCGAAGGGATGCCGCGCAAGCGGCGCGACGCTCACGCCGCAAAAAATGTGATGCATGACCGTGTTGCCGACGAGTGCCACGCGCACCAAAGGCCGCGCGCTCCGTCCCGGCGCATCCCTGTTCTTGCATGATTCCGGAACATGGGCGGGACGCCCCTGCCACGTGGCCCGGGCGTCCCGCCCGTGGGTGTGGCGGCGGTTCGTACACGGGGATTCGCCATTTGGCCCCAGCTCCACCAGTTGCCCGATCAGCTCGCCGAGCTGATTCCGGATCAGCTTCGTCAGTTCTGCCTGTCCGCCTTGCACCGCAAATTCGATCCGGCTCATCACATCCGCACCATGGCGCGCCTGGGCGTTCAACGCCGAGCGCACCGCGAGCACGTCGCCCGTCCGAAGATCGACGAGCTGGGCCACGAGCGTTGTCGTGCCGAGGTCCACCGCCACGCCCACCCCCTCGCGCGGCGTGAACGCGAACGACGAAGCATCGCCCAACCCGGGCATTTCCCATTGGGCGAGCTCCAGCCGGAGATCGTCCGCGATCTCGTGGCGGCACGCCAGCCGCCAGCCGTCCGCCAGCTCGGCCGGCGTCAACAGGCGCTCTTCCTCGCCGGTCACGGGCAGGCTGCCGCCCAGCACCCGCACCCGGCAGCCCCGGCAGCGCCCGCGGCCGCCGCAGGGAAATTCGACGCCATGCGCAAAGAGAATTTCCTGCAACGGCGCGCCGCGCGCCACGTCGCGGTGCAACCCGGCGGGAACCAAATCGAGCGTGTGCGTCTTGGGAATCATGGCGCCTCGGCCGCGATGAGCCGCCCGTTGTAACCCGGGTCGACGCGTTCGCCCGGTTGGAGCACCAAAAATTCCTCCTCGCGCCAGTCGCCGTCGAGCAAACGCCGCAGCCAGCCGAGGTCGCCCGGCAGACGATCGAAGCCCCAGCCGTGGCGTTGCGCCATGGCGGCCGCCTCGCGTTCCCAGTGTTCGGTCCCGGGCACCGGCGTGGCGATGTAAACGAGCCGGCGATCGGCCGCCGCTGCGCCGGCAAACTTCTCCAGCAGATAGCGCGCGTTCTCCTCACCGTAGCGGGCAACCAGCTCCGCCTCGGTCATCGTCGTGCCGTCCCCCACCGGTATCGATTGCGCCAGTACCGAACGGCTGGCGGGCAGATGTTCGACCCAGCCCGGACTCTGAAAATAGGAACCGGGATGCGCCGCGAGTTGTGCCAGGTACCCGGCGTTGCCACCGAGCAGCAGGCCGATGCAGTCGTGCGCCCGCGGAATCGCCACCGGCAGGGAGCGCGCCTGCACGCCCAGCAGTCCGCGGTTGCACAAGCCGTAGGCCACGCCCACCGCGTCGAACCGGTCGGCCGGCGTCTCGTCGATCGCCGCCTGCAACGCCTCGTGCATCTGCCCGGCCGGCTTCTCGTGCAGCCCGATGTCGAGATAACGGATCGTCACTTCGCACTGGGCGGCGCCGACCAGCGCGCCGAGTTCGCGCTCGAACACGCGGCAGGCGATAAGCTGGAGCCGTTTCATTTGTAAAGGCGCAGTCGGATTAACCACTAATCCGGAACGATGCAGATGAAAACCGCGAATGGACGCGAAATCTCGCGAGTAAAGTCACCGGAATTTTAACCACAGATGGCACGGATTGACACGGATACGGAATCCGAACCCGCAAACCGCAAGCCCTGGGGTTGGGCTCAGAATAATTGATCACCTTGGTATTGTTTTATCCTGATCGAATCCGTGAAATCCGTGGTCAAAATCAGGGGCTGGAGTTTGGTTGCGGTCCGCTGCGCCAGGTTAATTCGCGTTCATTCGTGGTTCAACTGCCTGAGTTCGGATCAGTTTTCATCAGTAGTTTTCAAATCTGCGAAATTTGGGCTCATCCTTTAACCGACGAGTCGAGGACGCGTCGCAGCGCCCGGATGAACTCCGGCGACGTGCCGCAACAGCCGCCGACAAAATCCGCGCCGGCGGCGAGCAGTGCCGGTACATAGCTCGCGAACTGCTCCGGCGTCGTCGCATAGTACACTTTGCCATCGCGCACCTCCGGCAAGCCGGCGTTGGCCTTGATCCAGACCGGGCGCCCGGGCGCGGCGGATTTGAGCCGTGCGCAAATTTTCACGAAGCCCGCGATGCCCTGGCCGCAATTCGCGCCGACCACATCGGCGCCCGCCTCCACCAGCCCCGCCGCCGCCTGCTCGGGCGTAGTGCCCATCATCGTGCGGTCTTTTTCCCTGCCGGAATCGAACACCATGCTGGCCACCACGGGCAGGCCGGTGGCTTTCGCGGCCGCGACCGCGAGCTTCGCCTCCTCGAGGTCGGTCATGGTTTCCACGACAAGCGCATCGGCTCCGCCGCCGGCGAGTGCGGCCGCCTGTTCGCGAAACGCCGCCGTGATCTCCTCTGGCGTCGTTTCGCCGGACATGAGCATCTGGCCGCTGGGGCCGATTGAGGCGAAAACGCACGCCTGGCGGCCCGCCGCCTCCCGGGAAAGGCGCGCGCCGGCCTCGTTGATCTCTACCACGCGATCGGCCAACCCCGCTTCCGCCAGGCGCAGCCGGTTCGCCCCAAACGTATTGGTCAGAATGATCTGCGAACCGGCTTCGACATAGGCGCGGGCCACCTCGGCCACTTTGTCCGGGTGGGTTAGATTCCAGGCGTCGGGAAATTCGCCGATGGCCAGACCGCGCGCCTGCAGTTGCGTGCCCCAAGCGCCGTCGGTGAGCACCGGACCGGACGCGAGCAGACGTTGCAGGAGGGGATTCGGGTTCATGGGAGAAGGGCAAGGCACCAGTCCACCGGGAGTCGCGGCCGGAACCAGGCCGAAGGAAACCGCTAATTTACGCTAATCGTCGCCAATCCGAAATTCGCGCCACTTCGCGTCCTTGCGCGGCAAAACTTCCGTTTTCATTCGTGGTTCAACGGGATGGGATCGCGTCAGATCCCACCGGCGGCCTTGATTTTTGCGATGAGCTGCGTCGTGCTGAAGCCGGACAGGAACGGCATGAACTCGATGCTCGTGCCGGCTTCCTCGAGGGCGGTGTGCTCGCCGGGGTCGAGCGTGGCGAGCGTGTAATCGCAGGCCTTGACGTACACGTCGGGCCGGAGCGTGCGAATCTCCGTCGTCAGCCGCACCTCGCTGAAGATGACGATGGCATCGACGCATGTCAGCGCGGCGAGCGCGTAGGCGCGTTCGCTCTCGGTCTGCACCGGCCGCAACGGTCCCTTGAGCCGCCGGACGCTCGCGTCGCTGTTGAGGGCAACGATCATCGCATCGCCGAGCGCCCGGGCCTTTTGCAGATAATAAATATGCCCCGTGTGCAGCAGGTCGAAGACGCCGTTGGTCAGCACCACCTTTTGGCCGGCGGTCCGCCACTGCGCGCGCCGCGCCACGGCGGCGGCCAGCGGGAGAAGCTTGGGATTGTCGAGTGGCACGCTCATGGCTTAGAAAAATTTCCGGGCTTTTTCGAACCAGCTTTTTCCCGTGGGATTATCGGCGTCGCCGCACACGCGGGCGAACTCCTCGAGCACCCGGCGCTGCTCGCCGGTGAGGTTGGCGGGCACCTCGACCTGGACCCGCACGAGCTGGTCGCCCTGGCCGCTGCCGCGCAGGTGCGGCATGCCTTTGCCGCGCAGGCGGAACGTCGTGGCGCTCTGCGTGCCAGCGGGCAGCTTGAGCGTGGCCTTGCCGAAGAGCGTGGGCACTTCGATCGTGCCGCCGAGCGTGGCGAGGGTGAACTTGATCGGGATTTCGCAGAAGAGATCGTCGCCGTGGCGCTCGAAGAGCTCGTGGTCCTTCACGGCAATGACGATGTAGAGATCGCCGGGCTGGCCGCCGGCGAGCCCGGCCTCGCCGTTGCCGGAGGAGCGCAGGCGCGAGCCGGAGTCGACGCCGGGCGGGATGCGCAGGTTGATCTTGGTGGTCTTGGGGGAGCGCCCCTCGCCGTGGCAGGCGTTGCACGGCTTTTCGATGCGGGTGCCGGTCCCGCCGCACGTGGGACAGGATTGCGTAAAGACAATGATGCCACCCGAGCGGCGGATTTGCCCCGCGCCGCGGCAGGTCGAGCAGGTGACGCGCTTTGAGCCCGGCTCGGCGCCGGAGCCATTGCAGCGTTCACACGCGACCAGTTTGCGGAACGAAATCTCCTTCTCGATGCCGCGCGCGGCTTCCTCCAGCGTGATTTCGAGATCGTACCGCAGGTCGGAGCCATCGCGTCCGCCATCGCGGCCGCCGCCGCCACCGAACATTTCCTCGAAGATGCCGCCGCCCCCGCCGCCCTGCCCGAAGACTTCGCGAAAGATGTCGAACGGATCGTGGAAACCGCCCGGGTAACCACCCCGCGGGCCGCCCGGGCCGCCGCCGGGGCCGCTGAACGCCGCATGGCCATAGCGGTCGTAGGCCGCGCGTTTCTCCCCATCCTGCAGCACTTCGTAGGCCTCGGAGACTTTCTTGAACTGCTCCTCCGCCTCCTTGTTGCCGGGGTTTTTGTCCGGGTGGTACTGGATGGCCTTCTTGCGATAGGCCTTTTTGATCTCCTCCTCGCTGGCGCCCTTGGCGACGCCGAGAAGTTCGTAATAGTCTTCTTTGGCCATGATGGTGGGTGCCGGTCGGTCGGCGCGCCGCCCGCCGAGCGGGCAACGGCCGGATGCGCGCCGACGTTACTTCGCCGCCTCCTTCGCTGCGCCGCTCGATACGATCACGCTCGCCGGGCGCAGCAGGCGGCCGTTGAGCGCGTAGCCCGGACGGACGACGGTCAGCACGTGCTCGGCGGGCACCGCGGCGCTGGGCTGGTGCGAAATCGCCTGGTGGCGATGGGGGTCGAACGCCTGGCCGGCGGGATCGATCTCCACGAGGCCATGATTGGCCAGGGCCGCCTTGAGCTGCGCCATGACCATCTCGACGCCGCCGATGAGGCCCTTCATCTCCGCGCCCGTCTGTTTCGCGGCGGCGAGACCCAGCGCGAGGTTGTCGAGCACGGGCAGCAGGTCCTCCAACACGCGGGTGGCGGCGTATTGGCGCAGCTCGTCCTTCTCGCGCACCGTCCGTTTGCGGTAGTTCTCCAGATCGGCCACCGCCCGCAGGTAGCGGTGGTAGTTTTCGGCCGCCTCTTTTTTGGCCGCGGCGAGTTGCTCCTCGGGCGACGGGCTGGCCGGCTTTTCGGCCGGCGGCGGCGGGGCGGCGGCGGCCGGCGGGCCGTTGGTTTGGGAGTCAGGTGGAGCGGAATCAGTCATAGGAAGCGGGCGATTAAACTACTTCTTGGCCTTTTGTTCAAGCGACTGAAAAAGCCCTTTGAGGGCGACTCCCGCCCGCTGGCCCGCATCCTTGAGCACCTCACCGGTTTGCTTCACCCTCGCGAGGGTGTCGGTGCCCAGCTTGCCGGCGAGATCGCCGATGACGCCGCCGCGCGCGGCCAGCTGGCTGAGGATGGGCACGGCGATCTGCACCGGCGTGGTGACGTTTTCGTAGGTTTGCCTGATGCCGAGATCGTACTCCCGCGTGCCCGGCCGGTCGCCGCCGGCATCGACCAGCCGTAGTTTGTCGAAACGCAATTCGAGATGCCGGATGAGAAATTCCCTTGGCTTGGACGCCGTCCCGGTCGCCGGGGGCACCCCGACCCGGGCCGGAGCGGGAGCGCCGGCCAGGCGCTCCTGGAAGAGTGCGGCATTGCGCTGCCCGGCCTGGTTTTTCACGAGCGTCACCTGCGCGACATCGACCACGGCCTCGTCGAACACCGGCCGGTCGCTGAAAAGCGTGAAGAGCCTCCCGGTGGCGCGAAACTCGCGCACCTGCACGAAATCCGGCGTGGGAAACATCGCGGGATTTTCGATGACCAGCCCCCGCAAATGAACGGTGCCGCCGAAGGGATTGACGGAGAGGCTTTGCACCGTGACGCCGAATTGCGTGCGGCTGCGCAGCATGTTTGTTACAAAAACCGGCAGCAACAGCATCCAGCCCAACGCGACGACGGCGAGGAACACCACGAACGCGACCAGCAGTCGGGCCAGCAGGCCGCCGCGACGCCGGGCGAAGGGAGAACCCACGCGCTGCGGGGACGGGCGCAAATCAGCCATGGCACGACCGTCGGCCGGGAAACATGGGCGTCCCGCCCGTGGGTCTGAGCGTCCGTTCCGAAGCTGATTTTCGCCCATCACGGATCAACCGACAAAATTTTCCGTAATGAGCACCATCGCGCCCTCGGGGGCATCGAAGGTGAAGGTGCCGGCATAGGGCAACAGCACGTTGTCACCCCGGCCCAGCGCGTCGATGCTGGCGACGGCAGGCTGCAGGCGCAGCGTGCCGGTGACGATGCTGAGAATGCGCGGTTGTTCGCCGGCCTTGAAACTCAGGCGTTCGCCGCGGTCGAGCACCTGGCGGCGGAGGCTGAATTCCGGGCAGTCGGCCAGCACGGCGGCGGTCGGCGCGCCCCGCAACGGCGCGGGCTCGTAGTCATCCCACTTGATCGACTGGAGCGACTCGGCCACATGGAGCTGGCGCGGCTTGCCGTCGAGTCCGACGCGACCCCAGTCGTATACGCGGTAGGTCGTGTCGGAGTTTTGCTGGATTTCGAGGATGAGGTTGCCGGCGTCGATGGCGTGGATGCGGCCGCTGAAGACGAAAATCGAGTCGCCGCGAGAAACGGGGAAATGATGCAGGCATTGCTCCAGGGTGCCATCGGCGAGCGCCTTTTCGAACTGGGCGCGCGTGACCCCCCGCTTGAGGCCCACGATGAGCTGGGCATTGGGGGAAGTTTCCGCAATGAACCAGTTTTCGGTCTTGGGCTCGCCCCCCAGTTCCGCCGCCACGTTGGCGGGGGGATGCACCTGCAAGCTCACCCGCTCGCGGCAATCGAGCCATTTCACGAGGATGGGAAAACACCGCTCGGCCGCCCACGCCGGGCCCATGAGGTCGGCCGGGTGCTTTTCGATCACGGTCCGGAGGGTCTGCCCGGCGAGCGAGCCGCCGCGTACGATCGATTGCGCCTCAGGGCGATCCACGATCTCCCAGCTCTCACCGATCGGGCGCCCGGGCGGCAGCGTACGCCCCAGCGCCTCGGCGAAGGCGCGACCTCCCCAAACCCTTTCCTGATAAAGCGGCTGAAATTGAAGAATCTCTTTCATGGCTGATGTATGAGTTTTCTGTGAAAAGGACGGTGGGGTGTTTACATTTGACCGTCCTGGTCTTTAACGTGGGAATCCGTTGAGGTCCTGGTCGGACCCCACAGCACATGCCAAAAGCACAGAGTTCAAACCCAAACACAGGCGGCCCGTCGTTTCAGGCCCCCCGCCAACGGCCACGTTGGCTGATGGCCGTGCTGTGCTTTGTGTTCGGGCTTTTCCTGCTGGTGGCATTTGTGGACTACGATCCGATGCAGTATGCGGGAAATCGCAGCGGTGCGGCCAGCATCATCGGGAAGGAGGGGGTCGCCGTCCAGCCCCTACCCGTGACCAAGGAGAATCTCGTCGGGCCGTTTGGCGTCTACTCCACCTACTGGTCCTATACGACCCTGGGCGCGGCGGCCTGGCTGATCCCGGCTTTTTTGCTGCTCCAGACCTACCTGGCCCTGCGCGCCGTCCGGCGTTTCGTGAACACGCGGGCGGCGGTCATGGCCCTGGCGATCGCCGCCGGCGCCGGCCTCCTGGCCATGCAACCCTGGTTTTTCGGCAACACGCAGTGGTTTCCCGCCGGTCCCGGAGGGTGGATCGGCGGCCTGGTTTACCGCGACGGCTTGCGGCAGCTTTTCGGCACGTTTGGCGCCGGCGTGTTGTTGGGGTTCACCTATCTGTTGAGCACGATGTTTGTTCTCACCCGCGACATCGGCGCTGAATTCGATCGCCTGATCCAACGGTTCCAGCGGTGGCGCGAACGCCACGCCCAACTGAAAGCCGAACGCGCCGAGCAGAAGCGGCTGCGCAAGGCGCAGGCGGCGAAACAAAAGGTCGAGGCGCAGGCCGCCGTCAAAGCCGCCGCCGCAATGCTGGCCGCCACCCCGCCCCCTGCTCCCGCGACCCCGATCGGACCCGCCGGGAAAAAACTCAACATACCGAAGACGCAGGATGAGCCGCTCAGCGCCCGGCCCGGTGCGTTGTCCGAAGCCGCGGCAAAAGCGGAGTCCGGCACCGTTCCCGCGCCGGAGCCAAAGCCCAATCCCCTCAAGCTTCCGTCGAAACCGCCCGGGGGCGAAACCGCCACCGACACCAAGCCGCTCGCCGTCGCGGCCGCCGGCAAGATCGAGCTGAACATCGTCAAGCCCGAGGAGCTCAAGAAGGCCAAGCCGGTCAGCCCGCAAAGCGGCGACGAAGACTACCAGTTTCCCCCGCTCAGCCTCCTGAAGGAACAGGTCCGGCCCTCGCCCGAAAACTCCGAGGAGGAGCACCGCCGCAACGCCGAAAACCTGCTGCGCATCCTCGGCGAGTTTGGCGTCGAGGTGACGCTCGGCGAAATCCACGTCGGTCCCGTCATCACGCGCTACGAAATCTCCCCGGCGGCCGGCGTGCGCGTCGAGAAGATCGCCGGCCTCGACAAGAACATCGCCCTCGGCATGCGCGCCCAATCGGTCCGCATCCTCGCGCCGATTCCGGGGAAGGCCGCCGTCGGCGTCGAAGTGCCCAACCAGCATCCCACGCCGGTCGGCATCCGCGAAATCATCGAGAGCGAAGACTGGGTCAACACCAAGGCCGAGCTGCCGATCGCCCTCGGCAAGGACGTCTCGGGCAAGCCGCTCATTTCCGACCTCGCGAAGATGCCGCACTTGCTGATCGCCGGCGCCACCGGTTCGGGCAAGTCGGTCTGCATTAATGCCATTATCGCCTCGATCCTCTATTCCAAGAGCCCGAAGGATGTGCGCCTGCTCATGGTCGACCCGAAGGTCGTCGAGCTGAAGGTCTTCAATTCGCTCCCGCACATGCTCATCCCGGTCGTCACCGACCCGAAGAAGGTGCCCGGTGCGCTCAAGTGGCTGCTCAACGAGATGGAGCAGCGCTACCAGATTTTCGCGAAGAGCAACGTGCGCAACATCGTCGGGTTCAATCACCGCAAGAAGACCGTCGAGCCCCCGCCGCCCGAGCAGCAGGCCACGCTCGCCGGCGTCGATCCCGCGCTCGATGACCTGGAGATTCCCGAGCGCCTGCCTTACATCGTCGCGATCATCGACGAGCTCGCCGACCTGATGATGGTCGCTCCCGCCGAGATCGAGACGTCGATCGCCCGCCTCGCCCAGCTCGCCCGCGCCGCCGGCATCCACCTCATCATCGCCACGCAACGCCCGTCGGTCAACGTCATCACCGGCGTCATCAAGGCCAACCTGCCCTCGCGCATCGCGTTCCAGGTCGCCTCGCAGGTCGACTCGCGC
>Ga0182021_10006840_pt1 | contig 13539 bp, 7 predicted proteins | sample 612E3MmetaG_FD_120493 | JGI IMG/M metagenome (GOLD analysis project Ga0182021, IMG submission 120493) | Permafrost microbial communities from Stordalen Mire, Sweden - 612E3M metaG (Illumina Assembly) | ecosystem: Environmental > Terrestrial > Soil > Wetlands > Permafrost | place: Sweden...
ATGCAGATCGCGCAAGTCAATAAAAAAATTGTATGAACGGGTCAAGGAGCGCTTGAGGCTTTCGCCAAATCGGCGGTTCGTGGATTCGTAACCGATGAGAATAATCACAAACAATCCAAAGAGGACGTGTGCCCATGGAAAACTTATACGGTAGTTGCCGGCAGAAATAGCGGCAATCCGCTCTTCATTATAGAGCGCGCGAACGACCTCATACGCGAGCCGTTTTTCTCTTCTCTGGTTGAGCAAACCTATAGGATGAAGATAGCGATCACCAAACGGGAAACTGAGAAGAGGACGATCACCGCGCCAATCCGCAAGAGCGGCTGCAAAACTGCCCGCCCCATTTGCTTCCTTAATTGCTGCATAGTATTGGAGATAGAATCGAGCTTGTGATTCCTGCGATGATGGGTCGCTATACCCGTTCCGATTCTCTTGATCCACTTCCTTCCCGTAGCTCAGAATAATCAAGGGCTGTTCTGGGTGTTTCTTCTTCCATCCCGACAATAACTGTCTAAACTCCTTGAGATCGGAGGATGGCAAGGTAATACCGACAAAATCAACATACGATGCGCATATATCATTCTTCAACATGCAAGAGCCGTAATACACAGGACGATCATCAAGCTGGTGCGCGACACCGCTCATTTTCTGAACGAATCCCGCGGCTTCTTCATCAGCAGAATCAAACTGATCACCAATACCCCACGCAAGCACGCACGGAAAATGACCATCTCGTTCTATCATTTCTCGCATCTGAGTTTCGGCTAAGGATTGAAATGCTTCTTCATGTAAAATATCGGCCGGAACGTTCCAGACCGATATCTCCTCCAATACGGCTAGTCCGTACCGACTGCACAGGTTGAGCATATAAGGATGCGGCGGATGGAATGCAAATCGGATTGCATTCGCCCCAAGCGACTTAATAAGGACGACATCTTTTTCCATCTGCTCGTATGAAAGAGATGCTCCATATTTCTGTGAATCTTCATGCCATACAACGCCTTTGAGTGTCGTCTTATTTCCGTTCATCACCAACGTTCTTTTTTCAATGTGCATGGATGCAAAACCGATATTCAGACTGTATTGGTCAATGGTGGTCTTCTGTTTCCCTTCTATGGAAATAATATTTGTCTTCAGTATGTAGAGCCCGGGACTTTCCGGACTCCACAATTTCGGTTCGTTCACAGTAAGCTCAAGTTGAACGTTTGTATTCTTGTTTGATTGTAACAGAAACGGGACAGATATTCCTTGCGCTACGAGGAGATCCGAAAACCGCTCGTACAACTCTGCATGTAAGAAGTAGGATACTTGTTTCGGTTTTGCTGAAAGTGAATCGAGATTCAAACCGTCGAACCGTCTGTTGTTCAAAACACCGTCGAGATGTAACGTTGCTTGCTGCATCTGCTGGTTCATGTGAGTCTGCACTTGTATATGATCCACCCAAAGCCGCGGTGTTGCCAGCAAATAGACATCGCGTAAAATGCCGCCGTAATTTTTCCATCCCCAAACTTGTTTGCGAACAGGCAATGTACTATATGCATTGAGCCGATTGCTCACCACTACTTTGACAGTGTTTTCCTGTCCAATTTGAAGTGCATCTTCCGGAATCTCAAATTCAAAACTCGTATACCCGCCAACGTGCTTTCCCACAAACACTTCATTAATATAGACTTCACATTCGTAATTAATTCCAAGTGCAACAAATTTGAACACAAAATTATTGAGAAGTTCCTCGTCAAGTGTAAATGTGCGACGGAACGTCATGCGTCCTTCATCTTCAATCGAACTTGGGACTTTTATTTCATTCCACGTTCCATCGTTGAGGGAAAACTGCCACGTCCCCGCTAAGTCAATTTTTTTTCGAGTGGGCGAATCGGGGTGAATTCCCGCGTCCAGCCCTTCTATTGTTGGTTGGCCATTAGGAAGAACGATCGGCATACAGCATACTATTGTGCTGATAACCATAACAGCGGAGAGTGTGAGGAACGCGAAGAAAATACCGAAAATATGAGGTTTTTTTGCCAATTCGATGAACTTACTGTGTGCGGAAGTTGCCGCTGATTGAAGCGACATCGCTCATAATAGATTTAAATATAACACATAATACCAGCGAAAGCAATGGAATTCCCAATCCTTTGGTGGTTTTTCTGCTGAATGTTTACTATGATAGCACTGAAAAAATAATGCGAGATGAAATCTTTTTCTCCATCTTCAATTGTTGAGCGTTTATTACAACGATTCAGCATCAGAAAGTGAGCCACTTATGACTCGACCGATTCTTTCCTATACCGTCGCCCCTTCCATCCCTCAAGAGCTTCAGTGCCTCCAAACCATTGCATATAATTTACTTTGGGCATGGGATCATGAACTGATGGAACTCTTCATGAGAATTGATTTGGATTTATGGGAACAAACCAACCATAATCCTGTGCAAATGCTGGGAATGATTAAACAGGAAAGGCTGAATACTCTGATGCGGGATGATGCTTTCCTCTTGCAGACTGAACGTGCTTGGCGGCGTTTTTCAGATTATCAGGATGCCAGTTCAAGCTGGTTCCACAAAACTCATCATTCGGCCAAGGATGAATGTTTTGCCTATTTCTCAGCGGAGTTTGGATTAACCGAATGTCTGCAAAATTATTCGGGCGGCTTAGGAATTCTTTCCGGCGATCATTTGAAAGCTGCGAGCGATTTGGGATTGCCGCTTGTCGGTGTGGGATTACTCTATCAACAAGGTTTTTTCCGCCAGTATCTTAATGCTGATGGCTGGCAGCAAGAACGATATCCAGAAAACGATTTCTATGGGCTTCCACTGAAACCGGCACTCGACTCTGAAGGAAAACCAAAAACTATCTCTGTGGATTTTCCAGGCCGTCAGATTACCGCTCAAATTTGGCAGGTGCAGGTTGGACGAGTAACGCTCAATCTTCTCGATACGAACATTCCTCAGAATTCTCAGGAAGATCAGAATATCACCGATCAATTGTATGGCGGTGATCGAGAGATGCGTATCAAACAAGAAATTCTTTTAGGCATCGGCGGATACCGCGCGCTTAAAGCACTCGGACTGAAACCCGCTGTCTATCATTTGAACGAAGGTCATTCTTCCTTCCTGACATTAGAACATTGCCGAGATCATATGGATGAGTATCACATCATCTTTGCAGAAGCGCGTGAACATACGATTGCAAGCACTATCTTTACAACGCACACACCTGTACCGGCCGGTAATGATTACTTTGACCCACAACTGATGGAGAGGTACTTTGGCAATTACTATAAAAAACTAGATTTATCCGCGATAGAATTTCATGGACTCGGACGTGAAAATCCAAACAATGAAGGTGAAAGTTTTTGTATGACCATTCTCGCGTTTAAAATGTCTGGGCACAGCAATGGTGTGAGCAAGCTGCATGGAAAAGTATCGCGAGAAATGTGGAAGAACGTATGGCCCGGAGTTCCGGTACAAGATGTTCCCATTATCTCCATCACCAATGGTGTGCATGCGCCGTCATGGATCAGCCGCGATATGGCAGGATTGTTAGATCGGTACCTTAGTCCCGGTTGGCGTGAAGACGCGGGCCAACAATACGGACTCTGGGGCAGAGTGCATCAAATTCCGGATGAAGAACTTTGGCGTACTCATGAACGCCGCCGCGAGCGGCTTGTGGCATTCGCACGAAATCGTCTCCGGACTCAACTTGAAGCCCGTGGTACTATTCCATCGGAAGTGGCACAAGCGAACGAGATACTCAGACCTGAAGCGCTCACGATCGGTTTCTCACGGCGCTTTGCGACCTATAAGCGTAGTACTCTCCTTTTGCGCAATCCTGAACGATTGATAAAAATTCTCACGAATAAGGAGCAGCCCGTTCAATTCATTTTTGCAGGTAAAGCACATCCGAATGATAATCCAGGCAAAGAGTTGATTCGTCAAATTATACATTTTGAACGCCGTCCGGAAGCACGCAGGCGAATGGTATTCATTGAAGATTACGATATCGTCGTTGCCCGTTATCTTGTGCAAGGTGTCGATGTGTGGCTGAACACACCGCTCCGCCCGATGGAAGCTAGCGGCACGAGCGGCATGAAGGCAACACTAAACGGCGGTCTTAATGTCAGCATCCTGGACGGCTGGTGGGCTGAAGCATGCAACTCGAACACCGGTTGGGCTATCGGCCGCGGCGAAGAGTATCGCGACGAAGAGTATCAGAATGAAGTGGAATCAAACGCTCTCTTCGATCTTCTTGAAAAGGAAATCATTCCGTTGTTCTACACCCGCACACCAGACGACCTTCCGCGTCCGTGGATCGCAAAAATGAAAAGCGCCATGCGCGCCATCGGCCTAGAGTATAATACTAACCGGATGGTCCGCCAATATGTAGAAGAGATGTATTTGCCGACACTTCAGCGCGCTGAAATTCTTTCAAAAGACAATTTGGAGCACGCAAAGCTGCTTGCCACATGGAAACAAAATCTGCGCACCAATTGGAGTACGCTTAAAATTCTCGAAGTAAAAAATGAAAAACACGATGGTTTCAAAGTCGGCGATCCTTGTGTTATCCACGCATGGCTTGATCTCGGTAAATGTAAATCAGATGATATTTCGGTTGAAATGTTCTACGGGCCGTTAAACGCAAATGGCGATATCGAATCTTCAAGAACATCACCCATGCAATACTTCAGGCAAGCGGAGAACGGATCGCATGAATTTACCGGAACGATTAAACTCGAAACCAGCGGACGAATAGGACATACAGTACGTGTATTACCCAAGCATCCGGATATTGACAACCCGTTCCGCGAGGGTTTGATCCTCTGGGCACAAAAATAGTAGTCTCAAAGTCATTGCGATCTCGGTAAATCAGGATCGCAATGACATATTCACTTCATCAACAAAGACGAATTTCTCACCATTTTCACAAACCTGTGGAGGTTAAAGACAAATATTCTTATCATTTTTTACAAATTCTCATTAGACAATTAATTCTTAGGTCATTATGAAACTATCTCTCTTCAATAAAATTCTTATTGCTCTTGGTATTATCACAGCAGTGTCAATGCTTCTTTTGTGGACAGTTGTGCGGCCAAAATATGAAGATTCTATTCTTGCAGAACGGATAACCATTATCCAGCAATTACAGAAATCTTCCTTGGACAATCTCGACTATACGATCACAGACTGGTCTCATGTCCCGCGATTTATTATTTTCCAAGTGACCGAGAAACCGAATGAAGGAGAATCCATTCTCCGCATTATGATGACACTTCACCCAGAAATTATTCAAATGAGAATCCATTCATCCGGACCATCTGATGAACTCAGGAGCCAGAACACTTCCTATCCTATGTTCAATTTGGAATTCTCAGATAGCGTTTGGGTGCGTTCAAAAGTTGACAGCGCACTTCACATTGCGTGGCTCAATCAGACAGATTTACCGACACAAATATTTGCGCTACAAACACAGTTTCAAGTTCGCCAGATTCCCTTTACACTGACGGTTGTATGGGATGCAAAAAGACTCAACGATATACTCTCAGGACTTCCATTTGACAAAGATTATTCTGTAAGCATTCAGAGTTCATTAGGCGTCATCACTCAGAACGCTTCGTCTCTCAAATTAGATAGAGTACATACCTCCATGGACACATTGAGCAAAGTCCAAATCGTTCATGAAGGAACTCGTTCTTGGCGTGTTCTTACGCGCGCTTTCCAATCTGCACAGCTTTGGATGGTTGTGACTATTCCTCAAAAGATTTTTACTAAACCCGTAGAAGATTTCTTACTCTACTCCGCAGCATTGATCGTCGGACTGATGCTTCTTATGGCAATCCTCGGATGGCTGTTATCGCACCAGATGAAACGATTTATAGAAAAAATAAAAACAACTACCGGCACTATCGGCGAGTAGTGAAATCTCCCAAACACATCCTCCCCACCGAAGAACTGACGCTTGTTAAAAAAGCGCGGGCAGGAGATGATCGAGCATTCACACTCCTTGTGAAGCAGTACGAGAATCTTGTCTATAGTTTCGCCTTCAAAGTCTGCCGCGATAAAGAAAAGGCAGAAGAGACATGGCAGGATACGTTTGTTAACGTCTATCGCAAACTGCATCAATTCGACGGCAAGTCGAAATTTACGACATGGCTGTATATCATCGTCGCCAATAACTGCCGTATGAAGCGCCGCAGGACGAAGCTTGCGATAGCGAGCATGCATATTGACGAGCTGCATATCGCTCACGACCATGACGAATCCGATGGAACTGACGATACTCCTCAAACAATTCCCGCATGGCGCAATACTCCATTAGATAAGATGATGGATGCTGAATTGAAATCCAAGCTCGATACCGCAATCCAGAAACTGCCGTATGATTACCGCGTGGTCTTTATGTTAAGGGATGTAGAGGGACAATCGGCAGAAGAGACGGGAAAAATTTTAAAGCTTACGGTTCCGGCAGTAAAATCCCGGCTGCGTCGTGCGCGAGTCTTCCTCCGTGAACAATTGAACGAGTATATGGCAGCATGAAAAAGAAACATCTATCCTGCAAAGAAATTACAAAGTACATCTGCGGCGAATTAGATGAACATTTCGACTCACCAAAGTGCCGCGAAATCAAAAGACATATAGAAGCTTGCCCCAATTGCACCGCATATTTGGACAGCTTAAAGAAAACGGTTCGCCTGTACCGTGAGTATCAAAACCCAACAGTGTCGGAACAATGCCGGAAAGAACTTTTCGCCGTGCTCAAACTTGTGAAGCAGAAGAGCAGATAAGGGATCGAGATAATGAGAAATTGAGGATAGGGTATCCTCAAAGACAGAGAGGCGTTTAGACTTTATGATAAATCTGACCCTTCAACAAAAAATCGTTTATCCAATTCTTGGAGCATTCGCCCTGGTTACGGGCATCGGTTCTTGGTACTTTGTATCGGCACAAATCGATGAAACAGAATCGTGGTATCGTGAAGAACTCCGTACCTTGACGGCGGCGTCTGGATTTATGATTCATTCCTCAGTGGCAGAGTTCGCGCAATCAAAAGGCCTGCAATTTCATAAGATTCGTTTATCAGAAAGTTACGGCTGGAACGGAAAAAATGAAATCGAAACGAGAGCTGAAGCAGCATTCAAACGTGATCCAAAGCTCGAACAGTTTGTCGATGAAGTGCCAATGAAGAACGATGTTTTTCTCGCAGTTTTTGCATCGTATCATTTGAAATCGGAATGTAAAACGTGTCACGACAGGTTTGGCGTCAACCCCTCTCCGGATGGACAAGAAGAGAACCTATCCGTCTTATTTGGATTCTCCGGTTCAATAGCGGAAATACGTTCGAGAGAAACAAGGACAAAAATAATTGCTTTGATGATCACTCTTACAGTCATTACCGGCATGGGATGGATCCTTCATCGTTCTATGAAAGTGATTCTCTTGGAACCAATGCGCGAGCTGAAATTCCAGACCGAAGTTGTTGCCAACTGTGACCTTCGAAAAGTAACGACACCGGCTCTGGAACGCAAACTTGTCTCTGGTGATGAAATGGGCCATGTGACTCGTTCGTTTGCAACTATGATCCACATGCTGCGAACAACCATTCGGCACATGCATGATGCATCGAATGAAGTCGCGGATGCATCGACACAGATCAGTTCGAGTATAGAAGAAATCGCAGCCGGATCGCAAGAACAAATGAACCAAGCACATGAAGTTACCAAAGCGATAGAGGAAATGACACGAACGATCATGGAAAACAGCAAGAGTGCGAACGAAACAGCAGAGACCGCACGAAAAGCCCGCCTGACGGCAGAAGCGGGAGGAATCACTGTTGCGGCAACGGCGGAGGGCATGAAACGAATTGCACAAGCAACAGGTAAAAGTTCAGAAATAGCGCAGGCATTAGAACGATCAAGCAAACAAATTGGAGAGGTCGTGAAGCTCATTAACGACATCGCAGACCAAACAAGCCTCCTTGCATTGAATGCAGCAACGGAAGCGGCTCGGGCAGGAGAACAAGGAAAAGGGTTTAGCATTGTGGCTGATGAAGTTCGCAAATTGGCAGAGCGGACAATGAAAGCAACAAAAGAAATTGAGGTAATGATCAGGAATATCCAGCGGGAAACCGGACAGGCAGTCGCGTCGATGGATGAAGGAACCCTGGAGGTGAAAAAAGGCATGGAATTAGCCAATCAAGCTGGACAATCATTGAGGGAGATCGAAAAGATATCACAAAAAGTAACAGATATGATAATACAGATGGCAGTATCGAGCGAGCAGCAGTCCACCACAAGCGAGCAAATCTCTCAGAACGTGGAGGTTATTCATTCCGTGACGAAGCAGATGGCCAACAGCACAAGAGAAGTTGCCTCTGCTTCAGAAGGGCTTAAGCATCTCACTGAACAACTGCAGGAGACTGTCAATCAATTCAAGTTAGATGAGGATGAACAAAATAGAGATACAAGAAACCTTGGGATTGTTCGGAAGCAAGGTCTGTAACTTTCTCACCGTTTTTCCGAGGAAGGGAAAGGTAAATACGTACATCAATAAACGTCAAGAAGGTGAGTTATGTTCGTTCAAAGAAAAATTAGCGTGAACTCAATATTTGTTCTTCCAGTATCAGTCTCGTTTTCGTGAAGTAACATGGTTTCTTCTAGTGAACAAGAAAAATGGAAATACGTAGTTCTCCTTCTGCAATCAAGACGAAAATTGCGAATTAATGCGGGACAGACAAGATCGGCTTGTAACTGAATCCTTTGAAAATTATTTCCACCCCAGAGTAATCATCCTATTCTATTAATTTCTTCGTAAATGCTGTACTAATATTCCCTTTTGCTATTTGGCCGCTCTTTCTTTATCTTTCTAACGAATTAAAAATTTACAAAGGAATCCATTTTTCACCTTCATATAACGTCATTTGATCCATTATGAAAAACAGAAAAGTTATTGGCTGGCTGCTCATTATTGCAGCCCTACTCATAATTTTAGGCATTATCCTCAATCATCATATATTCTGGTCCGTCGTTGACAGTATCGTTATCATAATTTGCTGCGGAAGCGGGCTGTATCTCCTTCTTCAGAAAAAACAGACTTAATAAACATTTATTTGGGATAGAGGATTCTCTTATGCTTCGCCGCTCTCTTTTTCTGATCGTTCTTAGTATCATCTGTTCAGGTATTGTACTATCACAGAACGTCGTCGTCTTGAAAATCGATGGTGTTATCAATCCGGCAGCAGCTGCATTTATCGAACGGGGAATCGAACATGCTCGCGAGAAAAATGCGGAATGCCTTATCATACAGATGGATACACCCGGCGGCTTGCTTAAATCAACGCGCGTAATCGTTAGTTCATTTCTCGAATCGAAGCTTCCTATCATCGTCTATGTCTCCCCCGGGGGTGCACAGGCAGGTTCTGCCGGTGTTTTTATCACTATGGCGGCGCACATTGCAGCAATGGCTCCAGGAACAAACATCGGCGCTGCCCATCCTGTAGAAATGGAAGGAAAAATGGATTCGGTGATGAGCGATAAAGTCACCAATGATGCTTCCGCTTTTATTCGAACGATAGCCGAAAAACGAAACCGTAACATGAAGTGGGCAGAAGATGCTGTCCGAAGAAGCCAAGCTATTACGGAAACAGAAGCGCTTGATACCAATGTTATCGATATCATTGCCAAGAATATTGATGATCTGCTCTCTCAGATTGACGGGAAACAAGTCGAAACTGTAAATGGGATTGTAACCCTTCATACCAAAGGTGCGCGGATTGAACAGATGGAAATGGGATGGGCGGAAAAATTATTGGATCTCTTGAGCAATCCGAATATCGCCCTCATTCTTTTTCAACTCGGCACTATCGGTTTGATACTCGAGTTGTACAATCCGGGTTCTATCTTTCCCGGCATCGTCGGTGTAATCAGTTTGGTGCTTGCATTTTATTCCATGCATACTCTGCCAATCAACTATGCCGGACTTGCACTCATCATCTTTGGCATTATTCTCTTTCTCTTGGAGATAAAAATCATGAGCCACGGCATGCTGGCAATTGGCGGGGCTGTCTCAACTTTTCTAGGATCAATTATGCTTATTCGCACTTCAAGTGTTCTTGAGTTTGTAGAAATATCCTGGTCAGTCATCCTTGCATCGGTCATTATATCAATATTCTTTTTTGTCGTTATCATCGGATTGGGAGTGAAAGCTCAACGCCGAAAACCAACAACAGGTGTTGAAGGACTCATTGGAGAAAGTGGAGATGTTATCGAAACACTGAAAATAGAAGGTGTCGTTCGTGTACATGGAGAACTCTGGAATGCAAAATCATTGTCAGGAACAATTGAAAAAGGAAGTCGTATACGAGTTGTTAAAATCAACGGATTAAAATTGTTAGTCGAACTATTCACAATATCAAAGGAGTGACTATGGAACCAGGATTTATATATATTTTTCTTCTGGGATTTGGTATTTTTCTTCTCGCAGTCAATTCAATTAAAATTATGCGTGAATATGATCGGGGCGTCATATTCCGCTTAGGACGGTTGTTAGGAGTCAAGGGACCCGGAGTAGTCTGGTTATGGCCCGGTATAGATAGAATGGTAAAAGTGAGCCTGCGAACGGTCGTTATGGATGTCCCACCGCAGGATATCATCACACAGGATAACGTTTCGTTGAAAGTAAACGCTGTCGTCTACTTCCGTGTGATGCAGCCAGAAAAAGCCGTTGTATCGGTTGAAAATTATTTGTTCGCTACATCCCAGCTTTCGCAGACAACATTACGAAGTGTGCTGGGACAATCCGAATTAGACGATCTTCTTTCACAGCGCGACAAAATCAACCAGAAGCTTCAGCAAATTATCGACAGCCACACAGAACCGTGGGGTGTGAAGGTATCTAATGTCGAAGTGAAACAGATTGATCTACCGCAAGAGATGCAACGTGCAATGGCAAAGCAAGCGGAAGCAGAACGCGAACGCCGCTCCAAGGTTATCGCGGCGGAAGGTGAATTCCAGGCATCACAGCGCCTTTCAGATGCGGCAAAAGTGTTGAGCGAACAACCAAGCGCTCTTACGCTGCGCTACCTGCAAACGCTTCGTGAAATTGCCACAGAGAATAATTCCACCACCATTTTCCCCGTGCCTATCGATTTGTTGAGGCCGTTTATGACTATGGACAAACCGCAGAAATGATAAATGGACTCACTGCTCTACGGACATAATCCTGAAGAGCGCATCGTTGCCGTCCAGCAGTTGAACGATCAGACAATCAGGTTGTTCAAACGAATTGAGGGGAAGATTCTACACAGAGATGTGGAATTCTTCCCCTTCTTTTTTCTGATGGACGAAGTGCTTATCAAAGAATTTCCAAAAAAATTCTGGCTGAAGAAGCTTGCCGGAAATAACTTCTATCAGTTCATTGCAGCATTCTCCCGCTGGAGTGAAATGTGGGAAGCGGTACACTTCATTCTTCGGCAATATAATAAAAGCCATTCGCCTCGTATCTCATCGTATCAGGAGTTAAAAGAAATCCTGGTTCGTGCCGACCCGGTACGCCAGTTCCTCTTGCAATCTGGAATAACATTATTCAAAGGAATGGAATTTGAGGATCTTGTGCGTCTTCATATCGATGTCCAATGTGCACCTGCAACAGGAAAGAAACGAGGCAGTAAAAGCATTGAAGAACACATACTTGTCATCACACTTCTCACAGGTGATGGGAACAAATATATCCTGAAAACACCCAAACAAAACGAACAAGTTGTCTTGAAGCAATGTATCCAGCACATCAACGAAATTGACCCTGACGTTATTGAGGGATATGATTTATTCGGAACGATCCTTCCGGCCCTCGGTCGTGCCTGCGAACGACAGCAAATAACATTTGCTATCGGCAGAAGCGGCAGCGATATGCGAACACCGAGCGGGTTTAGCACTGCGGGACTTGGAGAAAGCGAGTGGTTTTCATACGATGTTTTTGGCAGACACCTCGTGGACACTCTTACGGTTGCAGAGACAGAAATGAACACCAAGAGAGTTGAGCAATCATTCAGTTTGATTTCGGTAGTCAAACATTTCGGTATTCCTTTTGACACAGAACATGCTCCTCCATCCCGTCGCTTGATGAAAGAGCAGAAACGTACACCAAAGCAAGTGGCAGATCATTCTCTACAAAATGCTCTCATGGTACGTGAGCTCAGCAACTTACTTCTGCCTCCACTCTTTTATCTTGCTCAGATGTGTCCATTCAACTTCAAAATGCTCATCCATACGGGCGCAACTGCACGCATCGAATCGTTCATACTGAGAGAATATGTGCGGCAGAAACATTCAGTTCCCAAACCCATGGAAGGTTCTCGCAATATCAATATCCCGGCAGAGATTTATCACATCGGTGTCTTTTCCGACATCCTCTATATTGAACTCGAAGGATTATATTCCTCTATGATCCTTCGTCAAAACATCAAACCCAGAACAGATGATCTCGATGTTTTTCTCTCGCTCCTAAAAAGTCTCGCTTCTTTGCAGCATAAAACACTCGACCAAAAACATGCAATGCAATCGCAAGGCACAAATCCGGATGCCCGGTTGACTTTATTGAAACGCCTGCTCGATTCTTTTCATCTCTCCCTTGGTTCCGCAAAAGGCCTTTACAACGATCCGGATCAAGCCGAAATCGTACTTACTGCGAGCAGAGAAATTTTGAAAGAGATCATACATCAAATCGAACTCTTTAATGCCACCATCATCCAATCTGACGACCGAGGATTCTTTCTACTCATGCCGGATAATATTATCGGTGAAGCGAACCGGAAAAATTTTATAGATCGGCTCTCGATCACTCTCCCCAGTGGTATCGCTCTAATACCGTCACAGCATTATAAGAAGATGCTCAGTTACAGGAAAAGTAACTATGCAGTGCTCGATCAAAACAACAATGTCCTCATCAAAGGCAATAGTCTCATATCACGCGGTATGGAACGTTATTTGAGAATATTCATCCAGCGATTCATTGAATGCATGTTCATGAACGATTTAAAACGATTGCATCATACTTATGCAACCGCGTATACTCAGATTGTAAAACACAATTGGACTCCAATGGACTTTTGTAAAACAGAATTTTTGCGTATGGATACGGAGACATACCAGAAAGAAAATGCTGCTGGTCGGAATATTCCTTCTCCAGCATTGGAAGCAGCGGTTCGATCAAGTCTCTTTGTCAAAGCAAATACTAAGCTTTCGTACTATATCTCTGGAACTGAGACAGATGTCGATGTTGCTCGTTTTTCACGTTTGGTTGAAGATTGGGACCCTCTGGGACCTGATGAAAATGTCGCTTACTACTTTGCAAAGTTGCATGAAGCAATAAGTAAATTTCGGGAATTTTTTGAACCGACCGCACTCGATCGCATTCTTTCTTTAGATGATATATTCGGTTTCTCCGATGAAGGCATCCGCATTCTCGAGCGAAAAGTCACACCGGAGACAGCAGAGAGTAAGCCAGATACCGAGGATTACAGCATTTGGCTGGCTGAAGGAGAATAATTC
>Ga0182021_10006841_pt1 | contig 13538 bp, 15 predicted proteins | sample 612E3MmetaG_FD_120493 | JGI IMG/M metagenome (GOLD analysis project Ga0182021, IMG submission 120493) | Permafrost microbial communities from Stordalen Mire, Sweden - 612E3M metaG (Illumina Assembly) | ecosystem: Environmental > Terrestrial > Soil > Wetlands > Permafrost | place: Sweden...
AGGTGTCTTGCCGGGATGAAGCTTCTTCCACTTTTCGAGAAGCTGGTCTTTCGTTTCTTTGTGTGCTTCATCGAGGACGCAGCAGTCCACCGGGCAGACTTCCACGCACTTGGGCTTATCAAACCAGCCGATGCACTCTGTGCATTTTGCCGGGTCTATTTTATAAACGGTATCGCCTTCCTTGATAGCCTCGTTTTTGCATTCTGCCTCACATGCGCCGCAACTGATACAATCATCTGTAATCTTGTAAGCCATTTTACCTAAAACCTCCGAGCATAATTATAGTTAACTGTAGTGTGACAAAAATTCTAAAGGAATTTTACCTTAAATTAGCCCAGTCAGGGTAATAACTTCCTTTTCAGGGCTGCGCTGACATCCACCGGCACCATGTCGTCCAGGTTGCCGCCCAGTTTAATGATCTCCTTTAACAGGCTCGAGCTTAAGAACTGGTATCTCAGGTTTGCCATAAAACACACCAGCTCGATGTCGGGAGCAAGCTTTTTATTCATGAGGGCCATCTCGAATTCACGCTCAAAATCGGAATTAGCTCTCAGCCCGCGTACGAGTACCTGTGCCTTGATATTACGGGCAAATTCTACGGTTATACCGGCATAGGCAGTCACCTGGACATTACTGAAACCGGCAACAGCCTTACGCGCCAGGTCAACCCTCTCATCCACACTGAAAAGCAGCGATTTTTGAGGTATATCATATACACCTATTATGACCTTCTCGAATATTGATGACGCCCTTTTGACGATATCCAGGTGGCCGTTGGTTATAGGGTCAAAGCTGCCGGGATAGATAGCTGTAGTCAAGATGTGACCTCCTTCCGGTATATTGTGATGCCAGTATCCCCATAGCGTTTTTCTTTAATCTTAAGCAGGCTGCCCAGCCGGTCATCCAGGGGAGAATGTGCAGAATGGGATGCCACTATGATGGACTCTTCATTTATAAGCTTGGACCCGTCAATACTTTTTATCACAGCTCCCAGTTTAGTATCGGCATATGGAGGGTCCAGGAAAATAATGCCGTAAGAGTTATCCAGCATGCCGAGTGCTTTCATAACAGGGCTACAGTATACACGACCTTTGTCCGCAAATCCCGTTTTTGATAAATTCTGTTTAATTATCTGGCAGCATTTACCGTTTTGATCCACGAAATCGGCGTATTCCGCATCCCGGCTAAGTGCTTCTATCCCCAGTGCGCCTGTCCCCGCAAATAAATCAAGCACCCTGCTCCAATCGCTTGCAAGTGAACTGAGCATGGAAAAGATTGCTTCCCTGGCTTTATCGGTAGTAGGACGGACCAGAAGGCCTGGCAGCGTTTTTAAAATCTGCCCCCTGACGGAGCCGCCTGTAATACGCATTTTGGCTGATGTTAGCTAATAATTTTCAATGGAATAATAGATTGGCACCAATTATAATACTTTGCATCGTTCGCAAGTCAAACCAGCCAAAATCGGTTTTGACATCTTTTTACAACTTATAATATACTAACCAACGGCCTTTCGATAGGAGATTGATACAAGTGCTTGAACAGTATGGCTACATCGGAATTCTCCTCGTAATTGCTATCGGCTTCACCATTATTATTCCATTGCTGCCGATGCTATTGAAGGCCATCGGACTGATCCCCGGTAAGAAGAACCCCAACAAAGAAACTCCCTATGAATGCGGTATGCAAACGATTGGGACCAGCTGGGTACAGTACAATTTCCGTTACTACTTCTTTGCGGTCTTATTTGTGTTACTTGACATGCTCACGATCTTTCTCTATCCGTGGGCGGTAAATATTAAAGACTTGGGATTTGATGGGCTTGCTGCGGTTGGTATATTTCTGATTATCCTGGCAGTCGGATATATTTATGCCTGGCGCAAGGGAGCCCTCCAGTGGAAATAATAAAGCCAGCCATCACCACACCGCAGGAAGCCGACATTGCTGAAGGCAAACTAATCAATTCCTTCATTGAAAATTGCACCACCCCATTCCCGGACCCCGATAAGTGGCTGGACGAAGAAATCCATCGAAATATATTACTGACGACTGTGGACGCTGCAGTTGCATGGGCAAGGCAACGCTCCATCTTTCCGCTGATATTCGGCACGGCATGCTGCGCGTTTGAGATGATTGCGGCATCCGGTCCCCGCTTCGACCTTCCCCGTTTTGGCATGGACATCATCCGTTTTTCCCCGCGGCAGGCGGATGTGATGGTGATAGCAGGCACGATAACCTGGAAAATGGCTACAGCAGCCAAGATGATCTACGACCAGATGCCTGAACCTAAATGGGTCATTGCAGTTGGAGCATGCGCCATCAGCGGTGGCACTTTCCGTGAATCCTACAGTGTCGTCCCGGGCATCAACCGCATCATGCCGGTAGATGTATACGTGCCGGGATGCCCTCCCAGGCCTGAAGCCATGATCTACGGAATCACCAGGCTGCACGCCAAGATAATCAAAGGGACCATAGACAATCCCAACCTGGCATTGAAATAAGCGACAGGTTATCGAATTAAATGACAGTTGCCGTTAATACTGAAGAAACCGGGAAAAAGATAGCGGAAGCAATTCCCGGCTCCGTCATCTCCAGTGACAAGGGATGGCTCACTATCGACAGCAAAGCGTTGGCGCAGGTGGCCGGTTTCCTCAAGGATACCCCGGGAATGGAGTTTGATTACCTTACCGTCGTGACAGCCGTGGATTACATGGATTATTTTGAATTAGTTTACCGCCTGGTCTCCATGAAAAATAACCAGAGCATTATATTGAAGGCCCGCCTCTATACGCGTGAAGACCCGGTAGTGCCCTCGGTCACCCCCATGTGGCGGGCAGCGTACTACCAGGAGCGCGAGATTTTCGACTTGTTCGGCATCAAATTTGAAGGCCATCCCTACTTGAAACGCTTGCTTCTCTGGGAAGGGTTCAAAGGCTATCCTCTGCGGAGGGACTATTTATAGAAATGCCCATAAAAACCGAGCCATTTTATCTTAATATAGGCCCGCAGCATCCTTCGACTCACGGCGTATTTAGGCTGAGGGTGACCCTGGACGGCGAAGTCGTGACGGACGTAGAGCCGATCATCGGGTATCTGCACCGCGGGATAGAGAAGCTGGCCGAAAGCCGCACTTACACACAGATAATACCGCTGACCGACAGACTCGATTACCTGGCCTCGATGACTGACAATGTGGCCTACTGCATTGCTGTCGAGAAACTGGCCGGAATCAAGGTCCCCGAGCGCGCTGAATATATCAGGATAATTATTTCCGAGCTCATGCGTATCTCCAGCCATATGATGGCAGTCGGTTTCTATCTGAATGACTGCGGCGCCTTTTTCACGCCGGTCCTTTACATGTGGCGTGAAAGAGAGAAGCTGCTCGACCTTTTCGACATGATTTGCGGACAGCGCCTGCTATACAATTACATGCGGGTGGGCGGAGTCAGCCAGGATGTCCCGGAAGATTTCATTCCGGCGGCCAAGAAATTTGTGACCGAAATGCCGCGCTATATCGGTGAATACAACCAGCTCATCAAGCAGAATGAGATATTCCTGGCCCGCAGTAAGGGCGTAGGCATATTGCCGAAGGAAACGGCTATCAATATCGGTGCCAGCGGCCCCGTATTACGCGCCAGCGGCGTCAAATGGGACGTCCGCAAGATGGACCCATATTCTCTCTACGACCGGTTTGATTTTGAAGTACCGACCGGGGAAGCAGGGGACTGCTACGACCGATACTGGGTACGTATGCTGGAGATGACTCAGAGCCTGCGCATCATCGAGCAGGCGCTGGCCCAGATGCCGGACAAAGGACCTGTCTGCGCAGATGTCCCCCAGTTCTTCAGGGCGCCGGCCGGTGAGACATACGGGTATATCGAAGCCCCCAAAGGCAACCTGGGTTTTTATATTGTCAGTGATGGATCGATAGCGCCTTACAGACTGCATATCTATCCGCCGACTTTGATCAACATCACGGCGTTAAAGGACATGGTTATCGGCTGGAAAGTTGCAGATTTGATTATTATTTTCGGTAGCATGGATGTCGTTCTCGGGGAGATAGACCGCTAATGACACTGCTCGATCAATTTCAACTATTTCTGAAGAGTGCCGGCTGGCCCGATTGGGCGGTCTACGTGACGCCTGCTCTGGTAGCGATATTGCTCATCATCGGCGCAGTGCTGACCATAGTTATCGTTTTCATCTGGTGGGAACGGCGCCTGATCAGCCGGTTCCAGATCCGCCTTGGCCCCAACCGCTGCGGTCCCGAAGGCCTTTTTCAGCCTATTGCCACTGCTATCAAGATCCTGCTCAAAGAAGATATCGTGCCGGAGAAAGCCGACAAGCTGATCCATTTTATTGCGCCTATAACAGTGTTTGTCCCGATACTGCTGATTTTCGGGGTAGTCCCGGTAGATAAAGGCGCCATCCTGGCGGACCTGAACGTAGGCATTATCTATGTCATTGCTATCAGCTCGATATCGGTAATCGGCATTTTCATGGCCGCCTGGGCGTCGGGCAATAAATACTCGTTTATATCCGGTGTACGCAGCATTGCCCAGATGGTCAGCTACGAGATACCGGTGGTATTGTCGATCGTCGGCATCGCCCTGGTTACGGGCTCCTTCTCCATGCTCAAGATCGTTGAAGCGCAGACCATACCATTCATATTATTACAGCCGCTGGGGTTCCTGATTTTCTTCCTGGGTTCCCTTGCCGAGATGAACCGGTCGCCATTCGATCTGCTGGAAGCCGATTCGGAGATAGTCGCCGGTTACCACATTGAATACTCCGGCATGAAATTTGCCATGTTCTATTTAGGTGAATACGGTGTGGCGCTGGCCTATGCGGGCGTCATCACCACCTTGTTCCTGAGCGGTTGGCAGGGACCTTTCCTGCCCGGGATAATCTGGTTCCTGATAAAAGTCATGATGGTCTTCAGTGTTATCGTGTGGATCCGCTCAACATTGCCCAGGTTCCGTGTGGACCAGTTGATGTCATTTGCATGGAAAGCCATGCTGCCCATGGCGGTGATAAACCTGGTCTTGATCGCCATCGAAGTGCTGGTTATTCCGGCGTCCCTGCAATGGGTAATGATGATTTTGAACTTCGGTTTTGCCGCTGTGCTTATCCTGCTGTGGTCCAAACTTTTTACACTAGGAGGTGGCAGGGTTGAAGTTTGAGCGGTATGGAATGGGTATAGTCAAGGGACTGGCCCTGACCTTGAAGCATCTCTTCAGGGCGCCGATCACCGTCCAATATCCTGATGAAAAGCTGAACATATCAAATCGGACCCGCGGCAATGAGCTTGCCTGGAGTCCTGAAAGGTGCACCGGTTGCGGCACATGCACCAAGGCCTGCCTGCAGGGCAATATCATACTGGTGACGCACCGCGGTGAAGAGAACAAATTCATCGTAGACAAATTTGAAGTTGATACCGGCCGCTGCATATTTTGCGGCCTCTGTGTTGAGTCCTGCCCCTACGATGCGCTGGCCATGGGCGTCAACTATGAATGCGCCAAATACCGCAGGCGCGACGCCGTGCTGAGCAAAGAACAATTGACCGTTTCGGCGGAGAACAAGCCCAGCGCTTATTACAGGCCTAAGTTCGCTGCCGCCCTGCCCAAACAGAGCCTGCTGCTCTACAACAGGACCGAGGGCGGACAGAAATTGAAATTCTTCCCGTTGAGTAAACGCAAGAGGGGTTCCGGTGCTTGAGCTAGTATTTGGATTGTTGTCAGTTATAGCTGTTGTGTCGGCTATCGGGGTACTTGTAGTGCGGGACATATTCCGCGCTGCTCTCTGCCTGATCGTCCTGTTTATGACGGTAGCCGGAGTCTATTTGCTGCTGCATGCGGATTTCCTGGCCATCGTGCAGATATTGATTTACGTTGGTGCCATATCGGTCTTGATAATTGTTGCCATCATGCTCACGCGGGACGCCCGGCACGGCCAGCCGCTCGGCTATCTTAAATATGTTGCCGGTGTAGTAGCTTTCCTGCTGTTCTGCGCCATAGCGTTCGGTGTAATAAACACGGCATTCACGGTCCAGGCAACACCGCCGCTTGAGCAGACGATTCAACCCCTGGGCAAATCTCTCTTCGGAGACGGCGGTTATTTTCTTATTGTTGAAATCGCAGCGGTATTATTGCTGTCTGCCATATTGGGCGCTATAGCGGTAATCAGGGAGAAATGATGTTTACCCTGGGATTGGAACATTTTCTTATTTTATCTGCGGTGCTGTTTTGCATCGGTCTGCTGGGTGTCCTGACCCAAAGGAATGTTATCAAGGTCATCATGTGCCTCGAGATCATGCTCAATGCGGTCAACATCGCATTGATAGCCTTCTCGCAGTACATTACCCCGGTGGCCCTGACCGGCCAGATATTTGCCATCTTCGTGATGGTGGTCGCCGCCGCTGAAGTGGCCGTCGGCATTGCGATCGTCTTCTCTGTCTACCGGAATAAAGAAAGCGTCGACATGGAAAATTTCAATATTTTGAAATGGTAACGATATGTGGGTACAGATAAAGAGCGCGCCTAATTTAATGATCGCAGAAATGTGGAAGGAATTCTTCGAGGGTGAAGGTATTCCTACCAGGATCCTGCCGGATTCTCCCAAGCTGGAGATCAGGGAATCCGTGCCGTATAAGGTTTATGTCTCTCAGGAAAAGGTACATGTCATCGAGGAGGTCTTGAGAAAACTATAATGCCGACACAGGTACCCTGGCTTATATTCTTACTGCCGTTTCTGTCCTTCCTGTGCATCTCGCTGATAGTACGGCCCTTCTTCAGCAAGCAGCATAAGCTGGGAGGCTATATAACCATCGGTGCCGTCGGCATCTCCTGCGCCCTGTCTTTCTGGGTGATGGGCGCTGTCATGGCTGCGCCGGAACATATGCTGCTGATCGATGATATTTCCTGGGTGGTGATCGGCAATCTCAACATCCATATCGGCGTTCTGGTGGACTCACTCACTGCCGTCATGTGTGTTGTTGTCACCTTTGTCAGCCTGATGGTACAGATTTACTCTCAGGGTTACATGAAAGGCGACCCCGGTTACCTCAGGTATTACTCATTCATGTCGCTGTTTACGGCCTGCATGCTGGGCCTGGTGCTTGCCAACAATATCCTCTTCATGTTTGTCTTCTGGGAAGGCGTGGGACTTGGCTCCTACCTTTTGATCGGGTTCTGGTTCCATAAAGCATCCGCCGCCAACGCCGCCAAGAAAGCCTTTATCGTAACCCGGCTGGGCGATTTCGGCTTCCTGGCCGCTATACTTGTACTTTACGCGCAGACCGGCACATTTGATACACAGGCCATTTATCAGATCGTTGCCGCCGGCACGCTGGCAGGCTCGACGATTACCTGGGTAGCCATCGGCATCTTCTCGGGAGCCGCAGGCAAATCGGCCCAGTTCCCGCTGCATGTATGGCTGCCGGACGCTATGGAAGGCCCCACCCCGGTCAGCGCCCTGATCCATGCCGCCACCATGGTTGCGGCGGGCGTATTCCTGGTTGCCAGGTTCTACCCCGTATTCTCCCACTCCCCCGAAGCACTGACCGTTGTTGCCGTCATCGGCGCTTTCACTGCTATCTTTGCCGCCAGCATCGGCCTGGTCATGAACGATATCAAGCGTGTTCTGGCCTATTCTACAATCAGCCAGTTGGGCTATATGATGCTTGGCCTTGGTGTGGGAGGGGTTGCCTTCGGCATTTTCCACCTCTTCACGCACGCATTCTTCAAGGCCCTGCTGTTCCTCGGATCGGGCAGCGTCAATCACAGCACCGGCACTTTTGACATGAGATTAATGGGCGGCCTGCGCAAGACCATGCCCTGGACCTATATAACCTTCCTGATCGGCTCCCTCAGCCTTGCCGGCATCTGGCCGCTGGCCGGTTTCTGGAGCAAGGACGAGATACTTGTCGCCGCTTTTACCAATAACCCCGTGCTTTTCACTCTCGCTATCATCACCGTATTTATGACGGCTTTCTATATGTTCAGAGCCATCTTCATGACCTTCCACGGTGAATACAGGGGTGGCGCTGCCCCGGAGCATGGCAGCCATGACGATCACAGTCACGGACCCCATGAGTCCCCGCTGGTCATGGTTGCTCCCCTGGTCATACTGGCTGTCCTCGCCATCTGTGTTGGCTGGGTCAATGTAACCGGGGCCTTCAGCCAGTTCATGGGCCATGGCGAAGCCGAGCAAGTCGGTTTTGTAAGCGGGTTTTTCGGGGTCTTCACTAAGCCCCTGCCTCTCATTTCGTTGGCTGTGGCCATCCTCGGGATATTCCTGGCCTATGCCATGTATATCAAGAAATGGATTTCGGCCGAAAAGATCGGGGCCGCATTCAAGCCCATCTACACCCTGCTTTCCCGTAAATACTTCATGGACGAGCTGTACGAGAATGTCATAGTTAAAACTATTTTATATAACGGCATATTCAAATGGATGGCGATGTTCGATGCCAGCATCGTCGACGGCACTGTAAACGGTGCTGCCGGGGTAACCTCCGGTGCCGGTGGAGCTGTTCGCAAATTACAGACAGGCCAGACGCAACTCTACGTTTTAAGCATTGGGATTGGCGTGGTTGCCATACTGGTCTGTGTATTTTTGTTCTCGAGGTAAATGGCTTTGAATCTAAATTTGTTAAGCTGGGTCATCTTCTTACCGGTCATCGGTTTGATCGTTATTGCTCTATGGCCCAAACCCAGCCAGAAAGCTGTTAAATGGACGGCCTTGATTGCTGCCCTTGCCGCTTTTGCCGTTTCGCTGGCCATCTGCTTCACGTTCGACCGGTCCGGAAGCGCCATAGGCCACATGCAGTTCGAAGAGAAGATACCGTGGATTCCGGCCATCAATGCCAATTATCACCTGGGGGTGGACGGCTTAAGCCTGCCGCTGGTCATATTGATGACCTTCCTCGGTGTCATATCTGTTTTGATCTCGTGGAAGATACAGCTTAAACCCAAGCAGTATTTTATCTGGATACTCCTGCTGGAAAGCAGCATACTCGGCGTCTTCTGCTCGCTCGATCTCATCCTCTTCTTCCTCTTCTGGGAGCTGGAGCTGATACCAATGTTCTTCCTCATCTTCATCTGGGGAAGCGGACGTAAGGAATACGCAGCCTATAAATACCTGTTGTACACGCTGGTGGGCAGCGCATTCATGCTCGCCGGTATCTTGAGCACCTATTTTATTACGCATACATTCGATATGACGGCCCTGGCCGGCATTTCGATCACCTCGTCTTTTATACCGCTGTCCGCCCTTTTCTTCCTGCTGATCGTCGGGTTTGCCATCAAGCTGCCGGTCTTCCCGTTGCATACCTGGCTCCCTGATGCGCACACCAATGCCCCCACTGCTGCCAGTGTGATCCTGGCAGGCGCGCTGCTGAAGATGGGTGGCTACGGCATGATCCGCCTCTGCGTCAGCATGCTGCCGCAGGTCGCCGTCCAGTATGCCCCCTACATGGAGGTCCTGGCGGTTATCGGTGTTATCTACGGCGCTGCATGTACTATGCGTCAAACCGACTTGAAACGGCTTATTGCGTACAGCAGTGTCAGCCATATGGGATATGTGCTGATGGGTATATTTGCTTTGAACCAGGTGAGCCTGGCAGGCGCCAGCCTCCAGATGTTCAGCCACGGCGTGATCACCGGCCTCCTCTTTGCCATGGTTGGACTGGTCTACGACAAGACCCATACCCGTGATTTGAACAACCTGAGCGGCCTTGCCCGCCAGATGCCGGTCATAGTAGTGGTCTTCAGCATTGCGGGCCTCGCCTCCCTCGGACTGCCGGGCACTGCAGGCTTTGCCGCCGAGTTCATCACCTTTGCCGGCAGCTACTCCAGCACGGTGATACCGGGTATGCAGATCTTTACCCTGCTTGCAGTATTCGGAGTCGTTCTGACAGCAGGTTACATGTTGTGGATGCTCCAGCGTGTGTTCTACGGTTATCCTCTGGACAAATATAACGGCGTCGGCGACGCAGACAAAGTAGATATGATCGCTATCTTCGCCGTGGTTGCCGTCATTATGCTGGTCGGTATTTATCCCGCCGTATTGACCAATATAATCAACATGGGTGTCACTCCCATAGCGAAGCTGATAGGAATGTAATCTTTGATTTTCTGGACGGTTTAGATACATGTTAACGGAACAATTACGATATATAGCGCCGGAGCTTAGCCTCCTGTGTTTCGCTTTGGCCGTAATTCTCGTTGACCTGTTCGTCAAGCAGAAGAAGGTATTACCGGTAATTGCCGTTGTGGGCGCACTGGTAGCAGCCGTATTTACCATCATCATGTTCGGCAGCCCTACCAGCGAAGCCTTCTACAAGATGATAACGGTGGACCAGTTCGGCATGTTCTTCAAACTGCTTATCCTCGCTGCCGTGATACTTGTAATATTGGCTTCCAATAAATACGTATTGAATTTTGCTAACTTCCAGGGCGAGTATTATGCCATTTTAATGCTGTCCGCCATCGGGCTCATGCTGCTGGTCTCGTCCATCAATTTCATCTCCATTTTTGTTTCCCTCGAGTTGAGCAGCATTTCTTTATACGCCCTGGTCAGTTTCTTAAAGAATAAGTCGTCCAGCGAAGCCGGGCTTAAATATTTAATCCTGGGTGCCGTTGCCTCGGCCATATTGCTCTATGGCATGGCCTTCATATTTGGCCTCACCGGCAATACCTGCCTTACCTGCATAGCCGAGTATACCAAAGACATGCCGGTGGCGAACCTTGTCGCTTCCCCGGTACTGCTTATAGGCCTGGTCCTGATCATCGCCGGTTTCGGCTTCAAGATCGCCAGCTTCCCCTTCCAGATGTGGGTGCCCGATGTTTACGAAGGCGCCCCCACCACCATTACTGCCTATCTCTCGGTAGCCAGCAAGGCCGCCGGCTTTGCCGTAGTTGCCCGCATATTGATGACCGCCTTCGGCATGCCGGTCTGGCTGCATACCGATTGGGGTGTAATAATCGCCGTTCTGGCCGCTCTGACCATGACCGTTGGTAATATCGTTGCCATCTGGCAGACCAACGTCAAGAGGCTGCTGGGGTATTCCAGCATTGCTCAGGCCGGTTATCTTATGGTCGGCCTGGCTGCTATGGGCATGGCGGCCAAACCCGATGCCGTGACTTCCAGCGGGCTGCTATTCTTCCTGCTCAGCTATACGCTGACCAACCTGGGAGCCTTCATTGCCATCATCGCCATTTCCAACAAGATCAATAGCGACAACATCGACGATTACGCAGGCATGGCTAAGAGGTCGCCGCTTCTCGCCGTTGCCCTGACCCTCTGCCTCGTCTCATTGACCGGGCTGCCGCCCACTGCGGGCCTGATTGCCAAGATCTATATTTTCACCGGTGCTGTGAACCAGGGCCTCCTGTGGCTGGTCATCATCGCCGTGATCAACAGTGTTATCTCCGCCTTCTACTACTTCAAGGTGGTCAAAGCCATGTGGATGACCGAGCCGAAATCAGAGGAAAAGGTCACGGCTTCCTGGCCCGAATGGCTGGCGCTGGCCTTCTGCTGTGTGCTCGTGGTAGTGATCGGTGTGGTCCCGGGGATCTTCATCAACTTCACGCAGGCCGCGTCAAAGATGCTCGGCATCTAATCTTAGCCGAACGTTGACTGCCGCCATATTTACTCCGTCCAGATATCCGTGACTCAAACCTCGGCGCTTGGATCTGGAATGAAAAGGATTGGCTTACCGTCATGGGGGCGTTGAAGAGGGGCTTTAGACCCTCTTATAAACAAAAATGTCATTGCGATGGTATCGGGATCTCCTGGCCTATTTCCCGTGATCATGATTCTATGGTGACAGCTTGGATGCGAGAAGGGCCGCAGGCCCTTCTCATCAAAAAATCCCCTCTCCTTTGGGAGAGGGTAGGGGTGAGGGTACAAAATCCCTCACTCAACGACGTGGTACATTGAATCACCTGACGTGTTTGAACGTCCTGGGGGCGTCGAATGGTGTCCGTACCCAGCGAAACACAAACATGGATTAAAACGAATTGGCCTATACGTCCTGAGGGCGTTGAAGAGGGGCTATAGCCCCTCTTATAAACAAAAATGTCATTGCGAGGGCCGAAGGCCCGTGGCAATCCAATGCATGGTTGGGGTTCAAGCTAGCAGATCACCATGTCGCTCCGCTCCTCGTGATGACATACGAGCGTGGTTGCACTGAGGGCGTCGAAGAGGGGCTTTAGCCCCTCTTATAAACAAATAACCCTCTCCCTGAAGGGAGAGGGCAGGGTGAGGGTTCCCCAATTTTACTTATTTGACACTATAAAATACCGGTGCTAGACTGCTTCCTCATGAAAAGACTGGGCATTCTATACCATCCGAAGATACAAAAATCGGAGCAGTTCGCCCTTAAGTTAGAAGACTTTCTAAAAGGTAAGGGTGTTGAATGCTGGCTTCATTCGTCCTGGGACGAGTCCGGGTCCCGCTCACTGCTGGATAAATCGGAGCTTGTGGTCAGTATCGGCGGCGATGGTACCATACTACGTGCCGCCCGTATCATATTCCCCCGTGAGGTCCCCATTGTAGGCATCAATTTCGGCAACCTGGGATTCATGGCCGAGCTTGCCGCGGAAGACGCTTTTGTCGGCCTTACATCCATTTTTGCCGGTCAGGGATGGCTGGATGAAAGGGCCATGCTGCAGGCCAAAGTGAAATCATCAGGAAAGATTTACCATGCCCTCAACGACGTTGTAGCCGGGCGCGGCAAAAACATGCGACTGGTTAATGTTGAGGTCCGCATCGATAATGAGCCGTTTACCACATACCGGGCTGATGCCGTTATAGTAGCTACTGCGACCGGGAGCACTGGATACAACCTGGCTGCCAACGGTCCGATCATGTACCCGGAATCGAAGGACATTATTCTGAAGGCCGTATGCCCTCATTTGAATATGGATAAGGCGCTTATACTCAAGCCGGACACCAGGATCAGCCTGAAGGTCTTTACCAACCATGACGCTGTTATCTGCATGGATGGCCAGGTGGAAGACAACCTGGCTGATGGAGATGAGATAGAAGTCACCCTCAGCTCGAACGTGACCAGGTTGATGCGTCTCAGATCGCGGAGTGCGTTCTATACTTCCCTGGTATCGAAACTTAAAGGAAAATCGTTATGAAGGTGGAAAAAGCTAAGATAGGCGACGTCAAGGTCATGCACAAGCTGGTCAACCAGTTTGCCGGCAAGGGCGAAATGTTGCCGCGTGCCTTGAGCGAGATATACGAGAACTTGAGGGACTACTTTGTCATACGCAACCGTGCCGGCCGTGTGACGGCCTGCGTGGCGCTGCATATAAGCTGGGCCGACCTGGCCGAGGTCAAGGCGCTGGCGGTGGACAGGGAGAAGCAGAAGAAGGGCATGGGCGCTGCTCTGGTCAAGGCCTGCGTGGAGGAGTCGAAGGCGCTTGGTATCCCCAGGATGTTTTGCCTTACCTATAAACCCGGCTTTTTTAAAAAACAGGGCTTCAAACAAGTCGAGAAAATGGAGTTGCCCAGGAAAATATGGGCGG
>Ga0182021_10006842_pt1 | contig 13538 bp, 9 predicted proteins | sample 612E3MmetaG_FD_120493 | JGI IMG/M metagenome (GOLD analysis project Ga0182021, IMG submission 120493) | Permafrost microbial communities from Stordalen Mire, Sweden - 612E3M metaG (Illumina Assembly) | ecosystem: Environmental > Terrestrial > Soil > Wetlands > Permafrost | place: Sweden...
CGACCGTCGATGACGGCATGGAGGCCGGCTATCTCGACCACGACTCGAACAGCATGTGCGTGCTCGATGGCCGCCGCGCCGAGAACGTGATCTTCCCCACCAGCGCGCCACACGGGCGCTACATCGTGCGCGTCGACACGTTCTCGCTGTGTGCGGAAAGCACGGCCCGCTGGCGCGTGCGCGTTTTCATGAACGACGGCGTCGACCCCGTGTTGCCGCCGGTAACTGGACAATCGACCGACATTGACACCCGCTTTCCCCACGGCCAGGGACAGGGAGCTCAGGCGCAGGTGTTCGACTACTAAAGCAAGGAAGGTGACCCATGTTGATCATGCACAAACTGGTACTCGTAGCTCAAAGCGGCGCGGCCGCGGTTCTGTACCTTCTTCTCGCGCTGTCAGTCTACTCTGTCGGCGTCGTACTGGAGCGCTGGTGGTACTTTCGCAAGCGCAAGCTCGACATGACCGCGGCGGATGAAGCGTTGACCAAGCGCCTGCGCGCCGGTGACGTGGAGGGCGCGAGGGCCGATCTCGGGCAATTACGCGCGGTGGAGGCGGAGATCTTGAACGACGCCCTCGACTACTACGCCGATGGCCCCGATTCCTTCCAGGAAATCGTGCAGAAGAGCATCCGCCAGCGCCGCAAGGGCTTCGAGAGCGGGTTGCTCTTCCTCGGCACCCTGGGCAGCAACTCTCCCTTCGTGGGGCTCTTCGGCACCGTGCTCGGCGTCGTGGCGGCCTTCAAGGAGCTGGGCGCCGCCTCCGCGACCATGGCCGCAGCCTCGGGCAGCGGCGGCATGGGCAACGTCATGAGCGGCATCGCCGAGGCGCTGATTGCCACCGCGGTTGGCATCCTGGTCGCCATTCCCGCCGTCATCGCCTACAACCTTTTCCAGAAGAAGTGCAACGACATCGAGGAGAACGCGGGCGCCCTGGCCAACCAGGTTCTGGCCATCATGAAGTCCACGAAGCCGCACAAGAGCTCCCAGAAACCCGCGACCTCTCCCGCCCTGGATGATCTGGCGACAGCCAAGCATTTGCGCCAGGCGGAGGTCAACGGCTGATGGCCGGCGCGATTGCGGGTTCGGGCCGGGCCAAGACCATCGCCGCCATCAACGTGACCCCGCTGGTCGATGTCGTCCTCGTCCTGTTGGTCATCCTGATGGTGGCGTCCACGTACATCGTGGCGCAGACCCTGAAGGTCAACCTGCCCAAGGCGAAGATGAGCGACGGCACCGCGGAGAAGCCCAACACCGTCCAACTCTTCAAGAACGGCGAGCTTCGCTTCAACGAACAACCGGTGACCGATCAGGACTTGCCGGCTCGAATCAAGGAAGTGGTTTCGACCGATCCTGAGATTAGCCTAGTCATCAGCGCCGACAAGGACGCGACCCATGGGCAGGTGGTTCACGTCATGGACGTCGCCAAGGTCGCCGGCGTCACGAAGTTCGCGATCAACATCATGCAGGCTGGGGGCGAGTAGCGGGCGATGGTCCGCCCCTGACATCTTGCAGTGAGGTCCTCCCGTGAAGAAAGCCACGATCATCATTTCGCTGTTCCTTCACGCCGGGCTGGCCTTCGGACTGGTCGTGTCTTCGCAGAATCACGGGAAAGGCAAGACCTTCTTCGTGCAGATGCAGGAAGAGGCCAAGAAGAAGAAGGAAGCCGCGCCCAAGCCCAAGCCGGTGCCCAAGGTCGCCAAGGTCGATCCGCGTCCCAAGGAGCAGAAAGCAGTGGCGGCGCCCAAGGCCATGCCGGTCGAGGCGCCGGTGCAGACGGCCAAGGTGGCCGCCGCGCCCCTGCCGACCGACATCGCCATGAGCAACGAGGATATCGGCGATGCGGTGGCCATCCCGGTGGTGGTCAGGCAGCCGCAGGCCGTGGTGCCGACCAAGGTTGCCTCGTTCGAGCCCGACGCCCACCGGCGCCGCCTGCGCCCCGAGCTGGGGCCTGGTCCGACTCTCGAGGAACGCTGCACGGAAGAGCCTTCCAAGCCGGAGCCGGTGTTCAAGACCGAGATCGAGTACACCGCCTCGGCGCGCGCCGAGGGCATCGAGGGCAAGCTGAAGTTGAAAATCGTCGTCGGCGCGGACGGCTCCGTCCTGCATGTGGACGTGCTGGCCAGCGTCTCCCCCGAGCTCGACGCCGCCGCCGTGGCCGCGGTCAAGCAATGGCGTTTCCGGCCCGCGATGGCCTGTGGCAAGGCAGTTTCCGGAGGGACCTATGTCCTGGCCCGGCGTTTCGAACTGGGGGATTGATTGCACCACCGGCTTGTGTTCGTGGCTGCTCTCGCGAGCGCCGGGTTCCTGGCTTGCCCAGGCGCCGCGCACGCCGATGAGCCAGTCCCGATTGGGAAGCCTCCCACCCTGAGTCATTTCGTTCAGGCCGAGTATCCCAAGGACAAGCACGACGCCGGGATCACCTCGCGCGTTCTGCTTTCCATCGAGATCGGCGACGACGGCAAGGTTGGCGGCGTCGAGGTGCTGGAGAGCGGCGGCGCCGATTTCGACGCTGCCGCCGTGGCCGCCGCGCGCCAGTTCATCTTCACCCCGGCCGAGGCCGGGGGACAGCCCATCCCGGTCAAGATCACGTACCGCTACGATTTCACCATCGTCACCAAGGTCGTCTCACTGGGACCGCAGGTGAACTTCGAGGGCGTGATTCTGGATCGATTCAAGAAGCAGCCGCTCACCAACGTGAAAGTCCGGATCCGGGAGCTGGACTTGGAAACCAAGACCGACGAGGAGGGCAAGTTCTCGTTCACCGATCTGGCGCCCGCGATCTACAAGGTCGAGATCCGCCACCCGACGCTCATCACCGTGGTGACCGACGAGACCATCCGGCCGGGCCAGAAGCGGAGCATGAAGTACTTCGTGGAGAGGAAGGAGGACGACGTCGACGAGGAGGTCGTGGTGCGCGCAGCCCGCATCAAGAAAGAGGCGGTCGAGACGCGCATCCGTACCGAGGAGGCACGCAAGGTGCCGGGCACGCAGGGAGACACGCTCAAGGTCGTGCAGAATCTGCCCGGCGTGGGACGCGCCAGCTTCGGCTCGGGCCAGCTCGTGGTGTGGGGCTCCTCGCCCAAGGAAACCCGGGTGGTCGTGGAAGGCGTGGAGGTCCCGAGCCTGTACCACATGGGCGGCCTGCGCTCGACCATCAACTCCGATCTGGTGAAGTCCATCGATCTTTCGCCGGGCGCCTATGGCGCCGACTACGGCCGCGGGCTGGGTGGCCTGGTGCGCATCGATCTTGCCCAGATCCCGGGCCCCGGCACGCACGGCTACGTCGCGGCCGACATCATGGACACCTCGGCCGAGCTCTCCACCGCGGTGAACCAGCGCCTGCGCTTCGCCGTCGCCGGCCGCATCAGCTACCTCGATCGCGTCATGTCGGCGGTCACGTCGTCCGACATCGGCGACTCGTTCCCCATCCCACGCTACGACGACTACCAGGCGCGCGCGTCCGTCAGCCTGCGCAAGGACGAGGAAGTCTCCACCACCTTTCTCGCCTCCGACGACCACCTGCGCCGGACGATTCCGGCGAGCGATCCAGAGGATCTGCGCACGCAGAACAACGACACCTCGTTCCGGCGCGTCTTCGTCAACTACGTCCGCCTCTTCGAGGATGGCTCCAGCATCCGGGTCACACCGTCGTTCGGTCTTGACCATGGCTCCGAGCACGACAGCTTCGGCGACCAGGGCATGCAGCTCGACACGCAAACTGTCTCGTACGCCCTGCGCGCCAGTCTGCGCCGGCGCATCCATTCCTCCGCGGTGCTGCTCCTCGGCATGGATGTGCAGGACCAGCAGAACCAGCTCAGCCGCAACGGCTCCGTGAATCAACCGCCCCGGGAGGGCGACATCGTCGTTTTCGGCCAGCGTCCGCCGCCCGAGATCGCGACGGACAGGTGGAATGTATCGGTCTTCAGCCTGGCCACCTATGCCACGGTCGACCTCAAGCTCGGGAACTGGTCGCTCACGCCCGGCCTGCGCTTCGAGCCCACCTGGATCGAAGGGGATCATCGCCTGCCCTACAGCACCATCGCGCCCCCGATCGGATATTCCAGGCTCGACGCTCCCGTCAATCCCGTCAACGTGCCCGTGCTGCGCAACCTCCCCAACCCGCGCCTGCAGGTGGCCTGGCGGCCCATCCCGCGGCTCACGCTCACCAGCGGCGCGGGCATCTACGGACAGCCACCCAGCCCCGAGGACATGTCACCGGTCTTCGGCAACCCGTCGATCGTGGGCTCCTATGCCCTGCACCTCACCGGTGGTTTCTCGCTGAAGGTGCGCCCTACCCTGACCTTCGAATCCGTGGGCTTCTACAAGAAGCTCTACGACCTCGTCTCGCGCAGCGAGAACCAGTCCCCGCCGGTCGGGCAGGCGCTGACCCAGGATGGCACCGGCCGCGTCCTTGGCCTGCAGATCCTGCTCCGACAGGAGCTGTTCAAGGGTTTCTTCGGCTGGGTCACCTACACGCTCTCGCGCAGCGAGCGCCGCGATCATGATAATCAGGGCCTTCGCCTGTTCGACTATGACCAGACCCACGTCCTCGCCCTGCTCGCGAGCTATGCTCTGGGCCGCGGCTTCGAGGTCGGAGGCCGCTTCCGCTACTCCACCGGCATGCCACGTACCCCCGTGATCGATAGCTATCTCGGCCGGAACGGCTACTACGAACCCGTCTTCGGCGCACACAACTCCATACGCATCCCGGCGTTCTACCAGCTCGATGTTCGCGGCGAGAAGGCGTTCGTCATGCAAAGGATGAAGGTGAGCGCCTTCATCGACATGCAGAACATCACCAACCGCAAGAATCCCGAGGAGATCATCTACAGCCAGAACTACCAGCAGAAGAGCTACATCATTGGACTACCGACGCTCGCCGTCGCGGGAGCGCGAGTGGAGTTCTAGATGGAACACAGCAAACACGTTTGCGTTCTTGTCGTCCTCGCCGCCGGCACCACGCTGGGCTGCAAGCCCGCGGTCGGTCAGGCCCCGTCGCTCATCACCGACTACGCGCTCCTCGCCGTGTTCGGCGAGCCTCCCGAGGCCAAGCCCGGCGACAACGTGACGTATTCCTACCTGCTTGCGTCGCCGACCGGGACGTTCGCCGACGCCACGGCGGGCTGGGATGTCTGCCTGACGCCCAAGCCACCGGCCGAGAACAACGCGGTGGCCAGCGCTTGCAATCCGCCCGCGCCGGGCGCGACCACGGGATTGACCTTCGACGCGCCCATTCCCACCAATGCCTGCCAGCTCTTCGGCCCCATCGCGCCGCCCGTCCAGGCGGGCCAGCCCGCGATCCGGCCCCGCGATCCAGACCCCACGGGGGGCTACTACCTGCCGGCGCGCGTGAAGCTAGCCGATCTGGCCACTGGCGACGTCACCGGGTTCGCCTTCGAACGCATCACCTGTAACCTGGCCAACGCCGCCAGCGCCATCGTCAAGGATTACAACACCCGGTATCAGGTCAACCAGGACCCGGGCATCGCCAGCACGGATCTCATTACCTCGAGCGGCATCAGAACGAACCTCGACACCGCTCCACAGACCATTTCCGTTTCACCCGGTGACACGGTCGACTTCGAGGCCACCTTTACCGACGGCGCCGCCGAGACCTTCCCGGTCCTTGACTCGACGGGCGACGCACTCGTGGATCAGCGCGAGAGCCTCCACATGTCATGGTTCGCGACCTCCGGCTCGTTCGTGCACGACCGCACCGGCGTCTCCAGCGCCGAAACCGCGACGTCGACCAGCAACACCTGGAAAGCGCCGGCCGAAATGATGGATGTCTATCTCTGGCTCGTGCTCCGCGATTCCCGCGGCGGCACCGCGTTCAAGTCCTACCAGCTTCACGTCGGGCCGTAGCCCGCCACCTTGGCACGAGTCACGCCCTACTGGAAGCAGGGAGCCTGCTCGCTGGCTTCGCTCCAGTCGCAACAAGAGGCGGTAATACGCCGAGGGTGTTGCTCTTGGCGAAGCGTATCCGAAGCGAGCAAGCGGATCTTGAGGCCGGCCCCCGTCACCATGAGCAGCAGGTCCACAAGACGCGGAACCGCCGAAAGCGCGGCCTGGCTGAAAGCCCAGCCATAGCGGTCACGGTGTTCACCCTCCACACCGGCGATGGTGACCACGCACTCCGGCCCTTCGGCAGCTACCTCCCGCGCCAGATGGATGAGATCGCGCACCTCGCTCGTGTGGTAGCACCCAGACGCCACCACGGCTGCGGAGTGCTGGGTGACGTCCACCACCGTGCAGGTGCCCGGCTCCGCGTCGCCCGCCAGGGCATCCACGATCGCCAGATGGTCGACCGTGGCCAACTCATCGAGAAGGTCCAGGCGCAGGCGCGTCGCCACCCTGACCTGGATGCTTTCCGGCAGGGGAAGTGACAGCAGGACCCGTCCGATCTCCGCTCCGATGCCATCGTCCGACACGCGCTCGTCTCCAAGACACAGGATGAGGGTTCGCATGCCCTCTGTTACACAACATTTTCCAGTTTTTCGGGGTGAACAGAATGTGACATCTCGAAGGCAATCGCGTGAACTCGGCCAGTTTCAATACCGTGGCGCACCCGTGACCCGATGTACACCAAGCAAGGACTAGCTTCCTCCGCGTCCACCCATACCCACGGAGGTTCCGATGTACAACATCACTCGAAGAACTCGCATCTCGACTCTCACGACGCACGCAACCCTGACGGCGCTGCTGGCCTTCGCGGCCTGCGGCGGCGGGGAAGACCCGAAGGCCAACCCGAAGGCCACCGGCAGCGCCAACCTCAGCGTGCATATGCTGAGCGCGATCGTCCCCGACCGGGTAACCGTCGCCGTCTCGGGCCCCACTCTGCCCAGCCCGCAGCCCGTGACCCTCTCGGCCCAGGGTTCGACCGGCACCTACGGCGCGCTTATTTCCTCTCTGCCCGTCGGCGGCAACTACGTCTTCACCGTCGTCGCCACCGACGCGAGCCACAACCCCGTCTTCGGCGGATCCGCCAGCGACGTCACCATCGTGGCGAACCAGATCACCACGGTGGTGATCACCGCCCAACAAAGCCAGGCTCCGCCCGCCTTTGTGAACACGGTTCCGGTCATCGATTCTCTGGTTGTGTCCTCGACCAACGTCGTCCCCGGCCAGACCATCACCGCGACGGTCAAGGCCCACGATGACCAGCCGACCGACACTCTCACCTTCACCTGGTCGACATCGGCCCCGGCCGGCTCGCTCACGGGCCAGGCTGACACCGCCACCACCTCGCAGGTGACCCTGACCGCTCCCGCCACCCAGGGCGACGTGACGCTCACCATCCAGGTGAAGGACAATCATGGCGCCACCACCTCGGCGTCCATCATTATCCACGTGTCCAACAGCAACGCCACCGGAGAGGCCGAAGTCAACGTCAAGCTCAACAACTGGCCCGTCGTTTCGGACGTCCTCGCCACGCCCGGCACGATCACCCTCGGCGCGCCCGTCTCTCTCTCGGTGTCGGCCGCCGACGCGGATGGCGACACGCTCAGCTACGTGTGGAGCACCGGCACCACCTGCGCCTCGGGCAGCTTCGTCCCCAATGGCGCCTCGTCCACGGCCTTCACGTTGCCGGTTGGCGCAACCGACGGGTTCTGCGAGCTCGACGTCGCGGTCAGCGACGGACGCGGTGGATCGACCACGGGCACCCTGTACCTCCCGGTGGGAGCGCCTGCCCCCGTCGTCGCGCCGGTCATCGTCACCACCTCGCAATCGGCCGCCGTGGCCGATGTCTCCAGCACGGTCTTGTTCTCCGTCGAGGCCTCGGATCCGCAGGGCGGCGCCCTGACCTTCGCGTGGTCGACCTCGGCTCCGGACGGCTTGCTCACGGGCCAGACTGACACCGCCACCACTTCGCAGGTGACCCTGACCACTCCCGCCGTCGCCGGATTCTTCGACATCTTCGTGACCGTGAGCAACGCGGCTGGCAGCACCAAGCACGGTTTCTCCCTGCACACTGTCGCACCGCCCATCGCCTGCACGCCTCCTGCCACCCCGCCGTGGAAGTTCGGCGTGATGTCGGATACGCAGTGGACGACCACGGATCCGGCGGGTCAGAACCCGACCACCGTCTCGGTGTCAATCGTCAATCAGCTCAATCCGAAGTTCATCCAGGCGGGCGTGAAGTTCGTCATCCAGGTGGGTGACCTCGCCGACACCGGCAACGACGCGGACGAGACCGTGCGCGCCCAGGCGGCTCAGCCGCTTCTCGACGCCGGAATCGGCTTCTTCCCGATGCGCGGTAACCACGAAACCTATGGCACGAACAACCAGTTCGCCATCCCGGTGCTCCAGACGCTCTACCCGCAGACCCGTGGCCTCAGCAACACCTTCGGCGCCAACAACTTCAGCAGCCCCACCGATGTCAGTACCGAGCTGGATGGTATGACCTACTCGTTCGACTACAACAACGCCCGCTTCGTGATCCTGGATACCTGGTGCACGCAGAGCGTGGACATCTCCGCGGCGGGATATACCTACGGCTACTCGGTCGCACAACAGCAGCCGTGGATCAACAACCGGCTCGACAAGACCACGCGCGGCACCGACCACGCCTTCGTGTACTCGCACCAGCCGCTCATGGCCGAGAGCCACCAGGACACCATGTTCCAGGGCTACACCAACGCCAACCCGGACATGCAGAATGCCTTCTACGCCAGCCTGAACGCCAACAACGTCAAGTACTTCATGGGCGGCCACGACCACATGAACCAGCACTCGATCGTCGCCAGCCCCGATGGACTGTCGAACGTACACGAGCTCATCGGCTCCTCGGACAGCAGCAAGTTCTACACGCCTTCGGCCGTCTCGGGCGCGAACTGGTTCGGACAGAAGGTGCGCGAGACCCCGATCGCCCAGGAGCTCTACACGGTCGGCTACTACATCTTCACCGTGGATGGCCCGAACGTAACGGTGGACTTCTACTCCGACACCCATGGCAACTGGAAGTCCGACGCGAGCTATCCGATGGGTGCCGGGAACGCCGACTATCCTCTCAACGTCACCCCGAACTTCACCTTCGCCAAGAAGCACACCTTCGGCTACAGCCAGAACGGCTCCGAGTTCCTGGTCGCCGAGGGTGCTTCCTACCCGACCGCGCCCTTCACCTTCGCCGGCACCACGGCGCAGTTCCTCGCCGGTACGAACGGAAGCACCGCCAAGGACTACATCAACCGCGCGCTTACCCATGCCGTGAACATTGGTTGGGACGCCGGCAACTGCGGCGACACCTCCAGCTCCATCCTGAACCTGTGGGGCACCTCGGACGTGGGCGCCGCCAGTGGTGACACCATCGTCCTCTCGATGTCGTACGATCCCGACTCGGTCACCGATGCCGTCCTGTTCAGCGGAACCTTCGGCCTGGCCACGCAGAACAGCTCGGGCAATTGGACCAACGCCGCGACGACAGCCCCCGTGTACCGCGCCTGGCAGTCTGCCGACACCCTGGACACCTGCGGCGTTGATCCCAACACCCACACTGCGTGGGCCGTGGTCAACCACGCCGGCCGCTTCGCGATCGCACGCTTCTAAGCAGCAGCAACTAGCCTAGAAACCCAAGCGGCCCTGGTGCCTTCTCCGGCCCAGGGCCGCACCCTTATTGCGAAGCACACGAAGGCTCGGAATCTCCTCGCGGCCGTCCCTGCTGATCCGTAACCACGGTGTTGCACAAGAGTGACACTTCCCATCTCGGCGCGGCGTAGATTGCTTCCGCGAATCTCGGATCGTCTGGGTTCTGACATGCCCTACCGCAAGCGAAGCACAGGTACGTCGGGCAAGGCCCCGATTGGACTACTCGCGGTCCTGCTCGCGCTGTCGGCCTGCCGAGGCGACCGACCCACGACCGGCAGTGCCGATCTGACCGTGCGCGCTCTCGGCGCGCTCGAGGTCGCTGGCGTTGTGGCGACCGTAAGCGGTCCCTCACTCCCGACCCCCAAATCGTTTCCGCTCACGCAGCGTGGAAGCTCCGCCACATGGGGCGGACTCCTCGGCGCGCTCCCGGCCGGAAGCAACTACGTCTTCACCGTGAGGGCCACGGACGATGCGAACGTTGCCACGTACGCAGGAAGCGCCTCGGGGATCACGATTCTGAATGACGGGGTGACGACCGTCACCATTACCGCCCAGCAAGTCACCGACTCGGCTCCCTTCAAGAACGCCGTTCCCGTGCTCGACGCTCTGGTATTCTCGTCGACCAACGTCGCGCCCGGAGAGACGCTAACCGCCAAGGCGACAGCGCACGACCCGGACTCGGGAGACACCATCGCGTTCGCGTGGTCGTCGAGCCCGACCGCCGGCGGATTCTCGGCTGCTTCAGCGGCCGCGACGTCGTGGACCGCACCGAACCACGAGGGCAATCAAACCATCGTCCTCAGCGTGACCGACAATCACGGCGCGTCAACCTCGGCGGCCACGGTCGTGCACGTGCTGGCCGCCAACGGTCGTGGGCAGGCTGATATCAACGCTGGGTTCAACACCTGGCCCGTGGTCACGGATATGGTCGCAACTCCCGGCTACCTCGCGCTCGGTTCGCCGACTTCGCTCGCCGTGACCGCGAGTGACGCCGATGGTGATGTGCTCACCTACGCCTGGACGAGCAATTGCCTCGACGGGGGCTTTGCGAGCGTGGCGGGCGCGTTCACAAGTTTTGTTCTGCCGGTCGGCGCGGACGATACGAGTTGCGACCTCGTCGTTACCGTCAGCGATGGGCGCGGTGGCTCGACGACGGGCCAGACCACGCTGCCGGTGGGCAAGCCGACGGCCATCGAGGCACCTACGATCACTGGCAGTGTCCAGTCCTTGGCCGAGGTCGAAGCCGGCGGCAACGTGAATTTCTCGGTCGATGCGACGGATCCGCAAAGCGGGGCTCTCACATTCCGGTGGCTGTCGGCCAAGGGTGTGATTTCGAACCAGGTCGACGGTGCCGGGACGTCGCAAATCATTTGGACGGCTCCGACCATCGTCGCCGCGACCTTCACGGTATCGGTGATCGTGACCGATGCCGCTGGCGCGAGCACGCAGTTCGACTTTTTCGTCGCTGGCGCCTGCAAGTGCATCGGGAATAGCCCAGGGAACCTTCCTGTGACGGTATCTTGCGGTCAGTCGGCCTGCGGCTCCGACTACCAGATGTATGCGTGCAGTGCCTCGGGTTGGACGTTGACCGGCCCGCCGTGCGGCGGTCTCGATGCCGGCGCCTGCGAGTGCAACGGCACAGGACCTGGCGGTGCTCCCGTGACCGTGGCCTGCGGTCAGGCTGCTTGCGGGTCGGACTATCAGATGTACTCGTGCAGCGTCTCGGGCTGGACCATCACCAGCGCGCCGTGCGGTCTCGATGCCGGCGCGTGCGAGTGCCGTGGCACGGGACCGGGTAATGTCCCCGTGACGGTTCCGTGCGGAGACTCGGCTTGCGGATCGGATTACCAGATGTATGCGTGCAGCGCTTCTGGCTGGACGATGACCGGCTCGTCGTGCGGTGGTCCAGATGCCGGCGCCTGCGAGTGCAACGGAACGGGACCCGGTGGGCTTCCAGTGACTGTGGCCTGCGGTCAGTCCGCCTGCGGAGAGGACAATACGATCTATTCCTGCGGCACTTCTGGCTGGTTGGCAACGGGCGTTGCTTGTCCGTAGCAGGCGGGGATCTACAAGTCGGCCAGGAATCCATTCATTCGGGTCTCGTCGTATCCGACCAGCAAGCGACCGCGCACGTCAAGGATGGGCACTCGATCCGCCGCAATTCCGAAGCGCGAGGCTTTCTGCGCAAGCTCGCGGGCAGCGGAAGAGTCCTTCTCGATGTCCTTGGAGGTGAAAGGAATGAGATTGGAGACCAGGTAATGGCGCGCCGATTGGCAGGCTTTGCACCACGATGTCCGGTACAGGATCGCGATGGGCGGCTCGGCCGACCCCTTTTCTGGCTCCTCGGCCAGCGGCGGGCCGTGCGGACCCGCCAGCGGGCAGGAATCGCCGGGAGGCAACTGCGCCAGTGCACCGGTCTCGAAGGCCTCGCGCAACATCACGCGCGGCTGCGTCCTGCCCTTGGCGAGCTGTTCACGCAGATCGATGACCTCGACGTTGGCATCGTTGCGTCGCCGGGGCTCGCCCTTACCCTGGCCCATGATCCGTACCAGTCGCCGGGAACCTTCGGGCACCTGCTCGGCCTTGTCGGTGGTGGCGAACATTCCGCTCGGTTCGACGTAGGTGAAGAGCAGCGCCGAATCCTTGCTCACCTCGCGCGGCGGCAACTCGGCTCCAGGTAGCGCTAGCGTACCTTTCTTGCAAGCGCCGACGAGGACCAAGAAGGTAAAGACCGCGTGGGCTCGAAAGCCCGACCGATAGAACCACATGGCGCGCAGGAGTCTGCCCGGTCTCGCGCAAGTACGCCAGCCGCCCGATGCTCTCATCACCGGTCTGGCCGCGAATGACGAGCCCTGCGCTTCCTCCGGCCCAGGGCCGCGCCTTGCTGGGGAATCCTTGCCCGAAGCCCCTCCTCCACGGCGCCACGGGACTTGCTCAATTGCGCAAATTCTTTGTGACGACTGCCGGACTTGTTCCGCTGGGAACCGCGCGGCTGCTAGGCTGCGGTTCCATGAAGAGCTTCTCGACCAGAACCGGGACCACCCCCGTGCCTGGGTTGAACCGCTATCTACCCGTGTCGTGGCTGCTTGCCTTCGCTGCGGGCGCCAGCTCGCTCCTCGCCGCCTGCGGAGACGACGAATGGGGTCCCCCGCGGGACGCTTCTTCGCCCGACACGCAGCCTGTGAGCGTCTCGGTTCTGCCCGGGCCGAAGCTGGACGCGGAAACCGACCTCGGGACCGTAGACATCTCTCGGCTCGAGGCGGGATCGGCAGGAATCGACCTCGCGGTTCCAACCTTCAATTGCCCCGCGGTGCCGACCGCCTATTTCATGGACTACGCCGACCCATTCACCGGGCTGCTCGGCACGCAGAAGGCGCTGACCGAAGCGGGATTCGACGTGCAACCGTTGCCTCTCGACCAGTCGCCGACCTCGCTCAAGGGCCTGATCGTCTTTGGCTCGTTCAGCAGCACCAGTCCCGACTACGTCACCTACATGGGGAAGTACGCGGCGGATCTCTACGGATTCGTGGATCGCGGCAACGTGCTCGTGCAGATGGACCAGGCCGACCAAACCGAGGTGGTGCCGCCCTTCCTGCCGACCACCGAAGTGGCCCGCCGAGGCGATCTGGACCTGGGCCAGCTCTACGTACTGAACCCTCTGTCTCCATTGTTGGCCGGCGTGCGCGTCGCGGGCTCCTACCTGGCGTGGCAGGGCGGCTACGTAGGCTGGGAGACCTTCGACAGCCAGGGTGGCTTCGAGGTCGATCTGGCGGCCGACGCCACCGGCAAGAATCCCGCCTTGATGCAAGCGGCCTACGGCCAGGGGCGAATCGTGCTGGTGTCCATGTCCTTCGACAAGGACGCCGACGGCAATCCGGAGCGGCCGCTCTTCCGCCAGGCCTTCTTCTCGAACCTGCTGTCGTACGTAACCAGCGTTTGCCAGAGAACTACG
>Ga0182021_10006844_pt1 | contig 13535 bp, 16 predicted proteins | sample 612E3MmetaG_FD_120493 | JGI IMG/M metagenome (GOLD analysis project Ga0182021, IMG submission 120493) | Permafrost microbial communities from Stordalen Mire, Sweden - 612E3M metaG (Illumina Assembly) | ecosystem: Environmental > Terrestrial > Soil > Wetlands > Permafrost | place: Sweden...
CTAGAAAAAGTGCTCAAAACACCCGCCAAAATCTACTACAAATATGAAGGCGTTAGCCCCTCAGGCAGCCACAAAACTAACAGCGCAGTCCCACAAGCCTACTATAACATGAAAGAGGGCATAACAAGAGTAACAACCGAAACAGGCGCAGGCCAATGGGGTTCAGCACTTGCGTTTGCAGCCGGCATGTTCGGTTTAGAAGCAACTGTTTACATGGTCCGCGCAAGCTTTAATCAAAAGCCATACCGCAAAGCAATGATGAACGCTTTTGGCGCCACAGTCTATGCCAGCCCAAGCAACAAAACGGAGTCCGGACGAAAAATCCTCGCTGAAGACCCAGAAAACCAAGGGTCACTGGGCATTGCAATAAGTGAAGCAGTAGAAGACTCACTGGAAAGCGAAAAAACAGGCAAGAAAGCAAATTACACTATCGGAAGCGTATTCAACCACGTCTGCGTGCATCAAACCGTGGCAGGAATAGAAGCTAAAAAACAGATGGAAATGGTGGAGGACTATCCTGATGCGATTTATGGCTGCATCGGCGGTGGAAGCAGCTTTTCGGGTCTCTTCTGGCCTTTCTACTACGATAAAGTTTCCAAGAAGGCACCAAAGCAAACCAAGTATATCGCGGTTGAACCATCAGCCTGCCCCAAAGTCACAAGGGGATATTATACCTATGATCACGGTGACACTGCGAAATTGACGCCGCTCGTACCTATGCACACGCTGGGACATGACTTTATGCCGGCCCCAATCCACGCAGGTGGCCTACGTTACCACGGTATCGCACCAACTATCAGCGTACTATCCAAAGAGAAACAAATAAGCACCCTAGCGGTTAACCAAGTTGACGCTTTCGACGCTGCTAAAATATTCATACGTTCGGAAGGAATAATTCCATCACCAGAATCGACTCATGCCATAAAAGTAGTAATCGACGACGCCCGCCAATGCGCAAAAACCAATGAAGCCAAAACGCTGCTGTTCGCATTAACAGGACATGGTTTCTTTGATATGTCAGCTTACGACGAATACTTCAATGGACGCCTCCAACCCTACGAGTACCCAGCTGCCAAAGTTGCAGAGTCGATGGAGAAGCTGCGAAACCTCTATCCATGGCTAAATGAAGTCTCAAAACAATACATCGGCTGCGAAACATACTAAACAAAACCTTTTCTTTTCTTTTTTGTTCTTTTTGTTGTTGTTTTTGTCCACAATTAGCAGGTATCCCTATTGGTCTGCATCAGTGCTCTCTTTTAATTCTTTTTCCTACTTTCGTGAAAAGATAATTACTGTGCGACTTGCCATGAGAAGCATGTTGTTGTTGTCGGTGTTCGTTTGCCTTTGTTTGAGTACCTGCTATGGCAGCACCGCTCGAGTGATGTGGATCAAGTGATGACATTTGTAACAAGCTATTTTGTTCCAAAAGTAGTTAAGACTTTTTCAAACGAATCGTTTTTTAAATGTGATACAAAGGGGTTTTATGATAGTAACCTAATACCAACTTAGGCACACCCAAATTGACCTCTCTCAAAAAGCCTCTACCAACCAAAACCCTCGGTTTTATCGTCAACCCAGTGGCAGGTATGGGTGGCGCAGTTGGACTGAAAGGAACCGACGGCAAAGCTATCCTTGAAAAAGCTATTTCGTTGGGTGCTAAGCCTATCGCTGCACGGAGGGCTGAGACTTTTCTTGCTGCTCTAGTTGAGGCTAATGATTTGCGTTTGGTGGTTGGTGCTGGTAGCATGGGGGCAGAAGAGGCTAATAAATGCGGGTTGGCTTTTGAGGCTGTTGGTGAGAGCAAAGTTCAGTCCACTTCAGAAGATACTCGCGATATGGCAAAGTCGATGCTTGTGGCGCGGGTGGATTTGCTTGTTTTCTGTGGAGGCGATGGAACCGCTCGTGACATACTCAAAGCAGCCGGCTTGAAGGTTCCCGTGTTGGGTGTGCCCACTGGAGTTAAAATGCACAGTGCCCTGTTTGCGGTGACAGCGCAGGCTGCAGCCAGGGTCGCCCTTGGGTATCTGTGGGGTTTGCTGCCTTTGAGGGAAGCAGAAGTTATGGACATAGACGAGCAAGCCTTCCGTGAAGGCCACCTTTCTGCAGAGCTTTATGGGTACATGCTTAGCCCGTTTGAGCCGCATCTGATTCAAGGCAACAAACTTGAAAGCCCAATGACCGAGAATGAAGTCCGCAATCAAGTTGCAGTAGCCATTCAAATTATTGAAGAAATGACGCCTAACACAATTTACGTTATGGGTCCTGGAACAACAACCCGTACAATCAGTGACCTGTTAGACCAGAAAAAAACGTTACTTGGCGTAGATTTGTTTTTAGACAAAAAAATAATCTCAAGCGATGTAAACGAAAAAGAAATATTGGAAGCCACAAAGGGTAAGGTAGCTCAAATAATTGTGACTCCGATTGGGGGGCAAGGCTTCATTTTTGGCAGAGGAAATCAGCAGATAAGTTCTCGAGTTATCCGTCAAATAGGCTTGGACAACATTAGTGTGGTTGCTACTAAAAGCAAGTTGGATAGGTTGAAGAGTTTAAGGGTTGATACTGGTGATTTGACGTTGGATAAAGAGCTTAGTACTCGTGGAATTAGCGTTGTGATTGATTATAAAATTACCCAAAAAATGAATATCGAATAATTTTTTATCTATTTCTTCAAGTTCAAGTGTCAATGAAAGGTTGCTTTGTTTTGAGCAAATTAAAATATTGCTTGACGCAGTATCTAACAAAATGAGGCTAAACGATGATACCCATTAACCTGCCAAAGATTGGCGAAGAAGAAGTCCAAGCAGTAGTAAAAGTTCTCAGAAGTGGTATGTTAACAAGCGGGCTTGGCGCTGGCCTAATGGTGACGGAATTTGAGAAAAACTTCTCACGCTTTGCGGGTGTAAAACATGCAGTTGCAGTTAACACGGGTACTGCCGCCTTGCACTCAGCAGTTATGGCTTGCGGTGTAAAACAGGGTGATGAAGTTATTTTGCCAAGCTTCACTTTTGTAGCCACTGCAGAAGCCGTCGTTTTAGCAGGTGGGAAACCAGTTTTCGCCGATATCAAAACAGAGACTTACAATTTATCACCTATTGCAGTTGAAAAATCAATAACAAAACGCACAAAGGCTATTCTTCCTGTCGACCTCTACGGTTTTTCAGCTGATATGAAACCTTTACGGGAAATCGCCCAGAAACACGGCTTAGCTTTAATTGAAGACGCTGCACAAGCGCATGGAACAACATACGCTGGGAAACCCGCTGGCACCTTTGCCGATGCTGCCTGCTGGAGCTTATACGCAAGCAAAAACATGACCACAGGTGAAGGTGGAATAGTAACAACAAACGAAGATGAAATGGATGAGACTTTGCGGATGATTAGGACCCATGGGGAAAAAGCAAAGTATTCATCACTTATGCTTGGAACTAACTACCGCATGTCAGAAATACAGGCGGCAATAGGCAATGTGCAGATGGAAAAGTTGCCATCTTTTTTGTCTAAACGCAGACAAAATGCACAGCAATTAACAAAAATTCTTAAGGAAAGCAATAGCCTTGTTTTGCCTTCGGAATCAAAAGACCGACAACACAGTTGGTACCTGTATACTGCGAGACTGAAAGACGGCACCGAGACACAACGTAACACCTTAATGGATAAGCTGAGAAAAGAAGGGATTGGATCGGAGGCTTACTATGTTAATCCAGTGCATCAAATGCCGTTCTACCGAGAAAACTTTGAAACTTCTAAACTGCCTGAAACCGATAGGGCATCAAAACAGGTTTTCTCACTGCCAATTCACCCTGGAGTCACCGCTGAGCAGATTGATTTCATAGGAAAAACAGCTTTAAGTCTCCTGTGACCAAATTAACAATGCCCTGATTTGTCGTTGCCGGTAATGGTTGACTGTAAGAGTTAAATTGAACTTCGACCATTGAATAGCCTATCCTAAGAGATTTTGGATTTTCATTAAAGGAGCATGAAACAGTGAGTAATGAACCAGACGTTCAATCAGGCGTTCAAGCAGACGTTTCCCATATAAAAGTCAAGTTTATTATCGAAGGCCTAGGTGAAGCTGAAGGTGAATTAGTCAGGTTCTTAGCGCCACGAACAATCGACTATATCGTTCGAAAACTTCCAGTAGAAGGCAGAGCTGCTTTATGGAAAGAAGAAGTTTATTTTGAAATCCCAATAAAAATGGGTGAAGAAAAAGCAAAGCCCACGGTAGAAACTGGCACTATTGCCTTTTGGCCTATGGGCGGTGCTTTATGCGTTTTCTACGGGAAGTCACAACCCTACAGCCCCGTAAGTATACTTGGCAAAATAACAAATAATTTGGAAATTTTTAAACAAGTCAAAAGTGGAACGGCAATTAAGGTTGAACTATTGACCGCTTAAAAAGCTAATGAGCTTTCTTTCCACATTTGCAACAGTCGGTTGCATTCTTCTTTCACTTCTTTGTCAACACTTCTGTCACTGAGAACCTGCAAGAACTCGACACGTTTTTCGACCGACCGTTTTTCTGCGTTGCCGCCATAGTAAAGATCGCCTTCTATGTACTCTTTCATATGGTAAGCTTTTTGGATGAAAAGGCTCGAAGCGTCAACGGGATTTTCTACTGCGAATTTGTTTGCCCAGATAGCAACTTCTGTTTCACGCAACTGTGTTATTCCGTCAATTTCTATAATTCTTCTTATGTAAGTACTTAGAAAATCAAAGTAATTTGCGGTTTTGATAAGTTCAATCGCGCGATTGACTTTTTCTTTAAAATCTGGTGAGCCCTCAACCGTTAAGTTGTGTTTGTAGCCTTCACCAACTAGTACTTTGGCAGTTTTTACTTCTTCTGAAGTGTAAACTCTTTCGGGAAAATCTTTCAACGAAAACTAGACTCCATTACAACAAAAAATAATAAAATATGATGTTAGGCTGAAGAATGTTAACTTGCGTTAGCCTTATAGATTTTGATGTTGTGGCTTCCGGAAACAAGCTGCACTGCGCCGTTGGCTTCTAATTGCCTTAGAAAGTCTTTGGCTGCACTTACTCGTATGCCATACCTTGCTGAAACAGAATAAGGTGTTAGAACGCCCATTTTTTTGACTTCCGCAACGATTTTGCCATCTTTTGCGTCGGGAGCCATGATGCCTATAGTTTTTCTTTCTTTTGGCGGTCCGGCTTTCTCTTTCTTCTTCTCTTGCTTAGCTTCGTCTTGAGTGACTTGCTGTTTTTCCATCTGCTTTATGCCGAGCTTCTTTTTTCCACCCATAAATTTTCACTTTGATATTTTATGTTCTCAACATCTAGAATGGTTGACTTATTTCAACTTTATGTTGTGCCTTCCATTCTTTGATTGGAACGCCAAGTTTCTTTTCAACTTCGGCTCTATGGATGGAGTTCATGGTGCAGAACGGAATTATGCGTCCATCTGGTACGGCATAGTGGATTAGGCAGCGTTGCACTCTTTCGAGGTCAAAGTTATATGGATCCATGAAATGCATTGCTGAAAGCAAAATTGATTGCCTTTGTAGGTCGCCAAGAGATTTGTAATCGCCTTTTGTAACTACTGGGAACACTTTTCGCAGGGTGCTGAACTTTAGGTGTCGAACGGTGCCAAGCAAAGATAGATATGCTCTCGTTTTATGACCATTGGATGCTTTTTCGTAAACATCTCTCATTCCAGCAAAGAAAGCATCAACATTTGCCATTTCGCCGATGGTTTTCACTTTTCCTTTGTCAATCATGAGGTATGTTGCCATTCCACAGTGCGGGTGCGCAGTGAACTCAAGGTATCGTCTATTTTTTAATGCACCAACAGCTTTAGATACTATAGCTACTGACGGCACCGGGTAGAAGTCTGAGGTTTTAATCATGCCATTGGTTTGCTCTTCAACTTTTTTCATGAAGTCTGGGATTGTAATGCGCATCTTTTCTCGATCTTTTTGCGGCAAACGCCCGCATAAGCTTACAGGTTGAACATTGATGCATCTTATAACATCAAAGTTTTTGACTGCGAAGTTAACGATATCTCCAAGTTGATGATCGTTTACACCCTTTACTAACGTTACAACTAATACGACGCTGTTGAATCCTGCCGCACGAAGGTTCTCAATAGCCTTCATTTTAATGTCAAGCAAATCAACTCCACGGATAAACTTGAAAACATCAGAGGTTAACCCGTCAAATTGGAGATAAATGGTGCTTACCCCCGCGTCCTTGAGTTCTTTGCAGTATTCTACGCTTTGTGAAAGTCGAAGCCCATTCGTGTTAACTTCCACATGGCTGAAACCAAGCTCTTTTGCTTTTCGAACGAAATCAGGGAGTTCTTTGCGTATTGTCGGTTCTCCTCCAGAGAACTGAAGCGCCGTGGCTGCCACGGGTTTGTTGGCTCGGAGATTCTCCAACATTCCAGTGATCTGTTCTTTGGTTGGTTCGTAAACATATCCTGCAGCAGCTGCATTCGCAAAACAAACTGGGCAAGTAAGGTTGCACCTATTTGTGACATCGATTATAGCTAATGCAGTATGCGATTTGTGTTCGGGACATATGCCGCAGTCGTTTGGGCAACCGTTTTTTTTCTCGGTTCGCGGATTACTTATTCCGTCACCGTCAAAGCGGAACTTTTCTGCACGCACGTATTGGTCATAATCTGACCAGTAAAGTTCTTGAAAAGGCCCATGTTCGGGGCATTCTTTTTTGATAAAGACTTTGCCATCGTCTTCGTAAATTGTTGCATCTATAGCCTTTAGGCATTCAGGGCAAATACTTCTTGTAGGTTTGATATCTTTCATTTTTTTGCCTTCTAACATCTAAGCGCTTTAGAAGAGCTTAAGTGCAAAGGTAACGATAATAAGGTTTCCAGACGTTTCATACGGTGACTAAGGGGAGAATATGGCAATTAACGAGAACACTCAAGCCGCTCTCAGGGAGATGGGCTTGAACGCCTACGAAATTGACGCTTACATAGTATTGTTAGGCGGTGGGCAAATGACGGCTATGGAGATAAGTCAAGAAGCCAAAGTGCCATACAGTAAAATCTATGAAGTTCTCAACTCTCTTAAAGAAAAGGGTTGGATAAAAAGCAACGATAGCCGCCCCTTCAAATATTACCCAGTTCCCCCTCTCGAAGCGACAAGATCCACGAAAATGCAGCTGGAGGACAAATACTTAAGTTGGGAAAGTACCGTCACTGAAACGCTTCAGCCTTTATATGAAAAACGAGAACTTATCGAGCGACCCGACATGCTTATTCTACGTGGTCAACAAGCGGTTCTCGGGAAACTTGAAGAAGTCTTAACTAAAGCTACCAAAGAAGTTGTAATTGCTGCACCGGAGTTTGCTAAACCAGTTATTACTCTTGCTGAACCATTATTGGGTAACGGCTTAAAAAAAACTGTTAATGTTAAACTTATGGCTGCCGGGAAAAAGGAAGACTGGCTTTTCTTAAGAAAATACACCGGATTAAAAGAACTGCGTATAAGAGATCACATGTTTGGCGGGGGCGTAATTGCTGATGGCAAAGAAGCTATGCTTTTCCTAGGCGAAGACAAACCTACCCTGGTCATATGGAGCAATCATGTAGGTTTAATTGGTTTCGCCCGTGAATATTTCCAGTTCCTCTGGGATTCTTCAGCCACTGTTTGAAAAGCTAAGTTTTACCACTATCTCTTTGAAAACATTTCAAATAAAAAAACAACTACAAAAAAGAAGAAAGGGAGAAAAACTATTATTAGATTATTATTTTCCCATGACTTTTTTCGCTGCGATCTCTATATCTTCAGATTTTATGGTTTTTCTGCCAGCGTGCATAGCAAAATCCAGTGCTTCTTTAGCAATCTTGACACCAATTTCTTCAAGTGCTTTTGCAAGCTCTTTTGCTGCTGCTTCACTTACTCTATCCGCGCCAGCTTTTTTGCATAATCTGTGCATTGGCGCTACAGCTATTTCTAAATCGGTCATAAAGACATCTCCGTTGCTTCTTTTTCATTTTAAAGCAATATTTAACCTTTGTTATCGCTTTTTTTTTAAATTGCCCTAGACATTAAACTTGGTTAGGAAGAGAAGAAAATTATAAAAATGCTAAGATGATATTAGCGCTGAGAAAAATGAAGCTAATTGATGCGCATGTTCATCTTTCAGATGCGGAATATGTTGGTCATGTTGACGAGCTTATAGCGGATGCAAAAACTGAAGGTGTAACGGCGCTAGTTACAAATTCGATGGATTTCAAGACCTGTCAAAATGATATTCTTCTTGCCGAGAAATATCCGAACATAGTTTACCCCGCTTTGGGTATTCATCCGTGGAACGTTAATGTTCTTAAAGAAAACGAGCTTGAGGAAACAATCGATTTTATCCAAAAACAAAAAAACAACATTAAAGCAATTGGAGAAATCGGTTTAGACTACAAATACGAAACAATTTGGGAAAAACAAACTATGGTCTTTGACAGAATGCTAAAGCTTGCTGAAACGCTTGAGCTTCCAGTAATTATTCATTCAAGAGGTACTACCGATAAAGTTGTTGAGATACTTCCTTCTTATCGTTTGAAAAGGGTGTTGTTGCATTGGTTTAGTCATCCAATGAGCGCCTTAGATAAAGCCATGGACAAAGGATACTTTATAACTGAAGGTCCGCCAGTAACTTATTCCACTGGCATCAGGGAAGTGGTAGAGAAAGTGCCTCTTACTAACTTTTTAACTGAAACCGATGGTCCAGTAACATATTGGAAACGCCCATACAATGGGCAATTAACTAAACCTTCTTTCATACGTAACGTAGTGGAGGCAGTCGCTGAGATCAAGAAAATGCGGACCGATGATGTTTCAGAGCAAATCGCTAAAAACTTTGAGGTTTTCTTTAATATGAAGCTAAACTAAACAGTATTTGTGAAAACCTGCAAATTTTAAATCTTGTGGTTAGAAGAATTTTTTGGCTTATTTAGACTTTTTTGGGCACACATGTAGATAATCACGCCCAAGCAAAAAATCAACATGAAACAGCCTGAAAAAACTTGCTCCAAAAATATAACTTTGCTTGTATCCCTCCTGAAGCATTCTTCTGAACGTTATCTTTCCCGTTAACGGCGTGCGATAAATCAATCATTCTTTTCATTGTCTAATAATGTCTAAAATTATCTAATATTGTCTAATAATGTCCCTGCTTGCAGATGATTTAAGCTTAATTTTATAAAAGCAATCTAAGCCCGCTTGTTCAAAAATGGCAATTTCAACTGTTGTTGTTCTTTTTGAGAATAAACAAAACAACCTGAAAGAAACTGCAATGCACGGTGTATACTATTGTGATCTATTAGGATTGTTCGCGATTAATTGCGATTGAACGCGATTATTTGGAATCAAATGCGATGATTTGAGATTATTTTCGATTAAGCCTGCAAACAAATCAAACCCCAAATCAAGAAAGCAATCTAAACTTAAACAAAAAAATCCGAAATAACCAATGGTCCCACTAATTGGGCTTCCAAGGTAAGTCATCTCGAAATAAAAGTTCATTTGCATTTAATCGGTTAGTTAATCTGCATCATAAGCCGTAAGCTTAAATTAAGTCTGTTATCTATTGAGAATTGCTCCTACGCTTTTAAGCGACGGACAACTAAAATATTGATGATTTCGAGGAATTGAAATTTGGGAAAAGTAAAGACTGATCAAGTTAAACGAACAGGCAAAGAACTCATGCGTCGATTTCCAACCACATTTACCATCAGCTTTGATGAAAACAAGCTTTTAGTTGATAATTTGACGAAAGGCACCACCACGCGAGTGAGAAACCAGATAGCTGGATATATAACCCGTACCAAAGCATTAGCTCAAGCAGACAATGCACTTGACTCTGATGATGGAGACGACGAAGAAGAGTCGGATTAAGCAGCAATTTTGGAAAAGTAACTTCTATGATGGATGAGTATCGGAAGGGTTGGGCGCTTAGATATCTGCGCGAAGCAAAGGCTGAATTGGAAGCAGCGCGAAAAATACCTTACATGGCGCCTGGCTTAGTTTTGGAAGCCATAAGGAAAGCAAGAAACGCCATTTACTACAGTCTAGGCGAACCTGCTTTCATAGAAATACTCATTCGAGAAGAGGTAACCAAAAATCCAAATACAAACGATTCAATTCTACGTTTTCTAATTGAAATTGAAAGTATTATACAGCAAATTTCACAGTTAGAAGAAGTGAATGGCGATGCTATGATGAAGCAAGCTGATTCAATCGTTGACATTGCAACTGACATTGTGGAAACATTAACTGAAGAAAGATTCCAGAACTTTTAAGAAACTTTAGAAGTGCAAGATAATTTAACATCACAATGATTCTATAGATTGAAAGTGAAGAGACTAAATGACGCTGAGCATAAAATTCATCGGTGCACTACGCCACATCTCAGGTAAAACACAGTTAACCATTAATTATCAAGAAGGCATATCGCTAAAAGGTTTACTGGCCAAACTTAGTCAAGAATTGCCTGAGCTGAAAAAAACATTCAGCGACCAACAATTCAACGATTCAAGGTCAAATTCTTTAATACTTGTAAATGGTCGTGAAATTAGCGTTCTGAATGGTTTAGAAACCGAATTAAGCGATGGCGACGAAATCGTTTTCGTGCCTGTTGTGCACGGAGGTTAGTGCTTATGATAACTCTTACTAGTGACTTTGGGCTAAAAGATCCATACGTGGGGGAAATGAAAGGCGTGATCCTGACCCTAAATCCCAAAGCAACAATAATTGACATAACTCACGATATTGAAAAGTTCAACATTAGAATGGCGGCTTTCGCGTTAGCTTCAGCGGTACCGTACTTTCCTAAAGATACCGTTCATTTAGCCGTGGTAGACCCTGGAGTGGGCACTGAAAGGCGTGCAATACTTATACAAACTAAGAGAGCTTATTTTGTCGGGCCTGACAATGGAATTTTAATGTTAGCAGCCCAAAGCCAAGGAATAGAATCCATCATTGAACTTTCAAACCCCAATTTGATGCTTCCTCACCCTTTTAACTCCTTTCATGGACGAGACATTTTTGCGCCAACTGCAGCCTACGCAGACAAAGGCGTTAAAATAGGCGAATTTGGGCAAGAAATAAAAAATCCAGCCGCACCCAACTTCTCTGAGGCCCAACAAATTAACGGCGCTTTAATCAGTGAAATAATATACATTGATGGGTTCGGCAACATTGTGACTAACATTACAGAAAAAAATATGGTGAATTCTAAAATTGTTAATTTACGGTTTCCCGAGGTTTCAATAAAGGTCAAATTCGGAAAAACCTATGCTGACGCAGAGCTAAACAAGCCTATTATTTTGGTCGGAAGTTCAGGGTTTGTCGAAATAGCAATAAATCAAGGAAATGCAGCGAACAAGTTTAACGCAAAAATAGGCGACAAAATCACAGTTACCTCTACTTGAAACTTTCAACAACTTTTTCTATTACGTCCACAGGGTTCTCAAGTTCTTCTAGATTGGCTTGCACCTCAAATCTTTTGCCCATATACTTCTGTGCGAACGCTAACACTCCGCGTTCTGTTGTAGCAAACAGAGGAAACCCCTTCTTGATGAGATACCTGTTAACGTAGGTTTTAGCCATATCAGAGATAGCGATGCTGGTTACTCCTTGAAGGGCTGCTTCCCTTGCAATAGTTCCCCCATAGCTGATTACTAAATCTGCGTTTGAAACTAAACTTGCTGAATCAACAAAGTCATCTTTGACATCGAATGATTTTCCATCATTGTTGTACCTTTCAATAAAATGTACATTACCGTAGGCAGCAAGCTTCTCGGTTAATAATTGTGCGGTATCTTTTTTGCCGCTTGCATAAGCTGCTTTTGTTTCAACTTGTCGAATAACTATCAAAGGTTTCTTTAAGTTGGGAATTTTTGATGGTTTAAACCCTTTAATCCATGCGACTTCGTCTACGCCTTTGAAGGGAACAACGTTGTTAGCGCAGTTCTCTGCGGTGAAACGGCGGGGCAAGGCTTCACAAACTACGACTGTGTGTGCGAAAGGAATTGTTAACTTGTTAACTGCTGTGGCGTAAGGCGTGTCTGCGGTCAAGATTATTGGAATTTTTAAACCGTAAGCAGTGCGGCATAACTCGACAGATTGGTGAGCTATGGCAATGTCTGGAGGGTTATCTTTGAAGAGTTTGGAAAACAGCGTTACGCGTTCAGCACTCTCTTCAAGCCTTGAGAAAAGCGTTGATGGATTGTACTTGCCAACAACAATGGGTTTTTCTCCGAGGATTTTGGCTAACGGTATGGTGTCAGGGTGCTCGCGGGTTGTAAAAATAAACTCATGTCCTGATTTTCTAAGACGATGCCCAATAGCTGAACCATATCTGACGTGTTTGCCAGTGCAGGCATCATACCATATTTTCATTTCTTCACCCTATATTTTGCCGCTATGAAGGCATCTCGTTTGGCCTCATAATCCTCGAGCGCCATAACAATTTTTGCAGGATCACCAGCCGAGACAGTTCTGGGAGGAACGTTTTTAGTGACCACGCTACCTCCTCCAATCACCGCTTTCTCACCTATCGTTACATCTGGTAGTATGGTAACGCCTCCACCGATTACTACATTATCTTTAATGACCGGAGGCGTCAGGAATAGACTTTTTGGGTATTTATCGTTTAGAAGCGAGCTGTTGGGCGCAATAAACACGTTATCACCCAATATGCACCCGTTTGAAATGGTTACATGTGCCTGTATGTTGCAGTTTTTGCCAAAAACCACATCTTTACCTATATCACAGAAGCTTCCGATGAAGGTTCCATCGCCGATTTTTGTGTTGTCACCTATTACAACGTAGTTCCAGATAACGACGTTAATTCCTATTTTCACGTCGGCGCCCGTAACAATGCCTATTCCTTTCTTTGGGTTTAGCATAAGCTCTCCTGTTAAGCTCCAGATTTAAATAGTTTAACATCAACTTGACTTTTCAAAGGCTGGAATAAGCATTTGGATAAAGAAACCGTTTTGATAATAGGCTTAGGCGAGATAGGTCACACTCTTTTTGCTCTATTCAAAGATGCAAAAGAAAGTTTTGATGTTTACGGCTTGGATCTTGATCAAACAAAAATGAACCAGCTTGGACAAGACAAAAAAAACATCCCAAGCAAAATCGGCATAATCCAAATTTGCCTACCCTGCAACAGCCAACAAAAATTTGTTGAGATAACCAATGGGTATGTTGAAGAGTTCAAACCAAACCTCACAATCATCAACAGCACTGTTCCCCCAGGGACAACTATGAAAATTGCTGAACAATGCAAATGCCTAGTTGCCCATTCACCCTCACGTGGCGTACACATCAGCGCTCTTCATATGATATGGGAAATGAAACGATGGCCAAAATATGTCGGCGGCGCAAACGCAGCTGCTTCAAAAGCAGCTAGTGCACACTTTAAAAAATTGGGCTTAAAAGTTAAGGTTCTCAAAAGCTGCAAAGAGACCGAGTTAGCGAAGCTTTTTGAAACAACCTACCGCGCATGGATGATTGCATGTTTCCAGGAGATGCATCGAATTTCGA
>Ga0182021_10006847_pt1 | contig 13533 bp, 9 predicted proteins | sample 612E3MmetaG_FD_120493 | JGI IMG/M metagenome (GOLD analysis project Ga0182021, IMG submission 120493) | Permafrost microbial communities from Stordalen Mire, Sweden - 612E3M metaG (Illumina Assembly) | ecosystem: Environmental > Terrestrial > Soil > Wetlands > Permafrost | place: Sweden...
GGTCACCTGAAGAGAAAATGGAACCCGAGCATGGCCCCTTATATTTTCATGGAACGGAACGGGATCCACATCATCGATCTCTACAAGACCATGGCCAAGATGGATGAAGCAGCTTCTGCCCTCAAGCAGATCTCGAAATCAGGAAAACGCATACTTTTCGTAGCAACGAAAAAACAGGCTAAGGAAATCGTTGCCGAGCATGTAAAGAGAGTGAATATGCCTTACGTGACAGAACGCTGGCCCGGTGGGATGCTCACCAATTTCGCTACCATCCGTAAAGCAGTCAGGAAAATGGCTTCCATCGATAAACTGATGGCCAGCCCTTCCTATAACAACCTTTCCAAAAAGGAACGCCTCACCATCACCCGCGAACGGGCCAAACTGGAAAAGAACCTCGGCAGTATCGCCGACCTGAACCGTCTTCCCGCAGCCGTTTTCGTTGTGGATATCCTGAAGGAACACATTGCGGTTGCCGAAGCAAAAAAATTGAACATCCCCACATTCGCCATCGTCGATACAAATTCTGATCCCCGACAGGTTGATTTTGCCATCCCGGCCAACGACGATGCATCCAAATCCATTTCACTCATTATCGAATCGATGGTAAATGCCATCGAGGAAGGTCTTGTAGAACGTAAACTCGACCGTGATAAAAAAGCGGCCGACGAAGAACGCGAAGGGAAAACCGAAGGTGCAGAAGATGAATTCGGAGTACGAACCGGACTTGATGCTCTTGATGTAGATGAGGAAGAAGAAGGGATCAAGATCGCAAAGAAAGATTTTGTTGAATCAAAAGTCACAAAACTGAAGACCATTTCGGAAGAGGAAAAGGAAAAAGCAAAAGCTCCCCGTAAACGCATCAGCAAACCCGCCGGAAAGTCGAACAAAAAGTAATCAAAGCGATTTGGGATATGTGATTTGTGATGTGAGATGAGAGATAAATTTCCTTATTTCTGATCTCAAATCCCCAATCTCAAATCCCCAATCTCAAATCCCACATCACAAATCTCAATTCTTATGATAAATATAACTGCTGCCGACGTTAATAAATTACGTCAGATGTCCGGTGCCGGGATGATGGATTGCAAAAAGGCACTCCAGGAAACAGAAGGCGATTTTGATAAAGCCATTGATTATCTCCGGAAAAAAGGACAGAAAGTCGCTGCAAAAAGAGCCGACCGCGATGCAAATGAAGGTATCGTCATCTCAAAAGCTGCTCCGGATCATACTTATGCAGGCCTGATCATGGTGAACTGCGAAACGGATTTCGTTGCCAAGACAGATGATTTTAAGAAATTTGCCCACGACCTGCTTGACCTTTGCATTAAAAATCGTCCGACAGGGACCGATGCCATCAAAGCCATGAAACTGAATGAGACGACCGTAGAAGAGAAGCTGAACGAGATGCTTGGAAAAACCGGGGAGAAGATCCAGATCGCTCATTATGAGTTCCTGGAGGCTCCTTTCGTTTCTTCCTATAATCATCATGGAAACAGGCTTGCAACGCTGCTCGGACTGAATAAAAAAGATGCAAAGAACACGGCTGAAATCGCGCATGAGTTAGCCATGCAGGTTGCTGCCATGAACCCTGTCGCCATCGATAAGGAAAATGTTTCCCAGGAAACCATCGACCGCGAAGTTGAAATCGGCAAGGAACAGGCACGCCAGGAGGGTAAACCGGAAGAAATGCTGGAAAAGATTGCAACCGGCAAACTTGGAAAATTCTTTAAAGACAATACTTTGCTGAACCAGGATTTTGTAAGGGATACCAAAAAAACAGTTCGCCAGTTCCTGGCAGACAATGATAAAGAACTCCAAGTCACCGGTTTCAAAAGACTGATGCTCGGAGCATAATAATATTGGTTTATTTGATTTTTAAGGGATTGTCGTTTAGAGGATGATCCCTTTTTTATTTACGATTTACGGTTTACGATTTACGATTTCCGATTAGCTTGGATATTTGAACGCTGATGACGCGGATTCTACGGATTGTCACGGATAAAATTATTCATATACCAATCTCCAAATCCTCTTTTATCCGCTAAATCAGCGTCATCCGCGTTCAAAATTGATTTTGAAATTTTTTATAAACCGTAAATCATTTCTATTTTTGTTGTGATGAAGAAAAAAGCTCAGGTTCAGCATATGTTTAACGACATTTCCGGTCGTTACGACTTCCTGAATCATTTCCTGTCGCTCGGTGTTGATTTCAGCTGGAGAAGAAAATTTGTCAACCAGCTTTCCCTGTACAAGCCTCTGCGTATACTTGATGTTGCAACCGGCACTGGTGACCTTGCCCTGCTCATCAGCACCCTGGAAACGGAACAGATCAACGGGATCGATATTGCAGCGAACATGCTCGCTATTGCGAAACAGAAAGCCGCACATCAACATTTACAGGACAGGCTCACCTTTGAAGAAGGCGATGCAGAGGATCTTCCCTATCCTGAAGGAACTTTTGATGCCGTTACGGTGGCATTTGGCGTGAGGAACTTTGAAGACCTGGAAAAAGGTCTTTCGGAAATGAAAAGGGTCATGAAACCCGGAGGCGTAATGATGATCCTCGAATTTTCACATCCCGGATACTTCCCCTGGAAACAATTGTATGGTTTTTACTCAAAACGCATGATCCCCCTTATCGGGAAAATGGTTTCAAGGAATAAACAGGCTTATACCTACCTGCCTGAATCCGTTTCCGCCTTCCCGTCGGGACAGGATTTTCTTGACATCCTGGACAAGGTTGGAATGAAAAACGTTTCACAGCGGGTTCTTACATTTGGCGTTGCTACCATCTACACCGGCGTAAAATAAACTTAACCCTTACATGAACTGTCCTTTCAGTAAAATAAAAGTGCATTTTATCCGTTAATCTGATTCACTAAACTTCCCCAATTGTTGAAATCTGTCCGGCTCATCATCGTTTCCTTGTTTCTTTGTTATCTTTCGTTTTCAGGAAAGGGATATGGCCAGAAGCAATGGATCCTGAATATGGCAACCTATGATCAGGACTATAAATTTCATTTTGGATTTGTACTGGGAGCCGACCTGAGTTACGTCACCATCCGCCCAATTTCAGACCTTTCCACCCATAATTTTGATTCTACCTTTATCCCCGACATTTTACCATTGCCAGATTCGGCCAAAGTGCTGTCGATCACATCAAATCCTGCACCCGGCTTTGTTATCAGTATTGTCAGTAACATGAGGATTGGCGACAACCTCGACCTGCGGTTCATTCCTTCCCTTACCTTTGGTGACCGCGACATCGTATATACCGTCAAAACATACAGGAAGGAAAGTGAATCGGTGCTTGTCATTACAAAAAAAGTTCCATCGACCTATGTGAACTTTCCACTGGAGCTTAAATTCAAATCCGACCGTTACAATAATTTCAGGGCATACCTGATGGGCGGTGCACAATACACACTCGACCTGGCTTCGCAGGCAAAGAAGCGTGAGCAGCGCAGTGCCGACCAGAAGATCGTCAAATTTAACAGGGATGACGTTTACCTGGAAGCCGGCGTCGGTTTTGACTTTTATAATGAATGGTTCAAACTGGCATTGGAATTTAAGATGATGTACGGGCTGTTCGACCAGTTGAAAAGAGAAAACAACCTCTATACAAACAGCATCCAAAGCCTGAAGTCAAAGATCTTCCAGTTCTCTATCACCTTTGAATAAAGAAGTTACGATTGGATGATTTACGATTGAAATTTGGAATAATCGTAAGTCAAATAATCGTACCTTCATTCTGAAATCGTAAATCGTACTTCGTAAATATTTTTGTTTTAAGTTTGTCTTAGAAATCTATTTCTGATGAAAAAGATCGCTGTCTTCCCTGGATCCTTCGATCCCATCACCTGTGGCCATGAATCTATCATCCGGAGGGCGCTTCCGGTTTTTGATGAGATCATCGTTGCCCTGGGTGAAAATGCAGAGAAAAAATCTTATTTCCCCCTGGACAGCCGGTTCAAATGGCTGGAACTGGTCTTCAGCGATGAACCAAAGGTCAGGATTGTGAAATATTCAGGTCTTACCGTCGATCTTTGCACCCGGATGAATGCGGGATATATTCTTCGCGGGCTGAGAACTTCGGCCGATTTTGAGTTTGAACGGACCATCGGGCTGATGAACAAAGCCATTTCTCCGGCCATCGAAACGGTTTTTTTTCTGAGCGCTCCTGAATATGCTGCACTCAGCTCATCAGTGGTAAGGGATATTCTCCGCAACGGCGGTGATGTGAGCAAGTTCGTTCCTGTGAAAATCTCAAAGGAAATTCAGGGGGCATAAAGTTCATAAAGTTCATAAAGTTCATAAAGTTCATAAAGTTTTTAAAGTTTTTAAAGTTAATACATCAACCCCGCGCCCACACACACACACACAACCAGTATCCAGCAATCAGCATCCAGCATCGAGCATCGAGCATCCAGCATCCAGCATCAATTGGCTAAACATATCTGAATGAAGACCTTTCTGCCGATAATCCTGTACCTTTTTCCTTTCCTTCTCGCCGCCCAGGTCACGAAGATCACCGGAACGGCGCCGGGAGCAGAAGGGAAAAAAATTGAGGTGATTACGACTTCCGACCTGATTACCGGGTTGGAGAAGACACTTGCACAGGCTACCGTTGATTCGACAGCTTCATTTACACTTTCACTGAGTACCGGGAAAACCATTGCCGCTTTCCTGGCTATCGATTTTCACCGTGCCGAGTTGTTTCTTGAACCGGGTATCTCCTACAACATATCGATTGCTCCATTGGACTACAATGAAATGCTGGAATTAAACCCCTTTGAAGAATCCCAGAGCCTGGAGCTCACACTTCGGGGAAGCAAACCTGGTGATCTGAATGGAATGATCCAGGAATTTAATACCGGATACAACAAGTTTGTACTTGAAAATTTCAATTACCTGTACCGGGATAAGGACAAAGCAAGGCTGGATACATTCAGGGTCACGACAGCCCGGAAATTTCCGGATGCAAGAAAAAGCTATTTCACCGACTATGTCAAATACAAACTGGGTTCCCTGGAACAGGTAGCCAACGTGATGGGGAAATCCCCGATGGTGAAAAAATATTTCTCCGATTCTCCCATACTGTATGACAATGTCGAGTATATGGATTTCTTCAAGGAGTTTTTTTCGAAATACATAACGACTACTTCCCGCCTGCTGAAATTTCTTAATTATCCGGCGATGCTGAATGGCCCAAACAGCTACCCGGCCCTGATGAAAGCGCTGGAAGCCGATACCCTCCTGCGAAAGCCACAGCTGCGCGAACTGGTATTGCTCAGGAACCTGATGGAGATGTACGATGATCCGGTGTATAAAAAAGAGAGCATTCAAAACACCCTGGCTGGAATTGCAAAGGACAGTAAATTCGCAGAGAACAAATTAATCGCTGAAGATTTAATAAAATACCTCACACGACTCCGGCAGGGCAGTATGGCACCCGGGTTCACCCTCCAGGACCGGTACCGGAAGAAAGTTTCTCTCAGTGATTTCAAGGGAAAACCTGTCCTGCTTGGCTTCTGGACCACATACTGCCAATCGTGCCTCAGCGAGATGGAGTTCCTGAAGCCAATGTTTGATAAATACCACGACCGCATGGTTTTCATCAGCATCTCGGCCGATAAGGAATTCATGAAGATGCTTTTTTTTCTTAACCTGAAAAAAGATTTTACCTGGACCTTTCTGCACCTGGGAGATGAGATCGGATTGCTACGGGAATATGATGTGCGTTCATTTCCCTTGTTTGTGCTGATCGACAGCCAGGGAAAGATCGTGAAATACCCGGCTGACCTGCCTGACAGCGGACTTGAATCGTCGCTGGATAAACTTCTGAACCCTTAAAATTCAATGTCTGAAAAGGGTTATCACTGGATTTTGCTTACTTTTGTTCTGTATTTGTTGAATTATCAATAAAAATATATGGATTTTTTTAAGAAATTTCTGGGAAACAAATCTCAAAGAGACATAAAAGAGATCATGCCCTATGTCGATAAAGCCCTTGAATTCTACGAGGAAATCAAAAAACTCAGCAACGACGAACTCAGGGACAAAACGGTACAGTTTAAGCAAAGGATCGCCGAACATATTTCAGGTAAGGAGAAGGAGATTGAAGAACTCAAGAACCAGCTCAATTCCGATGAGATCGAGATCGACGAAAAAGAAAAGCTATACTCTCATCTTGATAAGCTGGAAAAGGAGAGTTATGAACTGACCCAGGAAGTCCTCAACGAGATTCTTCCCGAAGCCTTTGCCGTTATGAAAGATACAGCAAGGAGGTTCGTGGAGAGTGAATATGTTGAGGTTACTGCAACGCAAATGGACCGCGACTTTGCTGCGGTGAAAGCCAATGTTGAAATTTCGGGGGATAAGGCAAGGTACAATACCAGTTGGCTGGCCGGGGGAAATATGATCCGCTGGGACATGATTCACTATGATGTGCAGCTCATCGGCGGGGTGGTGTTGCACGAGGGAAAGATCGCGGAAATGGCTACCGGTGAAGGGAAAACCCTTGTGGCCACACTTCCGGTATACCTGAATGCCCTTCCGGGAAAAGGGGTCCATATCGTTACGGTTAACGATTATCTTGCTAAACGCGACTCGGAATGGATGGGCGTCCTCTATGAGTTTCACGGGCTGAAGGTGGATTGCATCGACCGGCATGAACCAAATTCAGATGCACGCAGGAACGCCTATAATGCCGATATAACCTTCGGAACGAACAATGAATTCGGATTTGATTATCTCCGCGACAACATGACCAGCAATCCCGAGGAGATGGTGCAACGCGTGCATAATTATACGATCGTTGATGAGGTTGACTCTGTTTTGATCGATGATGCACGGACGCCGCTTATTATCTCGGGCCCTACACCGAAAGGGGAAAACCAGGCTTTTGAGGAGCTGAAACCCAATGTGGTAAAGCTGTACAATGCACAGAAAAACCTGGTGACAAAAATGCTCGCCGAAGCAAAAACGCTGAGCGAGGATGAGAACAACAACGATAGCATGAAGAAAGCAGGTGAACAGGTACTCCGTTCACACCGCGGACTTCCGAAGAACAAGGCACTGATCAAGTTCCTCAGTGAGCCCGGAATAAAGGCGCTCCTTCTGAAAACGGAGAATTTCTTCATGGCCGAACAATCCAAGAACATGCACATCATCGATGATGAACTTTACTTTGTGATCGATGAGAAAAACAATACCATAGAACTTACAGACAAAGGGATCGACCTCCTGACCGAATCCTATGATGATCCCACATTTTATATTCTTCCGGATATCGGGAACGAACTGGCCGAACTGGCGCACTCAGATATGCTGGAATCTGAAAAAGCGGAAAAAAAGAACCAGATGATGATCGATTATTCGATCAAGTCGGAGCGGGTTCATACCGTTAACCAGCTGCTGAAAGCGTATGCCTTGTTTGAGAAGGATGTGGAATATGTCATCATGGACAATAAAATTAAGATTGTTGATGAACAGACCGGCCGTATCCTGGAAGGAAGAAGATATTCGGAAGGCCTTCACCAGGCCATTGAAGCGAAGGAAAGTGTGAAGGTGGAAGCCGCTACCCAAACCTATGCCACGATCACCCTGCAGAATTATTTCAGAATGTATAAAAAACTGGCAGGGATGACCGGAACTGCCGAAACGGAAGCCGGAGAGTTGTGGGATATTTACAAGCTGGATGTCATCGTTATTCCTACCAACAAACCGGTGGTACGGGATGACCGGCAGGACCTGGTTTACAAAACAAAACGGGAGAAGTTCAACGCAGTCATCAAGGAGATCGAACACCTGATCTCCATTGGAAGGCCAAGCCTGGTGGGTACTACATCGGTGGAGACATCCGAGTTGCTGAGCCGTATGCTCAAACGGCAGAACATCAAACACAATGTACTGAATGCAAAGCTGCACCAGAAAGAAGCCGAGATCGTGCTCGAAGCAGGGATAGCAGGTACGGTGACCATCGCCACCAACATGGCCGGCCGTGGAACCGATATCAAGCTGGGAAAAGGTGTTGTGGAGGCCGGTGGACTTGCCATCATCGGCACTGAACGGCACGAATCACGACGTGTTGACCGGCAGCTGCGTGGTCGTGCCGGACGCCAGGGCGACCCGGGAAGCTCGCAGTTTTTTGTATGCCTCGAAGATGACCTGATGCGTATGTTCGGTTCCGACCGGATTGCAAAGATCATGGACCGGATGGGAATCCAGGAAGGAGAGGTCATCCAGCATTCTATGATCACAAAATCAATTGAACGGGCACAAAGGAAAGTGGAGGAAAACAACTTCGGCATCCGGAAAAGATTGCTTGAATATGATGATGTCATGAATATCCAGCGGGATGCCATCTACAAGAAACGCCACCATGCACTCTTCGGTGAACGCCTGGCCGTGGATATCAGCAATATGATCTATGACGTTTGCGAGACTACGGTGTTGGATTACCAGGAGAAAAATGATGTTGAAGGATTTAAAATTGAACTTCTCCGCGAATTTGCCACCGATTCTCCTTTCGGAGAAAATGATTTCCAGACACTCGACACTTCTGAACTTTCCAATAAGCTGTATGATCATGTATACAAGCGTTATAAGGCAAAGAATGAAGCGATCGCACAGAAGACTTTCCCCGTAATAAAACAGGTTTTTGAAAATGAAACCAAATATGAGAACATCGCCATCCCGGTTACCGATGGAATAAAGACCTTGCAAGTCATCACTAACATCCGCAGAGCGCTGGAAGATAAAGGGAAGGAAGTGCCGTTGTCCATCGAAAAAGGAATTGTGCTTGGGATGATCGATAACGCATGGAAGGAACACTTGCGGGAGATGGACGACCTGAAACAGTCGGTTCAGAATGCAGCCTATGAACAGAAAGATCCCTTGCTGATCTATAAGTTTGAATCATTTGAATTGTTCAAGTCGATGGTCCAGCGGACCAACAAGGAAATTATTTCTTTCCTGATCAAGGCCGATGTTCCGATCCAGGTGGATAATGTCCAGGAAGCACAGCGCCCAAGGAAAATGGACCGCAGCCGCTTAAAAGAAGAACGCTCTGACCTCTTATCGCAAGCCAACTCGAACACGCAGGATAAATCAAAGCCTCAGCCGGTGCATGTTGAGAAGAAAGTGGGACGAAACGATCCCTGCCCATGCGGTAGCGGGAAGAAATATAAGAATTGCCACGGGGTAGGGCAGTAGTCGGAGGGCAGAGGTCGGAGTTCTGAGGACAGAGGTCAGAGGATTGAGGATTGAGGGTTGAGAGTTGAGAGTTGAGAATGTTTTCTTTGCGATCTTTGCATAAAATCTTTGCGTCCTTTGCGGTTAAAAAACGTCCTTTGCGGTTAAAAAATAAGATGTAACCGGTTAACGTCTGAAAGATTAAACTAACACCTGATGATATGAAATTCAAAAGGATATTGTTAAAACTGAGTGGGGAAGCGCTGCAGGGCGAACAGCAATACGGCATTGACCCGGAAAGGCTGATGGATTATGCCAAAGAGATAAAAGCTGCCGTGGATGCAAAGATCCAGGTGGCGATTGTCATAGGAGGAGGCAATATCTTCCGGGGGCTTCAGGGAACAACCGGCGGTACTGACCGCGTCCAGGGTGATTACATGGGCATGCTTGCCACCGTGATCAACAGCATGGCTCTGCAGGATGCTTTTACGCGACTGGAAATCCGCTCGAAGGTGCTCTCGGGAATACCCATCGATCCTGTTTGTGAACGCATGAGCGGCGCAAGGGCGATCGGCTACCTGGATGACGGTTTCGTGGTCATCATCGCAGGAGGTACCGGCAATCCGTATTTTACAACAGATTCCGCTTCCGCTTTACGCGCACTCGAGATCAATGCCGATGCCATCCTGAAAGGTACCCGCGTCGACGGTGTTTACTCCGCTGATCCCGAAAAAGATCCCAAAGCAGTTAAATACGATTCAATCACCTTTGACGAAGCCTATGAGAAGGGATTGAAAATAATGGATCTGACCGCATTCACACTTTGCCGTGAGAACCACTTACCCATCCTCGTATTCAATATGAATGTAAAAGGCAACCTTGGAAAGATCATTAAAGGAGAAAAAATCGGAACGGTTGTTCAATGAACAAGCGATAATTGATAATTGATAATTAAAACAGTTCATCAGTTCATCAGCTCAACATCTAACATTATGCACGAAGAGATAGAATTTACGCTCGAAGAAGCCAGGGAAGGAATGCACAATGCGGTCATTCATTTAGAAAAAGATCTCCAGAAAGTGCGTGCCGGGAAGGCAAGTCCGCAGATGCTGGAAGGCGTGAAGATCGATTATTACGGCACGATGACAGCCATCGACCAGACTGCCAACGTCAGCACACCGGATGCCCGCCAGATCATTGTTCAACCGTGGGACAAGAGTGTACTCGGGCTGATCGAAAAAGCCATCCTCGCCGCCAACCTCGGGTTTAACCCCAAAAATGAAGGCGAGATCCTTCGCATCGTTGTTCCTGCACTGACGGAAGACCGGCGCAAAGACCTCGTCAAAAAAGCCAAAGCTGAAGCGGAAAATGCAAAGATCAGCATCCGAAACATACGCCGTCTTGCCAATGATACCGCCAAAAAACTAAAAAAAGACGGAGTTCCTGAAGATGAGGTGGATAAGCTCGAACTGGATATTCAGAAATTAACCGACGAGCATATCATCAGGGTTGATAAGATCCTGGAAGTAAAGGAGAGGGATATTTTAACGGTGTGATGGCAGTGACGAGGTGATGAGGTGATGAGGTGATGAGGTGATGAGGTGATGAGGTGATGAGGTGATGAGGTGATGAGGTGATGAGGTGATGAGGTGATGAGGTGATGAGGTGATGAATATTACATTAGCATCCAACATCCAGCATCCAGGATCCAGCATCCAGCATCTAGAAAACTGCTATTTCATCTGTGAACAACCAGCAAGGCTCTCCTTTCCCTTCATGCCAGGGCGGACATACACCCGTGTTTTTTGCCCGCACACGCACATACCGGGCGGGCGTATCGGGGAAGATCTGCGAGAATTGCTTGATCACATTGGTTTCGGTCTTTTTCGTGTCCTGATTCAGTTGTTCATTGATGGAATGAAATTTTTTCCCGTTGGCTGATAAGGAAAAGGTAACGGAATCGGGAAAGAAGATCCAGCTTTTGTTGCTTTGCAGAAAAGTGACGAACACAGTTCTTACCGGTTGGATACTTCCCAGGTCGATGATCACATCCAGGTTATTCCCCAGGAACCCCTGCCAGTTTCCCTGGTGAAAATCAACTGTCCCGCGCAATCCATCCACCAGTGCTTCATCCCCTCCACCGGTGTACCGGTAATTGTAAGGTTCGAGGTAGCGGACATTTTTTCCGATGGCCTTGTGGAAGATAAAGGTACGTTCTGTGAGTTCATTTACCTTTCCATCCAGCAGCAACCCGGCTTTGATGAATGCGTTTTTATTGATCTCAACGGGCCCGCTGTAAACCGGGGAGGCCGGTGTCGGGTCATTCCCGTCAAGGGTATATAGGATCGGGATCCCGGGTTGTTCCGATTCAAACCGGCATTTCATCGATTGGCTGTTTTTCTCGAAATAGGTAATGATCTCAACTTTATTCGAGCCTTTGCAATAGTTAACATGGAGAAGATCAAGCCTCTTGAATTCGCGGTTCATCCTTGTCCGGAAATCATTCCAGTTTTTCAGGTTACCCGGTGTCCAGTTCACTTCGGCAAGTGCGATCATCCTTGGCACAGCCATGTATTCAGCATGTTCGGGCGTCGCGATGTATTCGGTCCAAACATTTCCCTGTGCCCCGAGGATGTATTTTGATTGCTCCTTGGTGAGTTCCCGGGGAACCGGTTCATAGGAATAAACTTTCTTCAGGGTGGTATATCCGCCGATGGCTTTGGGTTCGGTTTTCGGGTCGCCCTGGTAATAATCGAAATAACAATAGGAACCGGGCGTCATCACTACATTATGGCCCTGACGTGCAGCAGCAATTCCGCCTTCGACGCCCTGCCACGACATCACCGTTGCTTCCGGCGGCAGACCTCCTTCCAGGATCTCATCCCATCCGATCAGCTTGCGATCCTTAGAGACCAGGAATTTTTCGATACGTTTGATGAAATAGCTTTGCAGTTCTTTTTCATTTTTCAGCCCTTCCGATTTGATACGCGACTGGCATTTGGGACATTCCTTCCACCGGGTCTTATCTGCCTCATCCCCGCCGATGTGAATATATTTTGAGGGGAAAAGGCTGATGACCTCCGAAAGCACATCTTCCAGAAATGTAAATGTCGAATCATTTCCTGCACAGAGGATGTCGGAGTTCGGCCAGTAGGTTCCGGGGGGAACCGTGAAAGGTCCGCCGGTACAGGAAAACTGAGGATAGGCGGCAAGCACTTCCACCGAATGTGCCGGCATTTCTATCTCAGGGATGATGGTCACATACCTTTTCTTTGCATATTCAACCACTTCCCTGATCTCATCCTGGGTGTAATATCCACCGTAATTGGCTCTTTCCCCTTCCTTTTGCGGAGGCCTTTCCAGCCATGGGAGGTTTTCCCGGTCGACGTGCCAGGCGGCAGTCTGCATAAGTTTCGGATATTTCTTGATCTCTATCCTCCACCCATTATCATCCGTAAGATGCCAGTGGAATGTGTTCATCTTGAAAGCAGCGATGAGATCGATGTATTTCAGGATGAATTCCTTCGGAAAAAAATGGCGGGAGACGTCAAGGTGCATTCCCCGGTAAGGAAACCGTGGATGATCCGTGATTGCGATGCAGGGAACGCTCCAGTTGTTTCCCGGCTGCAAAGCTTTGGATGCGAATATTTCAGGGGGAAGCAACTGAAGGAGGGTCTGCATACCGTAAAACAAGCCGGCACCACTTCCCCCTTCAATGATAATGTTGTTCTTGGAAACGGTCAGCGCATATCCCTCGGCAGCGATATGGCTGTCTTTTTTGATACTGAAAATGATGCCCGGAATATTCCGGAAATTCTTGCTGACGCCGAGTGCTGTCAGAACGGGCCCTCCTGCCATCTGAAGCTGGCCGGCGAATAACCTGGCGGTATTCATGGCCTCTTCATCCCCGGCAGAAAACAGCAATTGTGTATGGTCGTTTATTTGAAAACTGCCGTTTCCCATTTTCATCTTTACGGGCTTTGGAATAATGGAAACATCAGGATTTCCTGCCATTCCTGACAGGATGAAAGTGAAAATGAAGAGGACGGAAAGTGTAATTTTTTTCGACATAAAAATGATCATTTTGAGTGATCAAACTTACGGGTTTTTCTGGTACGTTGCGGAGATTTTTTTTGCCGGGATTCCGACTCACGAATGAGTGGATACTTCCTTCGTGATCCTTCGTGTTGTACTTTGAGGCCTTGGTGGTAAAATTTTTAACCACAAAGTACCACAAAGGTTTTCACCAAGGCACACAAAGGAATTAGCTCAATTTTTAATAATGAACAATAATTTTTTTAACCGCAAAGAGCGCAAAGGGTTTACGCAAAGTTCACA
>Ga0182021_10006848_pt1 | contig 13531 bp, 11 predicted proteins | sample 612E3MmetaG_FD_120493 | JGI IMG/M metagenome (GOLD analysis project Ga0182021, IMG submission 120493) | Permafrost microbial communities from Stordalen Mire, Sweden - 612E3M metaG (Illumina Assembly) | ecosystem: Environmental > Terrestrial > Soil > Wetlands > Permafrost | place: Sweden...
ACCGTCAAAAAGATGAACCGACATGCCCCCAGTCCAGCAGACCGCCGGAAAGAACGCCAGCACAATCTCTCAAACCCCAAATGCTACAAGGCTTTGGTCTCCACTTTGTCAGCCGCCCTGCCGCCCCCACCGGTTGATTGCGAAAAGCTGTTGCGTCCCTTGCCGTTTTCCCGTAATAAAGCCCCCATGCAGATTTCAAAGCTCTTTCTCGTCGTCTGCGTGGCCGCGTTTTGCTTCGCCCCGCTTCCTTTGGTTGCGACTGAAAACGAAACACAGACTCAGCCGCCACCGCCCCAACCGCAAGCGACAACCGCCAGCAAGGCCGAGTTAAAGAAGCAGGCGGAGGCGGACGCCAAAGCCCGCAAGGAAGCTGAGAAGAAGGCCAAGGCTGAGACCGAGGCGAAGCAAAAGGCCGAAAAAGCCGAACAAAAGAAGCAAGCCGAGGCGGACGCCAAAGCCCGCAAGGAAGCCGAGAAGAAGGCCAAGGCCGAAGCCGCAGAGAAACAAAGGGCAGAACAGGACGAGCAGGCCATCGTGAAGCGACATGCGGAGGCTCAGGCCAAGAACAAACCCGAGAAAACCGCACCGGACACAGCCAAGGCAAAAGAGAAAGTGGAGAAAGGCTCGCTTGCGCTGAAACCGATCGAAGGTCCGGCCTCACCCCTCTCTGCGGACAAACAAGAGCGCCTGGCAGAGTTGCTGCGGCAATATAAAGGCGATCAACTGACGCCGGAGCAGTACCACCAGCAGCGCGCCAAGATTCTGGCCGAGCCGTAGCCCACAGCAACCGAGCTTGGCAATTGTGGCTTGCGGGCGGCAGCAGGGGTTGCAGCTCCCAGCTCAAGTTCTGTACGTGGGGTCCGAAGTTGGTGGGGGTGAATTAGTCGCGGCACTTGGCGCGTGAAGCCTATGGCAGATAGGTTCCCCCATGCAGATGAGGAGTTTTCTGCATTTGTCAACCCGTTATGGGACTCGCAGCGAGTCGTCGAGTGGTCAGCCAGTTTGTTCGAGGGTGGGATTGCCAGGGGCACGCTGAGTGGCGCGTTCCGCCGCGAGGACTGCCGGGAGGAACGCGGTGTCCTGGTCGGGGAGCTGGCCGTCGAGACCAGCGGCGGCAGGCAGCGGATGCTCGTGGAAGAGAAAAAGCGTGCGGCCCGCGAGAATGCAGTCGTTGTGGCGAAGGGTGTTTCCCTGAGCGCGCTGGCCGTCCACCCAAGTGCCGTTCTGGGAATTCAGGTCCTTGATAAGGAAGCGGTTGCCCTCGCGCCAGATTGTGAAGTGGAGGCGGGAGAGGGAGTCGTCCAGGACGGGCACGTCGGCGCTGTCGCCACGGCCAATGGTGACTGGCTGTTCGCCAATCTCCCATCGCTGAGCTACCATTCCGTCTTCACCCAACAAACTCAAGCTGGCCATACAATTGACTGATTGCTCCGGCCACGCCGCGGCGGCCCACGTGTGGCCCGGCAATCGTTCGACACATTAGACAGTATAAACCAGGAAACGGTTACACTTGCCCTGTTCCTACCAATAGCCCCCAGTTGGCGTATGTCAAGTCGGACGGAAGGCGCTTCAGTCTGCCAGCGCGGAAAACAGAGCGCGAATTTCTTCTTCGACTTGCTCAGGGCCGGAAACAGTGTGGGCGATTTCCTGGCGCAGCAGTCCGCGGTAACGCTGGCGGAGGCGGTGGACCGCAACCTTCACCGCGCCCTCGCCCAAAGTTTGGTTTGAAGTTCAGACCGGTTTCAAGTAACAAGTCGCCATGCTCATTAAGTCCCCCACAGCGGATGATGCGTTGGCAGGTGCGAGAGATCGCGTGCGGATTGGGCCAGCCCCGGCTTGGGTGGTTCCATGCCCTTTTGATCCAAATTTCAAGGCCAAGCAGACAGAACACGTAACGTATCTTTGCGTCAGCCGACAGGTCCACGCCGAGAACCGCCAAACCCATGTTCACACCGCGATGCGGCTGGAAACCATGCAGGCTGTGCAACGCGAGTCCCAATGGCGGCTGCAGTTTGAGCCGCGGACCCAGTCGGTAACGTTGCACTCGCTAAAGATCCGTCGCGGCGAGACGGAGTTTGATCATGCGAACTGGGAGGAATTTCGCCTGCTGCAACGTGAGGAAGGCCTCGAAGGTTACGTCATTGACGGTTGGTACACCTTGTTGCTGGTGCTGGAGGACGTTCGTCCCGGCGATGTCATCGAATCGTGCTACACCCTCGAGAGCCAGCCGCGGCTGCTGCCGCAATCCTGCGCCTCTTTCTTCAGTTTGCCCCAGGGCATCCCCGTTGGAAAATACAGCTTTTCTTTGCGGTTTGCCGAGCCGCGGCCCATGAAGTGGAAATCCTCGTCCGCGGACCTGAAGCCGGCTGAGAGCCGTGAAAACGGACAGGTGCTGTGGGTCTGGACAGGCGAGAATTACGCTGAACCAAAGCCTGAGGCGAACACCCCCGAATGGTGCATCTCCTATCCCTGGATTCAGGTTTCGGACTGCCCGGATTGGGGAACGGTTGCGGCGGCAATGGCAGAGACTTGGAGAGAAGACAATGACGACCCAACCCTGGCAGAGATTGCGAGAGAACTCGCCGAGAAGGAAGCCGACATTCTGCCCCGGGTTGAAAGGGCTCTGGAGCTGGTCCAGGACCAATGTCGTTACCTGAGTGTCAACCTCGAACTCGGCGGGCATGTGCCGAGTCCGCCGGGAATGGTAGCGCGCAGGCGCTTTGGCGACTGCAAAGATCTCTCCTTCCTGTTGGTTCAACTGCTCAGGCGTTTGGGAGTGTCTGCCCGACCCGTGCTGGTGAACAGCAAGTTGAGAAAATCGGTTCTCGGGATGCTGCCGATGGTGGACTTGTTCAACCACGTCGTGGTTGAGTACCAGGTCGAAGGCGAAACTCGTTGGGTGGACACGACGCTGAGGTGGCAGGGCGGTGGGCCATTGAACCGATTCATTCCTGATTATGGTGTTGGCCTGCCACTCGACCTCACGTCCTCGGACCTGGTCCAACCCCCGCGCAGCGCAGGCCATTCGGACACTTGTGAGCTGAAGGAGTCCCTCCTGCTGGACACCACGGGAGAGCCGTCGCTCCTGGCGGTGGTGTTAAAGGCCAACGGGGTCCACGCGGAGGTGCTGCGGCAGCAATTCGAAACCAAGGGAACCGAGGAGGTGGCCAGGGAACGGCTTCAGATTTATGTCAACAGATTCTTCAATGCCAAGCGAGTCGGCCGGTGTGAATATCGAGATGACCGTCCGGCCAACGAACTTGTCCTGGCGGAAGTTTTTGAGATTAACGGCTTCCTGGGGCCGACGGAGAGCCCCGACCTTTGCAGTGTCTCCCTTGCCAACAACCTGGTGGTAACCACTCTGCCGATGCCTGAGACCATGCCGGGAAAAACCGCACGGCGGACGCCTTGGGCCCTTCCTCATCCATGCCACATCGTCCATACGATAGAGATTCAAAGCCCCGCCCTGCAGCAACTCAGCACTCGGCGTTCGGCGGTCGAAAGCCCATTTCTAAAGTTCAGCCGTAATCACAGGAGCCTAATTGGTTATTGGTCAATGACGCTGACACTTTCTACGCTCGCTGACGCAGTCCCGCCGGATCGGATTGATGACCATCGAGAGACCGTCGAGGCTGTTTGGCGCGAGTCGGTGTGTTCTCTGCTTGTTCCGGTCGGGCATCCACGTCCCCGCCGGAGGGGCGACTTCGGGACATTGCGGGTCCCTACACGAAAGCCTTTCCCACCTGTCGCGCGGCCGCAGCCAATGGCCCCCGTTGCTCACGTGGTGACCGCGAAGCCTGGGGGGACCGAAGCCGGTCCTGCTCCATCCGCCAATGTTCCGACATCAAATGCCCAAGCGAGACTGGAGCCAAGGGAACCAACCGGGCCTGTTCAGAGAACCACCCTGGCCGCACCGCCCGGCCAGGCGATGGCGTCGCAGTCTCAGCGGGGAGGCCACCGCCGGCACAGGCACCGGAAAAGAACAAAGCCGCTGTGGCTGGTGTTTTTCGGCATCGTGGTCACCGCTCTTGTCATCCTTTTCATCCTTTCTGCGCGCCGCTAAAAACCTGGCCGCTCACAAAAGAATCTTCTGGCCATTGGTGCGTGGCTCCCTCAGTAATTGGGCGCTCTTGATGCCATGAACAGCTACTTCAGTCCCGGCGATTGGGCCATCATTCTCCTCTATCTCCTCGGCATTATTGCGCTCGGACTCTGGTTCGGCAAAGACCAGCACAACACCCGCGACTACTTCCTCGGCAGCAAAAACGTCCCCTGGTGGGGCATCGGCCTGTCCATCGTCGCCGCCGAAACCAGCGCGCTGACCATCATCGGCGTCCCCGCCATGGCCTACGGCGGCAACATCGCCTTCCTCCAGATGATTATCGGCTACGTCATCGCCCGCATCTTGCTGGCCATCGTCCTTGTCCCGCACTACTTCAAAGGCGAGATCTACTCCCCCTACCAACTGTTCGCCAACACCTTCGGCCCCTCCGCCCGCCAGACCGCCGGCGGCTTCTTCCTCATCAGCGAAACCCTGGCCGCCGGCGTGCGCGTCTATGTCGCCAGCATCCCGGTGAAACTGATGCTTGGCGACAAGGTCCTCGGGTTCGGCACCGGGGACCCTATCCTGGGCGCCATTCTGTTGTTCGTAGTCCTGTCCCTGCTCTACACCTACGTTGGCGGCGTCAAGGCCGTCATCTGGACCGACGCCGTCCAATTCGGCCTGTTCCTGCTCGGCGGCATTTTCGCCCTTTGCTACATCCCCTCGCTCGTGGACGGCGGCCTCGGCGCTGTGGTTTCCAAAGCTGCCGCTGCCGGAAAGCTCCACTGGCTCAACGTCACCCCGCCGCCCGGCGTCTCCTTCACTAAATTCCTGCTCGGCGCGCCCTTCAACATCTGGATGGGCGTCATCGGCGGCACGGTGCTGGTGCTCTCCTCCCACGGCGCCGAGCAGTTGATCGTGCAAAGAGTATTGACGTGCAAATCCACCGCTGACGGACGCAAGGCCCTCGTCCTGAGCGCCGTCGTCATCTTTCCCCTCTTCTTCATTTTCCTCCTCGTCGGGGCGATGCTCTGGGTTTTCTACCAGGGCCACCCCTTCCAAATCGCCCTGCCCGAAACCCGCCCCGGCTCCGGCATCACCGCCAACGACTTCATCTTCCCCATCTTTATGATGACCGAAGTCCCCCACCTGCTGAAGGGCTTTTTGATCGTCGCCATCCTCTCCGCCGCCATGTCCTCCGTCAGTTCTGCCCTCACTTCCCTGGCGTCGGTCTCCACCATGGACTTCGTCAAACACGTCCTCCCCGGGCGCAGCGAGAACTTCTTCCTGCGCTTCAGCAAAATCTCCACCGTCGTTTGGGCGGCGGCCTTAATCCTTGTCGCATCCCTGAGCCGCCAGGTCGCTTTCGTCCTGAACGCCGCCTTCGCCCTCCGCGGCCTCACCAGCGGCGCGCTGGTGGGTGGCCTCGCCCTCGCCGTGTTCTGGAAGCAAGGCCGCAGCATCCCCGTCATCACCGGTATGGTCGTCTCCCTGGCCACCATGACGGCCATCCAGCTCCTGCCCAAGCTTGAGTGCACCAAACCTCTCTGGCTGAAGTTCATCGGCACCGAAATCTTTTGGCCCTGGTACACCCTCATCGGCGCCACCATCACTCTCCTCACCGCTTGGCTGGTCCGAAAGCTGTTGCCCGAAGCTAACTTCGTAGCGCAGGCTTCCAAGCCTGCCGTATCGCCGACTTCCAAGTCGGCAGACCGTGAGAAGTTTTAGCACCTGCGGGTTTGGAAATCCGCGATACGGCAGACTCGGAGGTCTGCGCTACGTCTCAGCGCCTGGTCATTGTGGACCTTACTGCCGCAGCCAACCGATGCCCCAGCTCCAGCTTTAGCGCCCCCAGCGACAGGTTAATGTCCCGGAGAAACGCTACCAGCGAACCGCTCACCGACACCATGCACGCAATAAACAGCAGGCTGATCAGCAATCCCACCTCATGAATGGAAGTGAATCAACCCAATTAAAGGGCGTTGGGAAAGCGGCTTGCCTTTGCGCTGGGTTTCAGCCTATTGTCACGCGTGCCTTTGCCTACTCAACCAGTCACTTTGACCGTCGAACAGGTCGCGGAACTCAATCGCAAACTGTCCAACATGCGACACGACATTAACAACCAACTATCGGCGATCATGGCGGCGGTGGAATTGATCCGCTACAAACCGGACGCGCAAGCGCGCATGATGACGACCCTCGGCGAGCAGCCGATGAAAATCTCAGCGACCCTGGGCAAGTTCTCCGCTGAATTCGAGCAGGCCCTGGGCATCACCCGCCCCTATTGAATTCCTGCTTCGGGCTCGAGGCCGGGCCGTGGTCCGCCTTCATGTGCCGGCGGACAAAAAAGTAATACATCGAGCCGAACACGAGCAGGGCGCCGCCGAGCCAGAGCGAGATGCGATGCAGTTCCCCTTTCATGAGCTTTTCGTCCTGGCCCATCTTGATGCCGACGTAGCACAGCACCCCGCACCACAGAGCCGACCCCAGCAGGGTGTACAGCGAGAAGGCTTTATAATTCATCTTCACAATGCCGGCAGGAATGCCAATCAAGTGACGGACCACCGGCAGGAGGCGCGAGATGAAGATGCCCATCGAGCCGTAATGAGCCGCCCAGCGCTCCGCCCCCTCGATCTTCTGCGGGGTAATGAGGACAAACCGCCCGTAGCGCATGACCAGGGGCCGCCCAGCCAGCCTTGCCGCCCAATACATCAGTGTCGCGCCCACCCAGGAACCGATGGCGCCGGCCAGCACGATGAGCCACAACTGGAGCGGGATCTGGCCCGTGTGCGCCAGGTGCGCCGCCGGGGGAATGATAACCTCGCTCGGCAACGGCACCACCGAGCTTTCGATGGCCATCAGCAAGGCAATCAGCGGATAACCGCCGGTTTTCAGCGTGGCCATATACCAGTCAATCACGGGCTTGAACATGCCGCGCCGGTTATAGCGAAAAGCCGCCGCGGGGGGAATGAGATTCTGTCTCTTCCAGAGTTTTCTATTTCTTCGCCCGCCGGAAATCCTTTAAATAGCTGCTGCTATGAAATGCTTCGTCACGGGCGGTTCGGGGTTTATCGGGTCGAACCTGGTGCATCAGTTGCTCGCGCGCAAGCATACGGTCCGGGTGCTGCTTCGGCCCGGGAGCAATTCGCGTGGGCTGCCCGAGTCCGGGTTCGAGCGGGTTACGGGAGACCTCAGTAACCGGGATTTGCTCAAGGAAGCGATGGACGGCTGCGAATGGTGTTTCCACGTTGCCGCCAGCTATCATCTCTGGTTGCGCGACTACCGGCCGATGTATGCGGCGAACGTCGAAGGCACCCGCAATGTCATCGAAGCCGCCGCCGCCGCCGGCTGCACGCGGATTGTCTATACCAGCACCGTGGGATGCATCGGGCTGCCGGTGCCAGTCAAAGGCCAAATCACCCCCTCCGACGAAAGCACGCTGGTTTCCGAAGCGCAAATGACCAATCCTTACAAGCAGTCCAAATGGCAGGCCGAACAGGTCGCCTTCGAACGGGCACGGGCCGGCTTGCCGGTCATCATCGTGAACCCCACCGCTCCCGTCGGCCCGCGCGACGTGAAGCCGACTCCCACGGGCAAGGTCATTGTGGACTTCTTGAATCGCGCCATGCCGGCTTACCTGGACACCGGACTGAACTGGGTTCACGTGCAGGACGTGGCCATCGGGCACATCCTCGCCGCGCAGGAAGGCTGTGTCGGGGAACGCTACATTCTCGGCCACGCCGAGGGGAACTGGACGCTGCGGCAGGCGTTCGCCGTTCTGGAGGAAGTCACCGGTGTTCGCGCACCCAGATTCCGCATCCCCTACTTCGTGGCGTTGGGCGCGGCGCATCTCAACGAAGCCCTTTCCCGGGTCACTCACCGGCCGCCCAAAGCACCGCTGGCTGGCGTGCGCATGGCCAGGCACAAAATGTATTTCAGCCCCGCCAAGGCCATTCGCGAGTTGGGTTTGCCGCAAACACCGCCCCGGCAGGCGCTGGCCGACGCCGCCGAGTGGTTCCGCAAAAACGGATACGTGAAGTGACATTCAACCTCACGGCGCTCACAGTCGCCCGGCCACCGCGCCGGCCACGACCCAATCAAGGGCACGCGGGCGGCCTGATCGAACCTCGCGTTCTACTGCTTGCCGGCAATGGCGCATTTGTCGTGGCGGGGTGTTTTGACATTTCCGCTGGCTCTTACTAATCTGCGGCCATGGAACCACTGCACGCTCCATGGCGGATAGAGTACATCCTGGCGCCCAAGCCCGAGCTCAGCCCCAGCCTGTTCAGCCGCATTGCCCAGTCCAACGACGACGAGGCCAACCACGTCATCGTCCGCGACCGTTCGTGCTATGCGCTGCTCAATACCTATCCCTACACCGGCGGCCATCTTATGGTTGTGCCGTACAAAGAAGCGACGGACCTGGACGATTTGACGGACGAGGAGCTGCTCGACCTGATGAAGCTCGTTCGGCGTTGCCAAAAAGCCCTGGTGCAGGTGATGAAGCCGGACGGCTTTAATATCGGCCTTAACCTGGGTAAGGTTGCGGGGGCTGGCATCCTGGGACATCTTCATATTCACATCGTGCCGCGCTGGCAGGGCGACACCAACTTCATGCCCGTGCTGGCCAACACCGTGGTCGTGCCGGAAGCCCTGCGCGAGCTGGCCGCGAAACTCCGCGCCGCCCTCGTTCAACCCTGACCCAGCCACCTTACTTAACCCTCTGACTCCTCTTGCACCGCCCATCACGTTTCACGCTTCACGTTTCACGCACCACCATCACCGCGTAGCCATGCCCACTGAGACTCTCCACTTCGAAAACGCCCGCGTCGCGCAGCAGCTCTACAACAACGACCCCCGCAACCTGCAGGCGCTCGAACATCAACTCGGCGTCAAGGCCACCTCGCGGGAAGGCTGGATCAAGCTGGAAGGCGAGGTTGATGCCATGGACCGGGTCAAACAGCTTTTTCTGCTGCTGGAGAACTCTTTGCAGGCCGGCACGCCGGTGCGGAACCGGGAGTTTTCGCACGCGCTGAACATCGTCAAGCACGAGGGCGTTCCGATGCTCAAGGAGATTCTCAACGACCGCATCCAGACCTCCGAAAAGAAGCCCAGCGTGACCGCCAAGACGGTTGGACAGAAGCGATATCTGGACGCCATTCGGCGCCACGACGTGACCATCGGCGTTGGCCCGGCTGGCACGGGCAAGACCTACCTGGCGGTCGCCATGGCGCTCGCCGCTTTGCGGGAAGGCAAAGTCTCGCGCATTATTCTGACCCGTCCGGCAGTCGAGGCCGGCGAAGCGCTGGGCTTCCTGCCGGGTGACCTGTATGAGAAGATCATGCCCTACCTGCGACCGCTGCATGACGCCTTGCACGACATGTTGCCGCTCGAAGAAATCCAAAAGCAGACCGAAAGGGGCGTTATCGAAATCGCGCCGCTCGCTTACATGCGCGGGCGGACGCTGAATCATGCGTTCATCATCCTGGACGAAGCGCAGAACTCGACCGCGGAGCAGATGTTCATGTTTCTCACCCGGCTGGGCATCAATTCCAAAGCCGTGATTACCGGCGACGAAACACAGATTGACCTGCCGTTGAACAAGAAGTCCGGGTTGCTCGAAGCGCACCACGCCCTGAAACACATCGAAGGCATTGCGATTGTGGAATTCTCCAAGCGCGATGTCGTCCGCCATTCGTTGGTGCAGCGCATCATTACGGCTTACGAGGTTCACCGTGGCCAACTCCGGCCTCATCCGCCCCGGGCAGAAGAAGAACCGAAGGCTTAGGTGGGTTAAATGGGTCAAATGGTTAAAAGGTGCCAGCGTCAGCAGGACCAAAGAAAGGGGCGCCTGATTCAAGGCCATAACCTGGAGCTGGGGTGCCAGAGGACTCTCGCCTTGCGCAACCGCCAACGCACCCGGATCGTGGACCTGCGCCGGTTGCGGCGGATAGCGGCATGGCTGCTGCGGGACCTGCTCGAAGCGGAACAGTTCGATCTGGGTATTTATCTCGTGAGCACGACGGAGATAACTCGCCTCAACGAAGCTTTCCTGCAACACAAAGGCTTGACGGACGTGATCACCTTCAACTACGCGGAAAAAGCCGCGCCGGCGTCTGGCGGACTTGGCTTCGGTGCGGCGGCCAGGCGCTTCACGGCTGGGCGAGACGCCTGTTCCTCCCCGTTGCACGGGGAGATCTTTATCTGCGCCGATGCGGCCGTCACCCAGGCCCGTCGGTTCCGGACTTCCTGGCAGTCTGAACTAATCCGCTACCTCATCCACGGCCTGCTTCACTTGCGAGGATATGACGATCAGAATGCTCTGGCACGGCGGCAAATGAAACGGGAGGAGGATCGCCTGTTACGGCGCGTGGCGGCTCGTTTCAATGAAAGGATTGGGTCATGCAGCCCTCCCCCTCTCTCAACCCTCAACCACTTCAATGGCCCCTCTCCCGCTTGCGGGGGACGTGGCGCGAAAAGCCGTCGAAAGTGACCTGTTTACGGTTGTTGTCTGGAGCTGGCATTAGAACTCAATCCTCCCCCTTCACGATCTTGATTTCGGCCTCGGTCAGGCCGTAGAGGTCATAGACGAGGGGGTCCAGTTGGGAGTCCGTGGCGGCGGCGGCAAATCCCGGCCGACGGCGTAGGGGGCGGGCAAACGCCGGTAGAGGTCCGGGCGACGGCTGGCCAGTAGGGCGCACAGCCAGTGACGCATGAAAGCCCAGAGCCAGTCCCGGCCGGCGTTTCCGCGTCTTCGCAGGAGCCGGCGAAACCCCGCGTTGTGCTGGTAAACCACGCTGGCCCGCTCGGCCAGCTCGGCCACCCACGCGCGCGGAAACGGCTCGCCCAGCCACAGGCAAGCCTCCTCGCACACACGCTCCGCGACTCCGCGGGGAATGATGGGAGTGTCGTCTCCGATCCGGGTGCGCCAAGGCGGACGGTACGTCTCACCGGCTTCCTCGCAGCGCATCTGCGTCTCCTTGTAGAATTGAGCGCTTGTATCCCAGTCCCCCCACCCCTGGTGCTCGGGCCGAGGAAGCGGCCTCGGTGGCTCATGAGGACGCTGAGCGCTACGAACGGAACGGAACTGCGGCTGCTGACGAGAGCCGCCCGAACGCGGCAGGCAGCCGTGAATCATTTCGTTTTCGATTATCATGAGGCGGCTCCTTCCACCATCTTGATTTCCTCCGGCGTCAGACCGTAGAGGTCATAGACGAGGCGGTCGAGTTGGGTGTCGGTGGCGGTGATCTGGCGCGCCAGGGCGGTTTTCTCCTGCGGGGTCTTGGCGACGGACAGACGCTGGTGAAGGGTGAGCATCTGCTCCACGAGTTGAACGATTTGGTCGTGGCGGGATTTGTCGGCGGGGTTCGCGGGGTTGATGACGCGAATCGGCAGGGCTGCAAGTTCGGCGATACGGATTTCCGGGAACGTCTTTTCGGTTCTGTTGAACCGCTTCCGGAAGTAATACGCGATTGCCTTGCTCGCCAACACGGCTGCGAGAAAACGATAATCCGGGAATTGCGTTCGCGGCTTTACCGTGTGGAGTAGCTGGTCAGCGATGAGAACATCGGTCGTTGGGCAGAGGATTAGCCGCTCTCCAACAATTCGGCGAAGCAGTATTCGTGGGCCAGTGAAAAGGTCGAACGTTCTCGGTTCTGCAAGATGCGATCCGTATTTCAGCCACGCGTTTCCCGCTTGGATTCGCCATCGCGTGACGTGTTCTCCCCAAAGATACGGGTGGTAGTCGTTCCCCTGTTTCTTTTCCGCCTCAAAAGAGCGTTCTTCGGCCTCCTTGCCTGATTGCTTTGGTTTGCCTTTCCCTCGTTGATAGACTTTCACCCCGAAGCGAACGTCTGCGAACGCTTCGCAGGGTTGGCTCTGTTCCTCGATCCGCTTAAGGATGGGCAGGTCCTGCTTGGAGATGGACAGGTTGAAGATCAGGTCTGGAAACTGGTCCCAGACCGCAACACCGGATTCAAACGAGTGGTATTTCTTTGGTTCAGTGAATTGCTCGATGCAGCATGGCGACTTGCTTGAAGGGCGATCCTTGCGGGTTGCCACAATCACGACGGGCAGTACCGTGGCCGTGGGAAAAACTCTTACGTCCCGATAGTCTCCAAGAAGACGGACCTCCGCCTTCTGTGTTATCCACCGCCTGAGCGTGATGTAGTGCTCGTTGTTCAGCCAAGTCGTAGGAGTTATGAAGCCGAATCGGCCGGACTCACGGAGCAGTTCCACGGCCCTCTGGATGAACAGCGCATAAAGGTCGTATTGATCGGTCATGCAACTGTAGTGGCCACCGAAGTAGGGTCGTTGTCTCCAGAGTTCTTCCGTCCACTCACGCCCTGCGAGATATGGCGGATTGCCGATGACGGCATCAAACCCGCCCTCCCACTCGGGTTCAGGCGGCGCGGGGGTTGGCGCAGTCTTTTCGCCTTTCAGTTTCTTGTAGCTGTAACTGCCATGCAGCGGCACACCGGGCATCGTGTAGTCCAATGGCGAGGCAGTGTCACGCAACTCGCCGGTGGAAGACTTTCGCCGGAAGACCTGTGGAAACTCGGCGTGCCAATCGAAAACGTTAATGCGGTAGCGCTCCTCGTCGTCGAGCAGGGACATTTGCTGCTGCTGGTAGAAATCCGGGCCGATGAGGGAGTTGCCGCATTTGATGTTGTCGCCGAGGTCGGGCAGGGCGCGTTCCTGAAAGAGCCGGAAGATGGTCTGGAGCGTCTGCCCGGTCTCGCCTTCCAGCACTTTGAGGAGCAGGGAGAGCTTGGTCACTTCCACCGCCTGGGTGTCAATGTCCACGCCGTAGATGTTGTTCAGGAGGATGCGTTTGCGCTCGGCGATGGTGAGTTTCCAGCCGTTGCCGGTCTGCACGAGCGCGGGTTTGCCGCCTTTGGCCCATTTTCCCGGGTCGTTGGCGGTGTAGAATTGCAGATGCCAGTCGAGGAGGAACTGGTAGGCGCCGATGAGAAAGGACCCGGAGCCGCAAGCGGGGTCGAGGATGCGGAGTTTTTCCGCCTGCTTCGGTGTTTGGTCTTCGACGAGCTTGCCCACCGTCTGCCGGACGATGTAATCCACGATATAAGTGGGCGTGTAATAAACGCCGCCGGCTTTCTTCACCTCCGGCTTGTCGTCCACGACGGCGCGATGGCCTTCGGTCAGGCGGATGACTTTGCCGAGAAACTGCTCATAGACCTGGCCGAGAATGTCAGCGGAGATGACGGAGAATTGATAAGGGCTGTCGGGGAAATACAGGTTGCGCAAGATGTCGCGCAGCGGTTTGTCGTCGAGGTCGAGCGCGAGGGTAAGTTCATCCGGGTCTTCGTGGCGATTCGGCTCGGGTTTGAAGTGGAACAGGCCGGAGTTGTAGCGGGTGTCGGCCTCCTCGAACATCTGGCAGAGGCGGGGATAGATACGGTCGCCGTTGGTCAGGGCGCGGAGGCGGCCATAATCTTCGATGCCGCGACCCTCGCCGATGCGCAGGAA
>Ga0182021_10006849_pt1 | contig 13531 bp, 11 predicted proteins | sample 612E3MmetaG_FD_120493 | JGI IMG/M metagenome (GOLD analysis project Ga0182021, IMG submission 120493) | Permafrost microbial communities from Stordalen Mire, Sweden - 612E3M metaG (Illumina Assembly) | ecosystem: Environmental > Terrestrial > Soil > Wetlands > Permafrost | place: Sweden...
CGTTCCCACAATGGCGGCCAATACAGACGCTATCTGCGAAGGATATACGTTAACCCCCCTGATGATGAGCATGTCGTCTGATCGCCCCGCTGTTTTATTCATCCGCACCATGGTTCTCCCGCATCTGCATGGCCCATATTCAAGAGATGTCATGTCCCCCGTGCGATAGCGGATCATGGGAAATGCCTCTTTCTTGAGGGTTGTCAGAACAAGTTCCCCGACGCTTCCGACAGGCAACCGTTCGCCCGTCCTGGGGTCAATAATCTCCGGAATGAAGGCGTCTTCAAAGATGTGCATGCCGCATCTGTATTCGCATTCCCCTGCCACACCCGGACCGATAATCTCCGATAATCCGTAATTGTCTGTCGCAGTGATGCCCAGCCTCGATTCAATCTCTCCGCGCATGGCCTCCGATAAAGGCTCTCCGCCGAATAGGCCGACCCTCAATGACAACTTCTTAGAATCGACACCGATACAATCCATCCTTTCTGCGAGCGTCATCGCATAGGTCGGCGTGGAAATAAGCGCGGATGTCATGTAGTCCTGCATAATCATTATCTGCTTTTCCGTGTTGCCGGTGCCCGTGGGAATTACACTCGCACCTATTGCCTCCGCCCCATAATGAAACCCGAAGGCGCCCGTGTACAGACCGTAACTGAAGGTGATTTGCACCATGTCATCGCGGGTAACCCCGGCGGCAGTCATGACGCGGGCCACAAGGTTCGTCCACGCCTTGATGTCATTTCTTGTGTAGCCAACGACAACATGTTTTTCAGTCGTCCCTGATGATGAATGCACCCGCACCACTTCGCGGAGAGGAACCGCAAACATACCGTAGGGATAATTCATCCTCAAGTCTTCCTTCTTGGTAAACGGGATATTCACCAACCCGGAGAGGGACTGCATGCTCTCAGGAACGATCTCCAACTCGTCAAACATTTTGCGGTAGAACGTCACATTTTTATAGACCCTGTTTAGAGTTGCCTGCAGCCTTTCGAGTTGAAGTTCCTCCAGCTCTTCGCGCGGCATACATTCATATTTGGCGTCCCAAATTTTCATAAGCACCTCACGTCTTACTATTAACGTTCCCAGATTTCCTTTTTGTCTTTTCCGAGATATGCCCGCTGCACATCCCTATTCGCCAGAAGCTCTGATGCTGTCTCTTCAAGAATCACCCTTCCCGTTTCAAGCACATAACCCCGATCGGCAACCTTGAGCGCCACCCGTGCATTCTGTTCTACGAGCAGTATGGAAGTTCCCTGCTGCCTGCGGAGCTCCTCGATAACTCGAAATATCTCCTGCACCAAGAGCGGCGCAAGTCCCATCGCCGGTTCGTCAAGGAGGAGCAGCCGCGGCTTCGCCATGAGGGCCCGGCCTATAGCCAGCATCTGCTGCTCACCACCCGACAGGGTTCCCGAAGTCTGTTTACGTCGTTCCCCAAGTAGCGGGAATAGCGCATACACTGCGTCCTTATCCTTCGTTATATCTTTCTTTCTTTCCCCGGCCTCAGAGCGGAGATATGCGCCGAGTTCAAGATTATCTTCAACGGAAAGAGGTTTGAATATCTGCCTCCCCTCGGGGACCTGGGAGACGCCCAGTTTGACTATGGTATCCGTGGAAAGCCTGCTGATCGAGATGCCATCAAAATATATTTCGCCGTCTGCGGGCGGCGTGACGGCAGAGACTGTATTTAATATTGTCGTCTTTCCGGCCCCGTTAGAGCCAATGAGTGCAACGATCTCTCCTGCATTGACGTGGAGGGAGACGTTTCTCAGGGCGTGCAGTTTACCGTAATATGTGTTGATGTTTTTAATTTTCAGCATTCCCTACAAAGCACCGTTAACCCTCGCCCAGGTAAGCAGTTATCACTTGTTCGTCTTCCTGAATCTGTCGCGGCGTCCCTTCGGCAAGTTTATGCCCGAGATTGAGAACTACGATACGGCTGCAGATTCCCATGACCAGCTCCATATCATGTTCCACAAGGGCTACTGTAATCCCCGCATCCTTTATCCTCATAATCAGCAGGGCGAGATCGGAAGTCTCCCTGCTATTGAGGCCCGCTGCCGGTTCGTCGAGGAGAATGATCCTGGGTTCAACGGCCATCGCACGCGCAATCTCGAGAAGCCTCCCCTTGCCAAACGGCAAGTTGGCCGCTTTCATACCAGCCAGGTCCGCGATGCCTGCAAATTCGAGCCAGGAGATCGCCCGTTCCCTGATCCGGCGTTCCTCCCGCAAATGGGCGGGCAATTTTAAGGCCGAAGCAATGATGCCACTTTGTGACCTTGTATGAAGACCAACCATGACATTTTCCAGAACCGTCATTTGACCGAACAATTCAATACCCTGAAACGTGCGCACCAAGCCGAGTCTGGCAAGCTTCTCCGGGGAAAATCCGGTTATGTCTTTCCCGTCATAGTAGACCTTGCCGGATGTGGGATCATAGATACCAGTTACAACATTAAACAGCGTTGTCTTGCCAGCTCCATTGGGACCGATGATGCCGGTAATGTCGCACGCTGAAATTGAGAAGGAAACATCCTGTAGCGCCGTGAGGCCGCCGAATATTTTTGTCATGCTTTCTATCTTGAGCAACTTATAATTCCCCTAAACACTTTTCTCAGAAGAGAGGCCGGCCTTTACCCTGACAAGCAGGGATCTCGCCAGAAGCGGTACACCTCGCACGAGGCCGCCCGGCATGAACATGGTCATTACTATCAGAACAGTACCGTAAACGACAATATCATAATCCTGAAAAGTCCTGAAAAGCTCGGGCAGCAAAGTCAGAATAGCGGCGCCCAGGAAAGAGCCGTAGATACTGCCCAGTCCCCCGATAATCACCATAGTAAGGAGCTCTATGGAAACATTGAACCCGAAGGATGCGGGCGAGATAAATTGAACAGTGTGGGCATAGAGGCTTCCGGCAAGGGCAGAGAAGATGCCAGAAACGGTGAAAATCTGCACTTTCAAGAGTCTGACATTCACTCCGAGGATGCGGGCTGCAACTTCGGAGTCGTGAATGGCCCGAAGAGCCCTGCCGATCCTTGATTGGGAAAGATTGACAGACAAGAGTATCGTGACGATGACGAAGGACCAAACCAGGTAATAATTTTTCATGTCTGTATTGAAGACAATGCCGCCGATAGAGAGATTCGGTATACCAGACAGTCCTGAAGGGCCGCCCGTTATATCGACAGTCTCATTGAAGATGATGTAGACGATAATCCCCATGCCGAGCGTCGCCATTGCCAGGTAATGTCCCTTGAGTTTGAGGATGGGAAAGCCGAGGGCAAAGGCTATAGCACCCACGGCAATGACGGCGATGACCATGGCCACCCAGGGATTGGCTGCATATGTCGCCGTTAACACCCCGGATATGTAAGCGCCAAGTCCGAAAAATGCCGCCTGCCCGAGGGAGATTTGACCGGCCAGCCCGAGCAGCAGGTTCAGAGCCACGGCTAAGATAGTATAAATGCCGACGAAGACCAGCACATTCACAATATAGCCGCCCTTGAGGAACAGTGGGGCCGTGAGGACTGCAGCAGCAAATACAAGAAACTTCATCAATTCACGTTTCATCCATCCGTCCAATAATCTTATACCCTTTCCGCTTCTCCTTTTCCGAATAACCCCTGAGGCCTGATTAGCAGAATGACGAGGAGAATGATAAAGGCAATGGCGTCCTTATAACCTGACGATATTAAGCCCGCCCCGAGAGACTCCAGAACGCCTACGATCAAACCGCCGGCAACCGTTCCCATGCCGGTGCTCATGCCGCCGATGATGGCGGCACAGAACCCCTTCAGTCCGAGCATGACGCCCACATCATACGACGTCATGGTAAGGGGCGCGATGATGATTCCCGCTACGGCGCCCATGGCCGAACTTATGATGAAGGAAAAGAGGATCATGCGCTTGACATCGATTCCGACAAGCCTTGACGCTATGCGGTTGAAAGAGCAGGCGCGCATCGCTTTCCCGCTTACGCTGTGATGGAAAAAGAGCCTGTTCGCCGTGATGATAATCAGCGTCACGCCAAAGATCCAAATGTTCTGGGGCATTATTGCGGCGCCCAGCAAAATGATCGGATCATCTCCGGAAAACATAGGCAGGGCGTGCGTATCCTTTCCCCAAAGGAGCATGGCAACTCCACGGATAAGAATGCTTCCGCCTATGGTGATGATGACGAGAATGATCGGTTCAGCATCCTTAAGGGGGCTGATGGCGAGGCGTTCAAATAATGCGCCCACTGCCGTTGCAGCTGCAATGGCAAGGACGACGGCAAGCGGAAGGTAAAGCCCGAGGGTGACGTGGAAGAATAACGTCAGCATACCGCCAAGCATCACAAACTCACCCTGAGCAAAGTTGATTATGCTCGTGGAATTGTAGATGATGGCGAAACCAAGCCCGATGAGGGCGTAAATCGCCCCTGTAGAGAGACCGGACAGAGTATATTGCAGCAACTGCTCAATAAGTTCCATAGGACTAATACTTATATCCTGGAAATCATATCAATATGACCTTGCAGATTCCAGACATTACTTTACCAGCATCCATTCCCTGTTCTTAACCGTGACAAGAACAAAGGCGTCCTTTGTCAGACCTGCGTGGTCTTGAGGAGTGAAGTTGAATATGCCGCCGATTCCTTTAAAATTGCGGGTATTCTCAAGTTCATTACGAATAGAGGCGGGCGAGCCATCTCCACGTTCAATCGCACTTTTGAGAAGCATGACCGCATCCCATGCGTGACCACCGAAATGATCCCCCTCCACCCTGTAATGATTCTTGTAATCGTTTACGAAAGCGAGCAGTGATTTTTTCTGCGGATCGGATTTTGCAAGCACATTCGCAACAATGACCCGGCCCGAGGGGAGGGTTATCCCTTCCGCTGCATCTCCGGCCAGTTCTATAAATTTTTTCGAAGAAACGCCGTGGCTCATATAGAGTGGCAGGCTAAGCCCGAGTTGCTTGGCGTTTCTGGCCACCTTGGCGGGTCCCGGATTCGTTCCCCAGCAAATAATGGCCTGCGCCTTGCTCCCGCGTATTTTGACCAGCTGCGCCGTCATGTCCGTATCGTTGGGCCCGTAGATCTCATCGGCTACTATGGTGATGCCGGAGTCTCTCGCACGAAGTTTTAACTGTTCCCTGCCCGAAGCCCCGAAGCCGTCGGATACTGTGAGTATGGCAACACTATGCAGATTCCGCTTTCTCAGATGATCATAGATGCGCTCCACTGCCAGGGAATCATTCTGGGCCGTCTTAAATACCCATTTCTTTACCGGTTCCGTAATCTTGATTCCTGCGGCGCAAGAAATCAGCGGAATACCCGCATTTTCGACAACAGGAATTACGGCCATTGTCTCGCCCGTCGTGCTGGGCCCAATGATGGCGCTGACCCGGTCTTCCTTGATGAGTCGTGTGGCGGCCTGCACTGCCTTAGTGGCATCACCCTGGGTATCGTAGAATACCAGTTTCAGCTTCCGCCCCTTGATGCCGCCTGTCTTGTTGATTTGATCCACCATCATGTTGGCCGTATTACGTTCCGGTTCGCCGAGAAATGACGGCGGACCGGTTACGGCAAACAGTCCTCCGATCTTAATCGGCTCCTGCGACCACGAGTTTACCGTAAAGACAAGAAGAAGAGAGAAAATGCAAATTGATTTTATGATTATTTTCTTTAACATGTTGTACCTCCTGATAAATTTATCATTCCTTTGTAATCCTCCCATTAAGAAAGCGGTACAATTATTCTTTTACTTTTAATTATGGGGATTAAATCTGTCTGGGGTTGATTCGGATTAGGCCTGCATGCCCGCCCAACGAGGCGCACAGCAGGCATCAATATGTGTATTTAGAGCGGGTCTGTTCGTTTAGGAGATCCAGGAATTCTTTTTTCATTGGCTCGTCACTGTTTCTGATAGTCCGCGAAACCTAAAAGTATTTGCTGATAATGTCAAGGAATATTTTCCCATCTTCCTTGAATCCACGCCCTTGCGCCGGACATTCCTTTGAAATTTGTTAACTTTCACCTTGCCTGCGCCTTAATACTGTGTTATGTTCCACCTTAATATATTACAAATATTAGCACCTTACAGCAATTGTTTCCGCCTCGACGCATTATCGTTGAATTGTTTAATAGGAGGTCAGGCCATGTCATTGCTAATTGGCGGTGTCGTCTCGGTAATTATCGGACTCTTAGGTCTCATATTCTGGTGGAGTGATTTTGTTATCATCCTGAAGGGCGGAATCCCCATCATTATTGTACTTGGCGGTATACTTGCCGTTTATATCGGTCTTGATGAAATTCAGGACAAGCTGAGGGAAGAAAGGCAAAAACAGGAGGAAAGTCTGGCAAAGGCAAGGGAAGAAATCGAAATGGTAAGAGCCCAAGCCGAAAAGTATAAAGAAGAGCTCGACAGGATGAAAGAAGAATCAAGGAAGAAGGATTGAGAAATAGAGTCCGGGATGCCAATAAAAGCTATCGGCTGTCTGTTTTTAAGATTGAGGAGGAGGCCCAGTGGGAAAGGTAATTCTTGTTGTCGATGATGATCCTGACATAGTTAAAATAGTGGAATTGCGGCTCACAGCAAATGGTTATGAGGTGCACGCTGCGCATACCGGAGAGGAAGGACTGAGAAAATGCAAACAGTTAAGACCTGACGCAGTAATACTGGATTTAATGATGCCGGACATGGATGGGTCGACTGTTGCACATGAAATGAAAGACGACCCTAACACATCTAAGATTCCCGTGCTTTTTCTTACCGGCGCCGTTAAGCCAAGCGAAGTCCCGAAGAGCCACAAGATAGGCGGCCAATACTTTCTTGCCAAGCCTTTCAAGGCCGAAGATCTGCTTAAAATGCTGCAGCTTGTGCTTCCGGAATAATGTTTCTCAATTTAAGAAAAATTTAGATCGAGAAATAGACAAACATCTCAAGTCATTGACAATTCACTGACCGCGACCCGCTTGTTCCACGTGTTTCAATATGCCACCGTGAAAAATCAGAACATAAACGAAATCGCCCTAACCCTTATCATAATACCGTATTTTCATTTGACACCATCTCCGGCCCATTTTATAATGCAAAATTATGAGTGCCGAATTAACTGTTACAAACCTCAGCAGGCATTTCACTTACATCACTCTTCTCGACGGACGCGAGGATGGTGAGGTATTTTCACTGCAATCCACTTCGTTGAAAATCGAACCCGGCAAACATGAACTGTCATTTAAGGACACTGATACTGACAATCTCCCCACGAATTGCAAACCAATACAGATTACAATCGCGGACGGCAGATCACTCCATTTGAAAATTCTCACCGAGGATTTTTCCATTAGAATCTATGACGAGCAGGGTACGCATCTTAACGGAAAGCGCGGCTTTCTCTGTGGTCAGGTCGGTGAGGGTATTCATGTTGAAAACCCGATTACCTGATTAATCTTACCATATACCAAGAGTATCATCCGGGTAATAAATCCACGGCACAAATAACACTCTATGAATTCTGAAGATCCGGGGCATAAAAGACAATTCGCTGGGAAGTTGCGCCGTAAATTGATAGGGCCGCCCCGAGATATCCACGAGCCTTCAATATTCCACAGGATATCTCTCATCCCCGTCCTTGCTTGGATCGGCCTGGGAGCCGACGGCCTTTCCTCTTCTTCATACGGTCCGGAAGAGGCCTTCAAAGCGCTCGGTCCCCACACCTACCTCGCCGTGTTCCTGGCCTTGGCGACGGCATTGACGGTTTTTATCATCTCATACGCCTATTCACGTATCATCGAGCATTTCCCCCATGGAGGCGGTGGATATATTGTCTCCACCCACACGATCGGCAAGAACGCGGGGGTGATATCCGGATGCGCCCTCCTCGTTGATTACGTACTGACCATCACGGTATCTCTTGCCTCCTGCGGCGATGCCTTGTTCAGCTATTTACCCGTCACATTTCTTAAGTACAAATTGATCTTCGTGGTCTTCCTGATCCTCCTACTTGTTGTCATGAACTTAAGAGGGGTGAAGGAGTCTGTAACAGCGCTCGCACCCATTTTTATGACATTTGTAGTAACACACATTCTGCTGATCGGTTATGGCATTCTGAGCCACGCCAATCAGGTTGGGCCGGTTGCACGGGCGTTCGAGGAGAATTTCAGATATGATGTCTCCGCCATAGGCTATGTAACCATGCTGGCCATCTTTCTCAGGGCTTTCTCTCTCGGGGGTGGTACCTATACGGGGATTGAAGCGGTTTCCAACGCCATGCAGATGATGCGTGAGCCCAAAGTTCAGACAGGCAAACGCACGATGGTATACCTGGCTACATCGCTTGCAATTACGGCGGCAGGCCTCCTATTCTGCTATTCGCTTTACCAAATAGTGCCTGCTCCGGGCAGAACGTTGAATGCCGTACTTGCCGATCTCACCTTTGGTAATTGGCCGCTCGGCGGAACGATCGCGCTGATAACGATTCTCTCCGAAGGAGCCCTGCTCATGGTTGGCGCTCAGTCAGGATTCGCAGGGGGACCAAGTGTTATGGCAAATATGGCTATCGATTCCTGGTTGCCCCGTCGCTTCGCATCGCTATCGGAGCGCCTTTCCATGCAGGACGGCGTTCTGCTCATGGGCGGTGCAGCCCTTCTGCTCTTACTATACACCGACGGTTCCGTTTCCGCACTCGTTGTCATGTACTCCATCAACGTGTTTCTCACCTTTACATTGTCACAGTTCGGAATGGCGACTTTTTTCTTCCGTAACAGGGAGAAGGATAAGGCATGGAAAAGACATATTGCGGTGCATGTGGTGGGCCTGGTCCTCTGCCTCACAATCCTCCTCATTACTGTAGTTATTAAGTTTGAAGAGGGCGGCTGGCTGACCCTCTTAATCACCTCCGGAGTTATCGGGCTGTGCTATCTGATCAGGGGACACTACAGAAAAGTCCGCAGAGGGGTTCGCCAACTCGAGGAGATTCTGTCTGAACTCCCCAGAGGCAGTCAGCCCAATAACGACCCGTTGGATACTAAAGAGACCACGGCGATACTGCTCGTAAGGGGCTATAGCGGATTTGGTCTTCATGTGTGGCTCTCCGTTGTCCGTGAATTTCCCAAACTCTACAAGAATTTTATTTTTGTCTCTGTAGGAGAAATCGACTCCGGTTCATTCAAAGGCATAGCGGAAATAGATGCACTGAAAAAATCCGTAGAGAGCGATCTGACAAAATACGTCCGCCTTGTCCGTTCCTACGGATTCCCCGCTGACTACAGAATAGAGATAGGAACCGACGTAGCTGACACTGCAACGGGGCTGTGCGAGTCTCTTGTGAAGGAGTTTCCGAGAGCTACGGTCTTCACCGGGAAGCTGATCTTCCGTGAAGAAAACCCTTTCCAGAAGGTGCTGCACAATGAAACCGCCTTTGCGATTCAGCGGCGCTTGCAGTGGAAGGGCATCACCACCGTCATATTGCCGATCCGTGTAGACATGTAGATGCTTGGAAATCCACTGGAGCGACGCCCATAATAGCCCCTGACAATTCATTCGCTAAGGCAATAATCCGGAAAATCAAGATGAGCAATAATAGATGAGTCCAAACTTGCCTTGAAATAGAGGCCGTCGTTATGGTAGCTTGCCTCGCATATATCATCAGGATTTCAGAGAATCATGATGCCACGTTTACAAAAAGTCTTTTTACTTGCGCTTAGCATTTCCACTTTGTCAATCATGCTTGTCTCCGGATGCGCCACCATTCCCCGTGAATACGGCAAGACAGAAACGCGGAAGATGCTCGTTACCGCCTATGACGCCGGCAAGAAATCGACGGGCTGGAAAAACAAATACGGCTGCTTCCTGATGCCGCCGGTCTATGCGTACGGACCCCACGAGGGAGAGCGGAAGAAAGTGGGCGTCACATCCGACGGAACCAAGGCAAAAAAGGGGACAATCGCAGCGGACATCAGCAGGTACCCTTACGGCACGAAGATGTATGTCCCCGGTTACGGTTGGGGAGAGGTGCACGATACCGGCACTGCCATCAAAGGAGACCACATCGACATTTTCTTCCCCGATGAAAAAGATTGCAAGGCATGGGGTAGAAAGTATCTCGACGTTACCATCAACAAACCGTAATTTTCTAATGAGGAGTTTCCATGAATTTCTTTTTTAACCCGGACGGGATCTGTGTTGTCGGTGCGACGCCGAACACTCTCAAAGGCGGGTATGCCATCTTCAAGAATCTCCTCATCGGCTATAAGGGAAATATTTATCCGGTCAATCCCGGCTACAAGGAAATTGAAGGAATCGCCTGTTATCCGTCCGTACGCGCCGTCCCCGGGCATGTTGACCTGGCCATCGTCTTTGTTCCGGCCAGACTCGTACCGGGAGTCATAGAGGATTGTGTAGCCAAAGGTGTGCGGGGTGTCATGATAGAATCCGGCGGCTTTGCTGAAGCCGGTCGGGATGGAAGTCTTCTGCAGCAATCTCTCAAAGATATATGCAAGCGAACGGGGATTCGCCTATGGGGGCCCAATTGCATGGGTCTCGTCGATGCCGTCGGAGGCTTTCTTTTTTCCTTCATGGATCCACGTTCATTGCAACAGGGACTCCTTATCCCCGGAAACGTATCGCTCGTCGTGCAGAGCGGATTGCTGTCCGCCGGCTTTCTCGTCGATGTCATGAGTCACCGCGTGATGGGCATCAGTAAAGTATGCTCCATTGGAAACAAGATCGACGTGAACGAGTGCGACCTACTGTCTTACCTCCTTCAAGATACTAACACTGAAGTTATCGGCCATTACCTGGAGTCTTTTTCCGACGGCAGGCGCTTTATGGAACTGTGCCGGAAAAGCACAAAACCCATTGTCGTCCTCCACGGGGGAAAGAGTAAGAAAGGGGCCGAAGCGGCAATGAGCCATACGGCGTCCATGGCAGGAAATCATAAGATCATTTCAGGCGCCCTGGCCCAGGCCGGGGTGACTGAAGCCGGAGATTTTCATCAGATGATGGACCTCTGCCGTTCGCTCTCTGCAACACCACGGCCGACCGGCCGATACGGTCGCATTGCTGTTCTCACGTTCAGCGGCGGTTCCGGCATTGTCGCCTCCGACTTCATTGAAGAGTATGGCCTGATCGTAGCAGAACTCTCCCCTGAAACCAAAGACACCTTGGGACTTCTTTTCCCCGACTGGATGCCCGTCGGGAATCCAGTCGACCTGTGGCCGGCCATAGAAAAGCATGGCGGGACAAACGTCGATGTATACAGCACGGCTCTTGCGGTAGTCCTCGGCGATCCCGCAGTTGATGCCGTCTTCCTCCACGCCTTCGCGGGAAATTTTCAGCTGGGACTCAATGTCACAGATATTGCCGAACAGGCGCGTACGGCCGGCAAGCCTGTGTTCGTATGGCTCCTCGGGAGACAGGAAGAGGCCCTTCGTTTCAAGGCAGAGGCCGTCTCCTGTGGTATTCCGGTATTCCAGGAAATATCCCGCGCCGTGGAATGCCTGGCTGCTGTTTTCCATCAGCAGAGATCCTCTGAAATTTTTGAACGACTGCCGGAAAGAAAAAAGACTATACGCATCCCCGATAATATCTGTGATGTCCTGAAAAAAGCAGTTGGGCCTTTGGACGAGTATGCCTCTAAGACTATTCTCAGGCTTCACGGCATTCCCACTGTAGAGGAGGAGATAATATCGGATAAAGCGGAGTGTAAAGAAGCCGCAAAGCGGCTCGGTTTTCCGCTCGTCATGAAAGGCCTGCAAAAGGGAAAGGTACATAAGACCGAACTCGGCCTGGTGCATTTAAATATAGCAACGCCGGATGATGCAGTGCAGATCTTCGGTTCCCTAAAGAAGAAGATGGACCCTTCAGGTCAGGTCCTTGCCTACAAGCAGGTTAGAGGAAAAATCGAGATCATCGTCGGACTCGTCAGGGACTTTCATTTCGGCCCCTGTGTGATGCTCGGGCTGGGAGGTATCATGGCGGAGATATTAAGTGATGTGGTTTTTGCCCCGGCTCCGCTGACGATAGAGGACGCTCTGGCGTTAATCGGCCGTTTGAGGGGACAGAAGATATTCGATGGTTTCAGGGGAGAGCCGCCCGTTAACAGGGAAGAACTCGCAGCGATACTCGTTACAGTGGGCACGATCGGCCTGCAGTATCCACGGATTCAGGAAATTGATGTAAACCCCCTCATATTGGGAGAGAAAGGCGCTCTGATAGCAGTTGACGCAACAATCGTCCTTAGATAACGTCATACTCCACAAATTCAAATGTAGCTAAGACTTGAGGGCAGAGGACCAAGGAAGATCATCTGCGAATACATAGACAGACTCATCAGGCTGTAGTCGAAGATTGTTTCATGAGACTTTCGCACAACTCTGTCATAGTACCAGCTATGTCCGTTCCTATGCCCATACTGTAAAGTGTGAGAAACAATGCTCCGTCGCAGAACTTTAGTCTATCGGAAATGGTGGAATCATTCTTAAACCGGAAAAGAATTTTTTATCACACATGAGGATTTAAAGGAGGGATACTATGGAGGCAAAGATTTACAAACCAGGAGAAAGCTACGATTATCCCCTGATCATCAAGAAAATTCTGGCTACGGGTATCATCTACGGACAGAACCAGGAAATCGTCTATCGGGATAAGGTCCGGTATCGCTATCACGACATGTACGAACGGGTTCACAGACTGGCCAACGGTCTTACCGCCCTGGGGGTGGGAAAGGGCGATGTCGTAGGCGTATTGGATTTTGACAGCCACCGATATCTGGAGTGCTTCTTTGCCGTTCCCATGATGGGGGCGGTCATACATACCCTCAACTGGCGGCTCTCCCCCGCGCAACTTGCCTACACGATCAATCATGCCGAGGACTCGGTCATCCTCGTCAATCAGGATTTTCTGCCGCTTCTCGAGGTGATTCAAGGTAACCTCAAGACGGTAAAAAAAATCATTCTTATTTCGGATGACGGAAGGAAGGAAACAAAGGCCAGGATCGATGGAGAATATGAGGAGATGCTGCAGGCAGCGCATGCATCCTACGATTTTGCCGATCTCGATGAGAATACACGGGCGTCGATCTTCTATACGACGGGAACTACCGGCGATCCCAAAGGCGTGCATTTCACCCATCGCCAGCTCGTCTTACATACCCTGGCAATGGGCGTGAATGTGGGCAGCTACGAGACGACGGGACGGTTCAGATCAAACGATGTCTACATGCCGCTCACGCCGATGTTTCATGTCCATGCCTGGGGAGTTCCTTATCTGGCGACGATGCTGGGGGTGAAACAGGTTTATCCGGGGCGCTATGAACCGGAGGTGCTGCTGAAACTCATCCTCGGCGAGAAGGTTACCTTCTCTCACTGCATTCCTACCATAATACATATGCTCGTCACAAACCCCATCGCGAAAAAACTGGACCTTTCGAAATGGAAGGTGGTCATCGGCGGCGCCGCCCTTCCCAAGTCATTGGCGATCGCCGCCAGGGAACTCGGGATACAGATCTATTCCGCCTACGGGATGTCCGAGACCTGTCC
>Ga0182021_10006850_pt1 | contig 13528 bp, 15 predicted proteins | sample 612E3MmetaG_FD_120493 | JGI IMG/M metagenome (GOLD analysis project Ga0182021, IMG submission 120493) | Permafrost microbial communities from Stordalen Mire, Sweden - 612E3M metaG (Illumina Assembly) | ecosystem: Environmental > Terrestrial > Soil > Wetlands > Permafrost | place: Sweden...
CGCCCTGGCTAAAACGCTCATATAAACCTCCTTTGCAGGTATTATTAAATTTCAGATTATTCCTGCGGACTTTAATTGTATCACAATTTTACAATTTCCTCAGCAAATGCCATCAGTTTTTCGTTATATCCTGCTTCAAGAGGACCTTTTATCCCAAGTGACTTAACCTTAAAATCGCCTGTTGCCTTAAGCATGCCTTTTGAGTTTAAAGCTGTTTCCATTTTTTTAAGGCCTATTGTCCGCGGATCCATATAAGTTGTCATGAGAGCGTAATAAGTTTGGCTTTTTGGCGAGGTAAAACTGCTTATAAAATCCTTAACATTTGTAGGAAGGCTGAATTTACGGGTAGGGGAGCTGAATATATATAAGTCAGCATCTGGGATTATCTCGGTTGGTTTTTCCATAATTGAAAACAACCTAACATCCTGGTTTTTTTTAATCAGGATTTCTGCAAGTTCTTCAACAACTTTTTTCCCATTCCCGAACCATGACGCATAAAGTATATTTATTTTCATAGCTTTACCTTCTTTCTGTTAAATATTAAATATTTGCTTTTATATTCTACTATTAAAAAAATAATAATGCTTTGTCAAACTAATTTAGCAGCAATTAAAATTCACAATTAACATTTGACAAAAACTCCAAATTGGTTTATAAATACCTGTTCTCTTATGTTTTATGGTATTTATGGTTTCGAGTTAGTGTGCTTACTGCAAGCTGCCCCTCAAAAAAATATTATCAGGTTCATAGAGGATAAATAATATTTGGAAAGGAGGTATAAAATGCAAACTAACACGCTATATGTGGGAAATCTGAAAAACCCTACAGATTACGAACAGATAACTAAATTGTTTTCCCCATACGGGAAAGTTGTTGGAATCAAAATTAATACAAACAGGGATTTTGGTTTTGTCAGCATGTCAAGTAATTCCCAGGCAAAAAATGCAAAAGAAGCTTTGGATTGTTCAAACTTCAAAGGGAATTTTATCAGGGTGATTTTCAGCCATACGGGCTGAAACAGGACCGGCAATAAAGACCGGTAAATTTAATAAAAAGCATTACCTTAAATGAGACTTCATAAAATTATGAGGTCTTTATTTTTTTTATATGCATGTCATTACATTGCCGCCGCTCACTGGCAGGAATGCGCCGGTAATAAATCCGGCCAGATCTGAGGCCAAAAAACAGACCGCATTTGCAATATCAGTATCTGTTCCTCTTCTTCTCATGGGCACTTTTTCAATATATGGAAAATCCTGGTTAATGTTTGCCTCACTTCCGTCAGTATTGCGGCACCCGTCGCTGATGACCCAGCCCGGAGCGACCTGGTTTACCGTAATGTTATATTGTCCGACCTCTCTTGCCAAAACCCTCAATACACCGTCCATACCGCGCTTCCCGGACACATATGCTGATTGCGTTATGAAATTTTGAACTGCGCATTCAGTATTGATGCCAATGACTCTTCCATAGTTTTGTTTTATCATATCGGGCACGAATACCTTTGCCATATAAACATTATGCATGACGCTTGATTTGAACTGGTTCTCATAGTCCTTCGGCGGTTGTTTTAAAACGGTTGTCCATTCCTCAACCTGTATTACCGCATTATTGACAATGATATCGGTGATTCCCAGTTTGCCCATGACTTCGTTCTTCATTGCTATAATCGAGTCAGGGTTTGTAACATCTGCAAAAACTGCAGTTGCCCTGACGCCGTATTTCTTCTCGATTTCATTTTTTAATTCAGCAGCAAAATCTTTTTTATTGTAATAACAAATTGCGACATTTGCACCGCATTCTGCCAATGAATGTATCATAGTGCGCCCAAGCTCTCCAGTGGCGCCAGTGACAACAGCAGTCTTGTTTGTTAAATCAATTTTCATTGGACTCCTTCTCTATTTATGAATAACTTATCTATGAACTAAAACCAGCTGACTATCTTGGTTGAATTCTTTATTTACTGAATGGATTACCCGCTCGCAATCCTCTTTTTTAATTACGTCCCCCTTAAAGAAGAGGTAATTTCCACCACAACTGCGAATGTCAGCCAGTACTTTTTGAGCCGCTTTTTCATCACGGGCCATTATTGCTACATTGGCACCAGATTGAGCGAAAGCTTGAACAATTCCTTCACCAATTCCCCTATTGCCGCCTGTCACAAGGACATTTTTGCCCTTAACGCTGAAAGCTCCCTTCATATTTGTAATCAATTAAAACACCTCCGGTTAAATTATATGGACAAACCACATATATTGGCACATTGTATACTAAAAAATAAATAGATAGAATAACTGGTAGGATTAAAAAGTTGGATGAAGAAAGAATTAACTTATTTAATGAATATTTAAAATAACTCTTCATTAAATTGTTAAGATACAATAGTAAATATCTGGTAGCGCATAGGGGAGTCGAACCCCTGTTTTAGCCGTGAGAGGGCCATGTCCTAGGCCACTAGACGAATGCGCCAGTAAAGCCAAAAAAACGGTACTTAAAGAAATTCAAAAGTCCTGAAAACTAAACCTCTGGAGTTTATGAGTTTTTAATTCTCAAACAGCAATTGTGAATTTTATAGCCATTCCGGTTTTTTGTAAATAGTAAAATTTCCCCACCGAAAACCCACCTGGAGGCTATAACTACAAAAGGCTGATGGGCTGCCAATCTCCGAAGATAAGGCCTTCTGTTTATTACATAATGCAATAAGGCAGTATTTCAAAATAATTACCCGTTTTTACAAGAATGATTTCAAACTTTTTCTTTTTTTTGGTATTCTTATTTAAATTAAACACTAAAAGAGTAAATTTAGAAAATTGGCACAAACAGAGGAAAAAGACAATTTCAGGGATGCCATTGAGGCGCTTTTAAAGATAGGTGAAGCTATAACTTCCGATCTTTACCTTGAAGACATGCTGAAGCTGATCGTTACCATAACTGCTGAAGTAATGGATTCCAAAATATGCTCTCTTATGCTTCTTGACCCAAAAAAACAGGAGCTAAACATAAAAGCAACCCAGAGTATCAGCAAAGATTATATAAATAAAAACCCTTTAAAAGTCGGAGAAGGGATAGCAGGAAGAGTGGCGCTTGAAAACAAACCGGCAGCAGTGGAAAACATTTTGGTCAGTGAAGATTATAAATACAAGGACATTGCATTAAAAGAAGGCCTTGTGTCAATGCTTAGCGTTCCGCTGCATTTGAAAGGAAATGTTGTCGGAGTCCTTAATATTTATACTTCTAATCCCCATAAATTCAGCGAATATGAAATAAATTTTCTTTCAACAGTTGCCGACCAGGCGGCTATAGTGATTGAAAACTACAGGCTTGTAGTCGAGTCCCAGGTTATAAGGCAGGAGCTTGAAGCCAGGAAAGCGCTTGAAAAAGCAAAGGGCCTGATAATGAAGGAGCTGGGTATCAGCGAGAATGAAGCTTTTAAGAAAATACAAAAGTACTCTATGGATAACAGAAAAAGCATGAGGGAAGTCGCAGAAGCAATAATAATGTCAAGCGAAATGAAAAAAATCTGATTTTTTCTATTTAATGTTTTTTATTTATGGATTTTATGGATTTGTATATTTGGAAGATATCTGAAATGATGCTCCAGGAAAAAAGGTCCTGCCCGAATAGAACAAGTCTGCATTTATTTTATATTTATAATTTTATATTTACACAGGAGAACCTGGTAAACAAATCAGCAGGAGGTTACAGATGGCGCTAGTTATAATGAAGCAGATACTTGATGAGGCTACAAAATCCAATTACGGTGTCGGGGCTTTTAACGTAAACAACATGGAACAAATCCAGGGGATCATGAAGGCTGCAAAAGAAGTGCAGTCACCGGTCATAGTCCAGGCAAGCCGCGGAGCCCTTAAATATACCAGCATGTATTATATAAAGCATATGGTTGCCGCTGCAGTGGAAGATAACCCCGATATTCCTATTGCACTTCATCTTGACCATGGAAACAGCTTGCAGACTTGCAAGGAAGCGATTGCCCTTGGATTTACATCTGTGATGATAGACGGCTCACTCAAAGAAGACAGTAAGACTCCTACAGCATTTGATGAAAATGTTGAAATAACAAAGGCTGTAGTTGAATATGCGCACCGCTTTGGAGTAACGGTCGAGGGTGAACTCGGAACACTGGGCGGCATAGAGGATGGCGTGGGTTCGGGAATAGTAAAGTTGACCGATCCTGATGAGGCTGCAAGATTTATAAAACTAACTGGTGTTGATGCGCTGGCTCTTGCAATAGGAACGAGCCATGGGGCATATAAATTTAAGGCGCAACCTACCCTGGCCATGGATATAATAAGCGCAGTAAAATCAAAATGCCCTGCCACTCCACTTGTCATGCACGGTTCTTCATCGGTTCCTCCTGAACTTATAGACATAATAAATGAATATGGCGGCAGGCTTGAGCACACAATGGGCGTTCCTATTGCTGCTATTCAAGAGGCCATAAAGCTTGGTGTCAAAAAAATAAATGTTGACACTGACGGAAGGCTTGCAATGACCGGGGCCATAAGAAAATTCTTTGCGGAGAATCCGTCGGAATTTGATCCCAGGACTTATTTTGGTGCTGCAAGGGAAGCAGTTTACAGAGTCGTAAGAGGAAAAATGATAGACTTCGGTTCTGCCGGACATGCCCGGGATTATGAGCCGATAAGTCTTGAAGAAGCAAAAATGTATTATAACTAAAAAAATAATTTATTTTACAATAACAGCCAAAAACTATATACTTTATAAAGTACATTAAGTATGTGAATATAATATAGCCATAAAGGAGGCTGGCAATGCGAACAGGCAAGATACATATATGCTGTGCACCCTCTGTGATAAAGGAATTAGATAAAATAACCGGTGAAAGGGAAAGAAGTAAATTTATCGTTGAGGCCATTAATGAAAAAATTGCAAAGGTAAAGATGAAAAATATTATTTCAGAGTGTGCTGGTGCCTGGAAAATTGAAAACCATGAAAACTTTAGGACAATAGAAGACGTTGTAAAAGAAATAAATGAGTACAGAAAGGATTCTGATAACAGGATAAAGGAACTTTACAATGGGTAATTTTCTGCTTGACTCTAATGTAATAATTAATTTTCTTTTAAATAAACCATCTACCGTAAAATTAATAAACGAATTTTTATATTCAGGAGACAGCCTGGTGACTTCAGCAATTTGTATTGCGGAAGTGCAGTTAGGTGTCTGGGAAAATGAGAAGGAAAAAACTGATATGTTTGCCGATTCTCTGGAAGTATTTGATATAACTGTTGAAATTGGAAGAATAGGAGCTTTTTATGTACGAGAATATAAAAAGAATGGAGTTACGTTAAATTTAATAGACTGCCTTGTTGCAGCTACATGTGTATTAAATAATTTGATTTTGGTAACATATAATAAAAGACATTTTGAGATTTCAGAACTAAAGTTATACGATATGAAAGATTATTGAATTAGCGAATTAGTTTTTGTGCTGGGCAGGCTAAAGGGATATTTAAGTTAAATTTAAAAAATTTCCTTAAATTGCCGAAAATATCTTGGAATTGCCTGGAATCATATTGACTTTTTTTAAATTTAGGATGATACTGTCATTCAATAATTTTTATTATTGTTTTGCATATCAATCGCACATGGTTGTGCATTAAGATATTTGGAACAGATAAGGTAATGAAGCCTTGCAGAAAGTTTTTCTGCCAAGGCTTTTTTTATTTTTGACGGGACATTTTAAGTATTATTTAAAGATATCGTCTACAATGGCATTTTAAGGAATTTTTAATTTATTTTGTTTGAAAGATTTAATTATTTTTAAAATATACGTAACAGGACATTATGTATAATTACGATAAACTGATGGCAGGGAAGATAACAGAACAGAATACAGGAATTATGACGGGAGTATCTAAAAAAGCTGATTACCCTGATTACAAAATACCTTCAGGTTGTGCTGTTTTTGGCATATTGAATGAATCGGGCGCCTCATTCGGCGGATCTGCAGTCATTGAAGGAATAGCAATGATGCATGACAGGTCAAATGGCCTTGGAGGCGGGTTTGCCGCGTATGGCATTTATCCGGACTATAAAAATGACCGGGCTTTCCATGTCCTATATGATGATATCAATTCAAAAAAACAGGCTGAAGAGATTTTTAAGAATTATTACAAAATACTTTACTGTGAAGAAATACCGACAAGGCAGACTCCCAACATAAGCAATGCGCCCCTTATATACAGATATTTTTTAAAATTAAAAGAGGGTTCTGCGGCAGATGGCTTTATAAGCGTCAACCCTGCTAAAAACAGGTTTGGGAGTGATTTCAGTGAAGAAAATTTTACGGCTGATTTTGTAATGAAGGTAAACAGCGACGTTGCCGGAACTTATATAATTTCAAGCGGCAAAAATATGGGGATTTTTAAGGGAGTAGGTTTTCCGGAAGATATTGGGGATTTTTTCAGGCTGGATGAATACAAGGCATATCTGTGGACATCGCACGGCAGGTTTCCAACAAACAGCCCGGGATGGTGGGGAGGCTCCCATCCTTTTGGGCTTCTTGGCTGGTCAGTTGTCCACAACGGGGAGATATCCTCATATGGCAGGAACCAGCGTTTCGTTGATAGTTTTGGCTACAAGTGTTCTCTCGCTGTGGATACAGAAGTAATAACATATCTTTTTGACCTTCTCGTGCGCAAAAACAATATTGACATAGAGATTGTCAGCCTGATCCTTGCTTCACCACTTTGGGAGCAGATAGAAAGAATGCCCGAGTATGACAGGCAGCTTGCTAAAACCCTGCGGATTTTATTTGGAGGAGCCCTCATAAACGGGCCTTTCAGCATAATTGTCGGCCATAACGATTTCATGTATGCGCTAAACGACAGGGTAAAACTAAGGCCAATGGTTGCAGCAAGAAAAGACGATTTTCTTTATGTTTCAAGTGAAGAATCTGCAATCAGGAAAGTTTGCATGCAGCCTGACAGGGTGTGGCATCCTGAAGGCGGAATGCCTGTGATAGGCTTTGTTAAAAATTCCGGAAACGTAAGAAGTGACAGCTTAAACAGCAGAGAAGCAAACAGCAAGCTGCATAGCAGTATCAGCAGCAGCAACTCCCAAAACAACAATAACAGTAGTAAAGTGCAAGACAGTTTCAGAGATGATCAAAGCAAAACCAGGGTAAACAGCAGCGAACAAAATAGTGCAGGCGGCACGCTAAAGGGGGCCATATAAAAATGGCATTAAAACTCAGGCAATCTGAATTTGAAATAAACAGGGACGAAGACAAATGTATACATTGCGAGGTGTGCGTTCGCCAGTGTTCTAATGACTCCCACGAGTTTGATAAAGATGCCAAAACAATGTCAAGCAACGATTCAAATTGTGTCGGCTGCCACAGGTGTGAAGCCCTTTGTCCGACAGGGGCAATCAGGATAACAGCCAAAGAGCCGGAGTTTAAATACAACTACAACTGGAGCCCGTCGCATATAAAAAACATCTACAAACAGGCTGATTCCGGAGGGGTGCTCCTTACCGGAATGGGTTCGGACAAGCCAAATACGGTTTACTGGGATCATTTGCTTTTTAATGCCGCCCAGGTGACCAACCCATCCATAGACCCTTTGAGGGAACCAATGGAAATAAAGACATTTATAGGTGGCAAACCGGACAAGGTGGATATTGAGAAAAAAGACGGAAATTTCAGGCTAAAGACAAAAATTTCTCCGCACCTGGAACTTTCAACTCCAATGATGTTTTCAGCAATGTCTTATGGCTCAATAAGCCTTAATGCCTGCAAATCCCTGGCCTCGGCGGCTGCGTCTTTTGGGACTTATTATAATACCGGTGAGGGAGGGCTTCACAGGGACCTGTATAAATATGCAGAAAATACAATCGTTCAGGTCGCATCAGGAAGATTTGGTGTAGACATTGATTATTTAACCAGGGCCGCCGCAATAGAAATAAAAATAGGCCAGGGGGCAAAGCCGGGGATCGGAGGGCATCTGCCGGGAGAAAAAGTAACAAAAGATATTTCAAGCACAAGGATGATACCTGAAGGGACTGACGCTATATCGCCTGCGCCTCACCACGATATTTATTCTATTGAAGACCTGGCGCAGCTTATAAGCGCGTTAAAAGAAGCTACTGACTATACAAAACCTGTCGGAGTCAAAGTATCCGCCGTACATAATATAGCCCCGATTGCAAGCGGTATTGTGCGTGCGGGAGCCGACTATATTGCAATAGACGGCTTCAGGGGAGGAACCGGAGCCGCGCCGCAGGCCATCCGAGACAATGTGGGAATCCCGATAGAACTTGCCCTGACAGCAGTTGATCAAAGGCTGCGTGAAGAAGGTATAAGGCACAGGGCGTCCATAATTGTAGCCGGAAGTGTAAGGTCAAGCTCTGATATCATTAAAGCAATTGCTCTGGGAGCAGATGCGGTTTACATAGGCACAGCAGCATTAATAGCGCTCGGGTGCCATTTGTGCCAAAAGTGCTATACAGGCAAATGCAATTGGGGAATAGCAACTCAGGATCCATATCTTACAAAAAGGCTCAATCCGGACATCGGGGCAAAAAGGCTCACCGGTTTGCTGAGGGCATGGTCATTGGAAATCAAGGAAATGCTTGGCGGCGCAGGGATCAATGCAATAGAGAGCTTAAGGGGAAATAAAGAGCATATAAGAGGATTAAACTTAAATGACAGGGAGCTTAAAATACTTGGAATTAAACATGCAGGGGAAGCATGGTGACATAAATGAAAAAAATTTATATAAATGAAGAATACTGTATTGGCTGCAGATTGTGCGAGATTTACTGCCAGGTCAAACATTCAAAAAGTAAAAAAATAATAAAAGCATTCAGGGAAGAAGAGCAGGATATAATATCTAGGATCCTGGTTGAGGAAATAGGCCATAATTCTTTTGCAATCCAGTGCAGGCACTGCGTTGATGCGCCTTGTGTTGACGCCTGTATTTCAGGCGCAATGACTAAAAATGAAAATACCGGAGTGGTTAATTGCAATGAGGATAAATGCGTCGGCTGCTGGAGTTGTATCATGGTCTGTCCGTATGGCGTAATCAGAAGGGATATTTCTGCAAAGAGAGTCGCATCAAAATGCGATATGTGCGTAGATGAGAAAATCCCTGTCTGCGTAAAAAACTGCCCCAACGAGGCTTTAAAGTTCTATGATACTGACAGTGATACCGGCATTGACAGTTGTACTGATTATGGCGCTGGTACTGACAAAGGTATTGCCTCTGAGAATAGTTTTGATGGAAATGCAAGAGCAAGCGCCGGTGCAAGTGCCAGAGCCGGGACTGATTCTGATAATAATACTGATGCAAATGAAATTTCAAGGACAAATGTTAATCCAGATTCCGGTAATAGCAGCGGGGTGGGAATAAAATGAAAATTGCCAAAGCAGGATACAAAGAGAATATAAAACTTAAAGAAACCATAAAACGTAATACGGACATGGACCGTAAGGAGAATTTTGGCCGCCACACGAGACTGGATTATGTCATCATAGGCAATTCCGCAGCCGGGGTAGCAGCTGCAGAGAGCATAAGAAGAATTGATAATAAAAGTAAAATAAGTATTTTCACTGATGAAAAATATTCCAACTACTCAAAACCTCTTATTACATATTTTTTGTCAGGGAAACTGGATCTTGAAAAGACCTATTTTAAAGACAGCGGATTTTATGAAAAAAATGATATTGATTTAAGGCTTGGCACCCGGGTTATAAGCATCGACCCTTCAGGGCAGAGCCTTGTTACAGACAAAAATGAGACAGTAACATTTACCAGGCTTTTAATTGCCTGCGGGGGTAAACCGGCAATCCCGGGAGTAAAGGTAATTGACAAAACTGGGAACGCCCAAACACTTAAAGACACCATTGACAGAATCAGCGGGATATTCACGCTGACCACATTGGATGACGCAATCAGGCTAAAAAAATATATTGGGGAAAACAAGATAAAGTCAGCCTCAATACTTGGCGGCGGCCTGATAGGGCTAAAAGCTGCCGAGGCTTTTCTTGAGCTTGGGATAAAGATAAATATTGTAGAATTTGCAGGACAAATACTTTCGGCGTCTTTTGACAAAACAGCCTCAGAAATAATAACTTCCTGTATAGAAGAAACAAAAAGCAGTGTTTTGACAAACTCCACAATAGATGAAATATATACTGATGGCTCGGGCCGGATTTTTGAGTATAAGTTAAAGAACGGAAAGAAGCTTTCATGTAATCTGCTGGTTGTTGCTGTCGGCGTATTTCCGGATGTTTCAATACTTGAAGGTTGCGCAGATAAGATAATGGCAGATAATGGTATTGTTGTTGACCAATTCATGAAAACCACTGCAGATAATATATATGCAGCAGGGGATATAATAAAGAGTTTTGATATGCTTACAGAAGAAAGCCGCAACATAGCCATATGGCCTCTGGCTGTGCGGCAGGGTAATATTGCGGGGAAAAATATGGCAGGCGCCCGGGCTAAATACAAGGGCGGATTTTTCATGAATTCCGTGGAGATTCTTGGCATTCCGGTTATATCTATGGGTTTAAGTAATACTGATGACAATGAAATAGAGGGAATAGAGACTTTTAAGATTTATAACCTCCAAAAGAGGATTTACCGCAGGATTGTTATAAGGAAGAATAAGGTTATAGGGGCAATACTTGCAGGTTCTATTGAAAGAGCAGGTATTTATGCCGGCCTTATCAGCAATGAAATTGATATTTCTGATATAAAAGACAACATAGCAAAGGAAGACTTCGGAATAATCCAGCTTCCTGAAGGTTACAGGAAACATCTTGTAGTCGGCGACGGTATTGAAGTTTAGCCAAAGGACTTAAGAGTTAATTATTTGAAATGAAAGATTTAAAAGATAACACGACGATCAAACAAAATATAATAACAATAGATGCGGCAGGCTTGCATTACCGCAAACTAAATGAAAAAGTCAAGTTTGCTGTTTCTGAATGCAATACCGGTAAATGTCCGCATATTATTATTAATAATGTCCTTGGCCAAAGGTATATAGGCGACGGTATTAAGGGGGAAGCTTTAATTACCGTAAATGGAACTCCGGGCAATGATATGGCTGTATTTATGGATGGCCCGCAAATCGAAGTTTTCGGTAATGGCCAGGACGGAATCGGCAATACAATGAATTCTGGAAGGATAATAATACATGGAGACTGCGGCGATATTTTAGGCTATTCAATGCGCGGCGGGGAAATATATGTTAAAGGAAATGTGGGTTGGAGAAGTGGGATACATATTAAATCATATCTTGATAAATTTCCGGTAATTGTAATCGGAGGGAAAGCCGGAGCTTTTTTAGGTGAATATATGGCCGGAGGAATAATAATACTTTTAGGGCTGGATATGGGAAATGGAACGCCTTTTAATAATTCCGGTACAATTGCCGGAAACTATGTTGGGACAGGCATGCATGGCGGGACTATTTTTTTAAGGGGCGATATTGAAGAATATAATTTGGGAAAGGAAGTCGCAAGGCTCCCTTTGGATGATAATGACACAAAACTCCTGAAAACTTATATAAGTAATTACTGCAATTATTTTAACTTTGATAAAAGTAAAATCATCAGGCAGGATTTTAAAGGTTTTTTAAAACTTGCGCCTTTCTCGCATCGCCCATACGGCAAGCTATATTCGTATTAGAAGCATAATGCCGGTTTTTAGCACAACAGTTAATCATCCAAAAATAATTTTCTAAATAATAGTGCTTAAGATTGAATATATTGAGTTTAATATTATTTTTTATTTTTATAATTATGTTTAAAAATAGTATAATTCTGAATTATTCTCAAATCTTATGGTTATAAATTTATTTAAGTGAGAGGTTTAAGGTATGAGTGATTTTGGGCCGAAAGCTGGAATGATTGGCGAAGCGAGGACAATGGTTACCGAGGAAAATACCGCGCTTAAATTTGGAAGCGGGACCATCAAGGTTTATGCAACGCCTGCAATGATAGGGCTTATGGAAAAGGCTTCAATTAATTGCGTTGAGGGCAGCCTTCCGGAAGGGTTTTCGTCTGTCGGCACTAAAGTGGAAATAAAGCATCTTGCGGCTACCCCTGTAGGTATGGAAGTTGTTGCGGAAGCCGAGCTTCTGGAAGCCGACGGCCCCAAACTTAAATTCAGGATAACTGCACATGATGGCAAAGAAAAAATAGGGGAAGGAACACACAGCAGGTATATTGTAAAACTGGATGAGTTCCTGAGAAAAGCCGAGAGTAAACTAAGCTAAAGAGTAAAAATAGCTAAAGAGTAAAAATAACCAAATAGTAAAATAAGCCAAAACCTAATTTGGCGCCCCTTTTATTGGTTTGACTAAAGGCCAGTAGCAGCAGGGGTATTTATTAGTTGATTAGACCTCATTGAACTTCCGGATGACTAGTGGTTTGCATGGAAATTACAGATGATGGCTTCCCAAAAAATGGAAAGTCATCATCTTGAATTATATGTTTTACAGCGTCATCACCAGGCATAACCCCTCTAATCAGTTATTATTCTTTGGCAGCTTGGGTATAAGCCAGGCAAGAAATGACCCCGTGGATCTTGTCTGGATAAGCACTCTTCCCGGACCGGTAATATCAACTACAAGGCCCTCACCGGAAAACAAGGTGGACCTTATGCCTCCGACTTTTCTGACATTAAACCCTACGCCTTCATCAAACGCTACAAAGTGGCTGGTATCCACTGTATACTTCTGGCCGGCTTGTAGAATGACTTCATGTATCGCCCCAAAGCTTGAGAGGATAAGTTTTCCTGTTCCTGTGGCCTTTAAAAGGAACAGACCCTCAGATGCAAAAAATGTCTTTGCGCCTCCAAATTTGGTGTCGATTTCCACTCCACTCTCGGAAGCGACATAGCAGCCTGACTGGGCCAGCATGGGCCTTTCAAGGTTTACAACAAACATATCGCCCGGAAGCGGGCATGCAAGGTTAAGTTCGCCTCCTGCCGGACCTGCCTTAAAAGTATTCATGAAAAATGATTCCCCGCCAAGAACAGACCTGCCGAGCGCCTTGAAAAATCCTCCCTGCATTTTTGTTTCGAGTGCCACTCCATCACTCATGGAGACCATCGCCCCTGATTCGGCACGGATTTCTTCCCCTGCAGCTAAAATTACATTAGCCATTGTGTAAGAGGGCCGGTAAAGCAGATTTACATCCATGTTGTTCCTTTCTATTAACTTTATTAAATATTTGTATAAAAATTTTATTTCTATAATTTTATATAAATTATGGAATATTTCAATTTTTTAAATCTAAAGAATGCTGCTTCCCAAGTTATCTGGCCGGATACCCGGAAATTGTTTTTTAGCGATTATTTTTTTAATTTTACTAAAACAGAGGCATAAGTGGTATTATGTTTTAATAAATATTTTATAAAATATATAATGTAACAGATAAAATTATAGGACATCATTTTTAGATTAAAAAGAAAGGGAAAGTATGCGGAAAGCCATAGGGATGATAGAGACAAAAGGGCTGGTAGCGA
>Ga0182021_10006853_pt1 | contig 13524 bp, 8 predicted proteins | sample 612E3MmetaG_FD_120493 | JGI IMG/M metagenome (GOLD analysis project Ga0182021, IMG submission 120493) | Permafrost microbial communities from Stordalen Mire, Sweden - 612E3M metaG (Illumina Assembly) | ecosystem: Environmental > Terrestrial > Soil > Wetlands > Permafrost | place: Sweden...
GCGGCCAGTGTCGCGGCGACTTCGTTTCGTTGCTCGGGCGTCAGCCGACCCGGAGCGCCGGCGTCGAGGGCGCGTCTTTCGAGAGCCTGCAGTTGGTCGGAGATGAGAGGCGGTTCCGGCGGGTTGGCGGCCTCGAACGCGCCGAAGAGGTCGCCCAAAAGCTGGGTCATGGCCGGAACTGTCTCCGCGGGAATTCCCAGTTCGCGCCTTTCGGATTCGATCTGCTCATCGGTCTTCTGGCCCAGCACCCGGAGTTTTCGCACGTATTCCTCGGACGTTCCGAGGCTCTCGCGTAACTGGCTTTCCTCCTGGTTGATGGCGGCGATGTCGCGGTCCTCGGCCACTCCGCGCGCTCGGTCGGCCAGTTCGTGGGCAAAGGCGGCGCCCGCTTTTTGGAGCGCGAGGTACTCCTTCCAGCAGTCCGCGGCGGCCGTCCAGCGGGCTTTGCGCGCCTGCGCCAGGGCGTAAGCGGCGTTCGCCTGCTCCTGGTCTGGAGCCGTGCGGGCTTCGCCCAGGGTTTTGAGCGAGGTTTCGGTGGCGGTTTGGGCGGCGGCCAACTCGGCGACCGCGCGCTGTTGGAAGGGGGCCGCGGCGGCGCGCAAAGCCGCGAGCCGAGCGTCGGCGGCTTCGGCCGCGGCTTGCGATTTTTCGGCGCGCTGCACGTCCGCCTTGTGGGCCATCGCGTCGGCGTAGCGCCGGCTGACCAGGTAATCGGTCCGGGCGAAGGCCAGATCGCGGCAGGCGCGAGTCTCCAGCAACCGGTTCAGCAGGAACGAGTCCTTCTGCAGGGCGATCAGAAACTTCACCTGCTCCGCTTCCTCCTCGCGCGCCTTCTGTAAATCGGCGGCAACGAGGGTCCGGGCGCTCTGGGTCAACGCGGCAAGCCGAGGGCGCAGATCGTTCAACTCCGCGGCGGCGTTGTCGCGGCGCGCGGCGTACTTCCGGATTTGCCCCGCCTCGTTCTCGATTTCCTTCCCGGCCGCATCCACCCGTTTATCGCGGTTATCGAGGTCCGCCGGAGTGGCCAGCATGACCTTCATGTCCATGCGCAGGGAGAGGTCCAGCGTGGCCGCGCGCTTCTTCCAGGCGTCCTGTTCGCGCTCGGCTTCTTCGTTCTTCTTGAGGATCAGCGCCTTCTCGACCTCGGCCGCGGCCAGCGCGGCCTGGCGGGCGGCAAGGCGGGCGCGAACCACTTTCAGCGTCGCGGAATCGTCCTTGGCCAGAAGCGCGAGCATTTCCTTTTGGAGGCTGGCGAGGTCGGCTTTGCCCGCCGACGAGACCGCGTCGAGCGCGGCCAGCCGCTCGGCCGACTCGGCTTTGGCGCGTTCCGCCAGCGCCCCGGCTTCGGCCGATTGACGCAGGGCGCGCTGGCGCTCGGCGCCCAGAATGCGGTCCCATTCGTCAAATGTGGGAATGGCCTGGGCGCCGCTCGCCGCCAGCAGGACCAGCGCGAAAAGACTGCCCCGCGTCCATGTTTTCGCGCGGCCCCGGGTCCCGTGCATCCTGCCGGCTTCGCTCGTCCTGTGCATTCTATGACCTCCTGAAGTGTTGGGTCCGGATACGGCCCGGATTCATCCTCTTGCCGCCGGGCGTCCGGGTTTGAACCTTTCGACTACGGTTTCTGCGGTGGCGGCAGGAAGACGTAGAGAATGAGGCGGCGATCCAGCGCCGGCTCGATCGACGTCCGCAAGGCGCCGTAGGTCAGATCGGCCGACGCGAACACCAGAAGCACGGAGGGTGCGTTCTTCCGGCCCAGAAGGTCGGCCAATTCCTTCGGTGAGGCCACCGGGCAGTTCGTCTCGGTATAGACGGACACGTCGGTTTCCGGGTTCCACTTCTCTTCGATGAACGTCAGCGTCCCGGTGGGCGAGGCCGTTCCTTCACCCAGTCGCAGTTCCATCGGTTGAATGGTCCGTTCCTTGCGAGAGCGGAATTTCTCGTTGGGCAGAAAGGCCTTGTAGTACGGATGCCCCTTGGGCGGCGGCTCGACGCGCATCTTGCCGCCGTTCTCCAGCGAGTCGAGCGAGCCGCAAACTCCGCCCAGAGCGGACAAGGGAAGCGCGTCGCCGGGGACGACCGTGACGTAGGGATCCTGGCCCTCGGCCACCAGGCGATCCAAGGCCGACGCAAGCCCGCGGGCGGTGCGATTCGTGCTTATCACAGTGCCGCTGGAATCGGTAAGCTCCAGCGCGGCGTCGCCTGGCGTCGAGGGGGAGGGCCGGACCTGGAGCACGTACTCATGCACCCGGTTCGGGGCGTTGGCGTCCTTCGGCTCGATCACGACTTCGAGGAGCTGATGCGGGAGGAGCGGCAAGGCCGGGTTGGGCACCTGGTAACTGTAGACTTCGTTCTGGGATACGCGGCGGGGAACGTCGAGGACGGCGGTGGAGTCGTTGTAGACGACGGCGATGGCGTTGGGCGAGTATACGTCCGCGGCGTAAACGGTCGCGGTTCCCTCGGTCCCGGGCGCCGGGACGCGGGTCGAGCCCGTGAAAGCGAAACCTTCGTCCGGCAGCGTCTTGCCGGTCCGCGAGTCCAGGATGAAGTGCTCCACCGTCGCTGTCCGCAAGGTGTTGGTGGCGTCGCGGTACACGAAGGTCATGCGAACCCTCTCTCCTTTCGGCCAGAACCGGAATGCGCCGGGGTCCACGGGGCATCCCGGAGTCAGGCCGATGAAGACCAGCGCGTCATGGACGTCGCTCGGTTTGGCGAACGCCACGGCCAGGGCTTCGTAGTCCTTGCCGCTGTTCTGGGCGATGAGCGGGAATTCCACCGGATCGGCGGCGTTCAGCTTCGCGGATTCGGCGTTGAGCCGAACCTGTTTCCGGGCCCGGTCCGCAAGCAGGCCGGGGCGCACGAGATAGTTCGCATTCGTGCCGTATTGGCGGCGGTTCTGCTCGAACGTCCGCTCCACTTGAGCCGTATTCTCCGACCGGGCGACCGCGGGATCGGGCGGTGCATCAGCGGGAACTACGGCGCATCCCGCGAAAAAGGCGATGCTGGATAGGACAGCGGTTGGTATGTTCGTGTTCATTGCACTTCGTCCTTACACCTGAAACCCGACTCCTGAAACCGAGTCTCCACTTTTATTACCCCGATAGACCCCACGTATTACACCCCCGCGCCTTTTCGCGCCGGCCGGTGAGGCTGGAACGTCAGCAGCGAACCGCTGGCGGCCGCCTTCTCGGCGGCGGCGGCGGCGTTGCGCATCAACTCCTGGCTCCTGACGGCCTTGCGGGTTCCTTCCTTTCTCAGCGTGTACGAACCGTCCGGCTGCAGGCGGCGGGCCTTGACGGTATCCGAGAAGCAGGCATCGAGAATGGCGGCCAGCCGCCGGCGGCACGCGTCGTCCTCGACGGGCACGAGCAATTCGATCCGGCGGTCGAGGTTGCGGGGCATCCAGTCGGCGCTGGAAATGAAGACGCGCGGTTCGCCGCCTTGGTGAAACTCGATGATGCGGCTGTGTTCCAGGAAGCGGTCCACAATGCTCGTGACCACGATGTTCTCGCTGAGGTCCCGGACGCCCGGACGGAGGCAGCAGATTCCCCGCACGTTCAGGGCGATCTTGACGCCGGCCTTGGACGCGGCGTACAGGGCCTCGATGATCTGGGAATCCACGAGGGAGTTGAGTTTGGCGCGGATGGACGCCTTTTGCCCCTGGCTGGCGCGGAGCGTTTCCGCCTCGATCAGTTCGAGGAGCCGGTCCCGCAAGCCAAGCGGAGCGGCCTCGAGCTTCCGGTACTTGCCGGGCTGCGAGTAGCCGGTGATCGTGTTGAAAAAGAGCGAGGCGTCCGCGGCCATGTCGTCGTTGCACGTCATGAAACTGGCGTCCGTATACAGTTGCGCCGTGATTTCGTTGTAGTTGCCGGTGCCGAAATGCAGGTAGCGCCGGATGCCCGCGGGCTCGCGGCGGATGATGATGCAGAGTTTGGCGTGCGTCTTCAGCCCCTTGATGCCGTAGATGACCTGCGCGCCGGAGCGTTCGAGGGCCGCAGCCCATTCGATATTGCGCGCCTCGTCGAAGCGCGCCTTGAGTTCGACGATCACGGTGACTTGCTTGCCGCGTTCGGCGGCCCTGGCCAGGGCCGCCACGATGGGGCTGGGGCGGCTCGTGCGGTAGAGGATCTGCTTGATGCACAGAACGTCCGGATCGTCGGCGGCTTCCTGGAGGAGCCGTTGGACGGGCTCGAAACTGTCGAACGGGTGGTACAGGAGAACGTCGCGCCGCGCCACGATCGCGAACAGGGACTCCCCGGGCGGAGTTTGGGGCGATACGCGCGGACGCCACGGCGGCGCCCGGAGGGTTTCGTCCGCCGGCGCGATGCTGGGCAGGTAAAGGGACGAGAGGGCGAGGGGGCCGTCCGTCTCGTAAATGTCCCGGGCGTGAACGTCGAGGGCCGTCTTGAGGAAGCGGAGCGCGGCGGGAGACGCGCCGGCCGCGATTTCGAGCCGCACGCAGGCGCTCTCGCGCCGTTGGGTCAGGACGCGCCGCATCTGCTTCAACAGATCGCCGGCCAGGTCCTCCCGCACCTCCATGTCGGCGTTGCGGGTGAGCCGGAAGGCGACGGCCTCCACGACCGTTTCCGCCGGGAAGAAGAGGTCGAGATGCGCCCGCACGGCGTCCTCGACGAGCAGGAACGACGAACCCCGTTCGGATTCCAGCGGGATGGCGCGGCTGACGTTGCGGGGGATCGGCACGATGGCGAAGCGGGTCTTGCGGGCGCCCGGCGTTTCGAGCCGCACGAGCAGGTTGAGGACGAGCCCCTGGAGCAGCGGGAACGGCGCGGGCTCCGAGGCCGCGAGCGGCGTGAGCAACGGGAACACCTCGTGGTAGAAGACTTGCTGCACGTGGCGGTTCTGCTCGGGGCTCAGGTGTTCCGGAATCAACCGGCGCACGCCCTTCTCCGCGAGCCGTTTCTCGAGGTTCAGCAGGCACTCCTGCTGGTCCGAAACGAACTGGTGAACGCGCCAACTGATCTTGGCCAACTGTTCTTCCGGCGTCAGGCCGGAAGGGTCCGTCCCCGGACTCTTCTGGTCCACGAGTTGCTGAAGCCCGCCGACCCGGACCATAAAGAACTCGTCGAGGTTGGACGCCGTGATCGAGAGGAACTTCATCCGTTCGATCGGGGCGTTGGACGGGTCCTGCGCTTCTTCAAGGACGCGGCGGTCGAACTCCAGCCAACTGAGTTCGCGGTTGAGAAAATGGGGCGTTTTGCCGGGCATGCTCGGACTATCCTTTCGATCCCTGGCCGGCGCGGAGGACGACGGTCATCCCGAAGACGTCTTCGAACAGGGAACTCTTGTCCTTCATCGCCAGGCGTTCCAGCGTCACGTCTTCGACGTCATCCACGACGATCGCGAACCGGGCGCCTTCGCGCGAGAACTGGAGGTTCTGCACGCGCTGGAGGTGCCCGCGGTCGAGCGCGTCGGCCACCCGCAAGATGGCCGCGAGTTTGGCGACCACGAGGCGGCTGTCCCGGTCGAGGGCCGCGTATTCCGGGTGGGTGGGGCGCGGTTCGGCCCGGCGGTGGTAGCGCGCGAGCAGGGCGACAATCAGGTTGTCGTGTTTGGTAAGGCCGAAAATCTCGCTGTTCAAGACGAGGTACATGGAGTGTTTGTGATGGGCCGAGTTGCTCACGAACGCGCCGATATCGTGGAGGATGGCGGCCGTCCGCAGGAGGGCCTTGGGGTGAGGGCCGAGTCCGTGATCGGCTTGGAGTTCGTCGAACAGGCGCAGGCTGAGATCCGCCACGTGGAGGGAGTGCCGCTCGTCGAAACGGTATTTGCGGCCGAGGGAGACCGCGGAATGCGCGAGCTGTTCCGCAAAGCGCGTGGCGCCGGACGGGACGCCGGCCATTCCCAGAAGCAGTCCGCGGCGCATGCTCTTGGTGGTCACCATCAAGTCCCGGGCGCCAAAGGCCCGCGCGATGCGGTCGTAGATGAGGAGCGCCTGGCCGGCCGATTCCGCTTCCTGCGAGGGGATGCGGTACTTTCTCATCAGCTTGTCGGCCGGCGTGGCGACAATCTTTTCGGCGAGATTAAAATGGGCCATGCGGGCGCGGACGAGGTCGCCGGAGCCCCAGCCCGGAAGGAGGCGGCGAAACGCCGTTTCGGTGTCGCCCGCCAGGGCGATCACCGTGGACACCCGGCGGGCCGGCACGGTCTCGGTCATCTGGTTCACGGTGCGGTGGATGTGCTGGTCGAAGAGCGCCCCGAGCCGGTCGCTGGGCGTCTGGTAGGACTCCAGCGTTTCCATCATCCGGAGCGTTCCGAGCTTGAAGGCGCCGGAATAGGTGACGTAGCCGTCCTGGATCAACAGAAGGCGGGTCGTGCCGCCGCCGGCTTCGACGGCCAGCACATGGCCGTGATTGAGCGCGGGGTCCGCGTCGAAGAGGTCGTGAATGGCCAGGTGGATGAGGTGCTCGACTTCGGCGTCCTCCAGCACGTCCACGGCGATGCCCGTGGCGATGTAAATGCGGTCGAGAAAGGTGTCGCGGTTGGCCGCCTCACGGACGGAACTGGTGGCCACGGCGCGCACCTGGTCGGGAGAGGACACGCCGTATTCCGTCATGGTCTGCTTGAATCCCTTCAAGATGGCCACGCACTCCTCAATGGAGTCGCGGTCTATGCTTCCTTCCGCGAAGGTGTCCTTGCCGAGTCCGGCGGCGCGCTGGAGGGATTCCAGGAGCCGCATGCGCCCGTCCGGGTGGATTTCCGCGATGTCCAGCCGGATTGCCCGGGCGCCGATGTCAATGATCGCCACCTGCCGGGCGCGCGCCCGCGGATCGGATTCCGAAAGGGGGGGGGCGGCGGGATGTCCGGGACGTGAACTCATGGGTCGCGCCCGCGTGAAGACGTTTCGGCCTCGAGTCCAAGAGCGGCGGCGCCCAGGGCCGTCGCGTTGTCCCCCAGCAGGGCCGGTACGACCTTGTAGGTCTTCCGAAAAGCGTCCATGACGCCGCGGTCGAGGGTGTCCTTGATCGTGTTCACGAAGAGATCGGGCATTTCCTCCACCAGTCCACCGCCGAGGACGATCACGTCCGGCGCCAGCAGGTGAACGGCGCCGATCAGGGCCCGTCCGATGTGGCGCGCGGCCCGGCGGACAATTTGATCCACGAGGTCGTCCCCCTTCTCGATGGCCTGGCGGATGGAGCCGCTGCGGATATTGGCGATATCGGTCCCGGTCAGGGCGGCGAGGTGGGGCGCCTGGCCCCGATAGACGGCGACGGCCAGTTCGGCGGAAAGGGCGAGGCGGCTGGCGACCGTCTCGAGACAGCCGCGGCGTCCGCACCCGCAAAGAAGGCCGTCCGGCTGGACGGGCACATGCCCGATCTCCATGCACGACCCGGTCTTCCCGCGGAAGATGCGTCCCTGATAGATGCAGGCGCCGCCGATGCCCGTCCCCGGGAAGACGCCCAGCACGCAGCGGGCGCCCTGGGCGGCGCCAAACCGGTATTCGGCATACGTGCCGGCGTCCACGTCGTTCGCGAGGGTGACGGGAACGCCGAAGGTTTTCGAGAGATGTTTTCTCAGCGGCACGTCGTGCCAGCCGAGATTGGGCGCGTGGAACAGGAAGCCGCGGTCGAGGTCCAGCATTCCGGGGACCGCCATGCCGATCTCCTTGAGCGCCGAGCGCGTCAGACCGGCTTCCGCGAGCGCCTGGTCTATCGTTTCCACGATGCGGGCCAGCCCCACGCGCACTCCGAGTTCGCCTTTAGTCCGCCGGCGTCGGGCGCCGGCGACGCGAAACTTGGCGTCGTACACGCACGCCATCATCTTGGTGCCGCCGAGGTCGAAGCCGATCCTGAAGGTTTTTTCGGATTTCGTGTTGTCCATAAGCCTGTCACTTTAGTCGAGTCGGCGCGTCGAGACAACGTCTTTTGCGCCAAACGCCATCTTGACAGGGTGGGGGGCTCCCCTTAAGGTTCACCCTTGATTCGCACAAGAAGGGGACTCGTGATTAAGGCAAAAGTCATTGGCGCCGGCGGTTACGGCGGAGTCGGGATTACGGAACTCTTGGCGGCACATCCGGAGGCGAAAATCGCCTGCCTGGTGGACGTGACCGACGTGGGGCTGCCGATCAGCAAACTCTATCCCCATTTGACGGGCTTTTGCGACCTGCCGATTCTCGACCCGTCCGATCCTGTCGCGCAGGAGAAAGTGGACGTCGTCTTTACGGCCACGCCCGACGGCGTCGGCATGAAACTCGCCACGGCCATTCTCGCGTCCGGCGCGAAGCTGGTGGACTACAGCGGCGATTTCCGCTTCAACTCGGCGGAAAGCTACGCCGAGTATGCGAGCCGCATCGGCCGCGACCCTCAGCACGCGTCGGCCGGCCTTCTGCCGGACGCCGTGTACGGCCTGGCGGAACTGCATCGGAAGCACATCGGCCAGTCCCGCCGCCTCGTCGGCAATCCCGGCTGTTTTGCGGTGAGCTGCATTCTTGGCCTGTCGCCCGCGGTTCGCGAGCGCCTGGTCGAACCCCACAGCCTGATCTGCGACTGCAAGACGGGCGTCTCGGGGGCCGGCAAGAAGCCCAGCGCGACGTTCCATTATCCGGCCCGCTACGACCACATGAACGTCTACAAGCTGGCGGGGCATCAACACGTCTGCGAGATCGAACGGGAGCTGAGCCTCCAGGCGAAGAGCGAGATTCGCGTCACGTTTACCGCGCAGGTGGTGCCCGTGTGCCGCGGAATCATGTCGTGTCTCTACGGTCAACTGACCCGCGACGTGACGGCGGCCGACGCGATCGCGCTCTACAAGGATTTCTACCGCGAGAGCGGCTTCGTCCGGGTCTTCGACCGGAATGCGGCGATCGGCTCCATGCACGTGCGCGGCACGAACTTCTGCAATCTCATCGTGGACGTGGATCCCCGCACGCGGAAACTGCGGGTCGTCTCGCACATAGACAATCTGATGAAGGGGCAGGCCGGTTCGGCGTTGCAGAACATGAACCTGCTTTTCGGGCTGCCCGAGACGATGGGGCTGATGCGTCCAGGACTTTATCCGTAAACAGTTGAGATGCTAAATCTGAGATCTGAAACTATGAACGCAACAATGGAAAGGACGAAACAACCCATGGAAGACGCAAAGACGGTTATCACGGACGACGTGGAAATCAACGGCTCGGTGAAATGCGTGGGCGGCGTGCGGCTCGCGGGCAAACTCAATGGCGATTTGAGCTGCGCCGGCGACGTGTTGGTCGAGAAGACCTCGACCATCAAGGGCAACCTGACGGTGAACTCCGTGATCGTGCACGGCCAGATCAAGGGGAACATCGCCGCCAAGGAGCGCATCGAGCTCAAGGGCAACGCCCGGGTGGCGGGAGACATCAAGAGTAAGCGTCTCGTGGTTGACGACGGCGTCAGCCTGTTCGGCAAGTCCGAAATCACGCCCTCGGAGAACGCGGGCGGTGACATGGCCCTGGATCTGGATTCGGCCGCGGCCGGCTCGGGGGCCGGGGATGACTCCGCGAAGGCCGAGGACGAGGCCGCCAAGTCGGGCCTTCCCCACCGCGGGATCGCCGACAGCCGCGCGCGGGCCTCGCAGCTTTTCGCCCGCAAGTAAAGACGGAGCCGCCAAGCCTGACGGCACGGGGAGGTCGCGCACACCATGGCAACCAAACATGGACTTGGACGGGGATTGGGCGCTTTGATTCGCGACAATCCCGCCGAGGAAGCGGAAGCGGCCCCCCAGGCCGGAGTGGCCAAGGTCGCGGTCTCCAGGATCAAACCGAGCCCCTGGCAGCCCCGGCATCGCTTTTCGCGGGAGGCTCACGAGGAACTGGTCGCCTCGATTCGCGACCGGGGCGTCCTTCAGCCGCTTCTGGTCCGCCGGAGCGGCGACGGCTTCGAACTGATCGCCGGCGAACGCCGGTGGCGCGCCGCCACCGAGGCCGGAGTGGCCGAAGTCCCCGTCATCGTCATGGACGCTTCCGATCACGAGGCGTTGGAACTGGCGCTCATCGAGAATCTGCAGCGCGAGGACCTTGACGCGCTCGAAGAGGCCGAAGGCTACCAGGCGCTCGCGGATAAGTTCGGTCTGACTCAGGAAGAGATCGCGAAGAAGGTGAACAAGGCCCGGGCCTCCGTGGCCAATTCCCTGCGGCTGCTCGGATTGCCCGTCGAGGTGCGCAAGTTCCTGGTGGAGGGGCTCATCACCGCCGGCCACGCGAAGGTGCTGCTCGGCCTTTCCATCGAACAGGAGCAGTGCCAGTTCGCCGAGCGGGTCGTGCAGGAAGGCCTGTCCGTCCGCGAGTTGGAGAAGGCCGTCGAACGGGTCCGGCGGGCGCCGAGAAAGAGGCGGGAGGTCCAGCCCGAGATTCCTCCGAGCCACCTTTCGTACCTGACCCATATGCTGCACCAGCACTTCGGGACGAGCATCCGCGTCCAGCCCTGCCGCACACTCACCAACGGCAGGAAGGTTAAGGGCAGCATCCAGATTGACTACTATTCGAGCGAGGATCTGGGCCGGATTCTCGACTTGCTCGGCCTCTCCGAGAAGCAGTGAAGGGGTTCAGGACAGGCTGCACGGGGTTGGCCGTTGCGCTTTGTCTTCTTGCCTTGGCGTGCGGCCGCCGCCAGGATTCCGCGCCGCCGCCGGCCGGCGTTCCACTTTTCGATCTCGCCCGCGTGGACGGCGCGGTGGCGCTTCGCGAAACCGCTCAGTTCGTGGCCCTCGGCCCGCGGGTTTCCGGAACGGCAGGCGCGGAACGAGCCGCGCACTACCTGCGGGGAAGGCTTGAGGCAATGGGAATTCCCGCGCGCCCTGACGAGTTCGAAGAATACACGCCGGCGGGCAGCCATCGGTTCCGCAATGTCATCGGCCGGGTCGAAGGCGCTCGGCCCGGCGAGATCCTTCTGATCTGCCACTACGACACGAAGAGCGGCATTGAGGGGTTCGTCGGCGCCAACGACTCGGGGTCGGGCGTGGGTGTGCTCCTGGCCCTGGCTTCGGTTTTGCGTACCAGCCGGCTCGACGGTCCTTCGCTCATCCTGGGATTTCTCGACGGCGAGGAATGCCGCGTGGATTACGGTCCGCACGACGGGCTGCACGGCAGCCGGCGGCTGGCCCGGGAGTTGACGCAGTCGGGCGAGGGCAAGTCCGTGCGCGCGGTGATTCTCGTGGACATGGTGGGGGATAGGGATTTGACCCTGACGCTTCCAAAAAACGGCTCACCCGAGCTGACCGAGGCCGTGTTGCGGGCCTTCGCCGCGGAAGGCGCGCGCTCGAAGGTGTCGCTGTGGCGCCGGTACGTGCTCGACGATCACCAGCCGTTTCTGGACGCGGGCCTGCGGGCGGTGGATTTGATTGACTTCGAATACGGCTCGCAGAAAGGGTTGAACGATTACTGGCACACGCCCGAGGACACGCTCGACAAACTCAGCGCCGAGAGCCTCGGCACGGTGGCGCGGATCGTCGCGCGGATGGCGAACGAGCTGGCGGAGCAGGGCCCGGCGTCGCCAATACGATGACTAGATCGGATCGGGCCCGCCAGCCCAATCGTGTTTGAACAGGAAGAAATGGAGAGAACAGAGGTTGGTTGCTCCAAAGGACAGGTGGGCGGGGTGAAGACGGCTGTCGCGTGGGTTGCAGATTCTGCCTGCGAGCGTGACCAGCCAGTGCTTCAATCGGACCCGGACGGAAATCCTCGACGCGTTGGACGACCTGAAGAACATGCCGATCTTGAAATTCGAAAAGGATCAAGTGCTCCACCGACTCCTATCCGAAGGCCGGAAAAACAACTTGGATGTTGCCGATCTGCTCATTGCCCTGAGCGCACAGTCCTGTGGCTGCACGGAAGGCATCACGTTTGACAAAAAGGCCGCCGCCTTTCCTTCTTCCGTTTGCTGACACGTGCCGAAACGTAGTCATCCAGAACCAGTCAGGAAGGCCAAGCGCGTATGCGCGCCTCGGGCGACTGGGCCGGCGACGCGGCTCTCACCCGCGCCGACCTGTTCGAGACGATCTAACGTCAGCGTTGCAGATTCTCCTCAGCGCGAGAGGCTTTCTGGCCGCTGCGGTCTGCCAAAGTAGCCAGCGTTGCCAGCGCTTCCACGCGAAACATCGCGTCGGGCGCCTCTTCGGCGCAGAACACGACGTAAACTGCGACGGCGTGTTGGACCCATCAGTCTCTGTTCGATCTGCTCAGCGGCGTGACCACCAGGTTCCGGAACTTGATGTGGCCGGAACCATCACAGCGGCAGTTGTCTCCCTTCTTGCAACTCTGGTCTGAGAGGCAGACCTGACCGGACGTGAAGCGGTTCTCGGCATCGAGAAGCGTCAGCCGCTGATCGGGTGAAATGAATGCCTCAATCCTGTTCCCAATGGCTGAAATGGTCAAGGTGATCCACTGGTTTGTGGGGAACTCAATGTACGGTTCGTGATGCCCCTTCGGGTTGGTGAGGATAACGCGCCCTTTGGTCCTCTCCGCCATGTTGTGGTGCCCGATGGCGAAGTTGTAGCCGCGCTCCCATGTCTTGTCGGCGTCACGGTCGCCACGGACGCAGATGTCGCCACCGCCGAATCCGTCGTAAAGTACCTCGCACGTCAACACCATGTCCGCGAAACGTTCGGCGTGCCCGACCCAGGTGTTTGAGCAGAAGCCATGGAATACCCCGTCGTCGAGTGCCCACATGCGGCCCTGCGGACGCCATGCGGTGAATCTCCAGTTCTTCAATTCGTCCTGCCCCAACAGATTCTTCGCTCCCGGCTGTTTCATCGTCCTATCCTCCTTCCGATCCAACGTGTAGCGGGCGTTCTTGGAGACGTTCTCAGTCTGCACCGTCGCCGTTGTCACGCCCTCTTTCTTTGCCTTCTCAGCTGCTTGCGCCACGGCAATACCCACCGGCACCACCGTTCCTGTCACGACCACTGCCGCTACCACCGCCGCCACCATCTTGACTTTTGCTATGAACATGGCTTTCATCGCTCCCTTCGCCAGCATGGCTGCTGCGGATGTGGCTGGCGTGGCCGTGGCGGTTGTCGCCGCGGCAGTCTTCACGGTCGCCAGGATGGAAGGAAGGAGTGTTTCCGGTACCGCCGCCGAGGCTTCGGAGGTGAGCAGACTGACCAGTGCCGTGGCACTGGTCGCCATGCCGAGTTCGGCAAGGCGCTTGCGCAGCATGGCCATGCCCTCACTAGCCCGACGACTGAGCGTGCCCAATGGGCAACCGGCTCGTTGCGCCGCTTCTTTCTCGCTGTGATTCTGCAAGTAACGCAAAATCACCGCCTGCCGATAGCGTTCCGGCAGACTCAGCAGCGCCGTGTCCACCAACCCCAGCACGGCCGGGTCCGCGATCTCATTCTGGGCAAACTCGCCAAGCTGAATCGCTGCGTTTGCGGCATAGACCTCTTCACGTCCGGTGCGATGCATGCGCTTCCGCACAGTTTCGGCTGCCACGAGATGCGCTGTCCGGTAAAGCCACGCTGACAAATCGCCTTTGCGCAACTTGCCGGCTTTCCGGGCCAGAACCACAAAGACTGCCTGCGAAGCATCCTCAGCCTCATGCGGATCCTTCA
>Ga0182021_10006855_pt1 | contig 13523 bp, 11 predicted proteins | sample 612E3MmetaG_FD_120493 | JGI IMG/M metagenome (GOLD analysis project Ga0182021, IMG submission 120493) | Permafrost microbial communities from Stordalen Mire, Sweden - 612E3M metaG (Illumina Assembly) | ecosystem: Environmental > Terrestrial > Soil > Wetlands > Permafrost | place: Sweden...
GGCGTGGCCCGGAGAATTTACATTGCGGAGTACAATACCACGTCCGGGCGCCGAAAAGAACCGGTTTATGGCGTGTATCACCGTGTATTACGGTCCCTTGCGTCGAACGCCGTTGGGGGGAATGTCCAAGGGCGGGACGGTGCGCTCGGCAGTCCGCCGGCGACCACAAAGACCCGAAGGCCGACCACGGTCCGGGCAGCCTTGCCTTTTGCCACCGGACGGCGCAGAATCAATGGGTAGTTAGGTTTCAGGACGCCGGGAGTTCGATGTCGAAATCCATCACCAATGGTCACGATCTGAGCGCGCCTGGCGAGCCGTCACCGCGTCCCGACGAGGTTCGCCGCCAGCTTGAGCAGATTCTGGCGAGCCCGGCGTTTCACGGCAGCAAACGCTGCCAGCAGTTCCTGGAGTACGTGTGCGTGAAATCCCTTGCCGGAGAAGCCGGGGCGCTTAAGGAGCGTACCGTTGCTGTGGAGGTTTTCGGCAGACCTCCGCACATCGACCTGGGCGAAGATACTATCGTTAGGGTGGGAGCCCGGGAGGTTCGCAAGCGGCTGGCGCAGTACTATGTAACTCCCGAGGGTGCTGGTTCCGGAATCCGCATCGATCTGCCTTCCGGCTCCTACGCGCCGGAATTCCACTACGCCGCGGTGCTGCCGGAAAGGCAAGCGCCGCCCGCCCCACCAATTGCCGCGCGGCCGCCCTCGCGCCGCCTACGGAAGCCGATTCTCCTGGTAGCCCTGGCCGTGGCCGCGCTGGCGATACCCGTGGTGATCCGATTGGTCGCCCCGAGTCCGAATCTGGAGGAGTTTCAGCGGTTCTGGGAACCCGTATTTCGAAGCCACGAACCGCTGCTCATCGCGATGGCGCATCCGATTGTATACCATCCCTCGGGACGCGCTATTAAACTCAGCGAACAGAGCCTGCCCCAGCCGGACGTGCCGATGCAGCGTCCGATTCAGGTCTCTCCGAAGGAGTTGGACGGCTCCGACCTGGTTCCGGTGCTGAACCAGTACGTGGGCTTCGGAGACATGATCGCGGCCAACGAAGTGACTGCCATGCTGGCCCGCAGGTCCCATGCGGCGCGCGTCCGCCTGGCCAGCAATATCGAGTTCGCGGACCTGCGGAACACGCACGCCTTGCTCATCGGGGCGGTCACCAATCGGTGGACCATGGAGTTGCAACGGGGTTGGAGGTTCCGCTTCGGCTGGACACCCGGCACCCGAAACGTAATTATCGATACGCAGGAATCTCCGGCCCAGAAGGCCGGGACGGAGGCTCGCCGCGAGTGGTCCACCATCGCCACGGACGACGGATCCGGGCCGGAAGACTATATCCTGGTCTGCCGTGTCCAAAGTCCATCCACCGGCGGCTGGTTGATGGTGGGGGCAGGGTTGAAGCAGTTTGGAACCGAAGCTGCCGGACACCTGCTGGCCGATCCGGAACAATTGGGCGCGATCTTACGCAAGCTGCCCGCCGGCTGGGAGCGGAAGAACCTGCAGCTCGTATTGCACGCCAGAGTGATTCGCAATGCCCCGGAGCTGCCTGGGGTGGTGGCTTCGTGCATCTGGTAAGCGCGGCCAAGAACCGCCATAATTCACCTGACACGCCGTAATACCCCCCGTTGGTCCGCACTTCTCACAGCCCGCCTGCCGAAGTGGCGCAGGCACCCGAACACCTGTGAGAAATGCCCGTCAGTCCGCGACGAATCCGAAACGGCGCGGCCGGCCGGACCTCAGAGTCCCAGCCGGCCCGAACCCTGCCCGCGGAATCGCGAGCGCGGCGCCACGCGGAGTTCCAGAACGAGTTTGATCACCAGTTGTTCGATGGCGTCCCGAACCTCGCAGTGCTCCGCGTATTCCATGAACACGGGATCGGCCACTTCCCAATCGACAATCCGCCCCGTGAATTCCTTCGGCAGGAAGAAGCCGGTCATATTGATCACCAGGTCGAAATCCGCCCGCCCCAGATGCCGCAGACTTTTCGGAAAATGATCCCTCAGGTCGATACTCCTCTCCTCCATGGCCCAGATCGTACTCGGGGCCACCGCCAGAGCGGGCGCCAGGCCTACGCTCGCCGGAATCATCACGTCGCTGCCAAGAGCCCGCGCGAAACCCTCGGCCATCTGGCTGCGGCAGGCATTGCCGATACAGACGAACAGCACCCGCTTCTTGTTGGCGGGAATCACAGCTTCCTCAGGAAGAAGCTATGCACACGGCAGTCCATTGTCAGTTCCGGATGGAAAGTCGCCACCAGGTGCCGGCCCTGCTCGATGAGCACCGGATCGCCGGCGTACTGCGCCAGCACGCGGACCTCGCTCGCGGCCCGCCGAATGATCGGCGCCCTGATGAACACCGCCTCCAGTTTGCCCGGACCCGTGCGCTCCTCAAATTCCGGCGCCGGATCCAGTTCCACCACCCGGCTGTCCAATTGGCGGCCATAGGCGTTCCGCTCCACTGTGATATCCATCAACCCGAGGCTTTCCTGCGCCGGGTGAGTGACCTCTCCGGCCATCAGTATGGCGCCGGCGCAGGTACCGAACATCGGCTTGCGCCGGCCAAACGCGGCCAGGTCGTCGAACAAGCCCTCGTTGCGCAGGAGTTTGAGCATCGTCGTGCTCTCGCCGCCGGGAAGAACCAACCCATCGATCTCATCCAACTGCGCGCGCTCCCGGACGTACACCGGCATCGCGCCGGAGCGTGTCAAGGCCTCGCCGTGCGCCGCGAAATCGCCTTGCAGCGAGAGCACCCCAACCCTCTTCATCACCAACCCCGCGTCTGCAACAACTCGCCTTCGGGAATCTTGGAGATCTCCAGGCCCGGCATGGCCGCGCCCAGGCGGCGGCTGGCTTCCAGCAACTTGTCCGCATTGTTATAGTTCTTAGCGGCCATCACGATGGCGTTGGCGCGGCTGGCCGGATCGCTGGATTTGAAAATCCCCGAACCCACGAACACGGCCTCGGCCCCCAGTTGCATCACCAGCGCGGCATCCGCCGGCGTGGCGATCCCCCCGGCCGAGAAGTTTGGCACCGGCAGCGTGCCGTGCTTCGCCACCCACTCCACCAGTTCCAGCGGCGCCTGAAGGTTCTTCGCCGCGGCAGGCAGTTCTTCGACGCCCAGCACGGTGAGTTGCTTCATCTCACGCACGATGGTGCGAATGTGACGCACGGCTTCCACGATGTTGCCGCTGCCGGCCTCGCCCTTGGTGCGGATCATGGCTGCGCCTTCCCCGATGCGCCGCAGCGCCTCGCCCAAATTGCGCGCCCCGCAAACGAACGGCACTTTGAAATAGTTCTTCTCGATGTGGTGCTCTTCATCGGCCGGCGTCAGGACTTCGCTCTCATCGATGAAATCCACGCCCAGCGCTTCGAGGATGCGCGCTTCCATGAAGTGCCCGATCCGCGCCTTGGCCATCACCGGGATATTGACCGTCTTCATGATGGCTTCCATGATCTCGATGTTGGCCATGCGCGCCACGCCGCCCTCTTTGCGGATGTCCGACGGCACGCGCTCCAGCGCCATGACGGCGGAGGCGCCGGCATCTTCGGCGATCCTGGCCTGCTCGGCATTGGTGACGTCCATGATGACGCCACCCTTCAGCATTTCCGCCAATCCTACTTTTAATCGAAACTGCTCGCTCGAAAACTCAAACATATCGCTCTCCTCTTTCCCTAAGAACGCTCCCTGACGGTCGCGGCTCTGATGGGAGCACTTTCACACCATGGCGGGCGAAGGCTCGTAATTGCGCGCCGCATTCTCCAACTCAGAGGCGACCGTGCGACCCAAGATCGCCAGCCCTGCCCGGATCTGCTCCGGCGGCAGACAGGCAAAACTCAATCGCAACGCGCCCGGTTCCAGCCGGGAAACCGCGAAGTACCGGCCCGGCATGTAGGCCACGCCGGCCCGCTGCGCCCGCGCCAGCAACTCACCGGCGTCCAGCGGCTCCGGCAATCGCACCCAGACATTCATGCCGCCTTCCGGGTGAGTCCAGTGGGTGCCCGAGGGCAGATACTGGGCGCATGCCGCGAGCGTGGCCGCCAGGCGCTCGCCGCCCGCCTGGCGCATGCGCGCGCGATGCGCCTGCAGCCGGCCCGATTCGGCAAATTCCAGCAGCACAGCCTGGGAGAGCTGATCGGTGTGGAGATCGGCGGCTTCCTTGGCATGGCGCAAACGGTCGATCAGCGGTTTCGGCCCCACCGCCCAGCCCACCCGCAGTCCGGGGAAGCTGATCTTGGAAAAGCTCCGCAACAGCACGGTTCCGCCACGCTCGTCCAGTTGCTTCAGGGAGGGCAGCGGCTCGCCGGAGTAACGCAACTCGCCATAGGCGTCGTTTTCGATCACCGGTACATTGGCGCGGCTGGCCGCATCCAGCAGGGCGTACCTGGCGGCCAGCGGCAAAGTCGCGCCGGTGGGATTCTGAAAATTCGAGGTCACCACCAGGAACCGCGGCTTCTCGCGCTGCAGCACCCGCTCCAGTTGCACGGCATCCATGCCGTCGGAGCCTACGGGGACGCCGCAAAGTTGGGCGCCCATCCCGGTGAGCAGATTCTTCAAGCCGGTGTAAAGCGGATCTTCCACCGCCACAGTGTCGCCGGGACGCAAGAGCACGCGTCCGATCAAATCCAGCGCCTGCTGGCAGCCGTTGGTAATCAGCAGGTCGTCGCCCGGACCCGCCACCTGCTGCCGCCGCGCCTCTTCCATGAGGTAGCGCCGCAGAGGTTCGAATCCGCTGGGCGAACCAAGTTGCAAAATGTCCGCCAGATCGCGGCGAGCCAGCACGGTGGCGCAGGTGGCGCGAAACTCATCCAGCGGGAACAAGTCCCGGGACGGCCGCGAGACGGCGAAGCTGATCACGTCCTTGTTCCACCCGCCGTTGGGCCCGGCCATGGATGTGTCGCCGCGCTCCAGCAGGGCATTCCAATCGACTCCGCCGGCTGGAGTGGCGGCGCCAGTGACGAAGCTCCCGCGACCCACCTGGCCGGAAATCAAGCCGTCGGATTCGAGAATTTCATAGGCTGCGGAGACGGTTGTCCGGTTCAGTCCAAGCAAGCCAGCCAATTCGCGAGTAGCGGGCAGCCGCTCACCACGGTTCAGTAGGCCGGAGCGGATTTGCTGGGCTATCTGGTCCGAGAGTTGCCGGTAAAGCGGCAATTCGGCCTCAGGATCGAGTTTTGGCTTGAATTCCACTCAGCCATACCATACCACATTGGACTGGGGCGGAGGGGGACAGACAGGACTGCCAGCGAGTTTCCGGCAAAAGGCGCCGGAAATTCATGGCAGTCTGGGTCAGTCCCCGGGCGTTTGCTACAATCCTAATTCCAGCCCATGAAACCGGCAAAGCGAACCCGGAGGAGCACCATCGAGAGGTTGGTGCTAGTGGCCACGGTCTGCTGCCTGGTCCTTGGCGGGCAACCGGCCGCGCAGAAAAAATCCAAGCCCAAGAAGGAAGAGATCACCCAGACGCTGCAACTCCCCAAAGAACTGCCGGGCGCCGTCACCGGCGAAACGCGCCGCCTCACCTTCCACGTCACGCCGCTCTCGGCGCGCGGCCTGCTATCCGCCCAGGTGCGCGACGCGCTCAAAGCCCTGACCAGGGAAACCGGCGGCAGCCCGGTGCTCAGAATTCGCGCCTTCGCCGCCGGATCGGGCGATTTGCGCCGGGTACGCGACCTGGTAAGCGAGGTCTTCACCCTGCGCGGGCTGCCGCTGCCGGCGCTCAGTTTGGTACAGGCCGGCGGGCTGCCGCTGGAAGGTGCGCAGGTGGTGCTGGAGGCCATTGCCGCGGGAAAAAAGGAGGTGAGCCCGCATGGCCTGGTCTTCTTCTCGGCGCCCATCGCCGCCAGCGACAATCCGCTGGACCCGGTCGCGCCGCTGGCCGCGCAATCGCTCGACCGCTTGAAGCGCGCCCTCAAAACGGCCGGTTCGGAGTCGTCCGACGTGGTGCGCGTCACCTGCTTCCTGAGTTCGCTGGAGAATCTCGCCGCCACGCGCAGATTGGTGGAAGCCGATTATCCCCGGGCGGCACTCAATTACGTGCAAACCCAACGCTCTCCCTCGCGCGCGCTGGCCGGCTGCGAAGCCGTTGCGCGACTGCGCCGGGACACCGGCAAACGCCTCATCTTCCAACTGGAAGACGGCGAGCCCCAGGCCGCGTTGGTCGCGGCGCAGCATGTCGTACTCACCGGCACTCAGGTGAGTTATGGCTATCGGGAAGACAATTCGCGGCTGGCCTTCGAACGGCTGCAAAAGGTCCTCGAAGCCAACGGCGTGTCGGGCCGCGATGTGGCCTTCGCCCAGTACTACCCGCTGGCCGATCCCCTGGCCGCCCAGGTGCGCAAGCTGCGCACGGAGTTCTTTGGTGCTTCCGCTGGATCGCTGGTTTTGTTCGAAGGCCTGCCCGGCATGGACGCGGGTTTCGCCGTGGACGCGGTGGCTGTCAAGGATTGATTCCGCGGTGGGGGCGCCGACCGCCCAAGTGAGTGCCCGAACTGGCTGTGCTATCTTCATTCAGTGAACCAGAAACTTGCCGTTGCCCTCCTTCTTCTGCTGCCCTGTTGGCCGCAGCAGCATGCAGTGACGGAAGCCGACCATATCCGGCAACTCATCGCGAACTATGCCGCGGCAGTGGACGCGGCCGATGTCAAATTAGCCGCGCAGGTATGGGACAACTCGCCGGAGGTCTCGTTCATCCACCCGCTGGGCCATGCGCACGGCTGGGGCGAAGTGAAGAGATTCTTCACGGACATAATGGGGGGAATGTTTTCCGACCGCAAGCTGACACCGCGTGACATTAAGGTGCACGTCCATGGCGATTCCGCGTGGTCTGAATTCGATTGGCACTTCACGGCCACGCAGAAGAAAGACGGCGCACTGGTACAAAACGAAGGTCGTGAAACACAGATCTATCGCAAGGCCGGAAATCGGTGGGTCCTGGTGCATGTCCACTACTCGGCGATGCCGGCATCCCAGTAAGAAGCGACTTACCTCACCGGATGTAGTCCCTGGCGATTTCCCGTTTGTCGTAGCCATCCAGCACGTGCACCACGCGGATCTTTTTCAGCGATACCGGGGAGAGCCGGCCGATGGAGATGTACATGATGGCGCGGCCCAGGCGCGCGGCGATGGTGCGGAAGATGGTGCGCGGCGGCTTGGCGTCCACGTAGACCACGTGGCGGTGAATGGAATAATCCAGGCCGGCCATCAGCAGGCGCTCGGATTTAAATTCGGCGAACTTGTAATCGGGGTCCTGCCAGACGTCGTACATGCGGCGGGCGGGCAGGCTCATCAGGAAGCCGCCATATCCGCCGCGGCCGATGCCGGGGCCCACCAGGTTGTCGAACGGGAAGGTGGATTCATCGATGGGCGGAGTGGGCGGCGGAGAGATCGGTGGCGGCCACCGCACACTTGCACGGGCGTCACGTCGATGTGGAAGGCGAATCCCCAGACGCAAGCGCGTTTGAACAAAGCCGCTGGCGCGGCGGACGCTACGCGTGCTCGTTGTTCGAGGCCTTCTCTGGGACCGGGTTGCGTTTGCGATTCAGAAGGGATAATCTCTTGAGCGATGCTCCATATTTGGAATGCTCACAAAAGAGCCCCGTAGTTAATTACTTCCAGTGGAATATCGATTCAAATTCCAATAATGGCCCGCGTCTGCCCCAAACGCCAGCGGCCTCGTTCAAACGCCCCAATCGAAAGTGCCCCGGCGCGAACCTATCAGCCATGCGCGGGCTCCCACTTTGGGGCACTTCCGATTGAGTCATAGCGTTTATGGGGAGTTATTTTGGGGCACTCCAAGAAACGGAGCCGGACCGCAAGCCACTCAGAGAGCACACATCAGCATCTCCCAAACAACGAGTTGCGTGGAGATAAGCGAGATGGCGGCTGACCACCAGGCAGTCTGCCATGATCCGTAACGAACCGACGACGTCCAGCTTGGGAATATCCGTTTTCGATTGCATATGACAACTGGCAGAGAGGGTGAACCCAGATCCAACGAAACGAGGTCAGCAAGTTCCGGGCGCGCCGGGGCCGGGCATTCGTTCTTCCAACCAACCGTCCCCGCCCTGCGTCCCCGCAAAATCCGCGCGAGGGCGTCAAAGTGCCCGGGGAGCGGCGAAAGCGGTGCACGGACAGCGGCACATTGAAGGAATGACTTCGTGCGCTCCTGAATTACTGTTGTTTGCTATGACTTGGATGGATACTCGACCGCTGCTATTGTCCGCCGGAGGCATTCGGCCCAGGCTATAACGAAAACACGATTGCGTTCTTTCGTGTTTTTGTTATATCCTGCAACAGCGGTCGACAATCATCGGCATTGCGGCCTGTTGAGGTCGGCATTTATCCGGTGACAAACGCTAGGAAAGGCGGTCCGACACGCATGGCAAGAATCCCTACGGATGGCGAGCGCCGCAAGGTTGCGGCGCGGGCGACGCTCAAAGCGGATGAGCCTGACGCAGCGAGGCCGTTGCCGCTGAACTTCAAAGTGCCGGCGGACTTCCGGCGCGAGTTCAAAACCTACGCCGCCCAGCACAACAAGAAACTCAATCAACTGCTCTATGAAGCGTTCGCCGCACTGAAAGCGCAGCATGTCGATTAGGACGATTAGCCAGCAACCTACCGTCAGCTCGGAAGAGACGTTGCCCGCCCGGCGGAGCCTATGAACCTACTGGAAGAATGGCCCGTTCGGGAGTTGTGGACAGGCCTCAGGACGTGGGACTTGGACGTATTCGCCTTTTGTTCGCCCAGGCGGTATAATGCGACGTGTGCCCAAGGAACCGCGTCGGCCAGTCCGGGGCGGCAGGAAGGTACGACCGGCCTCAAGCGAAGGGAACAACGGGTTATTCGCGCCGCGGGTGGCGGAAAAACTCTGACCATTGGAGCCCTTCGCAACGGACCGTTCATTCTTGAAGGAAGACGCAAAAATGAGTGACCACGTACGGTGGCTTCTCGACCTTGACGGATCGACAACGGCCTCGACCGTGGATGGCCTCGTGTCCGTAAGCGGATATCAGCGCGACGGACGCCCGCCGGAAGAAGTGGCCATGATGGAGAAGGCCGCGGCATATCGGGCTCATGCGGTGTTTTTCGAGGCCGGCCGTAATGGCGGGCCACCCGTGGCTCAGGCCTTTATGTTTGTTTCAGATGGTCCTGCAGACGATCCCTCATTCGCCGAATTGCACCAGCGTCTGTGGTCATGGGGCGGTGTCCCGCTGCTTTACCGTAAAACGCGGGGGCTCGTGCAACTCTTCCGATGTGCCCACCAACCCGACTTCATCTCCGCGACGGGCGAGCGCGTTTGCAGGCCAGTCAAGACTCTTCGACTGGCCGCCGACATCAGCGCCGATCCGTGGTGGGACGCTTCCCGGCTGCGGAACGGCACGCTGTGGGACGATCCGGTAATCTGCAGGCTCATGCTGTCTGCCGGCAAGGCTGCCCATAAACGGCTCATCGACGCGGTCAGGCTGCTCAATGCGGACTTGAACGAGGAGGGCATCCTTAAGAAGCACCTGCGGCGGAAGCTGCTAATTCTGTCCTTGCTCATCGCTTACCTGGAGGAGCGCGGCGTTCTCCTGCCCGACTACTTCAGCCAATTCCACAAGGGAGCGTCGAAATTCTTCGAGGTCCTGGCGCACGGCGATGCGCTGGTCAAACTGCTGGGGGCTCTGGAGGAGAGATTCAACGGCAATGTGTTCACACTTGAGCCAGAGGATCGTCAGTCCCTGAAGGGCAACGGCCAGCTCGCCCGGTTCGCCCGGCTTATTGAGGGCCGCGAAGAGCTGGACGGGCAACTCACGCTGTGGCAGCTTTATTCCTTCAAGGATCTGCCGGTGGAACTGATCAGCCACATCTACCAGCTTTTCGTGAATGACTCCGCCATTGCGGTTTATACCCCGCCTTTCCTCGTGCGCTTAATGCTGGACGAAGCGCTGAGCTGGAACAGGCTCGACAGGCTTCAGCAAGAGAACGAAATCATCCTCGACCCCTCATGCGGCTCGGGTGTTTTTCTCGTGGAAGCGTACAAGCGGCTGGTACTGCACTGGCGAAGCCGCAATGAATGGAAGCGACCGGGGATAGGGATTCTCAAGGGACTGCTTAAAAAGGTCCACGGCGTCGATCTGGAGGAAGGCGCGATAGAACTTGCGGCGTTCAGTCTATGTTTGGCGCTCTGCGACGCACTGGAGCCGGAGGCGATCCGGGCCAGCATCAAACTCTTCCCTCTGTTGGCCGGGAAAACCCTGCATCATTCTTGCTTCTTCGAGGCCAAGGAGCGGGCCCTGATAAAGGAGCCCATCGGCGTGGTCACGGGAAATCCGCCGTTCACGTCCAAGCTCAGCACGCCTGGGGCGGAGCGCAGCTACAAGCGTTACGAAGCCACCCAAGGTTCGCTGCCGGACAAGCAGCTGGCGTATCTTTTCCTGCACGATGCGATGGAGATGGTCGCTGAAGGCGGCGTGCTCTGCATGCTTCAGCAATACAACTTCCTTTACAACCAGCAGTCGCTCGGCTTCCGGCGAAACTTCATGGACCACTGGGACCTGCGAGAGGTCCTGGACTTCATATCGGTGCGCGGACTATTCCACAAAGGCGGCGCGGACACCAAAGTGGTCGTTATCCTGGCAGAGGCCGAAAAGCCTCCGGCGGATCGGAAGATTCTCCATGCGACATTTCGCCGCAGCGGGCGAATCGATGCTGAACAGGGCTTTGATATCGACTACTACGACTTGCACTGGCTGCAGCGCCAACTGGCGCTGGGCAACGACGGCGTCTGGCGGGCCGATCTGCTGGGCGGCGGTCGCGTGCTGGGATTTGTGGATCGGCTCAAGGAGTACCGGACCTTGGGGCAGTATGCGCAGGAGCAGGGATGGGACTACGGCGAGGGATACATTGCCGGGGGCCAGAACATTTCCCGTCCGGCGGATCACATTGTCGGCAAGCCGCTGTTACCGTCGGACGCGCTGACGTCGGAGGGGATTGACGCTGAGGCGATTATCACCGCTCCCAGGCAGCCGATCGAGGGACCACGCTCCGCGAAGCGGTTCACCCCTCCGATGCTTCTGGTACGCGAGAACATGAACCTGCCGCATGATGTCTGGGAGCGGCACTATCTCACGTTCAAGGCCCAGCTCGTGGGCTTCTGCGCTCCGCAGCAGGACCTTCATCGCGTCCGCGATGCGGGAGCCTGGCTCACGCACATGAAGCGACCGTTGCAGGCCTACGTTGCGGCCATCAGCACCAGCCTTTTTTCGAGGCGCGCCACTGCGGTCTGCGCCGATGAAATACTCGCGCTTCCCTATCCCGACCCTTCTTCTCTCGACCTCAGTGGCAACGAGCAAATCCTCGTCGATGACATCACCGACTACTATCGCGATCTGATCCGGCTCGGCGACGATTCCGAGGCGATGAAGGAGAGCGGGCAGACGGCCCTCTCCGCTTTCACCAGCGTCTTCGTTCGGCAGATCAACGCTATTTACGACAAGAATCAAATCCGTGCCCTCAAATCCCAAGCCTGGCCGGGCGTTGTCTGCCAGCCGTTCGCCTTCGGAGCGGGAAAAATCGATTGGAGCGGGGCGGACGAACTGAAGGGCAAGCTGGATACCCTCCTGCATGAACAGCAAGGCGTGACGCTTCATGTCACCCGCATCGCCCGTATTTATGACGGAAGCTTCGTCTTTCTACTGAAGCCGGATCGGCTTCGCTACTGGCTGCGCTCCGTTGCGTTGCGTGATGCCGACGAGACATTATCCGATCTGAGGGCGCAAGGATTCTGAGATCGCCTTATGCTGGCAGATAATCCGGACAATTCTGCTCAGTTTGGCACCCTCGCAAGCGATGTCCACCGGCCCACAACATTCCGGCACGAGCTACTCGACTTCATCGCCGGGGAATTGCCGCGCTGGCGGGACCGCCCTGATAGGCCTAAGGAGACATCCGAGACCGTTCTGACATCCCAACTCTGCTCTCATCTCAACAGCGCCGCCAGGCATTCCGCCGGCTGGGACATTCTTCAGTTCCGTGTGGAAGAGCCTGACGAGCAGAACAAGGGCCGCAAGATCGATCTCGTGCCCGCACCATGCGGGGTGGCGATCTGCGTAAAGGGCCGCAGGCACACGGATTTTGACAGCCTCATGCCGATCGAATGCAAGCGATTGCCCACGCCCAAGCGTGCGGATCGGGATGAGCGTGAATACGTGATCAGCCGCTACACGTCCACCGGCGGCATCCAACGTTTCAAAGCCGGGAATCACGGTGCCACTCACACGATAGGTGCGATGATCGGGTATGTTCAGGAAGAGACGACGGGGTTTTGGAACAATCGCGTGGCGGGCTGGATCGGCGAACTGGTCGCCGGTGGTCAGCCCGGCTGGACGTCAAAGGACCTGCTTCGGCTCGAACGTGAAGACGCAGCGTCACGATTGGCCGTCCTGCGATCTTCGCATGAGCGGCAGAATGACTTGGCTGCGATCGATCTCCGCCATTTCTGGATGGAGATGAACTGATTTGCCGGATCTGCCGTGCAATCTGTTCGGCGGCGTGCTTGTCGCCCGGTTAATCCGCCGCCTCGCCCTCGGCCAACCTCGTTAGCGCCAATGCAAACATTGCGGAGGCCGCGCACTACTGGCCTGACCGATTTTTCGCACATAGAGACGCCTCCGCTGAGGTACACACCAATGGCACACTGTGGGACGCTATTGAACTGACGTGGCGGGGATTGGAAAGATGAAGGCTGATCGGGGTTCAGTGACAGCTGCCTGACCCGGGTTCAGTTCTCGCGGATTAGTACCCACAAGTCGGCCAGGCGACGGCGATGGGCCGAGTCGCGGCAGGTTGACGTTTCACGCGCCATCCGCGCGCTGATCCGAAGGGGCCGCTGTGGCAGACTTGTGCCGGCGTACCGCAATGCCACGAAGTGAACGACAGGGCCTCACCGTATGTAGTCCCTGGCGATTTCGCGTTTGTCGTAGCCATCCAGCACGTGCACGACGCGGATTGTTTTCAGCGACACCGGTGAGAGCTGGCCGATGGGGATGTACATGATGGCGCGGCCCAGGCGCGCGGCGATGGTGCGGAAGATGGTGCGCGGCGGCTTGGCGGCCACGTAGACGACGTGGCGGTGGATGGAATAATCCAGGCCGGCCATCAGGAGGCGCTCGGATTTGGATTCGGCGAACTCGTAATCGGGGTCCTGCCAGACGTCGTACATGCGGCGGGCGGGGAGGCTCATCAGGAAGCCGCCATATTCGCCGCGGCCGATGCCGGGGCCCACCAGGTTATCGAACGGGAAGGTGGAATAGAACGCCATGTCGGACTCATTCTGATTCTCGCCGAGCCAGGTGGTCATGTAGGAGTAACGGTTGTCGCGGTCCTCATCGAAGATCACCACCACGCTGCCGACCTCGCCGGAGATCTTCTGGAACTGGCGCACGTAGATGCGCTTCTCGTACCACTTGCGGATGGTCTCGCGGAGATCGATGCCATCCAGAATCGAAGTGGTGAACGGCTCCACGCGCACGCGCTCCTCGGAGA
>Ga0182021_10006856_pt1 | contig 13522 bp, 14 predicted proteins | sample 612E3MmetaG_FD_120493 | JGI IMG/M metagenome (GOLD analysis project Ga0182021, IMG submission 120493) | Permafrost microbial communities from Stordalen Mire, Sweden - 612E3M metaG (Illumina Assembly) | ecosystem: Environmental > Terrestrial > Soil > Wetlands > Permafrost | place: Sweden...
CCCGAATCGGTGACGATGGATTTTTTCCAGCCGCTCATTTTGTGCAGTCCGCCCAGAGATTGGACTGTGGAAGAGCCAGGTTTGAGCATCAGGTGAAAAGTGTTCATCACCAGTGCGTCAATGCCAATTGCTTCCAAATCCTGGTCGTCCACCGAGCGGACAACAGCAAAAGTGGCGTCGGGGAGATAGATGGGCGAGGGGACATTCCCCTGAGCTAGGGAGAGGATGCGCGGCGTCATTGGGGTTTGAACCTCATGGCGGACCAATCGTTATTCACTGAAAACATACCGATGCCTTTCCAGTTTTTTGATTCCGCATAAACGTAAAGGACATCGCGGTTAATATCCGTTTTGATGGTTCCGCTTTGTTTGGGGTAACAAACCCAAAAAATGGTGGCTGCATTAACATAGGGTTTGGTTTTTGGTAATTCAATCTCAAGTCGCGCAAAAGAGTAGATAAAAAGCTGTACGACGTCAGCAGGTTCAGTAATTGGTACTATTTTGGCGAAGTCTGGCAGCGGTCCCAAACTTTCCAGATAACCAGCCGGTGCATTCAATATAAGAAGACTGCGGCCGGGTTTGAGCAGTAACTTTTCAGCGATCGTTTTCTCAGACATTATTCTCCTGCAAGTATTAAGTACTTGTTTATTATAAAGGATGCCGCAGCGGTTCAACGGATTGGTTTCCTGTGGATGAATTTCTGGTAATTTGCTGAAGAATTGCTTAAAAGAGGAACCTGTTCGGAAATGAGGCTTAATTTTCGGTATAATCCTTACTAATTACTTTGAATTTGTTTAACAGTTGGGCAGGAATTTATTTTGTTTTTTCAAATTGAGAACTTAACCTATCAACACCCCGGGCACGCACCAGAAAGCTCACCCGCACTCAAGAGCATTAGCTTAAACATTAATGAAGGCGAATGGATAGCCCTGGTCGGAGCCAATGGATCGGGCAAGACGACCCTGGCTCGCCATTTGAACGGACTGCTGCAGCCTGAAAGCGGCAGCGTTTTGGTCGATGGGCTGGATACCCGGCAAACTGAGAATTTGCCCATGATCCGCTCCAAAGTGGGCATGGTATTTCAATCGCCTGAGGACCAGATTGTGGCTTCTCTGGTGAGCGAAGATACTGCCTTCGGACCGGAAAATTTGGCTGTTCATTCGGGGGAAGTGCAGACGCGCATTCAGGTGGCTCTGCGGCAGGTGGGAATGTGGGATCAGCGCGAGCGTCCGCCTCATCTCCTTTCGGCAGGGCAAACTCAACGGGTGGCACTGGCGGGAGTGCTGGCGATGCAGCCGAAGTGCATCATTTTTGACGAGACTACTGCCATGCTCGACCCGATCGGCAAACGCGATGTTCTGGCGCAGATGCAGCTCCTGCACGAGCGGGGTATGACGCTCATCATGATCACGCATTCCATGAATGAAGCGGCCCTTGCCGGCCGAGCGATATTGTTGGACGGGGGGAGTTTGGCCTTTGACGGCAGCACGGAGGCACTTTTCAACGATGAACCCTTGCTCAATCGCTGCCACCTTGAACAACCTTCCAGATACCAGATAAAAAAGATCTTGAAGAAATATTTCCCAGGCATAGAGATTTCTGACCGGGGGAATGAACCATTGAATTATGTAATTCCGGTTTGTCCTGAACAGATCAAAAAGGATCATGTAGAACCGATTTCACCAGTAGAAAACGATGATCCATTGATCGTGGTTGAAGAACTGAAACATACCTATCTTCGCGGCACACCAATGGCGCAGCCTTCTTTGGATGGGGTCAACCTCAAGACCAAAAAAGGCACAACGCATGGTTTGGTGGGCGCCACCGGTTCCGGGAAATCCACCTTGCTGCAGCATTTGAACGGACTCTATCAGCCACAGGCGGGTAAGGTGCGGGTGGGGCAGTTTGATACGACGGATGCGCAGGTAGACTTAAAGGGTCTGCGCCGCTTTGCCGGGTTAGTTTTTCAGAACCCGGAACTGTACTTTTTTGAGCAATATGTAGGGGATGAAATTGCCTATGGAGCTAAGCTTTATTTCGGACGTGAGGGTCTGCGTGAACGAGTGCGTATGGCCATGGAAACCGTGGGGCTGGACTTTGACCTGTTCAAAGACCGCCTGACCAATACGCTCAGCGGCGGCGAAAAAAGAAAAGTAGCCCTGGCTTCCGTGCTGGTGGTGAATCCCGAATTGTTGATCCTGGATGAACCCAGCGCTGGCCTGGATCCCCTCTCGCGGCAAGGATTGTTAACAACGCTAAGGAAGTTACAGACGCAAGGACACAGTATTGTACTTTCTTCGCATAATATGGAAGATATTGCGGCTCTGGCGCAAGAGATGACGATATTGCAGCATGGAAAAAGCCAAGCGACCGATTCCGTAGGCGAGCTCTTTTGTGATCTTCCGCGCCTGGAAGCAGCCGGGTTAGCTGCACCCGCCGGGTCGAGCCTGACAATGGAACTACGCGCCAGAGGCTGGCCGATTCCACTGAATGTGGTTTCTCTAAAAGAAATCGATACCTGCCTTGATACATTATTGGAAGAAAAACCAGTATGAACCAGTTTGAGTTTCTTCCCCTAGTAGCGGTTGGCCAATACTTCCCGACCGGCTCCCTGCTGCACCGGCGCGATGCCCGTGCCCGCCTGCTCTTCTTTAGCGGGTTCATTCTGGCGCTGACGTTTTCTCCCTCCACACTGGGATTGATCGCAGGGCTGTTTCTGGCCATTTTGGGGATTGTACTTTCCAGGGTATCGCTGCGCTACGCCTTAAAGGGGTTACTGGCTCCGCTGCCTTTTCTGATTTTCATTGCTGTATTGCAAATTCTGTTTTTCTCTACCACGAAGAACACGGTCGTTTATTTTCAGTGGTGGATCGTTCACATCTCCCTAGCTGGATTATGGTCAGCGTTTATGCTGATGGTGCGTTTCGTGGCTTTGATATTGAGTTTAAGCTGGATGTCATTTTGCCTGTCGACATCTGAGGCGATTACCGGTTTGAGTGATCTGCTCAGTCCGCTTAATAAAATTGGCATTCACACCATGGATTTCGTAATGATCTTTCAGGTGGCGATGCGCTTTTTGCCGCTGCTGGCACAATCGGCTGAACGGATTGCCAAGGCACAGGCCTCACGCGGTTCAGAGTGGGGCACACGAAAAGGAAATTTGTTCAGCCAGGTAAAACAGATCATCCCGCTGATCGTGCCACTCTTCTTAATTAGTCTGCGGCGGGCCGAGACGATGGCGCTGGCGATGGACGCGCGGGCTTACGGGCTCAAGAATCAACGCACGAGTTTGTATGAATTGCACTTTGACTGGAAAGACGCTTTATTCCTTGCGATCGGAGCCTGTTTCATCGGCTTAATTTTATTTTTGTAGATGAATTAAATAAAAAAAGTCGGACTTCAAGTAAGTGAGAGGTCCGACTTTTTAATAAATTGGTTAAAGATCAGCTCCGCGTTTTTTCCCCACCTTTATTTGCAGTGTAATACTCACAACGATTACCGTGATCACGGCTGAGACGGCTGCTTCGGGCAGGCCATTTGTCAATGCGATTCCTCCCAGGATTGGCCAGGAATAAATGCCGTAGATGCCAAACATTCCTAAAACCAGGATGGTGTTGGTGAGGCTGCCGACGATTCCAGAAGTGATTAGGCCGACAACCGGTATTCTTTTCAGGCTGGTCCAAATGAGCCAGGCCATTGGGCCAATGAATAAGCGCGGCAGAATGGAGATCAACGGATTGGTGAAAACGACGTCACCCGGCCCGGTGGGGGCTATGGCTGCCTCAAGTAAGCTGAAAAGCCCAAAGATCAAGCCAATGCCAGCGCCCACAATTGGCCCTTCCAGAATAGCGCCGATGATCACTGGAACGTGCATAATGGTGAGCGAAATCCCCGCAAACCAGGGGATGAATCCCCAATGAGTGAGTCCTAAAAGAATTGCTACAGCGCCCAGCGCTCCGGTGACGACAATTTTGCGGGTACGATCTTGTGCCATTACAATACCTCCAAAAGATCTCTGACAGTCTTCAAATACCATTGACTGGAGAACCAATTCTTGCCTTATATTTTAACATACACTGGTGGATGTTTTTTGAATGATTTTTGATAATTATGTCAGCTTGGACTGGGGTTTCTGGAGTGAAAATCTCACCTGGGTGCCTGTCCCTTCTTCACTTGTGATCAGAATTTCTCCACCCTGTGCCTCGATCAGGCTTTTCGCAATCGATAAACCCAACCCGCTGCCGCGATAATCTGGTGTAGAACGATCACTCACTTTATAAAAACGGTCGAAGATCTTATTCAAATGCTCAGCCGGAATGCCGGAACCATTATCACTGACCTCGATCCAGACTTTATTCTGTTTCGTTTCGGCTTTGATCTTTATCCAGCCTTGCGGATGATTGTTGCGGACAGCATTATCAATAAAGATTAGCAAAATTTGTTTAAGCCTGACCGGGTCGGCAAAGACAGTTGAAACCTGGGTCTCTTGTTCAATGGAAATTTGTTTTTCCTGTAAAACGCGTTCATTCTGTCGAACGATCTCTTCAAACAGTTCGGGTAAATTAATATTCTGAAGTTCCAACGGCAGTTTGTGGGCATCCAGGCGTGAAAGCAGCAATAAACTTTCGATCAATTTGGTCATGTAATTGGCATCACCGAGAACATCAGCCAGTAATTGGCTTTGCTCTAGGGATTTGGTATTGCGTTGAGCCACCTCTACGCCGGCGTGAATTAACGTCAGCGGAGCACGCAATTCGTGGCTGGCATTGGCGACAAAGGTTTGCTGGCGCTCCCAGGCTAATTGAGTTGGTTTGATCGATCTTCCCGCCAACAGCCAGGACATCACGCCCAGGAAGAGAAGGCAGATAGCGGCGATGACAAGGATTCCGTTCACCAGTTGGTTAAGCATGGCTTGTTGATTTTTCAGTGAACGTCCAACCTGAATGATACCGATCTCATTGGTGATGGGAACCCGGTAGGTTAACAACCTCACCGGTGTACCATCACTGAGAGAAATTGTGCGAAAGTCATAATTATGAATAATTGCTGAGGCTACCGCATCTTTGTTTGCCGGCAGCCAGGAATTGGTTACAACGGTTCCCGTAATGGGAGTTCCTTCAATGGTAAGCGGCAGGGCAACAATATCTGCAATTTCACTCACCTCGACCCGATCGACCGAGATTGTTCCACTGTCACCAGATTTCGAAGTACCCGTCTGGTTTTGATCAGAGGATTCATCGCCGGGATCAGGATTAACCAATAAATGCGAATCTTGTCCCCGACTGACGAGGTTAGCCTGGATTAGGGATTGGTATAGATCAACCGGCATGGGAAGATGAAAAGTGGCAAATTCGAGGCCCATTTTCAAACGCAGCGCTTCATCATTGTTGGCCCGGAAATAATAATTCACCATCAAGTAAGAACCCGCACTGATCCCCAATGCGAGGATAATACCCACAGCCAGGTAGAGGGCTACCAGTTGAATCCGCAGACGATTAAGCAATGGTTTCATTCAGTTTGTAACCGAATCCTCTCACTGTCTCGATGGGATTTTTTTTGGAATCCAGACTGATCTTTTGGCGAAGGTAAGAAATATAAACATCGACCATCTCAGGTTGAACATTGCTTTCATACGACCAAACATAATCAAGGATTTCCTGACGCGAAAGTACCTGGCCGGGATGGCGTAAAAAGAACTCCATCAGGTCCCATTCTTTTTTGGTCAGTTCAATGGCTCTTTCACCGCGGCGCAATATGTGTGCCTTCTGGTCCATAACCAGGTCACCCAAACGAATCTCCCAGGAATCGCTTCCGTTTGAAGTCATGCGCCGGCTCAAAGCGTGAATGCGGGCGATCAATTCGTCAAAGGCAAAAGGTTTGGTCAGGTAATCATCAGCGCCACTTTCCAGGCCGGTGACCCGATCTTCCACTTGACCGCGCGCAGTAAGCATCAAGAGAGCACTGGGCAGCCGGGCGGCCCGTACTTTACGACAGATCGTAGGACCGTCGTTTCCAGGCAGCATCCAATCGATGATGGCCACATCGTATGTTCCACGCAACGCAAGTTCCAAACCAGTGTCCCCATCATTGGCTACATCGACGCTAAAACTTTCCTGTTCCAGAACACTGCGAACAAGAGCACTCAAACGCTTATCATCTTCAATTAAAAGTATGCGCATCGTTTTTCCCTTGATGAAAGATCGTAGTCAACTACATTATTATTGTAACTCTCGAATATTGGAAAAAGATTGGAAAACTGCTGGCACTTTCCAATCTAAATTCAAGACTAATTTGGTAAATTTAGGAGCATAGAAATATTATTATTCAGGGAAAGAAAATGAAAATAAAAGCAACCCTTCTTATTTCGGCATTTCTAACAGCGTCAATTTTGACTGTTGTTGGCGGAATTGCAACCATGACGAAAAACGAAAAAACAGAGCTGGCTAATGCATCCACGCAAACAAGTTTGGTGCAATCGACCCGTGATGCTGCTTATCAGAATCTGATCAACCAGGCGAATCAAACCATTGATCAGGCGAATTCGGAGATAACCAATTTACAAAGTCAACTGCAGCAGCAATCCTCTACTCCTACAGCCGCAGCGTATGCGATCCTGCCTGACCAGGCCTCCGCAATTGCCAGCAAGGCTTCGGGGCAAGTGGTGCAGGCAACACCAAAGTTGGTGAATTACAACGGGAAAGCTGCTTACGAAGTTGTATTTCAAAGTGGAAATGTCTATGTGGATGCAAACACTGGTCTGGTTCTATTTAACGGAGCTTTGGTGGCTCAAACTATCAGTGCAGAGCAAGCTTCCCAAATTGCCATTAACTATACCGGCAATTCTACGGTCGTCGGGGTAGCCACCGGACTTTATAACAATACGGCAGCCTATCAGGTGACATTTCAAAATGGCGAAGTCGTTTATTTGGACATGACAGGAACAGTTTTAGCGGTTCAGGTTCCCTCAAGTGTAAAGAGTAATTCAAGCTCTGAAAACCAAGATTAATGTAACAGGAAAACAACTATGAATCAAAATAGTACACCTCACAAGAAAAAAGAATTCATTTCCAAACCTTTGAAATTTATCGTTGCTGCTGCTTCAGTGGCAGGAACATTAGGATTATGGGGTATTTTCAGCCAGGCAGACATGAAAACTGCAACGGTGGCAGCTACGGATACTGCTTTGCCAACGGTGGCCACTCTGGTAAGCGTCAATACCAGTATAAGTTCGAGTTCTTCGTCGGCTGCTACTTCCAATTCTTCGTTGAGCTCTCTCCCGGTTGTTTCTCAACAGGTGCAGAGTACCGTAACCAGCGCACCGGTAGTTACGTATAACCAGCCGGCTCCAGTTACTTCGACACGGTCGAGCAGATAATGAATACCTATACTTTTCGTGCTATGGGTTCACAAATTCTCATCGCTATGGACACCGACTCGACAACCCTCAATGAAGCCGGGTTGGAAGCAGCAGCCTGGTTTGAAGAGTGGGAACAAAGTTTCAGCCGCTTTCGTTTGACATCAGAGCTGAACGAGTTGAATCAGCATACCGGCCAATCGTGGCAGGTCAGTTCCAGCTTCTGGAGAGTACTCAACCTGGCATTGGACGTAGAGAAAAAGACCGCTGGGTTGGTAACTCCCACGGTGTTAAATGCTCTTGAAGAAGCCGGCTACGATATCTCTTTTGAAGAGATCGGGCATAACATCAGTTCCTATTTGGACAATTCATTTGCTTCAATCGGTGATGTAAAACAGATTGAATTGGATGAAAAGCAGCGTACTGTACGGCTGCCTTATGGTATGCGGCTGGACCTCGGCGGAATCGTCAAAGGTTGGGCGGCACAGCAGACCATGATCCGATTGCGCGATGCTGCGCCAGTACTGGTGGATGCCGGTGGTGATATCGCAATCAGCGGGTTGATGAGGAATGGTTCTCCCTGGGCGATTGGTATCGATGATCCGCTGCAGCAAGGGCAATCACTTGGGCTGGTGATGTTGGCTGAAGGCGGAATCGCCACATCAGGCCGGGATTACCGGCGCTGGATGAAAGATAATCGGTGGCAGCACCATATCATCGATCCGCGCATCGACCGCCCGGCAGAAACGGATATTTTAAGTGCTACCGTCATTGCAGCGGACGTGATGGAAGCCGAAGCCTGGGCCAAAGCAGCGCTCATTTTGGGCAGTCGTGAAGCTGTAGAAAAATTAGATCAGGCCAGTGTTTTGGCATATTTACTGGTACGCGAGGATGGATCGACGGTTGAAACCCCTCGATTCGATCAATACAGGTGGACTGAAAAATGGCAGATTCAAAACAATCTTTTAGTATAAATGATGCTCAAACCGAGGTAAGCCCGGTTGCGTTATTTCTGATCGTACTGACGGTAATATGGGGCGTCGTCATAGGGTTGGTTCTTATTCCCAATCTACTTCCCGGTTATGCAAGTTCATTGGCCAGTGAAAAGCCAAAAGTATTCTGGTATCTGGCCAGAGCCAGTGCGATCATTGCCTACCTGCTGTTGTGGTTTTCAATGGTGCTTGGGGTGGGCGTGACCAATAAACTCTCCGCTCGCTGGCCGGGGCTGGCAAAGACCAATGAGCTGCATCAATACATCAGTATCCTGGGAATCGCCATCGGCCTCTTCCACGGATTGATACTGGTGGGTGATCAGTATATGAACTTTTCACTCTGGCAAATATTTGTTCCATTCTCAACTTCCACTTACCGGCCGTTGGCGGTGGGGTTTGGTCAACTGGCCTTTTACGCCTGGGTCGTGATTCTGATCAGTTTTTACGTGCGCCGCAAGATCGGCGCAAAGGTATGGCGCGGCATTCATTACGCCGGCTATTTCACTTATCTGGCCGTTCTCGTCCATGCCATCATTGGCGGTACCGACGCTGGGACGGCCTGGGTGCAAGGTCTCTATTGGGTCAGCGGCGGACTGCTTTTATTCCTGACGGTTTATCGCATTCTCAATGAAGTTGAAAACGCACGCGAAAAGAGAGAAAGACTCTTAAACCGTGCTCAAATTACAACTACTGATTAGACAAGTCATTTTCTTCTCTTCCCCTAACGAGATTGCCCGGAATTTCCGGGCAACTTCGTTTAAAACCTTTTGTTTTATAATCAATTTAATTATTTCAATCTCTTAAGGAGAGATCATGACTGAAAAAACACCTCCACGCTGGGATCTGAGCAGCATCTATCCCGCGTTAATCTCTGAAGAATACTCGAATGACCTCAAGCGATTATTGGCTTTGATAGATGAACAGTTTGCATTCATTGATGGACCTTTAAAAAAGCTGGACGCAAATTCAAATTTGGCCTTGTTGGCAAAACAGACAGGCGAGATGATCGAACGCAGCAACCAGATCTACATCCTGTCCGGAAAGATCCGGGCTTACATCGAAGCTCTTGTCTCGACGAATTCTTACGATAAAGAAGCGCTTACGAAACAATCAGAATTCGACCAGATCGCGGTGAAGATCGATAAGATGGAGACTCAAATCAGGGCCTGGGTTGGGAAAATTGCCGATGCATTGGCAGGGATGATCGACCTGGATCCGATCACGAAAGCGCACCGCTATTATTTGTATGAATCTGCCAAAGCCAGCCGTTATTTAATGTCTGAAAAAGAAGAGATGCTGGCTGCAGAACTGAGTTTGAGCGGATCCAATGCCTGGACCAAATTGCAAGGCACGATCACCTCACAATACAGCGCACCTTTTGAAATGGAAGGCAAAGTACAAAAATTACCTTTACCAGCCCTCATCAACCTGCGCTCGCACCCCGATGAAGCAGTGCGGCGGCGCGGTTATGAAGCCGAAAATCAGGTTTGGAATACCCTCAAAGAACCGTTGGCTGCGGCCATGAACGGCATCAAGGGCGAAGTGAATACGCTAAATACCCGCCGAGGACGCGAAGACGCCCTGCATGCTTCGATCGACCAATCGCATATCGACCGCGAGACTTTGGAAGTAATGCTTTCTGCCATGCAGGATTCTTTCCCAATGTTCCGCGGTTATTTCCGTTCCAAAGCCAGACGCCTGGGGCACGAAAAACTACCCTGGTGGGACGTCTTTGCTCCGCTGGGCGAATCAAACACGGTATTCACATTTGATGAGGCGCGGGAGTTCATTCTCGAACAATTTGGTGAATTCTCCCCGCGCTTAAGAGAATTCGCCCGCCGTGCCTTTGAAAACCACTGGATCGATGCCGAACAACGCGACGGCAAACGCGGCGGTGCTTTTTGCATGGAAATCCCTGGAGTGAACGAGTCACGGGTGATGTGCAACTTCGACGGTTCCCTGGATCAGGTCACCACCATTGCTCATGAACTTGGGCACGCTTTCCATAATGATTGCGCGCAAAAAGCGCACAAGACAAAGATTCAAAAGCTCACCCCCATGACGCTGGCAGAAACTGCTTCCATCATGTGCGAAACCATTGTTGCCCATGCCTCACTGAAAAAAGCCAGGAATGATAGCGAGCGTTTGGCGATCCTGGAATCCAAATTGGCGGGGGACTCCCAGGTCATCGTGGATATTTACTCCCGTTATCTGTTTGAAAAAGAGGTCTTTAAACAGCGTGAAAAAGCTGAACTTAGCGCAGATGAGTTGTGCGAGATTATGGAAAAAGCGCAATTGGCCAGTTACGGCGATGGGCTGGATGAGCGATATTTGCAAAAATGGATGTGGACGTGGAAACCGCATTATTACTCGGCTGGTTTTTCTTTCTATAACTACCCCTATGCGTTTGGACTGCTCTTTGGAACCGGCCTCTACGCCATCTATCAAAAGCGCGGAGATGATTTTGTAGAGGATTATGTGCAGTTATTGGCCAGCACGGGTGAAGCCTCCGCGGCGGATCTGGCTGCCCGTTTTGGGATCAATATCCGCCAGAAGGAATTTTGGGCAGACAGCCTGAAGATCATTGGCGCGCAAGTGGATGAATACATCCGCATAAAATAGCAGTTTAATAATCAAAAGAGGAGAAGTGATTTAAACTGCTCCTCTTTTGTCTGACAAACAAATACTATTGTAGTTGTATAATTTCTCACATGAATTTTGCAGAAATACAATCTCGGATCGTCCTGATTCGCGGCGGGGGTGACCTGGCCAGCGGGGTGGCTTTACGTTTGCACCGAGCCGGATTTATGGTGTTGATCGCCGAATTGGCTGAACCAATGGTGGTGCGGCGGAAAGCTTCATTTGCCCAGGCGGTCTTTGACGGCAGATGCACAGTGGAAGAAGTAAACGGCCGCTTGGTAGACTCAGTTGAATCTGCTTTACAGGTGATGAAAGCTGTAAAGGTAGCCGTGATGATTGACCCGACTGCAGCAGCTTGCCTGAAATTGCCTCTGTTCGCGCTTGTGGATGGCCGCATGACCAAGAAAGCTCCCGACCTGGGAATGGATGCAGCGTCGATCGTGGTCGGGTTGGGCCCGGGTTTTAGCGCCAGAGAAAATTGCCACGCGGTGGTGGAAACGAACCGTGGTCCGTTTTTGGGGCGGGTTTACTGGCAGGGCAGCGCAGAAACAGACAGCGGCATTCCGGAAACAGTCAGAGGGTTTACCGTGGAGCGCGTGTTATATGCTCCTCAAGCTGGGATACTGACCGCTGTAGCGGAAATTGGTGATATTTTGGAACCCGGGGCTTTGATCGCAAAAGTGGATGGAGCAGCAGTCACGGCAAAATTCAAAGGAGTGCTGCGCGGTCTGGTGCACTCGGGGCTGTATGTCAATAACCGCATTAAGATTGGCGATCTGGACCCGCGCTGTGATGTACGTCTGTGTACCCTGGCCTCGGATAAAGCGCTGGCAATTGGCGGCGGAGTTTTAGAAGCGCTGCTTCTAGCAAATAAAAGGAATATGAGCCCATGAATCTGGTGGATGCCTTACATCCTGAGCTTCCGGCGAGGATAGCGATCGTGGGCGGCGGCGGCAAGACCACTGCACTCTTTCAATTGGCAAGGCAGATTCCGGGGTTCACCTGGGTGAGTACAACCACTCACCTGGGGACTGACCAGTTGAATTATACGGACAAACATTTTATTGTTCGTTCAGTAGACGATGATAACGTCGAAAAATGGCTGCAGCAAAAGTCGACCTTGCTCACCGGTGAGTTTACCGAGGATGAGCGCGTGAAAGGCCCCGGCGAAACACTCCTCGCTCAGATCTACCAGGCTGCTGAAGCCAAAAAGGTCTCTCTGGTCATAGAAGCAGATGGATCACGCTCACGTCCCTTGAAGGCGCCAGGGATAAATGAGCCGGCTATTCCACCCTGGGCGGAATTGGTCATTACCGTTGCTGGGTTATCCGTACTGGGGCAAGTCTTTAGTGAGGCCACAGTACACCGTGTTGAACCCTTTAAGCAGATCACCGGGTTGCGCGAAGGCCAACCCATCACCCTTGAGTGTATTACTCGATTACTCGCTTCTCCGCTGGGAGGATTGAAAAATAGTCCAGTCGGAGCGGTTAAGACAGCGCTGCTCAACCAGGCGGATACGAAAGAGTTGTGTGAGCAAGCGGCAAGTTATGCTCCTGCGCTGCTGGCAGCAGGATATGATATTGTTTTGATTGGGTCATTAAAGAACGCACCCGATGAATTATTGTGTTTTCATCATTAACGAGTGTGATGGTGGGGGTGTTGATGGTGAAAGGGGAAATGCGGGGCGGGCGCGGAGCGGACCGGGGGATAATGGGCGAACAATCGCAAATCTGCTCGAGCGAGGGGGGGTAAATTCCAGGCTTTTCGTGCTACGTTACAACGAATCAAATTTTCTCCATCCACGTCCAGGCAGCCCTGTTCCAGGTGGAGGCCAAATTCACGGCAGGTAGAAGAACGCTGCGCGTATATGGCACAACTTACCTCTTCACCAATTTTTCCGCGCAGAGCAATACATCTCGGTTCCGGTCGGTTTGACCCCTGCATACATTGCAAAAAATCGCTCAATTTCTCAGTTAAAGCCTGGGGAACTCCCTGAGGATTCGCCAACGTTGTTTCTTCCCAATAGAAAGAGACACGGAAAAAGGCGCAGCAGGCACCACATTGAACGCACGGATTATCCAGCCCCATAAGGTTTAAATTATAGCACTATGGGTCTTTTATCGCGTTGAACTGCCGCGGACGATCAGGCGCGGCTGCAATATTTGTTGGGTGGGAGAGAGCTTTTCCTCGCCGTCGGCTTCGATGATCTGATGCAGCGCCTCGACGGCGTTTTGACCTGATTGTTGCAGATCCTGGTGAACAGAGGTAAGTGGAGGCCAATACGAAGCGGATTCCGGGATGTCATCATAACCGACGAGGAGAAGGTCATCGGGGACGGAGAGGCCAAGAGAACGTGCTGTATAAAGCGCTCCCAGGGCCATACTGTCATTGCAGGCAAAAACTGCATCGAGATCCGGATGGCGCTGTAATAGAACGCCCATCCCTTTTTGACCGCTTTCCGCCAGCCAGTTTCCCTCCACGGTCAATGAAGTATCAAATTCCAACCCGGCTGCCTGAAGAGTTGATCTCCATCCTTC
>Ga0182021_10006857_pt1 | contig 13520 bp, 12 predicted proteins | sample 612E3MmetaG_FD_120493 | JGI IMG/M metagenome (GOLD analysis project Ga0182021, IMG submission 120493) | Permafrost microbial communities from Stordalen Mire, Sweden - 612E3M metaG (Illumina Assembly) | ecosystem: Environmental > Terrestrial > Soil > Wetlands > Permafrost | place: Sweden...
CGCTTGTATTTCTACCATTGCATCTTCGATCCTCGCAAGCCCGTATAATACATAGGTTTTAGTGTACGATTCAATTTAAAAAGACTACGACTCCTAAAGAAGGCTATCATTACTTTCAAATAATAAAGAGCATTAGTTAAACCCATTATTGTGTAGCAACCATTGTTTCATCGATCAATTCTTGTAAACCTGCTCTTAAAGAAACTTCAGGCTCAAAACCCAAGAGCCTTTTGGCTTTGGAGATATCTGCATAACTGTCCTTGATATCACCAACTCGAATCGGTTTATAGGAAATCTGAGAAGTCACTTTTGCCAATTCAATAACTGTTTCCGCCAATTCTTTAATTGAAGTGGGTTTACTTGAACCAATGTTAAAAACTTCACCTGTTGCTTCTACACTTTTTATGGAAGCTAAAACTGCTTTTGCAATATCTTTTACGTTGACAAAGTCTCTTGTTTGTGAACCATCACCGTAAATTGTTAATGACAAGTTATCTTTACAACGGTCTATGAAGCGAGTTATTACTCCACTGTAATCATTCATGCCTTGCCTTGGACCGTAAACATTGAAGAAACGCAAAATAACAGAGGGTAAAAGTTTGCGTTCACTAAAGCCTAAGCAGTAACGTTCACCTATCAGTTTGGATTCAGCATAAGGTGAAATTGGATTGGTTTTAGCTTGTTCTGTAACAGGTAAAGATTCGGGGTCGCCGCAAACTGCGCAACTTGAAATGAAAACAAATCGATTAACGTGTTTCGCTGCGCTTGCCCGTAGCAGATTCAACGTTCCTAAAAGGTTTATGTCAAAAGTTAAAGCGGGATTTTCAATTGAAAGAGGTACACTGACTAAAGCAGCCATGTGGATAACAACGTTAACGCCGTTAAGGCTCTCCTTAACAAAGGATGCGTCTCGAATGTCTCCTTTGACAAATTCAACTTTACCTGAATCTAAATGACCTTTAATGTTATCTAATTTACCTGATGATAAGTTATCGAGAACCCTGACATGATAACCTTCATTGACTAATCGGTCAACAACGTGGCTACCAATGAACCCAGCGCCACCAGTAACCAAAACTTTCATGGTCATAAAATTATTTACCTGTTAAATATTCCTATAGAATCATCTGTTGGTATGCAGTATCGCCAAGAAAAACGCAAATGACGAATCATTAGCCCAGCTTTTAGCCGAATAATTTCCCATTTTTTGGGCGGTTAAACTTATTTTTTCGGCAAGCGGGCGACCAATCAACCTTAAGGACTTCAAAACACTGCTTTCCAATAACCCATCCAACTTTCCCAAGACTGCCAAGATACTTTTGGCTAAATGAGGACTGCGAATGTTTTCTGCTACTTTTATTGTTAAATCTACAAGTACTCTGTCAATTCTAGGCAAAGCTTTGAACCATACACCGGCGCGCATGGCTTTGAATTTTAGTTTTACTAATTGCGCTCGATTTAGGAAGCTAGATGGGCTATTCTCCAATGTTGTTTTGAACCACCAATATTTTCGATTGCATCATTATGGGCAATGTTAACCCTAAAAAGATTTGTGGTTTCCACGTAAGTTAATAAATAAAGTTTTACAGATCAGAAAATAATATTTTGAAAAACCAATAATAATTAAAAAGAAAAGTTGATTTCAAGATTTTTTTGAACATTATTGAAAATTGTAATCAAAGCAAGTCTTTAATATCGTTAGGGACAATCAGAAAATAGAGAGGATTTGATGTCGCAAATAATTAGGAAACTCAAGAGAATCACAGGAGTCTATTCCTTTTTTATGAATAAAAATCCAAGGTATGCAGCATATTCTATCGGAAACTTTTCTTTTGGCTACCCAAAAGTCAAAACATGGGGGGAAAATGCGACACTTAAAATCGGAAGTTTTTGTTCAATAGCTCCTGGGGTAAATATCGTTCTAGGCGGAGAACACCGAGTTGATTGGGTAACAACTTATCCATTCAATGCGATCCTACGTCAATATAAACACATAAAGGGGCACCCCGCCACCAAGGGTGATATCATAATCGGAAACGACGTTTGGATCGGTATGAACGCAACAATACTTTCAGGTGTTACAATCGGCGATGGAGCAGTGATTGGTGCAAATAGTCTAGTAACAAACGATGTCGAGCCTTACGTGATTGTAGGAGGCAATCCTGCAAAACCAATCAGAAAAAGATTCGATCAACAGACCATCGATAAACTTCTTGAAATCAAATGGTGGGATTGGGACATCGAAAAAATAAAAAGAAACGTACCTGATTTGCTTTCTAACCAAGTTGAATATTTCTTGGACAAAAATGAACCACAGGCGTGCGCTTCCGAAATTGTTTAAATTTATTAAGTTTAGATTTGCGTTTGGGGTTTGTTTTTTATGCAAAGTAAAGCAAAAGCAGTGGATGGACATCCAAACACAAATGGATCAGACAACCTAGAAAGAAGACTTCCAACAATCTGAGGCTTGATAGTTGCTAAGGCCTGTTCACCTCTAAGCTTCAAAGCACCATCTATACCAAAAACGATATAGCCTCTGTTTGAAAGCTCATCCATCGTCCATCCACACCTATGAATCTGCAAAGGACTATCATCTTCAAGGTGACATTTAGAATTAAACCCATTTGGAGTTAAAATAATAATTTTATTTTTGGATATTTTTTCCATGTTCTCAATTAGCATCTTTGCTTGATGTTTTGTCAGGTGTTCAATTACGTCGAAAGCTGCTACGCAGTCGAATGAATTATTTTTCAACGGGAGATGATCTAAATCTGCAAGTACATAATCTTTGAAATAACCACTCTTTTTGTTTGCCAATAAACTAGGTAGGTGTCCATCAATTCCAACTGCAAAAACTCTTTTTATGCATTCGACTGCTGGAGATTTAACCCCGCAACCTAACTCAACAAAGCTTTGGCAGTTTCTTAGTTCATGCTTAAGCTTTAACTGCATTAAACTAAATCTCTGTTTGTTGAGATTCGTTGGACGTTGACGGAGACTGCCCTGTGAGCGTTTGGAAATGGAATTCATCTTAAAGCTTCACTCTTTTGCTGGTCGGTTTTCTTAAAAATGCTTTTGATTCTATCTCTGCTCACATAAAGGTAAATTGCAACTATCACGCCAAAGGACGCGATCGATATTGCAGAGGCGTAAATTAACCAGGTCTGAGGTTTATACTCAATTATAACGTCAAATTGTCCTATTTCATTAATTTTGAACCCGGAAAAACCCAAATAAAGCGTGGAAGGCTTGATTTGTTGGCCATTGACATTGGCTACCCATGAATCGTCTAAGGTGTATGAGGTCGCTAAAACGAAGGGTTTGGTTGCATTTACGTTTGCTATAATCTTTGTTGGATTTATGTCTTGAACTAAAATTGTAGCAGTCTGGTTTTGAATTTTTTCATTAAATATGTTGTCAAACGCACTATTGTCTAGGAAAGGTACAATCCCCGTGATATTATAATTATCAATCCACAAATAACTTGTGTAGTTGAATCTATCATCACTTGTGTCATTTTTTGGTGGCAATAGAGGATTTATGTCAAACCATACTTGAGTTTTAAAAAATTTGGTAGCAGTAAGAGGTTCAAATTTTAGATTAATAGCCCAATTCCAAGAAAACTCGCTGTTCTGAACAACAAAAGTGGCGTTCCTGTACAATGAAGTGGTCCGCAAAGGATTACTATTTTCGCCATATTGAACTATCTTCGCATGCACATTAGAAATACTTCCGTTTGCGTAGCCCGTGGAATCAATTGCATAGATACTTCGGTATTGCACGGGTATTGATGGTGATTCGATTATTCCCCAATCACCTGGGGAACCTGAAAGCGTAGTGTTTGCATAGTTTTCATAAGTTCCAAGGTCTGTAATATTAGCTAACGAGTCTGGGGAAGACTCTTGGGTGTTAGTCTTCCAACCACTAAGCAGAGTCATATTGCTAAAGTTCCAATTATTATTTAGAGTAAGATTTGATTCAATACCAATACGTGAATCCGGTGAAGTAGAAAAACCTGAAACATAAAAAGATGGTTTTGATTCGACATATTCATAAATATCCAAGTAACCGAATGTCATTACAAGTTGAAGAGAAGACTGATCTGCAAAGAAGTTCTTCATTACATCGGGTGACATTATAGATCCTTCCGAAACCAAAGTCCCGTCTTGCAAAATATTCCTATATCCCAAGGTATTACTGTTCCCATCTGACCATGCATTCGCATCTGCGACAGTATTATCGATATCATTACGCTGCAAAATATACTTCACGCCTAAAATATCAAGGAAATGCTTGAATTCATAACCCCTGCCGCACCTTATCGCATAACCTAGTTCAAGCAAAGTTGCATATGTGTCATTGTTAATCTTATAACCGCTAAGAATGCTTGTTGAAATTATCGGTTTGTCAATCAAACTATCGATTAGTTGGTCCGTGCCATAATACCCATTTGTCCAATTGTAAGGCATTTGATAGTAATCATCGACGGGTGTTAAGAGGACTTTTCCATCACCGGGTTGACTGTTAATCCAATCTGTTGCTTGATACCAGTAATCAGGGATTTTTACATAAGAAGAATAAGGTAATTGGGCAGTTTTAGATTCGATAGGATAATTATAGACAATTTGACCATTAGCATTAGTAGATACTATTAAAGGTTGAACTGCGACAAGAAAAACTAGTATTAAAACCGATAAAATTAAGATTTTACTAAACCGAAAACTTAATTTCGGAAGTCTAAGAGTAGCTATTTTTTCAGAGCCAAATCCAATAAGCAAAGCCAAGAAAGGAACAATTAGTAAGGTAAACTTAGAAACTGGCTCCCTAAACATACTCATCAGAGGTAATCCGAAAATAGAACTATTCAACGGCTTAAGAAAATCAGGGTATAACCCCTTTGCAAGGAACAATAATACGAGAATCGCGCCCATAATATAGGCATTGAATCTTGATCTTTGGCTTTTAAAAAGCAAGGCTGTTGCTGCAACAACAAAGGGTACGAATACTAAAATTGCCAAAATGGGGTTTTTGTAAGAATTAATATATGGAACATATTCAGGTAACCAGCCCCAGAAGCCGTTTAGCCAAAAAAGGTTAAGAAAAGAAGATCTCCATTGTGTCCAGGCCCAAGCATCAGCACTGACTGTTGAATTAAACACTTGATTAGAGAGGAAATAATAGCTTACAATGGGGATTATCCACCATAAATTAATTGGAACGGATATTCCAATCATCTTTCCTAAGGATTTGAATAACGGAAGTAATTGTTTTCGGTATTTAACTAAGTAATATAAAGCTAGAATTGCTATGCCAAAGAGACCTAAGGCTACGTTCGCGGGATTAATTGCAGCAAATGAAAATGCAATAACAGACAATAGAGAAAAATAAATGATATTTTTATTTGCAGATTTATTATTTTTCTCGTAAGTTAATTTTACAATTTTAGCAAACAGAGCTAAGAGAAGGGGAAGAAAAGCGTAAATCCAAACAAAACCTATATTTTGCCTGGTAGTTAGCGCGAAAATATTAAACATGTAAAAAAATCCAGCTGCGAATGGGGCTATTCTTAATTCTGGATAGATTGTTTTTGAGAAATAATACATAGACAAAGCGCCAATGATGAACAGAATGACTTGGTAGAAAATCTGGATGCTACCAATGCTGAGACCTAAGTAGTTTAGAAAAATTGCGGGGTATTGATAGAATAAGTAAGCGGGTGCAGGAGTTGAATATCCCAGAAAATCGTGCGACCACAAATAAGTTCCAGTGCTCAAAACCTGCTGGGGATTGAGGAAGAGAGGGAAATTGTCTCCGTTGCTTATCACGTATCCTTCTTTAGGCAACCATAGAAGCGGAAGTAGCCCTGCGAAAATAAGTATAATTATTTCTATGGCGGTAATCTTTTTCATTTATTAGAGCCCATCTGAAGTTAATTATGGCTTTATAGCTAAATCTATATAAGAATATTGAGTTTTAACACGTAACAAAAAAGTATTATTGGAAATATGAGATTTTTTCAAAAAAATGCTTTATTATTTTTCGAAGTTTGGAACACCAATAGATCTGAAAATGTTAAGTTTAGAGTACCCATGCACCATTTTTCCGATAATATTATGATCGTTAAGCTTCCGAATACTTTGAATGTTAGCTCTCTGATTGAAGGTTTCAGGAAGAAAGTACATATTCCAAAAAATCGCTTTAATTATATTTTTAGCAGTATTTGGTTTAAGAAGAAAAATCCACAAGAAGCACTCGAAAAAAAGTAGAGCAACATAGAAAGAGACAGTTGTAACCATGTTATATGTGTTATAATTTTTTATTAGCGTTCTTATTGTGTTTTTTTCTCTTAGGAAAACTCGTCTTACGTCGGTTTTGTAACTTGCAGCTTTGATAACACCTCCGGAGATACTGCCGCCGCTCGCATGAAATATTATCGCTTTCTCATTCACAATTATTTTGTAACCAGCAAGTTGTGCACGCCAACAAAGATCCAAGTCTTCAGCAAACATAAAATACTTCTTGTCAAATAGCCCAATTTTTCTTATTAATTCTGCTTTGATCAGCATTGCGCAACCTGAAACGAAAAAGACACGATCATCGTTCAAGGATTTTCCTTTTATAGCTAATGGATATCCAAATCTGTCAATTGATACCCCTCTTTCTTGTATTAAATATTTGTTTTGAAGAGCAAATACTGATGGGCCTAAAATGCCTATGGAGTCATCGCTTTCGGCGGAATTAACTAGTTTTTCGACCAAATCTATCTTGGCTTCAGTATCATTGTTGACCAAAAAAATATAGCTTGCATTGTGATCGAGCGCAAATTTCATGGCGAGATTATTGCCCTCCGCGAATCCAAAATTTTTTTCTGCTTGAATAATGCGTATGTTAGGAAAATTTTGCTGAATGAAGTCTACAGAATTGTCGGTTGAGGCATTGTCGAAAACAACTATTTTGTAGTTTGGGTATGTTTGTTGCTCAAGTGAGGATAAACAGGTCTTGAGGTATTTTGCGCCATTATAATTTATGACTATGACAAAAACTAAAGGAAGAGCATTCATCACACTATCAACTTCATGAATTCACGTGCTGTAATCTCCCAGCTAAACTGTTTAGAGTAATTTAAGGCATTCACACTAAGCGTTTTTCTTAGCATCTCATCAGATAAAACACTTATAGTTTTTTCTGCAAGATCTTTGATGTTGCCGTTTTCAACTAGCAACCCTGTTTCCTGGTTCCTCACGCTATCGCGTAAGCCAGGTGCATCATAAGCAACGGCAGGTACACCTAAAGCATTAGCTTCAATTACGTTTAATCCCCAGCCCTCACGTACACCTGGAACAATTAAAATCAAACTCTTGCCCAGCAGATCTCTTCGCTCAAAATTATTTAGATTTCCAAAAAATTTTACCCCTGACCCAGCAATGCGTTCCAGCGTTTGTCTAAATGGTCCATCACCAAAAACCCATAATTCAGCTTTAGGAATCTTAGCATTCACAATAGCAAAAGCCTTAATCGCATGGTCAGGCCGCTTAGCGCGTTTCAAACGACCAGAAAAAACCACAATTGGCTTGGAGTCTTTCTCTGGCAAAACTTTCAACGGCTTAAAATTCAAACCCTCAGGCACAACAGAAACATGCTTAAAGCCTAAAGAAGCCAGATCTAGACGCGTACTTTCAGAAACTGTTACGGTCGACACATTAACGTACTGTTTTAGCCATCGGCTCTCCAGAAAATGATACCCAACGTAACTAACTGGAAATGGCGTTTCGTAAAACCAGAATTCTCGGGCTAATTGATGAATTAAAGCGACAATTTTCTCGCCGTTCTTTGCAAACTTTTGGGCAAAAAAAGGTTGAGTATTAATTTCGTCGATGATAATATCGAACTTTTCATGTCTAAATCGTTTTGCATAGAACTTTTTCGCTTGCGCATAAACTGTAAATCGTCCACCCGCTCTCACTATTTTTATTCCATCAACGATTTCCTCGTTTTTGCAACCAGGAAATTTAGAAGTAAACAAAGTTATCTCATGCCCAAAGGCAGCCCATCTTTTAGCGACTTCATATGTGAAAACTTCCGCCCCACCCATAGATGGGTTAAGCCAACAACGCCAATTTAGCCAAAGTATTTTCATAGGGCTCACTTAAGAAAATTATTTGCCTAAATTGCTATTGAGGTGAAGATTGCGTTGATACCAACGAATTACTCTAAGCCTGTAAGCAATTCCAAGCAAATCGACAAACATGCGCCAGGCGTCGCTGGCCTTAAATGAAGACTCTAATGTAAGTTTTACGGGCATTTCTACAATTTTTAAATTATTTAGATGGGCTAAAGCTAGCAATTCAACGTCAAATGCGTAACGTTTCACAGCTAATCTTGGAAAAATTTTATCAACGGCGCTTCTTTTCATTACTTTTAGGCCCACTTGTGTATCTTTCAGATTGAAACCGACGAGAATTTTTACTAGTACATTGAAAGTTCGGCTAAGCATCCTGCGTCTAAACGGCATTGATACTATTGAGTCTGGATGCCATTTTGTTGCAATAACTATATCGGCATTTTCTAAAGCCTTTACATAGCGTGAGATGGTGTTTAGATCTATTTCCATGTCACCGTCTATAAAAATAACTACATCACCGATGGATTCCATAACGCCAGTCTTTATAGCGAACCCTTTTCCCGTATTTCTTGCGTAACGAATTACTTTTACGTGGCCATTTCTTTTTGAGTACTCCACTGCTTTCTTGAATGTGTTGTCTTTGCTTCCATCATCAACAACTACGATTTCATATTCGAACATTTTTTCTTTGATTGCCAAGTCTAATGTGCCAAGTGTATCTTCAATGAAAACTTCTTCGTTGTATGCAGGGATTACAAAGGATAATTCAACCTGACCCATGATACCCGGCTCCCTCTTTCTTATTTTCTTCTAAGAGAACATGTTGCAACGAAACTTTGAGTTTTTTGATCCGCATTGGGGCTTCACAAACGGTCTTGAAGTTTACATTACCGAGCTGAAACAAAACACCGATAACCAAAGTAAAATATGCCCCATCAGCAATTATTTCAGCCACGCATAATAAATTTGCAGAGGTAGCGAAAAAGACTGCTGCAGTAAACAAGAGGATCAGAAATGCTGCAATGAATGGAAATCCCCAATTTGAACTATTATATCGCTTGGTTTTTCTTTGAAATTGTTTGAAATATTCCCGTATTTTTGTTATAATAATTATCAGGCTTTCTTAGTCCAAGTTTTATAACACGATTGAATTTAACACTTCCTCATAATTGCCCTAACGCACCTGTTCCTTTCCTTAAGCATTATTCATTTTTAGTGATCAAACAATTGTTTGTAATATCTAATGGGTTGTTATGTATTGATATATGGCTATGTTTCCGCTGTGATAAAGTTCCTTGAATGCAGTAGGTGCTGATGGTTGACCATACCATCCGGTGCCATTGACCCACCAAATTAAATACAATTGGTTTGAAGGGTTGATTTGTTGTGTTTTGTTGGCTACTTCCGCTGGGCTTCCGAAGAAGTAAGGAATTAGCTGACTGCGGTTAAAGCCTAGGGCTGCCCAACCGTAAAAAGCTTCATGAACAAGCAGGTAACTATTGCTTGGCAAATTATTCTGTGCCCAGAGTATTGCATTTGCGGTGTCTTGGCAGTCGCTTAGTTGCACTGTATTCTGCAACATTGATTTAGGAATGTACGTTGGATAACTACCGAAGAAATTAAGCGCGCCGCTATTAGGTAAAACCAGAAAACCTACACTTAAAAACGCAATTATGAAGCCCACAGCTATCTTGTAAACTATTTTGTACCAGTTCCATTTAATGGCAAAAAGACCTTCTACAGCGTAAAAAGACAAGGGGTAAGTTAATAGTAGAATCCAACGATAGGGAAGTACACCACCAAGAAAGAAGGCGTTAGGACTAATTATCACTATTAGTAGTGGTATGAAAATCCAGAGCATCCAAGCTTTTAGTTGAATATTGCTCTTAGAACGTCTGAAACCAAAAATAAGGAAAGGTATCAGGGGTAAATAACAGATGACAAGAAAACCTAAAGTATCAATCACCAATTCAGGATGAGAAATAGTAACAAGTGATTCGAACCCCCCAGCGTAGTTAACTGAATAATCCATTATGGGCGAGGAAAAAACAAAGTAATTGATGTAAATTATTATAATAAAAAATAAAACTGCAGGAATTGAACAAATAAGAATTCGTTTGAATTCCATTTTTTTCTTTTTGAAGTAGAAACTTGCGATCGTAGCAATTACTATTACGAACATAATAATAGAAATTAGTTGATGAGATAAAACAACTAAAGCCATTGTCAGAGAAAGGAAAAATCCATTTCTAATTGTATTTCTATTTTTTTGAATAAAGAACAACACTAAAAAAAGAAACACAAGCGCAAGCTCGCTTCGAAACATATCCCACGAAACTCGTAATGCAACAAAATAAAGCGTAGATAAAATTGCTAAGATTAAGCTCTTTTTGGGTGACCAAGAGAGAGCTTTGTGGGCATAATTGTATGTGACAAATCCTAGAAGCCCAAGAAGCAAAGGACCTAATATTTTTAGGGTCACAACTATTGGAGCTCCAGTGGAAGTAATTCCCAGTAAAAGCATGTAGAATAGGGGAGCAGATGACATTAGAGACCAAAAACTGACACCAGTTCCTAACCAAGTAATGGTATTTGGAACATAATACCCCATTGTATCAAAACCAACCAAATACGGTCCCATCAAGATTTCAGGTATTGCTCGCGCGAGTAATGGTATGGTAATCGCCAGGATTGGGAGCATAAGGTTTCCATTTTGGCGAAACCAAACATTAATCAGATTACGAGCCCGATTCACTTTTTTGTCTCCAGAGATGCAAATGAAATTGTAGGTTTATAAACTGTTAATTGCCGTCCTAAATGCCTTGTGCTTTAAAAGATAAAATTTTCGAGCTTTCAAATAAGATAAAAGGAATTATTTATCATGGATAATTCTTTATAGCGTATTTGGCAGCGCCTAAGATCATACCGTTTGAGTTACTATCAATCGATAAAACTAAATTTGAAGTACCGATTGTTACTATAACCTGCTCCTTCACGATATCCACTTGTAGGGTCTGGGAGACTTCGCTCATAGTAAATAATCATGTTTCGGGCAAACGATGAGTTGCAGAGGTCAAAAAACTCAATGAAACTTTAGTGTAAATAATAGGATTAATGTTTAAGTACGATATCTCTTCTGCATTCATTATTTTCCTTGTATTTCAGCTTGCAGCACTACCCATTCCTAAAGGAAACTGTGTGGGTATTTCCTTTACTATAAGCAACATATACTTCTGTTGAGTGAGTGGACGGAGTCTTTCGATTTTGTTTAGTTTGAACTTCGCAATGAAACCCTTTCTTTGATTTTTGGTCGCAGTTCTCTCTCCATTTAAACGACCACTCCATCGGTTAAATAACAGGTTGTCTTTAACCGTATTTGGTGATGCAGAATTAGGGTAACAAAGGGTTCAACAAAGATATTTCGTCTAGTTAGCAACAATCTATTTAGTTAAACTTTTGATAAAGAAAACTCGCTCTTTACATCATCCATAATACATTAGCTCTTGGGGTATAAAGAAACTCTCTTCACTATTATTCTTGGACCCCTGAACCTTTTTTAACGGTTTTTGTCCAAACTCTTTTTGTTCTAAATACGAATTTTAGAAATGCCCAACCAGCGATGAACATTTGGATAATCCAGTATACGTATATTGAAGGGATCCAGAGAATGTTTCTTAGTTTGATTGGTTTCTCAGAAGCAGTTAAACCGATTCCTAGTGAAACAAGAGAAATAGCGGTTAGTGCAATAACTAACCCAGTGAAGTCTAAAATTGGGTTACTTTGAGAAAGAAACAACGCAACAAAAAACCAGTTTATGTAACTCAAAAGTGACACAACCATCATAAATGGTCCTGCCATGGAAACTTCAGCATCAACTGTTCGTTTGTTGACGTTATCGAGTAGTCGCCCATATTTTATGGCGGTTTCCATATATCCTCGGTACCAACGAACCCTTTGCTTGAATAAGCTACCTATGTTGTTTGGAGTTTCTTGTCCTGAGCAGACATCTTGAGCATATTGTATATGATGGTTTTTTTCAACTAGACGTAAAGCTAATTCAACGTCTTCGGTTAAGGAGTTTTCATCCCAACCGCCTAATTCTTCAAGTACCTTGGTTCTTACGAATTGGCAGCTTCCAGTTAATGGAACGAATAATTGGAGTTTTTCTCTTCCGCTCATTAATGCTTGGAACCAAGCTCTTTCTTCCATCGCTATGACTCTTGTGAGTGCATTGTTTTTCTCGTTAAGTGAGTTTGTTCTACCTTGAAGGGCCTTCAATTGTTCATCTTTGAAGTAAAAAGCTACTTTCGCTAGGACGTCTTTTTCGGGAAGACTGTCAGCATCAAAAACACCCACTATTTCGCCGTTAATATAAGGTAGCGCTAGGTTTAGGGCTGCTGGCTTGCCGTTTGGGGTTTTCTCAGAAATGATTTTGATGTTTTCAGGATATTTCTCTGAAAACTCTGAGCATATTTTGCCTGTATTGTCTTCGGACTTTCCATCCACTACAATTATTTGCATTTTGTCTTTCGGATAATCAACATTCAGTATACCGTTTAGGCAGCGTCTGATTACAGTTTCCTCATTTTTTGTTGGGACGATGAGTGAAATTTTTGGAAGTTTGCCAGATTTATATGATAAGAATGTCGTTTGTTTCCGTTTCTTTTTTATGCCTACATATATTATTGAGCCGTTGTAGAGGGTCCAAAAAAGTAGTATCGCAAGCAATACTATGGATATGATGTCGGAAACTATCATAGGTATCCAGCCTCATTGATGTATTTATTGGATAACAAGATATCATGCGTGTAAGCTGCAGGATTTATCTTCGATTGCGCTTTAAAGTTAAAGCCAGTCTTGACAACCTTAAACTTTACCAATTGAGCTACGCTATGGAAGATACATATATTTTTCATTACAGTCTCACATATATATTTTTGAAGCCTTTTAAGGTTTGTTTTCGTTCAGGGATAGAGCACACTTTTTTAAACCCATTGTTTAGAATAGGAGCAATAAAAAAAGTATCTCAATTAACTCGCTTCAATTTCCTATGAACTAAAAACTAACTTGTTTCCTATAAGCTAATTTTCTAATTTCTTTCGCAAATGTTGAATGAAGCAAGAAAACTTAAAGGGGGCAACCGCATTTTTGTAGTAGGAAGCGCTATGTGCAGAATTTTGTTTATTTTGTGGATTGCAAGTTTGGTTTTAGCGGGTTGTTTTGTTAGCGGGAGCTCAGTTAATGGTCAAAGTCAAGATAAGTATTCATTGCAGCTTCAAGGGTTTGTTTGGAGCCGTTCAACTTTAAGTGCTTTGGTCGTTACTGCAGATAATGAGTCCTGGTGGGATCCTGCATTTCTCAATACAGCGCTTCGAGCGATAGGTCAATGGAATGAAGC
>Ga0182021_10006858_pt1 | contig 13519 bp, 6 predicted proteins | sample 612E3MmetaG_FD_120493 | JGI IMG/M metagenome (GOLD analysis project Ga0182021, IMG submission 120493) | Permafrost microbial communities from Stordalen Mire, Sweden - 612E3M metaG (Illumina Assembly) | ecosystem: Environmental > Terrestrial > Soil > Wetlands > Permafrost | place: Sweden...
CGTCGCCGACGTGCACATGGCCGAGCTGAGCCGTCTCGCCGGCGAAGGTCATGGTGCCGCCGGCGGTCACGGCGCGCAGGGCGCCCATAGAGCCGGGGTCGAGCACCTTGGCCTTGTCGGAGATCACCATGCCCGGCGAAGGCGCTACGCCGAGGCGCACGGTCGGATAGGTCCAGTCACCCTCCCACCAGACGTGAGGCTCGAACGCCGACGCTCCTGCGACACAGGCCGTCACGCTGGATATGGTGTCGCCGGCGGGCTGCGCGATGACCACGTCGGCGCGGCCGTCGCCGGTCACGTCGCCGGCCGCCAACCGACAGTTCGTGGCCGGCAGCGGGCCGCCGGCGCCGTCGTACCAGGCAGTCGGGCCGGCGAAGGCCTTCTTCGACGACAGAAACACGTCGAGGCGGCCCGTCAGGTCGGGCTTGCGGTACAGGCAGATGAGGTCGCACTTGCCGTCGCTGTCGACGTCACCGGCCGCTAGCTGGGCGCGGCCGGCGGCGTAGGCGCCGTGCCAGAACGTCTTCTTCACGAACTTGTTGGCGGTGGCGGCGAAGACGTAGAGGCGCGACGACGTGGCGGTCGCCCCGTACAGGATCAGCACGTCGTCGCGGCCGTCCCCGGTCACGTCGCCGGCAGCCAGCTGCGCACGAGCGCACGAGAAGGTGCCGCGACGGGCTCTCCACCCGGTGGAGAGCACGAACTTCGTCCCGTGCGAGACAAAGCGGTAGAGTGCCGCGCTCGCGTGGCCGCGGTCGTAGAGTGCGACCAGGTCGTCGCAGCCGTCGCCGTTGACATCGCCCACCGTGAGGCGCGCTCGCGACCAGGAGAACGCGCCGGGCTTGGAGGTCCAGGCCGTCTTCTCGACCGCCTTGCTGCCGTCGCTGAGGAACACAGAGAGGCGGGCACGAGACTTGCCCAAGTCGTAAAGCACGATGCCGTCGCCGATGCCGTCGCCGTTCACGTCACCGACGACGAACTTGGCCTTGCCGACGTCGAAGGTGCCTGCCTTGCTGCGCCACAGCTCCTGCGGTGTGAAGGTGCCGCCGTCTGCGACCATGCACACCAGGGCAGCCGTGCGGTGGCCCAGATCGCGCAGAACCACGGTGTCGTAACGCCCGGCGGCGTTGGCGACGACGCGTGCGTCGGCGCCGCGAGCCGCCGGCGGCGCCAGCCCCGCGAGTGCGAGCACGGCCAAGAGAAGCGTCAGAGCGAGCGCCGCCAGCACCCGCCGAGACTGAGAGTAGAGTGCGAACGTGCCCATCGGTCCCCCCTTGCGATGGAAATGGCCCCAGACGATTCTACGTCAAGTGGGCGCCCGCGCCAGAGAAGCGGCGCTCAGAGACCGCTGAGGAGCCGCCGCTTGTAGCGCGCGTCGGAGATGTGCGGGGCGATCTGCGTGGCGCGCACCGTGGCCGCGGTGGCGCCCGCCTTGTCGCCCAGCGCGCCACGCACCGCGGCTATCCAGTGCCACGCGTCCGGCGAGGCCGGCGGCAGAGCCACCACCGCGTCGACGATAGAGCGCGCCAGCGCCTGGCTACCGTGGTTGACGAGCACATCCACGGCCGCGTAGGCCCATAGGCCCTCGAGCACTGGGTGGCCGGGGTTCCAGCGCAGGCCGTCGCGAGCCGGCTGAGCCGCCTGAGCCTGCTTGCCCTGGGCGATCGCCAGACGTTCCAGCTCCGCGTAGCCGATGGCCCCTGTCGGGTCCCGGCTGATGCCGTCGCGGAGCAGGTCGTTACCGCGCGAGACCTGCGCCTGGTCGCCGTTCGTCATGCCTGCGCGCCAGAGGCGGCCGCCGGCTTCGAGCGGATACATCGGCTCCCATGGGAAGAGCGCCGCAGCATGCTCGAGCGCCGTCAAGGAACCGGTTCGCTGATAGGTGCCCATCTGCCGGTCGGCCCGGTAATACTGAGCGACGAGAACCGCGACACCGGCTAGCACCGCGACGGCGACAGCGACGACGGCCACGCGCAGTACGAGCGCGCCGCGTCGGCGAACCGGAAGCTGCAGCTCGCGCGTCAGGCAAGAGTCGGCGCGGGGACGGCCCAGCGTCGCGCCGGCGATGACCGCCAGCGGCACGGCCGTCACAGCGTCGAGGGGGCTGACCAGCAGGAAGACGCCCACAGCCCCCAGGTATGCGAGCCCGGCGGCCGCAGGCCACTGGTCTGCCTCGTCCCCAGCACTGGCGCCCGGGTTGCGCGGCGGGGCGCCGGCAGAGTCGTCCGCCGCGCCGGCGAAACCGAACGGCGCAGTCGCCCGCCACACATGGCGGCCGATCGCCGCCGCGGTGAGCGCCACGATGGCGCCCAGCAGCAGCAAGCCCGGCACGCCGCTGGTGGACCCAACAAGCAGAGGCACCGAGTGCGGGTCGCTGGCCACCTGCCAGGGCTCTGACACACGCAGGCTACGCGGCCGGTGCAGCCGGTCGGCGACGACGAACGCACCGGCCCCATAGCCGAGCAGCGGCCGGTCGCCGATGCCGGCCACGGCCTCATGCCACAGCTTGAGGCGCACTCTGTCAGATGAGTCGAGAGCTCCGGCACGGGTGTGCGTGGCGCCCAGGCGCCCGGCCAGCGAGCCCGACGAGCGGCCGCCGGCGAGCCTGACGAAGGCGCCGGCGAGCAGGACGGCCAGCACCACGCCGACGACGATGAGAATCCGGGCGCGGCGGCGGCGAACGAGCAGCACGACGACGCCGACCAGCGCTACTGCCACCCCGAGATAGGCCGCGCGGGTCACCGAGAGGACGATCGCCAGGAGCCCGCACGCCGCCCCTACGGCGACAACCGCGCGCGCTGCCAGGCGGGGCCGCTCGGAGAGGCCGGCGGCGAAGCCTCCGTCGCCGCCGGCAAGCAGCGCCAACCAGAGGCCCAGCAGCCCCACGCCCGCCAGGTTGATGGGGTTGCCGGTGGTGCCGGTCATACGCCCCGGCCATGAGGTCGGCAGCGGCCAGTATGTGTGCTCGCCCAGCCACGGGATCGTGTGCGCACCCAGCGCCTGGGCAAGCGCCACGAGCCCGGCGATGCTCACGAGCACCGCCGCGAGCAGCGCGAGCGTCAGCAGACTGGTGCGACTGCGCAGCAACCTGCGCGAGGCCAGGAAGAGCGTGAGCACGGCAGCCGAGAAGAGCACGCCGGTCCCGCGATTGTAGTAACCCAGCCAGGCGATCGCGGGAGCCGGCGAGGCCGCGGCGCCGACGACCAACCACCCGAGCGCCAGCACCGCCAGCAGGTCGACGAGATCGCAGCGCAGCGGCTCGCGCGCGTTGAGAGTGAGCGCCCAAACGACGAGGAGCGCCGCCGTCAGCACGTACAGCGGCCCGAGGCGGCTCAGATAGTAGGGCGCGAAGAGACCCTTGTCGTAGCCAAGCACGCACACGGCAAGCACTACGGCGACCAGGAGGAGGCCGGCCGCCGCGCCCGCGGAGAGGCCTAGACGCAGGTGCCGTGCCGGTCGTTGGCGGCCGCGCGGTGCCGGCTGCCGTCCGCCGCCGCGGCGCGGCCGCCGCCTGCGAGCAGCCTCACGCGCCAAAGGGCACCGGGCAGAGCGTGGGCGAGACGAGGAGATGGCCGCATGAGGGGTGGCCGCGCCATACGTGGCGCCGGTAGCGAGTGCCGTGGCCGGCGGACGGACGCAAGACGCGGTTCATCTGATGCCCACCTCCACGTGGCCCGAGATGTGCCGGTGCACGAACAGTACTCACCGCATGCGCCCGACGCAATGTGCTCACACAGAGCGACACCAGGTTTGGGAAGTATGCGGCAGTCGTGCGGCCTGCTGGTCAGCCGTGCGCGATTGTGCTCCGCAGTCCAGGGTTCTGGACGGGCTCGATGCTCCTCTGTCTGCTCATGGCTCCATCCTCTCAAGAGTCGGAGCCTCCAGGAAACCCGGGGCGGTTCATCCTGTCTGTGGCCACCTGCGTCTCCTCCTTGCTTGGTTGGTCCCAAGACAGGGAGAACCACGCGGTGGCCATCTACGTCAAGACCACAGAGCTCTTACACCACTCGGAGGGACACTAACTTGGGGCAGAGGAGACCGCTCGCTGCGCAGCGCGCAGATCCACACCTATTTGGGGTACTAGGTTTCCAAGAACCTTGACACGGTACACTGACTACCACTCACCGCCGCCAGTCACGATCGCTCCCTCGAACGCGAGTTCTCCAGCGTCGTTTCAAGGGCTCTGCGTTTGTGCGCGCGACCGCCTCTTGCGGCCGATGATCCTCGGCACGAAGACAATGCATGCACCGCCGATGGCCAGCAAGACCAGCGGCAGGCCCACGATCTGGGCCCAGGCGAGGATCTCCTCGGCTGGGCCGTGCGGGGTCACACCATAGTCCCCCGAGCGTACATCGACAGTGTGCGTGTCCGACGAACCGGTTTCGGCGAAGACGACAGTGTTCGGACCAGTCCACGACACGCTGGCGGGGAAACCGTCGTAGACGCGCCGCCAATGACTGCTCCCCTGCGCTTTCACCTCCGCCCACATGTACGTGTGACCCGTGGCACCTCCCAGGTCCTCATAGGCATACGTGCGCAGCTGCCACTTGCCCCCGGGCGAGATTGACACGCCGATCGGCTCGTTGCGATGCCTGGGCACCAGTCCGTAGTTGACGGCGTACCCCCATACGCCGCCGGTGGTGGCGAAGAGCGACAGCCCGACCCAGGCAACGACCTTCATTACTACCGCCCGAGGGGTTCGGCGCACTGGCACGACTACTGTCTCATTAAAAGGATTCTCAGCGGACGTCCTCATTTGACGTACTCATCGGACTGGTAGAATAGATGATACCAAGGACCCAGCTGCCTACCCCACTTCGGGTTCAGGTCATAGCCTTCCTTGACTTTGAATTGGTCGTGGTACTCGCCCACCGTTTCTTTCCATAGATTCTTGAACGGCTGACTCGCAGCACTGAGCACGGCCGCCACCGCGCTGCCGCCACTCAACTCCGGCCAGCTGAACCCCATTGAGCGACCGACGTACCCGAAGAAGATGTTGCCGAAGTCTTCGGCACTTATCTTGGCCGAACCATTCGGAGTGAACGCCCAGGCATGCCACGACCGCAAGTTCGCTGGCATGTCGAGTTTGAAGTCCCACTGCCCCCCCGTCCTTACCTTGTAGATCCACCAAGCGTACTTGGCCAGCTTGCCGATGACCGTGCCGAAGCCTGGGATGTTTACCACGTTAAGCACGTCGGCAGTGGTGCTGGCATGGCCGGCGCATAAGCGAAGCACCGTCTTGAAGAGCGAGGTGATGTCGGTGCCGTAGAAGGGGAAGTGAAAACGGATGTCGCGCAGCCCGGTCGGGTCCGTTCTCCCTATCGGATCCCCACCACAGTACTGATAGGCGCTCTCCTCACCATCGGCCTTGGCCAGGTCGGGGCTGATGAACTGGGCCGTGGCCGGGTCGTAGGAGCGCGCGCTCAGGTAGTAGAGACCGCTCTCGGAGTCATAGACGTAGCCGGCGTAGCGGAGCACCTGGTGGCTGGCGATGGCGGCCGGGAGACCGGGCGTAATCACGTCCGAGATTAGGCTCGTGTTTGCCGTCCACGTCCCGGTGGGGTTACCCCAGGCGTCGTAGCGGTAGCCGGCAAAAGGATCACCGTTGGCGTCCAGGAGCTCCAGGACGTCGCCATGTTGATCGGTGAGCACGGCAAAGAAGACTGGCGAGCCCGTGTCTGTCGGTGAGCGGTAAACGCCGCCGTAAGGTACCCCTTCCTCATCGTAAAGATAGTCGATCGACCAAGTGGTGTCGGTCTCGCCGTCGTTCTCGTCGGCCGAGAGGCTGAGCAGGGTGCCCGCCTCGTCGTAGACGTAGTTCGTGGTCGTTGTGTCACTGCTGACAGTCACCTGCGATTGAGTGCGCTGGCCACGGGCGTCGTAGGCGTAGGTCGCCTGGGTGTGGGTGGCGCTGTCGTCGTAGGTGGCCAGGCGGCCGGTAGCCGTGTAGGTGTAGGCGATCTGATGTGGGCTGCTGCTGGGGCCCTGGTAGGTGCGCCAGCCGAAGGTACCGTCGTAGGTGTAGTACAACGTCGTGGAGTTGCCCACCTGGCTACTGGCGAGCTGGTTTGGCTTGTTGGGGCTGCCGTAGGAGAGGTTGGTCGTGGAACCGCCATCTGGAGCGATCTGAGTCAGGTTGCCGGCATCGTCGTAGTGGTAGCGGGTCTGTTGGCTACCAACGTCGACGCGGGCCAGGCGGCCTTGGTAGTAGTGGTAGCCGTTGTCGATCGTGCCGCCGAGGTTGGGGTTCGATTCCGGCAGCTCGATGAGGTCCTCGGTCTTGCGGCCGCTCTTGCCGCTACCATTGTCGTAGGTGTAGGTGGCCTGACCGCCGCTGGCGTAGCCGGCGCCGGTCTGGCTGACGAGCTGGCCGGTGTCCGTGTCAAAGCCGCGCCCGCTCGTGATCGCCGTCGAAGACGGGCACTGGATCGTCGCCTGCGTCCAGTTGAGAGCAGCATCGCGGCTGTCCACCGTGCGCGTGGCGATCTCCGTCGAGCCGGCCGTGGTGTCGCGCTTGCTCTCGTTACCGGCAGTGTCGGTCCAGGTGCCGGTAGTCAGCGGGTCAGCACTGTCGTAGGTCTCACGTGTCGGCGCCGGCGAAGGCGGCTGGTCGGGGGTCGTGTTGAGGGGGTAGCTCCAGCTGTGGTTCACATCGGTGACCGCGTCTGAGTCTGAGGTGGGGCGGCCGAGAGAGTCGTAGTTCGTGCGTGTGTTCTTGACAGTGCCAGCGTCGGTGACCTGCGTCTCGCGGAAGACGTTGGCGAAGGGATCGTAGGTGTAGGTCACGGTGCGCCCGTCGGGGTCCGTCTCGGTGAGCGGATGGCTGCAGGCGTCGTAGGTGTCCGTGGTGGGGTCTTGCTGCGCCGTAAATGCATACGGTGATGTCGAGGCCACCGTGCCCTGGGTCGCAGAGGTCACACGACCGCAGGCGTCGTAGGCGGTGGCGGTCGCCGTGTAGTCGGCGTTCGTGGCCAAAAGGGTCCAGCCGAGGCCGTTGTAGGTCGTCTTGGCAGCCACCGGGTTCGAGCCGTCGGGGTCGCCGGTAGCGCTCGTCTGGCGACCCAGAAGGTCGTAGCCGTAGGCGGTCGCAAAACTGCCGCTGTCAGCGCTGGGCACGGTCTGCGAGAGCAGACGGCCGCCGCGGTCGTAGGTCGAGCTCGTGGTGCCGCTGGGGTCCGTCTGGCTGGTCACGTTGCCGGCGGCGTCATAGCTGTAGCTGGTCTCGCTGCCATCGGGAGTCGTCTCGGAGGCGAGGTTGCCGTCGGCGGTGTAGGTGTCGATCGTCGGCAGACTGTCGCCGGGCGCCGTGGTGTGCAGCACCTCGCCCACGGCGTCGTAGCCCGGGTCGCCTTGGTAGGCAAGGTGGCGGGTAGCCTTGTCGTCAGCGTAGCTTGCCACTCCCTCGTCCCACGACTCGACGATGTTGCCGCAGGCGTCGTAGAAGGTCTGGGCCGGTTGGCCGCCGACAGTGGTGTCGTCGCTTGCGATCTCGCGCCCGAGGCCGTCGAAGGTATTGACGACAGTCGAGGCGACGGCGCTGGTGTTGAGCAGCGTCTGCACCTCAGAGACGCGCCCGCAGACATCGTAGGTCGTCTCGGTCCACTGGGCCTTGGAGCCTGTACTGTAGCCGGGGGAGGTCTGCCAGCTGGCCGTGACTTCGCCCCAGGCGTCGTAGCTCTGGTTCTGGCAGATCCGCGTCGAGACGGTCTCCCCGTGGCCGTGCATGCCGATGTAGTGGCCAGTGAAGCTCGGCCCGCTGGAGGTCAGCTGATCGCCGGCCAGGTCGTAAGTGTCGTCGGTCTCGTTGCCGCCAGCGTCGGTCTGGCTTAGGAGGTTGCCGAAGGCGTCGTAGGTGCTCGTCGTCGTGAGATCGTCGGTTGTCGCATCCGAGAGGGCGACGTCGCGCGAGATCACATACTCGGGACTTCCGTTGGCCCAGTAGACGACGTTGCCGTTGAGGTCCTTGTAGTCGGTGACGGCCCAGGTACCGCTGCTCGGCGTGCCGGAGATGAGCTGCTTCTCTTGGGCCAAGGCGCCATGCAAAGTCTGGCCGCCGACCGTGACATCGCTGTAGGTGTACTGCATGTCTGCCTGAGCACCGGCGCTGTTGAGAACCTGGCTCTGCTCGGTCAGGTTGCTGTGGCTGTCGTAGGTGTAGGTAGTTGTCGAACCTAGTGGGTCAGTCATCGTGGAGGGATTATCACGGTTGGGATCCGTGTCGCTGGCCGGGTAAGTGTAGCTTGTCGTGTGGCCGTGTTGACCGTCAGCACAAGCACTGATTGCCACAAGCTTGTCGCCGCGGGCGTCGTAGATCGAGGCGGTCGTGTAGCCCAGAGGCGACTTCTCGCGCAGAAGCTGGTTGTCGGGTGACCATTCGTCGTACCAGGTGGCGGTCCCATCGCTGGCGGTCTTGGGGTTGGTGTAAGAGGCCTGGGTGCCGGTGGGCACGTTCCAGGAGAAGGTCTGGCTTACGATCGTGCCCGAGACGCCGCCGACACAGCCCTTGCGCGTGACGGTAGCGCTGCTGATCTGGCTACCCGTCGTATAGGCGATCGTGGCCTGCGCATCGCTGTTGGTCGAGTGGTCGGGGAAGTTGACCGTGACGATGTTGTGCGGGCTAGCGCTATCGTAGGCGAAAGTCTCTGCGGCGTTCGTGCCGCTGGCGGGGTAGTCAAGCGCGTCGATCTCGCTGAGACGGCTGCTAGCATAGACGTACTTGACGACGTGGCTCAGCGAGGTGTTGGGGTAGGTGGTCACCTGCCAGGGAGAGGCCGTCGTGTAGTCGACCTCACGCGTGCCGGCGGCAGTGGCATAGGTCGCCGAGCTGAGTAAGCTGCCTGAGTAGGTGAGGCTGATCTGCTGGCCATTGGCGGCCGTGATCTGGGTCATGAGGTTGGGCGTGCCGCCCGACCAGGTGTAGGTCACAGTGTTGCCGTTGGCGTCAGCCTCGCTGGTGAGCTTGCCGGTCGAGTTGAAGGTGAGCACAGTCCTGTCTTGAAAGGTCAGCGTCCAGTTGGAGCCGCTCTGGGCCAGAGTAGCCATCATGCCGTTGGGCGCCAGCCACACGGAACCGCTCTTGGCGAAGCTGCAGCTGCGGCCGGCTTCGTTGACGTAGCCGATCTTGTTGGGTAGCGCGCCCAGACTCAGGGCGCGCTGGAAGCTAAACCACCAGCCGGGGGCAAAACAGGAACTGCTGGCGCGAGTCGAGTAGTAGGTGCGCTCCAGAGCCGCGGGAGGGCCGAAGGAGGCGATCGCCAGGTCTGTGGCTGTGACATCGAGACGGCCCTTGTCGAGGTCGGCCAGCACGTGCTCAGCGACAAAGCTGCCCAAGTCGTAGCTCGTGCTGCGTTGATCCTCACGGACGTGGACGGTGCGGTTATCGAGGGCGGCCGCCGTGGTCGGGTCGCCGGCAGCGATCGACGGGTAGTCGGGGGCGCTGTAGAAGGGCACCACACAGAACAGGTAGTCGGTGCGGGCGTCGTAGCTGGTGCCGGCGGTGGCCCGATAGAGCGCGTTAGGGTTGTCGCGCAGATCGAGTCCGCTGCCACCCTGGAAGGGGTTGTCTGTCTTGTTGGACCACGAGGCGATCTGCGTGTCCGTGGGGTAGATGCCTTTGCCGGAGCTCGACCAGCTGGTGGCCGAGCCGTTGTTGAGGCGATCCACTTGGCGGAAGGCGTTGCCGTCGTAGAGGTAGATCGTGTAGCCGCCGGCGCCGGCGACAGTCTGCCAGTTCAAGGTCACGCTGCCGCGACCCTGGCCGTTGACATCGTCCTTGTTGTCGGGCAGACCATCGCCGTTGGGGTCGGTCTCCGTAAACCAGTTGGCGCTGGGCGCCGCCGTGTAGGTGGCTGCTGCTGCCAACGGCGGCGCCTGCAGGTCGACGTTGGTGTCGTTGTTGGCCCAGCCCGAGTTCCAGGTGTTGTCGCCGGAGTCCATACCCAGGTAACTGTCGAAGTCGTTGTTTTGCAGGTTGCCGTAGTCGTTGTTCATCGTGAAGGAGAAGGTCACCTGGGGCTGGCTGCCGCTGACTGTGGCCGAGGAGTTGCCCCAATCAGGGGTGAGGTGGCTGGAGCCGTAGTCAACGCTGCCGCCGGTGGAGTCCCACCAGGCGAAGTAGTTGCCGGTGCTGCCGATTGGGGTCGCACGCCAGCCGGGATAGCTGTGCGAAGGGTTAGGGTCCGCCTTGAACCAGGCCACAACGCCGCGGTAGCGACTCTGCACGCCGGCGTAGCGGTTGATGCCCATGCGGATGTTGTTCACCTGGCTGGGGTTGGCCACATCGCTGAGGGCGATGGTGACCTGCACGGTGTCGCCGACGCGATAGACGCTTTGATAGCCCGAGGCGGCCATCTGCGGCTCTTCGGTATCGACTGAGAGCTGCGGCCTATTCATGGCGGGAGTGGTGTACTCCGTCGAGGCAAACAGGCGCTTGTAGGTAGCATTCTCGTTGTCGGCTTGCTTGAGGAGGAAGCCGTAGTTGGCAAAGTCGCCCTGCACCCAGCCCTGCACGGTGCCGGTGCAGTCGACCTCGTCCCAGTGCTGCGAGTCGCCTACGGCGTCGTGGATGAAGTAGCCGCTGAGCGGCGCTGAGAGCGAGTTCCAGGTGCTGTTGGTGTCCGTCCAGGACTGGGTCATGCGATAGACGTGGCTGGGGTTAGAGAGCGTGCTGGGCGGCGTCGACTCGAAGATGTCGAAAGCGGCCGCTGAGATGTGATCGCCGCTCGGGATCGGGCTCAGATAGAGGGGAAACTCGACCAGGGCCTCGCCCTGGTTGGAGGTCTGGCCGCCGAACTGGCCGCAGCGCAGCTGCTGGGCGGCATAGTGGGTCTCGTAGGGACTGGCCTCGCCGATCCAGGTGTCCATGGCGCCAGACCAGCCGTAGAAGCTGGGGTCGACCTGCACGGGAAAGACGCGCTTGGCATCTGAGAGCCAGTCGCTGGGGAGGGTGTAGGTGACGGTGCTCTGGTCGGTGCCGGGGACAACCGTCATCTGGGCCTTGTCACAGTAGGCGGGATCGCCAGCCGCGTTCTGTGAGGCATCGTAGACAGACAGCGCACCCATGACCAGGCTGGGCTTGTCGGCGCCCTTGGCGTAGAGACCCCATTGGCCAGTGCCGTCTTGCTCCAGAGCAAGGCCGGGGTGCGAGAGCTGGAAGGTAAACGAGCTCGGAGCCGCCGCCGAGGAGAGCGAAAGCGTCTCTTTGAGGCCGTTGCCGGTCGCCTGGTAGCTGAGATCAGTGCTCGCAGCCACGGACGCATAGAGACCGCTGTTTCCCAGAACGACGAGGTTGTTCTCGGTGGCGCCCAGAAGAGCGAGCGAGACCTGGGCGGAGCCGGCTTGCACAGTCACCGGCGCCTGGTCTTGCGTCTGGTCGGCCAGGGTGACCTTGACTGGGCAGGCCGTGGCCGCATAGGCGGTCGCCGCCGTACCGAGACAGGGGGCAAAGCTCGTGTTGATCGCTTGCCAGGCGCCGCTCGAGTCCTGGTAGTGGACGGGGCTTGCCGAGAAGACGGTGCGCAGTTGGCCGTTGGAAAGCTGGTAGGTAGTCGAGTACTCGGTGCGCTTAGCTGTAAGCTCCTTGAGGACGGTAGGCGCGCCTGGGGTGGCAGACGAACCGGCCACAGCCACCCCGACGAACCCCAGGCAGATCGCAACGAGTGCGACCGCCAGACTGCCAACAAACCAACGCCCGCACGTGCGTGCACCCATGACCGCCTCCCAGCTGACGTATCGTCTTGTAGCCCCAACACGAAGACACCACGATTTCACGATGGCACTCCACCCTGGACACTGAAGGGACACTGTGTGGACGGCGTGAGAGGTTGGTGATTCTTGCGCTAGCGCCCCGGCTGGAAGACAAGCCAGCCGCAGCGGATGGGGTTCCGATCTTCCCGACTTCCCTTGACGATGTAGTCCGTGTCTTTCGTCGAGAGAGAGGTCGTATGGATGACTGAGAAGCAGCGTGACATCAAGCGCAAGCTCGCAGTGCTCAAGTACGCCGAGGACTGCGGCAACGGCGCCAAAACCCGCCGCCACTTCAGGATCTCACGGCAGTGCTACTGCAACTGGCTGCGGGCATACGAGCGCCGCGGCGAGGCCGGCCTCGTCGGCGGCGGCGCCGACTCTCGCGGCACGCTGATATCATCGCGGCACGACCGCGGGAGGACCATGCCGGCAACACATAGACAGAGTTTGGCGGTGGTGCTCACGAGCGCGACGGGGCTCGTGAGCGTGATACTCGTGGGTGCGATCGTCATAAGCGCGATGCTCCTAAGTGCGTCCGCGGTCGAGGCGGCCGTGCGCAGCGACCAGCCGCCGGTGAGCGTCACGCTGGCGCGCATCCTGCGCGCCAGCCATCCCGGCGCCATCTACCTGCTGCACGCCGCCTCGCCCAGCAACACGGGCGCGCTCGCGGCGGCGATACGGGCCTCAAGCGCCAGGGCTATGACTTCGCTACTCTCGACGAGCTGCCCTAGCGTGGCTCGGCCGCCCACAGTGCCGAGACACGAAGGGCGCGAGACGGCGTGATAGCCTTGGCCGTCGTCCCAGCCGAGGAGTGAGACCGTGAAAGTGTTCATCAGCATCGATCTCGAGGGCATCAGCGGCGTCTGCCAAGACGAGCAGACGACGCACGGCAGTGCGGACTGGCGCGCCGCCCGCGAGCTCATGCGCGGCGACCTCGACGCGGCCCTGGACGGCTGTCTGGCGGCCGGCGCCGACGAGGTGGTGGTCAGAGACGCCCACGACGAGGGCGACAACCTCGACACCAACGAGCTGCCGGCGCACGTGTCGTTGATCAGCGGCACACAATGGGGCCTGAGCATGATGGACGGCGTCGACACAGGCTGCGACGCCGCCCTGCTTCTGGGCTACCACGCCCGCGCCGGCACGCTGGCGGCCGTGCTCGATCACACGTTCATGGACGAGATCTACGAAGTGACCGTACAAGACGGCGCCGCTTGGACGCCGGTCGGCGAGCTCGCCCTGAGCGCCGCCGTGGCCGGCGCCTTCGGCGTGCCCATGGTGTTCGCCAGCGGCGACGACAAGCTCGCCACCGAGGCGCAGGCGCTGCTGCCAGGCGTGGTCACGGCGGTGACCAAGTACGGGCTCAGCCGGCATTCGGCGCGCCTCCTGGCGCCGGACGTGGCGCAGAGCGCCATCACCGCCGGCGCGCGGGAGGCGCTGGAGAGACTGCAGTCGGCCGAGGGTGAGGTGCGGCCGCAGCCGCTCGACTGGAGCGGCCGCGCCCTGCGAGTCACCTTCGGCCGCACCTACTTGTGCGACGCCGCCGCGACGTTCCCCGGCGTGCGCCGCCTCGACGGCCGCACGCTGGAGATACCGGCCGCACAGGGCGGCGACTTCGCCACCGTGTACCGCGCGTTCGTAGCCGTGGCCGCGCTCGCCGGTGCCTAGACCGACACAGCAGACAAAGCAGAGGGGGAGACCGTGACCATGCGGGACGACGGCGACAAGCACACTCGCGAGACGAGCGACGCCGGGCGGGCGCCGGCGCCCGCCA
>Ga0182021_10006859_pt1 | contig 13519 bp, 9 predicted proteins | sample 612E3MmetaG_FD_120493 | JGI IMG/M metagenome (GOLD analysis project Ga0182021, IMG submission 120493) | Permafrost microbial communities from Stordalen Mire, Sweden - 612E3M metaG (Illumina Assembly) | ecosystem: Environmental > Terrestrial > Soil > Wetlands > Permafrost | place: Sweden...
GGAAGAGGTCCTCCGTCTGCGCCCTCAATTCCTCGGTCTGGGCCTGCAGCTCCTCGCTCTGAGCCTGCAGCTCCTCCGCCTGCGCCTGAGATTCTTCGAGCAGGCGCTGCCGCTCTGCCTCGATCCGCTTGCGCCCGGTGATGTCCTCGAAGATCGTGGCGAAGCGGCCCTGCCCGACAGAGACGGCAGTGATGCGAAAGTGCCGCTCCATGGGCTCGAAGTAGGTCTCGAAATGGTACGGCTCGGCGCTTCCGGCGACGCGCGCGTACTCGGCAAGGTACGGCGCGCAGCCGATGCCGTAGAGCTCACTGGCGAGCCGTCCGCGCGCCTGGGCAGCCATCAGCCCTGTCTGGCGTTCGTAGGAGAGGTTGACGTCCAGGATGCGGTAGTCGACCGCGCGGTCGCCCTGGTAGATGACCTCGTGTAGGGCGACGCCTTCGATGGTGCTCTCGAAGAGCGAACGAAAGCGTTCTTCGCTCACGCGCAGCGCTTCCTCGACCCGCTTGCGCTCACTGATCTCCCGGAAGTAGGCGCTGATGCCCGCCGACGTGGGGTACACGCGCATCTCCAGCCAGGCGCCGAGCGCCTCGGCCCGGAACTCGACGACTGACGGTCTCCCGAGCTCCATGGCATCTCGCATGGCTGCCAGCGCCGGCGTATCGCCGAAGGTCGGCCACACGTCCCAGGGCTGCCGTCCGAGCAGCTCCGGGATCGGCTTGCGCGACAGATGCACTGCGGCCTCGTTGACGTGCACGCAGCGATACTCCCAGTCGAAGGCCGCGAAGGCCTCGTCGATCTCCTCCAGCATGGCGCGCAGCCTGGCCTCGCGATGGACCAACTGCGGCACAGTGCCGATGTCACCGAGGCCGCTCTCAAGAGCCGTGGCCTCGCGACGCCACACCCCCTTCTTGACCATGCGCACTTCGAGCCCGCCGTCCCGGCACAACTCCACCTCGTCCGTGAGCCGGGAAATGAGGAAGAGACCGCGTCCGTGATCGCGCAGCACGTCCGGCAGCACATCGGGATCGAACGCGTTGACGTCGAAGCCCTGCCCCTGGTCTTTGACAACGGCCAGCAGGTCATGGCAGTGAAAGCCCAGGCAGATCTCGATCTCCTCCGGCGAGCCGCTGTGACGGATGGCGTTCGTGCAGGCCTCCTCGATGGCCAGCACCACATCGTCGATGATCTTCTGGTCAGAGCAGTGGAGGGTCAGATAGTCGCGAATGCGGTCGCGTGCACGGAGTAGGCGGGAGGCCGCGGGAGCCAGCGCAAAGCGCAGGCGCGGCGGCGCCTGGCGGACGATGTCAGGCACAGATCTCTCTCATGTTTCCCCCGGACGATCCCTCATGGAAGGGTCAAGCGTAGCGGTCGGACGGCAGAGAGGCCAGCGTTAGGGACGGCCAGAGCCGACAGCTCGTGCGATCGGACGCCAACGGCGTCCGTTGAGGAATCCAGAGGGTGTGCCAAAGTTGGCAAGTGCAATGAACGCCACGGCCACAGAGGGCTCGTGCGACTCGAGAGCCTTTCGAAGAGAATCACGGGTATTCCTTGAGCCCCTCGGAGAGTTCCGCCGGGATCTGCGGGCCTACCTTGCCGAGCACGCCGGTCCCTGCAGACACCACTGCCGACGTGCTCCTCGCGGTGCAGGAGGCGGCCCAGAACGGGGTGTGCACCGGCGCCGGGCACGCGGTCCATGTCGCCGTCTGGCCGCAAGGCCGGGTCGTCAGCGCCAGCGTCAAGGACTACGGCGAGGGGCTCGCCGATGACCCTTCCCGAGTGTGCCCACCCGCCTGGAACACGCACGGCAGGGGCCTGCACCTGATGCGTCGCGTCATGGACAGGGTGGCGATCGACTGCTCTGACGGAACGAGTGTCTGCATGCGAAGACACAGCCTCTCCCGCAGTCAGAGCGCCTGAGCGCCGGTCAACGAGCGGCCGAATGCACCGTGTCCGAGACATCGCGCAACCCGCGCCAGGCCGGCTGCAGGTCGAACTCCTCGGCCGGCACCGGCCGCCCGAAGAGAAAGCCCTGCAATTCGTCGCAGCCGTGGGCGGCCAGAAAGTCGAACTGCTCGAGCGTCTCAACGCCTTCGGCGACGACCGCAAGACCCAAGCCTCTGGCCAGATCGATGACGCCGTTGGCGATCGCCGCCGCGCCTCTGTCGCTGGGCAGATGCGCGACAAAGGAGCGATCGATCTTCAGGCGGTTGATGGGCAGGTCGCGCAGGAAAGTGAGCGAGGAATAGCCGGTCCCGAAGTCGTCGAGGGCGATCGAGACCCCCATCATGGCCAGCTCATCGAGCTGTCGCGCGGCCGTCGCCTGATCGGCGATGATGGCCGTTTCGGTGACCTCGAGCTCCAGGAGCCGTGCCGGCAGCCGCGTGTCGCGCAGCACTTCCGCCACCAGCCGCGCGAGACCGTGCTCCTGCAACTGGCGAGCTGAGAGATTGACTCCCAGGCGCAGCTCGCCGCCTCGGTTTCTCCATGCGGACGCCTGTGCGCAGGCGGTGCGCAGCACCCACTCACCGATGGACCCGATGAGACCGATCTCTTCCGCCAGCGGCACGAACTGTGCCGGTGAGATCAGCCCGCGCTCCGGGTGCCGCCAGCGCACCAGCGCTTCGCAGCCGCGAAGCGCCAGAGTGCCCGCGTCAACCTGTGGCTGGTAGTAGACCGCGAGCTGCCGGCGATCCAGCGCCCGGTGTAGATCGTTCGCCAGGGTGAGTCGCTCTTCGCTTCTGATCTCGAGCGCCGCGGCGTAGAACCGGGCACAATTGCGACCCTGTTGTTTAGCGCGGCCGAGAGCCATTGCGGCGTGCTCGATGAGCTCGGTCGCATTTCCGCCATCTCTCGGGTAACAGGCGACGCCGACGCTCGCCGTCAGCCAGATCTCCCGGCCCTCCAGGAGCAACGGCTCGCGAAAGCAGCCGAGCACACGCTCGGCGAGCGCGAAGACGCCTTCCTCGACGGTCGTGCTCGGCACGAGGATGGCGAACTCGTCGCCACCCCAGCGCGCCAGGGTGTCGGCGCGCCGTAGGCTGGCGCTCAGGCGCGCCGCCACTGCTTGCAGCAGGCGATCCGCGTCGACATGGCCGAGCGCCTTGTTGACGGCGGCGAAGCGGTCGAGATTGCAGATCAGGACGAGCGGTTTGAGGGCGGAGCGAGAGGCGTCCGCGAGCACCTGACGCAGACGGTCGTGAAAGAGCGACCTGTTGGCCAGCCCAGTGAGCGTGTCGGAAAGGGAGAGCCGCTCGATCACGGCTTCGCTCTTACGGGTCTCGGTCACATCCCACACCAGGCAGATGCCTCCGCTGATCTTCCCTGTGGTCGCGCGCAGAGGGCTCACCTGGCACTCGACCCAGCGATCGCCACCGTCGGCGGTCGTGATCGGACCGTTGTAGTGTGCCGCCTCGCCGCTGAGGGCCGTGCGGCAGACGTCGACGAGGCTGGAGACGCTTTCGTAGCTGAGCGCCTTTCCGGTGAGCAGACCAGGCTCGGCGCCGACGAGCGCCTCGAAGCGTTCGTTCACCTCCTGCGCGATGAGATCCGTGTCGAAGACCATCGCGCCCAGAGGGGATTGTTCGAAGAGTACCCGCTGGCGCTCGCCGGAGTCACGTAGGGCGCGCTCTGCGGCGACCCGCGCCGTGGCGTCGCGCAAGACGATCACACACCCGTTCCCGTCCTCACCGTTTTGACCGAGGCCGCTGAGGCGAACGTCGAAATGGCGCAGCTCGCCGCGAAGCGTCGCCGAGGCGAGGAACTCCGACCGGCTGCCGGTGTCTCCCGAGCCGGAGTCGACCAGGCAAACGCCCCGTTCGGTGAGATCGGCCAGCGCGGCATAGTCGTGCAGCCGCCGGTGCGGCTTCTTTTCCGGCGACGCGGCCGCGAGCAGAGCCTCGGCGGCGGGGTTCGTAGAGACGATCAGGCCGCCGGAGTCGACCACGATAACGGCGTCTCCCATCACCTGGAGCACGTGCCGCTGCGACGCCGTTCGCACGTCTGAGATACGCAGGCCGGGGAGGGCCCAGACTATCGGCAGCGCCGCCAATGCAAACGCGATAAGGCTGACGTTCACTCCGCGCAAAGGCTCCCAGGCGAACATGAAGGCGATCTGCGAACCCATGATGATGACAGCTCCGGCGACAAGAGCGAGCGCCTGGCCCCGCTGCGGGCGCCAGCGGCGCGGCACCGAGACGACCAGGACGACTATCCCGGCGACGGCGAACACCCAGAGTACGAGCTGGAAGACCCAGAAGAGCGAACCATCGGCCGCGCCAACGTTCTCATGGGCGAAACTCATGCGGCCGAGACCGTGGCCGGGGAGGTAGAGCAGGCTCGGAGCCACGGCCACGGCAACGACAGAAGCAGCCGCCACCGAGATGAGGCCGGCAGCAAGCCGGCGGCTCGAGAGCCGGGGCCGGCCGGTGAAATGGGCGGTGAAGAGGAAGAAGAAGATGCCGAGCGGCGGGGTGCCGAGCACCTCCCAGAGCGCCGCCAGCCGAAGCGTGAACGAGGGCTCGGCGGCGAAGACGAGCGCGGAACAGAACGCCGATAGCGCGGCGCTCAGGAGCATGCAGGCAAGCAGACGCGCCCCGCCGAAGTGCATGCGTCGCCACAGGAAGATGCCCTCCCCGACGAGCAGGATGCCCGTGGCGAGCATGGCGAGGCTATTGATCTGAAGTTGCTGCTCCAACCGGCCCTCTGCGGCAGTGGGGACTTCGCGCTTAGTGAAGGTATCGGCCGTGTCGTGGGGGGGCGTGATGCCGCCTTCAGAAATCGGGAACCGTTACCCGAGAGGCCGGCTAGAACTCCCGACGAGGCTGGGAAGCCTCGTGGCCCGCGCCAGGGTGGTCCGGTCCGCAACCATGCGGCCGGGAGGACCAGCGCAGGCATGCCTTCGATGACGGGTCCGAGCTCCCGCCGAGGACGACCTCGCACGCAGGGGCGGCGGGCATCGTCCTCGTTCTTCTCGCCGTCCGGCACCAAGTCAGGGTAGGCTGCAGGCAGACGACAACGCCGGCACCGGTACATCCGTGGAGGTAGCAACGTGAAGAGATCGCTGGGAGCCAAGACACTTCTGTATCCAATGCCGGTGCTGGTGGTCGGCAGCTACGACGCCGACGGGCGGCCAGACGTCATGACGGCCGCCTGGGGCGGTATCGCGTGCTCCAAGCCACCGTGCCTCTCCATCTCGCTGCGGGCTGCCACCGCATCGCACGGCAACATCACCGCCCGCAAGGCATTCACCATCAGCCTGCCCAGCCGAGAGCAGGCGGCGCAGGCAGACTACTTCGGTCTGGTCTCCGGGCGCGACGCGAACAAGTTCGCCGTCACCGGGCTTACGCCGGTCCGGGCCGAGTTCGTGGATGCGCCCTGCGTGGCGGAGTTCCCGCTGGTCGTGGAGTGCGAGGTAGTGCAGGTGCACGAGCTCGGCTTGCACACCCAGTTCATTGGCGAGATCAAAGACGTGAAGATCGACGATGCCTGCCTGGACGCCGACGGTCAGATCGACGTGCGCAAGCTGGACCCCATCGTGTGCGCCATCGGAGCGGGAGGTTACTTCGCCTTCGGCGCGCCGATCGGCCCTGCGTTCTCGATCGGCAAGGTCTTCGTAGCCGGCAAGAGCTCCTGACCCTGCACACGCCTCCCTCCCGGCAGCGGGCATTGCGCGTCGGCCGGACCGCCACCGTACCGGAGTCCGCTTGTCGGCCGAGCATCGGCCGACAACGTGTGCCTTGACGAGGCCGGTCGTGCCGCGGGCGGGGTCACTTTCCCTAGGCCAGGTCGCCTGCGGCCCTGTGTGCCGGCTCGGCCGGCGCGATGGACGCGGGCCGGCCGTCGGCGGCCAACCTCTCAAGATGGCCCAGAGCTGCTTCGGCGGCTCGCTCGCCCATGTCGATCATCTTCTTGGCTTCGTGGAAGTCGTAGAAGGACGTGCCGTTGCGCCGGGGTGCGATCACCAGATCGGCCTCTTCCAGCTTCGACGCGCTGAGCTCGCGCTGCATGAGCTCCACGGAGCGGCAGGCGAGCTTATAGACGGGCGGCGCCGAGCATCGGCTGCGTATCAGAGAGGCGGCCCTGGTGTAGGCCCGGCGCGGCAGCCGCGCCGCCCGTGGCTCACCGGTGCCGTCGTCGTCGGCCGCACAGTACACCGCGAGCCTGCCCTTGGGAGTGCCCAGATTGGTGACGGCAACGACTGCTCTGGCCCCCAGCTCCCTCGCCACGTCGACGGGCATGGGATTGAGCACTGCGCCGTCGACCAGCAGCCGGCCGTCTCTGTTGACCGGCGCGAAGATGATCGGCGTGGAGATGCTGGCCCTGATGGCACTGGCCAGGTCTCCCTCACAGAGCACAACCTGCTGCTCGGCCGCCATGTCGACGGCCACACAGGCGAAGGACACCCGCGTATCCGCGAACGTCTTGTCTCCTACCAGCTTGCGGACGAGCTTCTCCACGCGCGACCCGCCCATGAGGGCAGTGCTCGAGTGGCCCGTGTCTGTCAGAGCGAGGAGGCGCCACATGCGCATGGACAGAGCCACCTCTTCCATCTCGCCGGCTGTCATGCCGGAGGCGTAGGCGCCGCCGACGAGGGCGCCGATGCTGGTGCCGACGATCAGGTCGACGGGCAGCCCCTCGCGCTCGCAGACCTTGAGCACGCCGATGTGAGCGAAGCCGCGGGCTCCCCCGCTGCCGAGGACCAGGGCCAGGGCGTGCCCGCTCATAGAGACGCTCTCGAGGGCCGATTCACGCCGGCCTTCGCGCGAGAGTCGTCCGCTGATCGTGCGCGCTGGCGAGCAGTTGCCTGAGAGTCTCTCTGCCGGCGGTCACGGCCTGCCTGGTCGCGCCACCGCCCTGCCCCATGACGGGGAGGCACAGCGGCGCACCCACGCTCACGTGGATGCGGGCAAGTGAGGGACGGTGGCGTCCGGGCGGCAGGGCCTCGCGGGTACCGGAGATCCGCAGGGGAAGGATAGGCACTCCCGCTTTGAGTGCAAGGTACACGGCTCCACCAAGTATCTCGTTGCCGGCGATGCCGCCTTCCGGGAAGAGGGCCACAGCGCCCCCGTTCTGCAGGATCTGGATCGCGCGGCGCAGGCTGCTGACGTTGGCGCCCTGCGCCTGGACCGGCAGGGCGCCGGCGGCCCGCAAGAAGGAGCCCACGATCGGAAGCTCGTACAGATAGGAAGCGGAGAGAAACGTGAGGCGCCGCTTGCGGAAAGCAGACGCGACCACGAACCCGTCCAGCAGGCTCTCGTGATTGGCAACCACGATGAAGGGGCCATCGGTCGGACCGCTGCGCGAGACCCTCATCCGGAACAAGACCCGAAGGAGCAGCGTCGCGAGGGTGCACATGGAGGTGTAGAAGAACCGTCCTGCGCGCGGGTCGCGCGGGTCACCTCGACTGGCGCGTGGCCCGCTCATCGTGACTGCATGCGACCGCCGCCGGCGTCGATCCGGACCGGGGACTTGAGAGCACCGCGCCTGCGGGACTGCATCTGTGGTTCTCCTCGGGCTCTCCGACTCGTCTCGGGAAACGAGAGGAGCGTCCAGGTCGCATTGCGAGACGGTGACTTCACTGGGCTACGAGGGGCGTTACGGAAGGCGTCGCGCCGCTCGAAACGGCCTCGCACAGGCCGCTCTTGCGCTTCGAGTATACACATGCCGGCCGGAGCCGGCTCTCCCCCGGCCGACTGCGAACCGGCCGCTGAGGCCGCCAGCCGGTATGGGAGTACATGAGGCTGCCCGGTGCTCAGGCCGCGACTCCACGCCGCCGGGCAGTCGCCGAAACTGACCGCCGGCCCGTCTGCCGCCTCGGCCTCGGGCGCCGGACCGACCCGCGCTGCTCCGACGGAATCTCGCTGGCGGATAAGCGCGCACGTCAGGCCGGCGGCGGCGATGGAGACGACGGCGCCCATCAGCAAGTGAAGGTCCAGCCCGTAGACAAGACCGGTGCGCGAGGGCCCGACGGCCAGGCCGCGTGGCGGCGGCGGGACGCCGGCGAGTGTCTGGGCGGCGTTGCCGCTGCCGATGCTGCCGGCGATCTGGTGCGCGCGTGGGCCCAGCGACGTGGCGCTCAGCCGGGCGATGCCTCAGACAACCGCGATCGGAGGGACTCGGGATGGGCCGCCGGCGCGATCGATTGGCCCTGCCGGCGAGTCGCCCGATAGACTCTCCGCACAGGCGAGGCGAGTGAGGTGATGGGCTACGCTGCCCGCAGGCACAGCACGGATCGGGCGTAGAATAGGCTCGCGATGGGCCCCTGCGCCATGACCGGCGGTCTGGGCGCTTCGTTTAGCTCCCTGCGAACGTACCCGAGAGCCATCTGGGTCCTGCTCGTCGGGACCTTCGTCTACTGTGCCGGATCGGGCCTGGCTTTCCCTCTGGACGGCATCTACCTGCGCACCCATCTGCACGCCTCCTGGTTCACGATCGGCATCCTGTTCGGCCTGCTCGGTCTGCTCGCCTCGCCGTTCCAGATCGTGGGCGGCGCCGTCACGGACCGCGTGGGACGGCGAGTCACCATGATCACCGCGTCCATCAGCGGGATCGTCTGGTTCGTGGGATTCGCGTTCGCAGACCGAGCCTGGCAGGTCGGCGTGCTCGTCGTACTGGAGAGCGCCCTGGGCTGGCCGCTCTTCCTGACCTCGAGTAACGCGATGATCGCCGACGTGCTCCCGCAGGAGCAGCGTGCCACTGCCTACAGCCTCATCCGCACGGCCATGAACGTCGGTGTCGTCCTCGGACCGGCCGTCGGCGGCTTTGCCCTGAGCCTCGGGGTAAGCTTCCGCAACGTCTTCCTCTGCGCGGCGGCCGGCTGCGCAGCCTTTCTCGCGCTGATACTGATCTGGGTGGAGGAGACAAGGCCGGTCTCGGCGGCCCAGCGCGACGTCGCCAAACCGGTCGGCTACCGGGTGGTGATGCACGACCGTCGGTTCCTGATGTTCTGCGCCGTCGCCCTGTTGCCCCTCATCCCGTTCGGCCAGTTCGGGGCGATCTACTCCACGTACATCACGACCGAGCTGGGCGTGAAGGCCAGCACCTGGCCCCTGCTGCTGTCCCTGAACGCGGGCATCGTCGCCCTGCTTCAGTTCGTGGCCGTGGCCCTCTCCCGCGGGCGCGACCCGATGAGGTTGATGGCGCTGGCGAGCGCCCTGATCGCGATCGGCATAGGCGGCGTTGCCTTCGCCCACTCGCTCTTCACTCTGGTGATCCTGGTCGTGATCATGAGCCTCGGCGAGATCTTCTTCTCGCCCATAGCCTCGTCGATCGTCTCCGACATGGCGCCGGAGGCCATCCGCGGGCGATACATGGGGGCCTGGACCGTGATGTGGAACGGCGGCGCCTCGGTCGGCCCGCTGCTGGGCGGCATCCTGATGGGTTCCGTCGGCGGGCGCGGCGCCTTCGGCACGGTGCTCGTATTGGGACTGGCCGGCGCCGTGCTGTTCATGCTGCTCGCCACCGGACGGCCGCTGCAGACGATCACGGAGGAGTCGGCGCCGGTGGTGCGCGACGCCGAGCGGCCGACGTAGTTCTGGCTCGACCTCCGACTGGCCGGCCGGCAGCGTCGGGACGGCGTCCCGACGCCCCTCGAGCCAAAGCCTTCAGGTCCTCGCGGCTCGCCTTCAGATCTCTCCCCATCCACGTGCGCACGAGACGCCCCTGCGGGCGCTGCCGCGCGGGCGGCGCGAGCATGGCATGCCCGCTGGGCCAGCTCCCGGGCGCAGCGCCGTCGGGGCCGGCAGCGGATCGTCCAGTGAACCAACACCCACGCTGCCGTCTGACTTGCCCCAGCTTGGGTAGAGTCAGAGCATGGCCATAAACGGACTTCACTGCTGGAGCTCATCGAAATGAGGGATCATCTGGTCCGCTTCGTGACACCCTCGCCTGAAGCGCTCTCCGAGGTTCGCGCGGCGATCGCCTCGTTTCTCGCACTGGGTCTCTCCCGCGAACTGCGAAGCGCGATGCTGCTGGCGCTTGACGAGATCATCACCAATGCCGTGACTCACAGCGGGACCGACGGGCCCATCATCGTCCACGTGGCCCGCGACGGCGACCGGGTTCTCGCCACCGTCCGCGACAGCGGCAGTGGCTTCGATCCGCGCTGCATCCAGTGTGACTGTCCGCCCGCCCTGCACGCGGAAGGCGGGCGCGGCCTTTACATCGCGATCCAGCTGATGGACTCGGTGACCGTGTATTCCGACCACGGGACCATCGTCCACATGTCGCGCGGCGAAGGACGGCAAGACGGCCCGTCGGCGGCCCTGCGCGCATTCCAATCGGAGCACATCGTCCGGTTCGCCCATCGGCCGAGCATCCTCCCGGCCGCCTAGTAAGACTGTCTCGCCGGTGCTCTGCCGGCGGCGATCGCTTCCCCCCGACCAGGCTCGTTCAGTCGCGTTTGCTCACCGTGGCGATTCGGCAGGAGCCGTCGAGTGGCGGCCGCACCGACCTGCCCGCAGTCGGCTCTCCTTCGGTTACGTCAGGAACCGGCCGTGCGACGATCCTTCGGCCCTGGGCAGGTCGTCGGCGATCTGGTAGTAGTCGCCGGCCTCAGAGAGCCAGATGTGCCCGGCGCCCTTGACGCCGGTCGGCGAGTCGAGCACACCGGCCGAGATGTAGACGTAGTCCTGGCCGCGCGGATCCCAGAACAGGCTGGCGCCACACTCCTGGCAGAACCCGCGCTGGACGTTGGGCGTCACGTCCTTGTCCGTGTGGTACCACTTCAGGCTTCTGTCTTCGGTGACCACCAGGTCTTCGCGACGGCTGGACGTATAGGCGGAGACGTGCCCGTGCGTGCGCCGGCAGTTGAAGCAATGACAGAAGAGCACGTCCCGCAGCGGGCCGCGCACCTCGAACGTCACGCCGCCGCAAAGGCAGCTCCCCTTGGCCTTCACTGTGCCGTCCGCGCCTGACATGTGCCCTCCAGTCTCCGCCGGTGATGGTCGAGGACTTCCGCGGCCCCTCGGTGTGACCCAGGCGCGGACACAAAAGTACTCCGCCGCGCAGTATGTGTTTCTTTTTCGGTCATGTCAATGCTAATATTGATTGAATATGACGGATTCCGTCCGCAGGCGTGACACCCTGCGACGGGCGGCGAGGGGATCCACGAGGAGGCCACAAAGTGGACGACACGGACCTCAGCGGCTCATCCGGCCAGCGCCTTGTCGCCGACGAGCGCCGGCAACAGATCCGTGACCTGCTCCGCCGTCAAAGTATCGCGTCGCTGTCCGAGGTCATGCAGGTCACGCGGGCGAGCGAGGCCACCGTCCGGCGCGATCTCTCCCTGCTGGAACGGGGAGGCTTTCTGGCCCGCACTCGCGGCGGCGCGCGGGCCGTGCGACAGCACACGACCCTGGAGGAGGAGTTCGAGATCCGCCAGGGCCGGGACCGCCGCGAGAAACGCCTCATCGGCCAGCTCGCGGCGGAACTTCTGACCGACGGCACGACGCTCTTCCTCACCGACGGTACCACCGCCTACGCCCTGGCGCAGTGCATAGTGCATCGGCACCTGACGGTGATCACCTCGGCGCTGAACATCGCGCAGCTGCTGGCGGGATGCGCCGGAATCGAGGTCATCGTGATCGGGGGCCGGCTGCGGGCCACCTCCTTTGGCACCACCGGGCCGCTGTCCGTGGATGCCATCAGCGTCCTGCGCGCCGACATGGCGTTCATCGCTGCCGACGGCATCACCCTGGCCGGCGGCGTCCGAGCGCACTCTATCGACGACGCCGCGGTGGCGCGCGCGATGAGCGACAGCGCCCGGCAGACGGTGGTGCTCGCCAGCCCGGCGAAGATCGGCCTGGATGCACGGATGCGCGTGGTCGACTGGCAGCAGGTCGACATGCTGGTGACCACGCCGCCGCCCGGGGAATTCGCGGACGGCCTCAAGGAGCGAGGCGTCCGCCTGGTCGTCGCGACGTGACCGGCGGCGACAGCCTACGGTGAGAGGGACTCTGCTGGCGTGCGCCGCGCCCGCCTCATGGGCTGCTGTAGGTCGCAGCGCCAGGTTCCGCGAGACGTCCGTGAGCCCCACCGCTAGGCGGGCGACACGCGGCCTGGCTTTGCGCAACCGCCGCCTGCCTTGACGTTCCGCCGCCGGCGACGATCACCTCGGGCGGCGGCGAGCGCGGGCCACCGTAGCGATCGGCATGCGCCAGCCCATGCCGAAAGCCCGGTCGGTGACTTTGATGCCGGGCGCCGCTTGCCGGCGCTTGAACTCGTTGGTCGCGACCAGACGCACGATGCGCTCTACCGTCGGCCGGTCGAAGCCGGCGGCGACGATCTCGTCTGCCCCGAGACGCTCCTCGACGAGCAGTTGGAGGATGCTGTCCAGCACGTCGTAGGGAGGCAGGCTGTCCTGGTCGGTCTGATCTGGGCGCAGCTCGGCCGAGGGGGCCTTGTCCAGGATCGCCCTCGGAATGATCTCGCGGCCGCGTGTCTCGTTGAGCCAGCGTGCGACCGCGTAGACAAGCGTCTTGGGCACGTCCGAGATGACGGCAAGGCCGCCGGACATGTCGCCGTAGATGGTGCAATACCCGACGGCCAGCTCGGACTTGTTACCGGTGGACAGCAATAGCGAGCCGAACTTGTTGGAGAGCGCCATCAGCAGGTTGCCGCGGATGCGCGCCTGGACGTTCTCTTCGGTCACGTCGGCGGCGCGCCCCTCGAACACCTGCTCCAGGCTGCGGTCGAACTCGCCCATGATGGCCTCGATCGGCAGCGTCACCGAGCGGATGCCGAGCCGCTCGGCCAGGGCGCAGGCATCGGTCACGCTGCCGGGGCTGGAGTACGGCGACGGCATGAGAACGGCGAGCACGTTCTGCGGCCCGAGCGCCTCGGCGGCCACGGCCGCCACCAGCGCCGAATCGATGCCGCCCGAGAGTCCGAGCAGGGCGCTGTGGAACCCGCTCTTGGCGACGTAGTCGCGCACGCCGAGGACGAGCGCGCGCCAGACCTCGGACGCCGGCGAGAAGTCGTCGGCCGCCGGCTGATGCGCGTCGAGAGCCGGCGCGTGAGGCTCGACGGCCGGCGCGTGGAGCTCGGCGTTCGGCTCCTGCGTGTGCGCACCCACCGCGCCCGTCTGCGCGCCCGCGCCTGCGCCACCCTCAAGCTCCTCTAGGTCGACCAGCAGCACGTCCTCGGCGAACCCGGCCGCGCGGGCGATCAGCCGGCCGTCCGCCGCGAAGGCGCAGCTGCGTCCGTCGAACACCAGCTCGTCGGCGCCGCCCACCTGATTGACGTAGAGCACGGGGACGGCGTACTTGCGGGCGATAGCGCTGAGCATCTTCTCTCGATGACGCTGCTTGCCCATCGTGAAAGGCGAGGCCGACAGGTTGAGGATGCACGCGGCACCGGCCGCCGTGAGTCCTTCCAGCGGATCGCTGTGATACCGGCGCCGACGCCAGAAGTCGCGGTCGTTCCAGACATCCTCGCAGACCGACACGCCAAAGCGCCGGCCGCCCAGCTCGAGGATCTGCGGGCCGCGGGCCGGCTCGAAGTAGCGGTCTTCGTCGAACAC
>Ga0182021_10006860_pt1 | contig 13519 bp, 14 predicted proteins | sample 612E3MmetaG_FD_120493 | JGI IMG/M metagenome (GOLD analysis project Ga0182021, IMG submission 120493) | Permafrost microbial communities from Stordalen Mire, Sweden - 612E3M metaG (Illumina Assembly) | ecosystem: Environmental > Terrestrial > Soil > Wetlands > Permafrost | place: Sweden...
ATGGTAGTTATAATGAATCATGTGCTGGAACTCGTGCGCTGTAGTTGCCATACCGGTCTGAAGCCCGTCGCTTGATTTCAGATTAAGAGGATAACAATCGAGGTGATAGATCTCGGCCTTGTTTGGTGCAGATTCGTCGGAGGCACTGAAAAATCCGGCAACGAAACCCCCGGTCCCCTTAAATCCATCGCGGATATTTAAGATAAGAATGATAATTTTGGGGTCATTATCAACATCTGGGGGATTACCGAAATTGTCGACATCGGTCTGATAGATTCCCTTATTCGGATTCGCCGGTGTTTTGGAATCGAACGCTATCCGGACACTGTCAACCGCAGCCTGGTTAACGTACTTCGTCCACGATGTATCTTCGACAAATATATAACAATGAACGCCAACCGCACGGCAGGTAAATGATGCCGAATAAGTAGAACCCGGAGTTAAATCTGCAACAGAAAATGTCTTTGTATTTCCAACCTGGAAATTCCAGGCGCTGGTTTTTCTCAGCGCAGGGGCAGGAATGACAAATTTTGACGGGTCCATCCCGTTTAATTTATAATATTGTTCCAATCTTTCTCTGGCGTCAACCGGATAGACGCGGGAATTATTCCCCTCTTTCGCGGGAGATATTTTCAATGCTGTTTGTGCCAATGTAAGAATATTAACCAGGACTATAAAAATAAAAACAAATTTCAGATGCTTCATGATCCTCTCACTATGATTTAATTATCTCCTCTTTCGATTGGTATTGCTTTTTCAACCACCAGAATTGTCATCCCATCCTCCTGGAGCGCGTCACCGAACTGGATTAGATAAAGCCTCCCTTGTTTCTTCAGAAGGTCGTTTTTAAGCTCCTTACTGCATTGAAGGGCAAGGTTTTTGCCTTCCTTTGTTCTGATCGCGAGATGTGTAAACGGTTCATTTCCGATAACGGTTATGTATCCTTTTACCGTACCGGTGCCGTCGGTGTTTTTACCGCAATTGCAGCTACACGCGGAGATCAAATAAATAACCGGGGTCAAGACAAGAAGTAAGCAAAATGCCCGGTATCTCAATTTTCTCATCTCTTTTATCTCATCCATAAAAATAAATAAACCAAAAAGAGGTTAGAAAGTCAATTCATTATTTATTTCCGCTGTTCCAATAGGGTCGATAAGTTTCGGATTGAGATTAAGAAGGTCGAAAATGAGACTTTCATTCACCATCAGATCCTTTAAAGTCAGCTTCCGCGTAACAGAATCGACCGCGTCCTGTATCATTTTCCAGAGAGAGCGGACGGAGCAGTCGATCGAATTCGTACAGATATCCGACATTCCGGTATGCGTGTCACAGAACGAGTCGTCATAAAGACGTCCCCCAAGGAATAAAAGGACCTCACTTATAAAGATCTGGTCGGGGGGTCGTTTTAGTGTATAGCCGCCTATCTGGCCCCGGGCACTTTCAAGGAAGCCTCCAAGTCTTAATACTCTTAGAATTTTTCCGGCATTATGCTCCGATAATCCCTCGGAACGGCTTATTTCGGGAATCGTCAGCGGTTTTTCAACCGAATAAAACTTAGCGATCCTAAGAAGGCATCGTAATCCGTATTCTTCCTGCGCGCTGAATTTCATTTATGTTCCATTTTCAAACCACGAATTTCACGAATTGGTACGAATTTTCACGAAAATTAATATCTGTTTAAAGGTATTTTAGATCCGCATGCTACTGCATGCACAAGCTCCGCATATTTCTCTTGAGAAATTGACGGTCCTTCTTTTGAACAGTAAGTTTCATACACTATTCTGAGATCTTCGGCAATTTCCTCAGGTTCGCGTCCCTCAATCCGGAACCGGGGCATTACAAAGAGGGTCTTCCCGTTTTTAAACAGCGCAATAAATGGAGATGACGGGGCGACATCCGTTAAGTATTTCTCTCTCAGATAATCGACCGCGTCGCGGTCCTGGCCCGCGAATACGGTAATCAGTTTATCGGGAATTATTTTATTCTGCAGCGATAGAGTAACACCGGGACGTGCGCTGCCGGCCGCGCATCCGCAGACCGAATTAACCATTACAAGAACCGATTCATCGCTGGAATTCGAAATGGCCTCCTCCACCAATTCGGGTGTTACAGCCTCGCGGAATCCGACATATACCAATTCATCCCTCATCGGTTGTACGGCTAACGGGTCATAAATCGGCGGTTTCATTTGTATATTAAACATATGGTTCCTTTCTTTTTTGTTTCGATCAGAGAAATCCTAATTCCAATTTGGCTTCCTCGCTCATTTTTTCCATGCGCCATGGCGGCTCCCAAACTAGGTCCAGGTAGACATCCTTGACGCCTTCAACGCTTTTAACTTTTCTTTTTACTTCCGGCGGCAGACTTTCGGCGACCGGGCATTGAGGCGATGTAAGTGTCATTTTAATGTAAGTATTGCCTTCCTCATCGATCCTTACCTCATATATCAAACCAAGTTCCCAGATATCAACAGGGATTTCAGGATCGTAACATGTCTTCAGTTTCTGAATAACCTCTTGTTCAAGTTTCCCTATATCGATCATTTCATTTTCCTCGTTTCATTCTCAAGCAACTGTTTAAGCGAACATTTTTTTTACTTTCCGGATTCCGAGAACGAGTTTATCTACTTCTTCCATGGTATTATAAAATGCAAACGATGCTCTTGCGGTAGCAGGCAGATTAAAGCGTTTCATGAGAGGTTGAGTACAGTGATGACCCGTGCGGATGGCAATTCCGTCGGTATCGATGATCGTTCCGATATCGTAAGGGTGAATTCCTTCGATCACGAATGAGATGACCGAAGCTTTTTCTCCGGCAGTTCCGATTATCCGGAGGCCGTCGATTTCCAGCAGTTTTTCAGTAGCGTATTTAAGGATATCATTCTCATGTTTCATCAGTTGGTTCCTGTCGAATTGGCTGAGATAATCAATCGCGGCTCCGAGTCCTATTCCGCCGGCAATATTCGGGGTTCCCGCTTCGAACTTGCGCGGAAGGTCGTCGAACGTTGACCCTTCGAAAGTCACGGTTCTGATCATATCGCCTCCGCCCTGGTAAGGCGGCATCATTTCCAGGTATTCGGTTTTTCCGTAGAGAACTCCGATGCCGGTCGGTCCGAAGACCTTATGACCCGAAAAAGCGTAAAAATCGGCGTCGAGTTCCTGCACATCAACCTTAAGATGAGGTACAGCTTGAGCACCGTCGATAAGTACGGGAATATTATATTTATGAGCTATCTCAATAATTTTTTTAACAGGATTTATTGTTCCAAGCGCGTTGGAAATATGGACGATTGATATAAGTTTTGTTTTCTTTGTGATCATCGGTTCGAAAGATTCAAAATCGAGTTCGCCGCTGTCGTTAATAGGAATAACTTTTAATTTAATTTTTTTATTATTACCGACCAGCTGCCACGGAACGATATTTGCGTGATGTTCCATATTCGTCACAATCACCTCGTCGCCGTCCTTCAGGTAATCAGCCCTGGAAAGTGTTGTAGCGACAAGATTTATTGCCTCGGTGGTTCCGCGAACAAAAATAATTTCCGAAGTGCTGAGAGCGTTGATAAATTCCTTAACTTTAAGTCTGGCTGCCTCGTATAGTTCGGTGGCCAGTTCGCTCAGGAAGTAGAGACCGCGATGGATATTCGCGTTGTCAAATGTATAGTAATGGGTAAGGGCATCAATAACAGTCTGGGGCTTCTGAGTTGTAGCGGCATTATCGAGATAAACGAGCTGCTTGCCGTTAACCATGCGAGAGAGAATCGGAAAATCTTCCCTGACCTCGTGCAGATTTATTTTCCTTTTTACTTCCTGAATTATGCTTGGCATCACGGTCCCGTTTACTGAATTGCTTAATGAAGATAACAGAGAGGGAATATTTTCCACCGGTTAATCCTCTCTTTATAACTTGTTTTCTATTTCCACCCTATTCAAATGTTCAAAGATCTTATGGTTGAGCTGTTCTTTCAACGCGTCGATCTTAAGCGTTTCAACAACATCGTTCGCGAATGCGCGTATCAGCATCGATTTGGCGATTTCCTGGGGAATTCCGCGCGAACGGATATAGAATTCCGATTCCTCGTCAAGCTGTCCAACCGTAGCACCGTGGGAACATTTTACGTCGTCGGCAAATATTTCAAGCTGCGGTTTGGTATCGATTTTGGCTTTCTTAGAGAGAAGAATCGTCTTGTTTTTCTGATAGGCGTTGGTCTTCTGCGCATCCTGCCTGACAATTATCTTGCCGTTGAACACTCCGCGCGATTCATCGTCCAGGATCCCTTTATAGAGTTCGTTGCTCATGCAGTTCGGTTTGGCGTGGTCGACGAAAGTATGATTATCGACAAGTCTATTTCCATTAGCAAGATAGAGACCATAGTAATGCGTTTCTGTATTTTCGCCTTCGAGAACCGAGTTTATATCGTTGCGCGAAATCGCTGCGCCAAACATAATATTGAAATGGTTATAAACGCTTCCTTTCTGCTGATATGCCTGAACTTTTTCAATGTGATATGAATTATCGTTCTCCTCCTGAATTTTACAAAAATCGACAGTCGCCCGTTCACCTATGAAAAGATCGGAAACGATATTGCTGAAATAACCGTTCTTCCCGGAACCGGCGTATGATGCAATAACACTCACGTTCGAATCATTTCCCGCGACGAGAAGATTCTTCGGGACCGACAGAATCTCTTTATCCGGACTGGAGTTAATGAACAAAACCTGAACCGGTTTTTCAATTATCTTGCCGTCGGGAACATAAATAAACAAGCCATCAACCGCATATGCGGCGTTTAATGTATTGAACGCGTTGTCCCGCACTGTTGATTTTCCGGTGTAACGGCGAATGAGTTCGGGATTCTCTTTTGATGCTTTCGAAAGTCCCGATATCACAGCGCCTTTGGGTAAAGCCCCGACTTTGCTCAATTCGGTTGAATAAACTCCGTTAATAAACACAAGGAGATGAAAATCAAAATCCTTAAACAAATATTTTTCTATTTCATTCCCCGTAAAAGAAACCTGCTCCAAACTGGCGGCCGGAATAAAATTATTTTTCAGCAGCGGTGAGATATCAGTGTATTTCCAGTCTTCATTTCTCAGAGTAGGAAAGCTCATTTCCGCAAGCTGAGCCAGGGCCTCTTTTCTGATCCCATGAAGGAACGATTTGGATCCGCCGTTCAGTTTTTTCTCAAAGGAAGGGAAAACCGACAGGTACCAGTCCTTACTATTTTTCAGTTCACCGCTCATTAAAATACTTTCTCCAACTCTGGGTTGATTATCCAGTCGTAACCCTTCTCTTCGAGTTCGAAAGCCAGTTCCTTGCCGCCCGACTTGATTATCCTTCCCTTATAAAGCACATGAACAAAATCCGGGACAATGTAATTAAGGAGCCGTTGGTAATGGGTTACGACAAGAAACGCGTTGCCTGAATTCCGGTAAATATTTACCCCGTTGGCTACAATCCGGAGCGCATCTATATCGAGACCCGAATCGGTCTCATCAAGGAGCACAAACTTCGGTTCAAGCATCAGCATCTGCAGTATCTCGTTCCGTTTTTTTTCGCCGCCGGAGAATCCGACATTTACATAACGAGATACCATATTCTCATCCATATTAAGGAGTTTCGATTTTTCTTTCAGCAAAGAGATAAATTCTTTTGAAGTGATTTCCGCCTGGTCGTGATATTTCCTAATCTCATTCATCGCAGTCTTTAAAAAAGTTGCATTGCTTATCCCCGGTATCTCGATCGGGTACTGGAACGCGAGAAACATTCCCTCGCGTGCCCGGGTCTCGGAATTCATATCGAACAAATTCTTTCCGCAGAAGAGTACTTCGCCGCCGGTAACTTCATAATTGGCATTGCCTGTAAGCACATTAGCAAGAGTACTTTTGCCTGATCCGTTAGGTCCCATTATGGCATGTACTTCACCAGCCTTAATTTCGAGATCGATCCCATTCAGAATTTCTTTCCCAGCTACGCTGGCTTTTAGATTTTTAATTGTGAGCATTTAATTACCTTAATTCCGGTTCTATATGTGATATAAAAAATCAATTATAACAATTTAATAACAGCGTAGCTGTCAGCCGACGCTTCCTTCCAGGCTGATAGCCAGTAGTTTCTGCGCCTCGACTGCGAACTCCATCGGCAGTTTATTAAATACTTCTTTGCAGAAGCCGTTAACGATCATGTTGATAGCGTCTTCCGTTGATATTCCGCGCTGGTTCAGATAAAAAATCTGATCTTCACCAACTTTCGATGTTGTGGCTTCGTGCTCAACCTTGGCGGATTCGTTTTCAACTTCGATATAAGGGAATGTATGCGCGCCGCACCGGTCGCCCATAAGCATCGAGTCGCATTGAGTAAAATTACGGGCGGCATCCGCGTTTTTTCCGATACGCACCAATCCGCGGTATGAATTGTTGCTGTGGCCGGCCGAAATCCCTTTCGATATAATTGTACTTCTCGTATTTTTGCCGATGTGGATCATCTTGGTCCCGGTATCGGCCTGCTGAAAATTGTTAGTGACGGCGACTGAATAAAATTCTCCTATCGAATTATCGCCCTGGAGTATGCAACCCGGATATTTCCAGGTGATAGCCGAACCGGTTTCAACCTGAGTCCAGCTTATCTTCGAATTGACTCCGCGGCATGCACCGCGCTTTGTAACAAAATTATAAATTCCGCCCAAACCGTTTTTATCCCCCGGATACCAGTTCTGGACCGTCGAATATTTTATTTCGGCATTATCATGTACAACGAGTTCGACTACGGCAGCGTGGAGCTGATTTGTATCGCGTATCGGGGCAGTGCATCCCTCAAGATAACTAACGTAAGCTTCCTCATCGGCAATTATCAGAGTCCGTTCAAATTGGCCGGTCTCCTGGGAATTAATTCTGAAATAAGTCGATAGTTCCATTGGACACCGTACGCCTTTGGGAATATAGACGAATGATCCGTCGCTAAAAACAGCCGCGTTAAGAGCGGCGAAAAAATTATCGGTGTAAGGAACTACGGAGCCGAGATATTTTTTGACAAGTTCGGGATTTTCCTTCACCGCTTCGGATATTGAGCAAAAGATAACTCCCTTTTCTTTCAGCGTCTCTTTAAATGTGGTTGCTACGGAGACCGAATCGAAGACAGCGTCTACCGCTACACCGGAAAGAATTTTTTGCTCATCGAGAGGGATACCGAGTTTTTCGAAAGTCTTCACCAGTTCCGGGTCAACTTCATCAAGTGAGTTTAATTGCGGTTTCGGCTTCGGCGCCGAATAATAACTGATATTCTGATAGTCGATTGCCGGATAATGGACATTCGGCCAATGAGGCTCTTCCATTTTGAGCCAGTAGCGGAACGCTTTCAGTCTCCATTCAGTCATCCAATCCGGTTCATTTTTCTTCCGGGAAATAAGACGTATTACGTCCTCGTTTAATCCTTTGGGTTCGATGTCGGACTCAACATCACTAATAAAACCCCATTTATATTCCGACGATGTAACATCGTCGATTACTTTCATATTATCCGACAACTCTTCAGGAGAAGGACTCTTTTTTTCTTCGATTTCGTTCATTTCTCGATGTTTCTATTATTATGGCCCCAAATTTATCTAATCTTGATAAAATAGTCAAGATTTACTATTAATAACATTATATGGTACCGGTTTGTTCCCGATTGAGGTCGTGGAATCCCCAATTCGGGAGAGGACTATTTGTCTTATATAGAGCTTTCATTAATGAACTTGGCCAATTCATCTTGAAATCTTAATAAAAAGGATCTTGGACCGGAAGCAGTGATTGAGCGAGAAGAAAGGCCGAACAAAACTTCTGTTAGTCCATCACTTCCGCTCTAAGTCCAATCTGGAATAAGCGAGGAAAAGTGAAGTGAATAATCGTAAATTGAATATTTCCATAGTTGTGAATTGAAAGTTAAAAATGGTATTCCACCTTTAAATTGAAAAAACGTTTGCTCAGGATTTCGGGAATATTCACCAGGCCCCGGCTATTATTAAAGACTCTGATCCATTCGTAACCGGCATAGTTATATTGATTGAAGACGTTTAATACTTCGGTCGTTATTATCAACTTAGAAGTCGCACTGATATCGAAAGTTGCCGATAAACCCATATCTGCGCGTAAATAAAAAGTATATTCTTGAGGGTTATCAATATCCACTATGGTTTCATATTGTCCCTTGTTTTTCCTGAGCTGTGATGAGTAATGGGATAATAAGCAGTGTGGAAAATAAAAAACGCATTTCGATACCTGTCTTTAATTATGATTAAATTAACAAGTAGCATTCTTCTCGAAATTGCGTTCCCTATTTTTATTATTAAAAAGATAACCAAATCCGTAATTATTTTCCACCTATAATTCTATTGAGAATAGACCTCTAAATGTTAAAAATATCGATAATGTAATTCAAATACTACAATTTGGATTTAATGGTGATTGGAGGGCGGAATAATCCAGATACATTATTTAGGATGTAAAGGGAGTGGTTTTTCAGGAATTCCGGCTGCGGTTAATTTCGAAGAGAAGCACTCCGGCAGCAACAGATACGTTGAGTGAATCAATTTTCCCTCTCATTGGGATTTTAAGCAAGAAATCGCAATTCCCGGATACAAGCTTTCTTATTCCCTTCTCTTCGTTGCCGAGCACCAGGGCCATGGGTATTTTATAGTCGGCCTTCGAATAATCTCTTGCCTCGGGAGTAAGAATCGAGCCGAAGATCCAAAATCCCCTTTCTTTCATCTGGTCTATCGCCTGAACCAAATTATTAACCCTGCATATTTTAAGATATGAGACTGCCCCTGCAGATATTTTTTCAACCGTCTCATTTACCGGCGCGCTGTTATTTGTTGTAATAATGACCCCGTCGACCCCCGCGCATTCAGAAGATCTGAGAATCGCGCCGAGATTGTGGGGATCCTGGATTGAATCCAGGATCAGCAGAAGAGGCAGGGCTGATTTTTTTGATTCGTCTATTAACTCTCCAAGATCAAGATATTTTTGTGCGCTTCGAAGCGCAATTACACCCTGCGCGTGTTCGCCTTCGGAAAGGGATTGAAACTTTGGAGCGGCAAGTTGTGTGAGTTTAATTCCGCGTTCTTTTGCGGCCGAGAAGATCCGGTTCATTATATCGCCGTGCTGTCCGAATGCGACATAAATAACTTCCAGCTCCGCGCCCGATTTTATTGCTTCAAGAACAGGTTTTCTTCCAAATATCTTTTTCATTCTTCGTCGCAGCCGGACATTTCCATCCGGCATTAATTTGCCGGGAACGGCGGATCCTTTTTTACTTTTCGAGGAAACTGAATTCATCTTCGGCCACTTCGAATGTGCAGAAGAGGCGGTTGTTTTTCTTCTTCGGCTTATACTGCCTAATCAATAATATTTCTTTCTTATAAATATTGAAATGGAATTCTCCCGTGTTGAGGGCACCGTCCTGTTTAACAACATTTACGGTATAATCACCTATCAGATCCTCAAAGAGAAGTTCAGTCCTTGCAGGTTGAACTATTGGGACTACATTCGTTTTGGCCTTCAATCCCATTAGTATCAGGTCGATAACATTTTTCTCTTTTATAACCTCGATTGATACCTCATATGAGAAACTTGTAAACTCGGCAACTGTTTCGACGGCAAAAACATAGTATTGTTTTTTTACCGATTGATCGAATTTATAGTAGGCTTTGCACAAATACTCGAGCTTATCGGGTTTTTTTGCGGGTATCGCAAGCAGGGCGGTATGAGGCTTCTTCTTGCGTGTCTTCGGTATCTTCGGAATATCTTTCGGTTTTCTGAGAGACACTTACTTCTCCTTTATGTTAAGATAGATATTTTCGAGATCTTCTTTTGCAAAGTTAAATTGATTACCATCCTTCATGTTTTTCAGAACCACTTCGTTCCCGTCAAATTCCTCGCCGCCTACGAAGAGTACAAATTCCGAATTCGATTTATTGGCTTCCCGCATCTGGGCTTTTACGCTGCGGCCCAGATAATCAAGATCCACATTCAACCCGCGGCGTCTGAATGCGAGGGCGGCTTTATAAACAAAACTATCGAGTCCCTTCTGAAGAGCAACGATAAAGAGATCAATCCCTTCGGGAGCTGGAACAAAAGACTTTTCATTTTCGCATGCAAGGAGGATTCTTTCAATCCCCGATGCAAAGCCGACACCCGGAATATCGGGGCCGCCGAGCTCTTTAACCAGGAGGTTATATCTGCCGCCGCCGCAGAGTGCGCTCTGGGATCCCACACTCCCGCTCACGATTTCGAATGTTGTATTCGTATAGTAATCGATGCCGCGTACTAGTTTAGGATCAATTTCGAAAGGGATCCCCGCGCCGGCAAGAATTTCCTTAACTTTTTGAAAATGAAGTAAACTCTCTTCATCGATGTAATCAATCAGGAGAGGGGCATCTTTCGTTAATTCCCGATCCTGCTCCTCCTTGCTGTCGAATATCCTTAGAATATTAGTCTCGATTCTTTTCCTGCTTTCGTTAGAAAGTTTATCAAAACCGGGAAGCAGATGCTCTTTCAGCTTCTTCTTATACTCTTCGCGCGATGATGGGACTCCGAGTGAGTTTATTTTAACTGTAAGATTCTTCAAACCAAGAGCTGCAAGTATATCGAACGCCATAATTATCATTTCAGCGTCGAGCATCGAATCATTGCTTCCAAGAGCTTCCGCGCCGAACTGGTGAAACTGTCTTAATCTGCCTGCCTGAGGACGCTCCTGCCGGAACATGGGGGCGACATAATAAAGTTTATTCAGGTTCTGCTTTTTGTCAAGCGAGTGTTCAATGAACGATCTTACCACTCCGGCAGTCATTTCAGGCCGAAGAGTAAGGCTGTCGCCGCTGCGATCGGGAAATGTATACATTTCTTTGCTGACTATATCGGTAGACTCGCCGATGCCTCTGGCGAAAAGAGCCGTTTCTTCAAATACGGGCGTTCTGATTTCTTTATAATTAAACCTTGAGAATACCGACTCAATAATGGATTCGATGTGCTTCCATGAGGGAATATCACCGGGAAGTATATCGCGCGTTCCGGGTACTGCTTTAATCATAAGCCGTTTTATGCCATTTCGAAATATTGTTTTTCTTCGTTATCAAAAAGATTGTATATCTCCTGAGCGGTTTTTGCTTTTACCAAGCTCTCCCGGAATTCGTCTTTATTCATCATTCTCGATATTCTGCTCAGAAGTTTAATATGCGGGCCAACCAGGCTCTCTTTACCAACCAAAAGAAAAACAAGATTCACCGGCTGCTCATCGAGCGCCTGAAAATCGATCGGATTGTCTAGTTTTCCGAATGCGGCAATTATTTCACTTACACTATCTGTTTTAGCGTGCGGAATAGCAAACCCCTTCCCGACACCGGTCGACATTATTTTCTCCCGGTCATGGACCGCATTTCTCATCTCATCGATGTTGTTTACCCGCTCATCGTTCTTGAAGAGATTGATTATTTCGTCAATGATCTCGTCCTTGCTGGTTCCTTTCATGGAGGGAATCACAGTATTTACTTGTAGAATATCACAAATCTTCATCCGCAGTTATCACCTTGATTCTTTTTAATTCACAACAAAAATAAGAAAGGCGCTCTCGTTAAGCAAAACAAACTTTATAGGGGTCAATTCTATTTTTCTCCACCGGGAATGGGAAAGCAGGAACGATACGGAAAATAAGCAGTATAAGTCATCAGACCACAACACTTTGAATCAATCCATAAAGACCCAAGATCAAGGCCGGGAGTACCGGGAACAAAAGCCGATCAGAGGCCGATCAGACAATCTGCTCGGCGTTTGCTCGGCGTTTGCTCGGCGTTTGTTCGGCGTTTGTTCGGCCTATACCCGGTCTTCATCCTCACTCAAACTCCGGTATAAAATCATTAAATAAAAATTGGGCTTAATTTAAAGTTTGGCTCAAATATGAGGTCGGGGATTTTCGAAAGGAACTGACTGTGTAGGAGAGAACCCGATTTATTTTTCAGATGGATTCTTTCTTCCGGAAAGCAGTTTTTCCATCGCTTTGGTCAGCCGGGCACTTTTAGTCTCTTCTTTTTTAGCAGAGAGAATCCAAACTACATATTCCTTCTTATTGCTGAATGCGAGGGATTCAAAATGTCTCAGAGCTTTTTCGTTTTTCAAAAGCAGAGCCTCCAGCTGAGGCGGAAGAAGTACCTTTCGATTTTTGGAATCAATATACTTGCTTGTTCCATTATCCGTATTCACCGGCTTTCTCTTAATTGTAACCGCCGGTTCGTTTTTCAAACCGAAAGCCGTGTAATTTTCATCTATCGCTATGAAGGCCACGGTTCTTAGTTTCGATTTTGATAATATCGCCCAACCGGAATCGCGGTCGATATCAGAAGTTATTTTCGAGCTTTTCTTCGGGTAGCAGACCCAGAGGATTCCTTTTTCAATTAGCGCGCCACTGCATTTTGCCAAGTTATTTTCGAGTTCAGCTTTGCTATAAACAAAGAGATGAATCTGATCGGATTTACCTTTGATGGTCTTTTTAACACTAATGCCCGGAAGAGAATGACCGACACGGTCTTCGTATTCTGCCGGGGCTGATAGTATCGCGATATTCATATCTTCCTTCAAACGGAGTTTTTTAATTAACCGGCTTTCCATACTATCTCCTAACAAAGGTGAGTGAATATAGGGAATTAATCAATATCAACAATAACGGAAAATTCCTTTCTTAAAATAACCAGATAATATATTTTTTCTAAATGTGAGAAGAAGGGAAATTTGATGTGATACAGCATAGATGATTAAAGTGAAGTTCGGAAATGGTTCTGCGGAGATAGAGCCGGGTCGGTTTTATTCCAGGATAAAAAACGAAATAACAAAAGAGTTAATCACCAACGGCCCGGTCATTAAATTTTTTGATTTCATCATTGACTATGGTGAACCTGGGAACCGAACCGTTTGTTTTATTGCCGGAAGTGTAACTTGACCGGCGGCCCGTAAGAGTTTCTTTGACTTGTATTTTACGAATTGCTTTTATTTCCTCATTACCAAATTTAGAGATTGGAAATATCCTCGGACCCTGTATCGGCTGCGGGGTAGAATAGGAGCCGGTTTTCGGCGCTACTTCTTTTTTACCCTTTTTCGGTAATGAAGGATTGAAATAGTTTACGGAAAAATCTTCCGGCAACGGGTCTTCCTTCATCCTGGAGAGCAGGTAACAGATAGCTACTACCAGAATCAGTAACGCGCCGCCGATTACAAGTATGGTCGAAATAATATCAATAAGTTCCATAATATCAGAAATAGTTTCTTTTATATTCACAAATAACGAGCCTCAAATTATTCTGTTTTTCCTGCCTATTCGCAATGTAACTTTGAAAAACCGTTTCAAGATGAGACCGTGTATTTTATTAAAACACTTTTTACTCATTCTATTGCCTCTGAATTTAATTTGAAATAGATTACTTTAAAAATAATAGGAAGATGGGACCGGAAATTGTAGTTGTTGAGGACGATATAACGAATCTCGATGTTGACGC
>Ga0182021_10006861_pt1 | contig 13518 bp, 12 predicted proteins | sample 612E3MmetaG_FD_120493 | JGI IMG/M metagenome (GOLD analysis project Ga0182021, IMG submission 120493) | Permafrost microbial communities from Stordalen Mire, Sweden - 612E3M metaG (Illumina Assembly) | ecosystem: Environmental > Terrestrial > Soil > Wetlands > Permafrost | place: Sweden...
CGGATAGCCGATGATGGCGACCAGGCCCATGTAACCCACCAGCATACCTGCCTGACCCGCATCGTAGTTGAGTACACGCGTGATCAGGGCCGGCGTCCAGATTAAAAATGTAGTAGACATGAAAACAGTCAGCCCCAGCGCCGGGTAAAGCCACCTGACCGTCCGCAGTTTAAGCACGGCCGCCAATGCAGTTCCCAAATTGCGGTTAGTGCCGCCTGCCCCGGCGGTATCGGTTGTTTTATAGTCCTTCATGAAGAAGGCCAGGATGGCAAGTAATACACCGGGTATGGCGAAATAGAAGAAGGGCGTGCGCCAGCCGTACTTGGCGGCGACAACACCACCCACCATCACGCCGATCGCGGCGCCAATCGGGATAGCCATATTGAATATGCCCATGGCCTTGCCCCTGCTCTCCGGGGAATAGGAAGCGCTGATCATGGCGTTGCCTCCCGGCACAAACCCTGCTTCACCCACGCCTACCAAAGCCCGAGATATTAAAAGGCCGCCAAAATTCGGCGACAGGCCGGTGACAAAGGTGAAGGCGCTCCAGAATATCGCCATGATGCCCAGAGCCTTCTTTCGGCTCCAGCGGTCGACCAGATAAGCTATGAAAATAGAAAATATTGGTACAGCCAGTAAAAATACTGTTGACGCCAGCCCGCACTGGGCATCCGTCAACCCCAGGTCCACCTTCATCAACTGCAGCACTGCTGAGAACACCTGCCTGTCCATATAGTTGACGATGAACAGCAGCGTGCAGACGATCATGATAAAGTGGGCGTTCCACCCCCCTGTGTGGTATTGCTTTTGATCGCCATCTTGAGACATTAAGCCATCCTCCTTATTTAAACCTCTACCAAACGTTTGGCGTACTATACTATATTGAGTCAATGGTTGCAATAGGGAACATTGTGATACAATGGCGCCACCCGGTTTAGGAGGAGGTCAGCCATATGCAGTTGCTGGTAATCATAATTTCCGTTCTGTTAATCGCAATCCTGGCGCTTGTAGCGATAGTAATCGTCAGAACCGTAACCTTCAAATCAAAACAGATAACGGTCAAAGAAAAGATCAGCTATCCTATTCAAGCGGATGAGGCAGCCAGACGACTGGCGGAGGCTGTCCGCTTCAAAACCGTGTCCAACCCGGACAGATCGGTTATGGACTATTCTGCATTCCGCAGCCTGCACGAGTTCCTGGAGAAGTCCTATCCCCTGGTCCACTCAAAGCTGGAGAAAAAGGTCATTAATGGATCTGGACTTTTATTCACCTGGAATGGCAGCGACACCGGGAAAAAACCAGTGCTGCTGATGGCACACCAGGATGTAGTGCCTGCTTCGAATGAGCACTGGAAATACCCGCCTTTTTCAGGCGCCATCGAGGAAGGCTATATATGGGGACGGGGCACGATGGACGATAAGGGCAGTCTGTTGGCTATACTGGAGGCTCTTGAATTCCTGCTGAAAGCCGGCTATCAGCCCTCCCGCTCTATTTATCTTGCCAGCGGTTTCGACGAGGAGGTCGGAGGGCACGAGGGCGCAGGCAAGATAGCAGAATACTTGAAAGGACAGGGAGCACAATTCGAATATATACTCGATGAGGGGATGCTGATAACCAAGGGGACAACCCCGGGCATAGCCGGTTGGACCGCCCTGGTCGGTATAGCTGAAAAAGGCTTCCTATCTCTGGAACTAAGCACTGAGCAGAAGGGCGGCCATGCCGCTGCACCACCCCCACAGACCACGGTGGGAATCCTTGCTGCTGCAATTGTAAAGCTGCAGGACAATCCATTCCCCATCAGGATGACAGAAGCGGCATCCGGTTTGTTCAAATACCTTGGGCCAGAGATGGGTATGCCGATGAAAATGTTCTTCGCTAATATGTGGCTTTTCGGGTCGCTGATTAAAAAACGCATGTCCGGCACTGCACAAACAGCTGCATCTTTTCGCACGACTACGGCCCCAACCATGTTCAGCGGCAGCCCGCAGGATAACGTGCTTCCCATGCGTGCCACGGCCGTTATCAACTTCCGCATTTTGCAGGGAGATACGATCCAAATCCTGACCGACCGGGTGACACGTCTGATCGCAGACCCGCGTGTAAAAATCGCACCGCTCAACAATGACTTTTTCGAACCTTCGCGTGTTGCATCAACTGATAGCCACTCATTTGACATCGTCAACCGCACTATCCGGGAAGTAATGGGCGATGCGCTGGTCACGCCCACCCTGGTACAGGGCAAGACCGACACCGTTTATTACATTGACATGGCTGAATGCTGTTACCGCTTCTTGCCCCAAAGGTTGCCCGCCATGGAGATCAGCTCTCTTCACGGCTTCAACGAGCGCATTTCTGTAAATAACTATGCTGAGATGATCAACTTTTACATCAGGCTGTTGCATAATTCATGCGATTGAATGATAAAAATGACCTGGGATTGCTTATCATCAACGGTACCGGCAAGGCAATAGCGTGGATGCCTAGCACCTAAAAACCCGGCTGATAAAGAGGAAAAACTGATTTATTTAGAGGCACCGTCCTCATCTTCCAATTTAGTATGTTTAGCTTTATACCGCCGGTACAGGAAGTACACTATTAATCCTATGGCAACCCAACTGAACCCAACAATACGGCCGATGTGATGAGTGTAAACCACTATCAACCATGTAATAGCAGTAACCAATCCCCCTAATACAGCTGTAATAGGTATTTCTCTTCCTTTTATACGGATATTTAGCGGTATCTTAAATGGGCGCGGCAGATTAGGTTCCTTGATCCTTAAAGCTATGATAGAGGCGTGAGCCGATGTGTAAGCCAATACTGCGCCAAATGCGTATAAATCCGCCAGTAGTTCCACCCTTCCCGAAGAGATCAATGCTGCAGCAATAGCTGAGAAAATCAGGATAGCGTTTCGAGGCACATGAGCTTTCTCGCTGATACCGCCAAAAAAACTGGGGAGCTGTTGACGCTGCCCCATAAAGTACGCCAACCGAGAAGCGCCTAACATTCCCGCATTTGTGGCAATGATAAGGATCGTGGCTGCCAGTAAAGCCACCCAAAAGCCGAGAAAATACGGTAGGATCCCTGGCATTGCATATGCAATGCCCATGACAGGGTCCTCAAGAAATTTCTGAGTAAGATCGGTTACCCATTTACCATCCGGAGCCTGATAGACTGGATACGCACTCAAAGCTGTCATGGAAAGGAATGCATACATCATTATTACAGCGGCAAAAACCATCATGACCGCTCTCGGGATGCTTTTTCCAGGATTTTTTGTCTCGCTGCCAAGATTGGCAACGGTTTCAATGCCTGTATAAGCAACCATGGATATCGATATGCCAAATAAAACCTGATCAAAGGTTGGCGCTACTCCCCAATGGACATTCTGAATAAGGGTCGGAATATTGATTATCAAAACAGCACCAAGCACGGCGACCACAATCTGCGTACCTAAATCGATTACTACGAGAATCACATTCAGCCGCGAAGATGCTTTCAGTCCCGTTGTATTAATCACAGCCAGGGCTCCGACTATACAGATTCCCACAATGCTATTGGTCGGCCAGGTCTTCAAGAGAGGTATGAAAAAACCGAGGTAATTGGCCGCCGAAAAGGCGGAAATCGACATGGTGACGATGTAATCCATCATCAATACCCAGCTTGCAATAAAGCTTACCCAGTCATTGAAAGCCCTCTTGGCAAATGCCCCTGACCCGCCAGCTTCAGGAAGAGCTGTGGCGCCCTCAGCATACGTAAGTGCCGTAAATAGAAAAATGATGCCGGAAACCATGAGCACAGGAGGCGTGAGGCCCAGGGCTGACATTGATACGACGCCGAGAGCGTAGTATACGGAAGATCCCACATCGCCATACGCCGCACCGAATAACCCACCCACACCCAATACCCGATGAAGCCTCCTGGGTAGTTTGATCTGCCTGCGTAAAAAAACGTTGGCGGGACGGTCGCCTTGCGTTACAAGGCCCTGGCCGGCATGTCCGGTTAGCTTGATCTCTGGCCGATCACCAGTACTCAAAGAAAATTATCACAACTCCAAAGCAGTCAATAACCAAACAATATTCTGCAATGCGATATTATATACTTTCCTGCAAAATACGCTACTGGTACCGCAAAATGTCACTTCTGGAATCAACCGTAATCTTTTTATGCAAGCGACTTGTTGAAACGCACAGCGGGCAAATTCAGGTTGAGTCTGAGCATGGCAAGAAATCTACGTTCTTCTTGACCCTTCCTTTGGGATAATGCCGGAGTACAGGCAGAAGGACCTTTGCCCTATCCTATTTTGCAATACCTCACCGATTATCGTCGAATCTGAGGTGAAAGACAACTAATAGCAATTGTAACGATAAAAAGGATAAGCAGACTGACTACGCCTTGATCACTCGATACGATAAAAGTCAGTACCGGGGGTATAAAGAAGAAATCGAAAGCCAGTACGCTGAGAAAAGATGCCATGAAGGACGGGCCAACTCCCAGGTAAGCGGCCGAGATGGCAACACACAGTATATAGAGCATGCCCGTGTCATACAGGTTGTAGAAAGGTAAGGTCTGCAACAAGCTCCCTGCCACTGTAATCACAGCAACCATTCCGAACCCAATCAGGTAACCCCACCACTTGCTAGACCAGTCGATATTCAATATTTTCTCCTACAAATGCTGGGGCGCCCTTCCTATTATTCATCCATACTCTGTTCATCATGGTCAAGGAATATGTAGCCACATATGCTAAACCGATAATATCCTTTCACCATGCCAGTGTCAATGCAACCGTGTATTGCAACATTTATTGCTTATCACATTGCACAGATTGTTACATAATCGCATATTGGAGTTACTATATGGCGGTCAAACTGAGGGAGTTCACTGATAGCATTTAGGCGGCACTTACCATAGATAGTAAATTGATCGATTGCATACATGATTGGTAGCGCATACCGGATTCGAACCGGTGATCTCTGCCTTGAGAGGGCAGCGTCCTGAACCCCTAGACGAATGCGCCTTGCCACACACGTATTAGTCTCAGACACGAAACTAACGTAGGACATTATATCAGCGAAAGCCGACAAACGACAATTTACCCTTTTATCACAATAAGAGGCCTTGTCCTGGCGACGATCTTAGAAATCCCGGCGCCAGCGGCTACATTTACTACTTTAGCTACATCTTTATATGCACCGGAAGCTTCTTCCGCCAGGTCCCGCAAATTGCCTGCCCTTACAGTGATTCCCTTTAACTCCAACTCTTTCATGAATTCACGATAATCGATTTGCCTTTTGGCAGCAGCCCTGCTTTTCATTCTGCCTGCTCCATGACAGGTGGAGCCGAAGCTTTTTTCCATGGCCTGCTGTGTCCCAACCAAAATATACGAATACCTGCCCATATCTCCCGGAATAAAGACCGGTTGCCCGATCCCGGCATATTTGGCTGGTACATCCGGGTGACCGGCAGGCAACGAACGTGTTGCTCCCTTCCTATGCACACATAGCTTTACTTTTTTGCCATCAACCACGTGTTCCTCTATCTTGGCAATATTGTGAGCGACGTCATAGACCAATTCCAACCCGGCATCCTTTTCGCTCTTTCCCAGTACATCGCAAAATGACTGCCTTACCCAGTGGGAAATGCATTGTCTGTTAGCCCATGCATAGTTGGCCGCGCATTTCATGGCAGACAGGTAAGCCTGGCCTTCATTGGACTCCACAGGAGCACACGCAAGCTGGCGATCAGGCAACTGTATCTTATACTTCGATGCAGCGTTGATCATCTCCTGAATATAATCGCTGGCAACCTGATGTCCCAGACCTCTTGACCCGCAATGCACCATCAAGACCACCTGCCCAATCCGGTCAATACCCATCACCTTTGCAACAACAGCATCCTCTATCCGGTCAACAACCGCTACTTCAAGAAAATGGTTGCCAGAACCAAGCGTACCAACCTGAGGCTGTCCTCGTTCTTTTGCTCTCTTGCTTACATAGTCCGGCTTTGCACCCACCATCTCCCCATGATCTTCGGTGGTTTCCAAGTCCTCAACACGACCAAATCCCTGCGAAATAGCCCAGCGTGAGCCGTGCACAAGAACTTCGTCTATCCCTCCGCCTTTAATCCGTATCCTGCCCTCCGAACCTAACCCCGACGGGATATTTTTGTACAAAGAGTCTGCAAGCTGCTTTATCCGTGGTTTTACCTCGTCCTCAATCAGATTACTGCGCAGCATCCTGACACCACAATTGATATCGAAACCCACACCTCCAGGAGATACGACACCGGTCCGAACGTCCATTGCAGCGACTCCGCCGATGGGAAATCCATATCCCGAATGTATATCCGGCATGGCCAACGAATAATTGACTATACCAGGAAGAAAAGCGACGTTCGAAACCTGTTCAATAGCCTGCTCTTCGACAATATCACCCAACATATCTTCAGTGGCGAAAATAAGCCCATCAACTCTCATGCCGGGTTTATGAACCTTCGGTATAAGCCAACGGTAATCGTCAAGTTTTTCCAGTATTCCCTTCCACTTTGACATATGTCCTTCACCTAAATATCGAAGATGACTTGAACCTTTTTTTCCGCACGGTCAACCTCCAGCATGTGAAAGGTCGCCGATTTTACTCCCAGCTTCAGTTCATGTACAGCAGGATCATATTTCTCACCATAGCAGGTTGCTTTCAGCGACCCGTCAGTCAACTCCACGACATCAAACCTGCTGAAAAGCAGGTGATATACATCGAATATATAAACGAGCTCGTTCATCCAGTTGAATAACAGACTCTCAATATCCGCGGCTTTTACTTTAACAATCCTGGATTCCAATTCCCGTACTTTCGAAATATCAGTAATAATAGAAAACAGGCCACAAGCCGCGTTGGCAAAGGCTTCAGCGAGAGTGCCTCCGGCAGCAACCACCCCGATATCGGCTGTATGTTCAATCAGTTCAAAACCTTTCATCTGCATTCCACTACCGAAAAGCATTGGACAAATAATGCCGATAGCACATATATGACTAATATTAACCAATAATTAACCTAATTTTCGCCCGGCAATATCCCCAGCTTATCCAAAGCTCTCCTGGCTTCAATAGGTACCTTGATATGGTAATCGACGTCGTCAAACGCTAACTTCAGCGGCAATAATAGTTCTTCCAAATCTTCTCTGGCCAGGTCATGGACAATATGCCGCACACCGTCCCACAACCAATCCGGCTTTGGGGTTAACAGGATAGCTTTGAGTGCAGGGACCAGTCCGTCAACCCCTATCTTTATCAGTCCCACAGCAGCCATCCAACGTATATCAAAAACTTTGTCTTCCAGGCATTTTACCAAAGCATGTGCAGAAGATGGATCCGAAATTTCCGACAGGGCATTCACCGCTTCCCAGCGTACCTGTTCCCGCTTATCGTTAAGTAATTTAAGCAGAGGGGGCACCGCCGGACGCCCAATATCAACAAGCGATATCCTGGCCGTCTCGCGAATCTGGCCATTTTTATCTGCCAACCTGGAAATCAATGCAGCAACTTCTTCAGCCATCGGGTAACTCCTTATATTATTATCTCTCCATAATAGATTTGTATATCATCATTGTAATCCCGCAGATTGCAATACCTAAATAACATTTAAAGTTCCTGTACCTGAGCGGGCAGGATAGCCTTTATTATGCATTGAAAATTATTACGCAATACGCACAAAATCGGCGAAATTGGCAAAGTGAGAGGCTTATAAGTGCATGGGGAGAAAATATGCTGGCTGGGGATCCAGGATTCGAACCTGGCCTCACGGATTCAGAGTCCGCTGTCCTACCGCTAGACTAATCCCCAGTGCGTTCGAAATTATAGCAAAGTGGTGATTTTGTATCAACAGAATGAGTACATTTCAGTGTCAAACCGAGGTCCAATATAGCCATATTGGTCATGCTTATGATCCTAATGGGCATTCCCACGCCCTCTTGTTTATGCAACACTTAGTAACTAGCGAGATCCCAAACCTGTAATTCAGCAAGGAGCATTAAAATGCCGTGCATATGTGTTGAATGTAGTGGAAAAATAGATTGTGATTCGATCATCTGTACAGATTGTTTGGCAGAGATCGTAAATAAAGTGAATCTGCGAAGTCAGAACAGCGACGATACAGCTAAATCGAATAACAAAATTGAAGTAACGCAGAGGTAAATAACATCAAAGAAAATAACAGACTGAAATACAGGCCCGAGGCATGGGTCAACCCCTTTGTAGAGGAGAGAGAAAGGCGCATGTTCGAAGCCGGCGCAGATGCCATGCTGGATATGCTTCTAAAAGAGGCGCACGAATACGGACAGACCGCCCATCACTACCTGAGGCATGACGACTACCTCTGCGACATCCTGGCACAGGGTATTCAGCTACGCTAAGTTTATACATCTGGTAACAGTATGCTAACAAGCTTGCTGATATCAGTAATAAACAGGGAATAATAGTGAATACTGAAACTGTATTTTATGTAAATCAATTGAAGACCATATTAGCCTGCGACCAGGGCAATGCAATCCCGAAAAAGTGGGCATACCTGTGGCTTAAGGAAATACAATATCAAACTGAGTTAACACTGAAGTCTAAAGAAGCAATGTCCCGCCTGAATTGCCTGGCCGCCGTTAAATCGAATTAAAATAGCTGCCTATTAATGATCAGGATAATACTGACGCGGCCGATCTTATAATTCAGCCGACGCTGATACCACTAGCCTTTAATATATTGCGCACTTCCGCCCTAGCTACGGGTATCATTAAATCCTCATTGAGAAAAGTAAATCCGTCGACTTTAAGGCGCTCGCGGGCGACCCAACGGAACGTTTGCTCAAAATCCTTTTTTTCATTATATATATCTACGACCCGTTTCCCGTAATCCTCCACCATCTGAACACTATTTAACAGCACCTGCTTTGCATCCCGGCCTACAACCACAACATTGTGATCGAAGCCGCAGATATCCACATCATATGCGGCTAGCTTTCTTAAAGACTCCATGTATAAGTTAAAATCATACTGGGGGGATGGCATAGCTAATTTATCAATGTACCCCAACGGGCAAGGCACTGCATCGCTGGGGAAAATCGCCTTTAACCCGGGTATATAGACGGAAATGTCCCCGGGAGAATGCCCCGGAGTTTCAATGAAATGAACTTCAAGGCCATCGCCCAGATCGATAACGGTTGAATCATTCACAGTCTGATCTATTACTATTGAATCGATTTTTAAATTCAATTTCTCGTATTGGTCCCTTACGCCGAAATGGTCAATCATAAACATATTGACCGCTTCCATGTAGTCAATAACCTTCTGTTTGCTTAATACTGATTTTGCAGCTTCGGTGGCCAGCACCTTCATATGAGGATACTTCCTTTTCAAATAAGGAACAGCACCGCAGTGATCAAAGTGCGGATGCGGAATCACAAGATACTTTATGTCTTCGGCCTTTACTCCGAACTCATCCACCTGCACATTTAATAGCGGCACCACCCAATTCATGCCACCGCCTATAATCATGGCATCTTTGCCCCTGGCAAGATACATGAGGCAAGTTTGCTTTCCTAGCAAATACAGGCCTTCAGCAATTTTGCCAGGTTTATCTGTAAGCATTCAAACTCCTTCCATATATGACGGCAAAATGGTAGTTTAGACAAATTCCGTGGCGTAAGCAAGTCATCGCATCCTCTCACTATATTGACAAATCCTGCTACAATTAAATATGCAGATTCAAGTACAATCCGGAGATAAGTAACTATGAAACTCACTTGGAAACCGATTATGGCTGGCATTCTGGATATAGTTGGAGGCGCCATTGGCATGGTTGGAGGTCTCTATGTCGTGGCCCTCACATCGCTATTTCGGGTTATCCACGAGTTTGTGCACATGGATCCATATGTTATAGATAAAGTGGAGCAAATCATTTCAAATATTATCGCTCTCCCATTCGTCGTAGTATTCATCGGCATCGTCGCTATAATCGGCGGGGTCTATGCTCTTCAAAGGAGGATCTGGGGACTTGCGCTGGCCGGAGCTATTTGCTCATGTGTAGTATTTCCTTTCTTTGGCCTGCCATCTATTATTATTACCGCCCTTGCCAGGGATGAGTTTAATTAATTCGCAATTCCATATTAAAAGGCATTCAAATTGTCCAGTTCAAGCGACTTAGAGTCATTACTCGGGATGCACTTCAATAACGAGCCTTTGCTAAAGCAGGCATTCGTTCATAGCTCATATATCAATGAGAACCCCGACACTGATTTGCATGACAACCAGCGCATGGAATTTCTGGGAGATTCGCTACTAAATTTCATTGTCGCTGAGAAGTTATATCATGAGTTCCCGGATATTGCCGAAGGTAAGTTGACTGAAATCAGGATTTCACTGGTAAGGCAGGAGAAACTCGCTGAAAAGGCGCACGCACTGAAATTGGGAGACTTTATGCTTCTGGGCAAAGGGGAAGACCTTTCTGATGGAAGAACAAAGCGCAATAACCTGGCCGATACCTTCGAAGCGTTGGTAGCTGCCATTTTTCTGGACCAGGGCATAGAAGTAACCAAGAACCTGATCTTAAAGCTTTTTAGTTCGGATATTGAAGCTATAAAATCGGGACGAATTGACGTTAACTTCAAGGCTATGCTGCAAGAATTGACCCAGGCCGAATTCAAATTGTTACCTGATTATGAAGTGATTGAAGCCAGGGGACCAGACCACGACCGCGAATTCTTTGTATCCGTGTCGGTAGGAGATGTGGTCCTGGCAATCGGTTCAGGAAAAAGTAAAAAGACAGCAGAGTCAGAAGCTGCCCGACTGGCCCTCGCCAAATTATCAGCCAGACCCTGATTTCAGGCCTGACCGCTATATTTCAGGATCCAAATTTCACCTGTCTCGGGCATTTCACCGGCTGAAATTTCGACTTCGTCAGAATCCAGCTTTTTAACTTGTTTTTTTCCTTTTGCAAAATCGTCTGCTGTGTTTTTTAGCCACTGACACCGGTCAGACTTATAATGCATTGGAATAGCTACCCGCGGCTTAATATCATCATATACCATGCTTGCCGCATTAGCATCAAGCGTAAATAACCCGCCCACAGGTATTAAAAGCACATCAACCTTTCCAATAGTTTTAATCTCCGCAGAGCTCAACTGATGGCCAAGATCGCCAAGATGGCAAATATTTACCGTATCCACGTTGAAAAAAAATACAGTGTTTGCTCCTTTTTCCTTCCCTTTAAATTCATCATGCCATGTACTCATGGTCCTTATCACAACATCCTGCATAACCTTCTGAACATGGCCTCTCAACACGGCCGGCCGGCCAACCACTGAATCAACATCATTATGATCCGAATGTTCGTGGCTCACAGTAACAATATCAACACTCTCCGCCGCCCGCGGATAGCTTAAGTGGGTATCCCTTTTAAATGGATCCGTAAGGATTTTTACCCCTTTGTCCGATGTTATCAGAAAACAGGAGTGTCCTATCCACTTGATCTTCATGTTCTACCTCCCTGTTACTTGCTTTTACTTAATATCATTGCAAGGCTGATGAGAGTCCGTACTCCAAAGCCAGTTGCTCCCTTTACAAGAATACCCTTTGTTTTATCAGACATAAAGGGGGCTGCAATGTCCAGGTGAACCCACGGGGTTTTCCCGACGAATTCCTGTAAGAACAATGCTGCAGTTATTGCGCCGCCATATCTTCCACCAGAATTCTTTATGTCGGCAACATCACTCTTATTCAATTCCTTATATTCTTCCGGCAGAGGCAATTGCCACAGGGACTCGCCCGCCTTTTTCCCGGCATTTAAAACATTATCCGCAACCTTTTGATTGTTGGCAAATAGGCCGGCATACAGGTCACCAAGGGCCACGTGGCAGGCGCCTGTAAGCGTAGCAAGGTCAACTAACGGTGAAATGTCGTTTTTAACAGCGTAAGAAAGAGCGTCCGCCAGTATCAGTCGCCCTTCAGCATCAGTGTTAACCACCTCGATCGTTTTCCCGTTGGATGCCTTCAAAACATCTCCGGGTTTCAGTGCCTTTCCACCAGGCAGGTTTTCAGTAGCCGGTACAATTGCAGTTACATTTATTTTCAGCTTCAAAGCTGCGATTGCACCGATAGCAGCAATAACTACTGCGCCGCCAGACATATCCCCCTTCATGTCCGACATGAAATCCTGCGGCTTGAGCGAAATACCGCCTGAATCAAATGTCAGTCCCTTGCCGATGAAACCGATAGAACTTTTTACAGAGGGATCCCCTAAATATTTCATAACGATGAACTTGGGGGGCTGATTTGATCCCTGTGCAACTCCCAGCAACGCTCCCATCTTTTCTTTCTCCATCTGCCCCCGGTCCATAATCATAACATCAAGTCCGTTCTTATCAGCCGTTTCTCTGGCTATTTGCGCCATATGCGAAGGCGTCATGAAATTTGCAGGCTCGTTCACCATGTTTCGCGCCAGGATAACTGCCTCAGCTACTATTATCCCCTGATTTAAGCCTTTTTTAATTAAATTCTGTTTCGACGCATCTTTTTCCAGGATGGTCAATTCATCGATTTCTTTCTGTTCATCTTTTTTAGTTAAATGTTTCCTAAACTGGTATAAACCCAGCAAACAACCTCCGGCAATAGCCTGAGCCGCCTCAGTCGCGTCAACACCACCATCCCCAGCATCATGCAAAACGGTCGCGGCCGATTTACAACTATGCTGTCTCAGCGCACGCACGGCTTCCCCCATAGCATTGCGCAGCTTCTCAGTAGCAAACTCTTCTTTTTTCCCCAGACCTACAACCAGCACCAACCTCGCCGGCAGCTTGCCGAGAGTATGGATCACCTGTATCTCATTTGGTTTACCCTTTAGTTCACCAGTTTTAATAAGATCACTGATGGCATTCCCCAACGCCTTATCAACAACAGCAGTCGCGCCCGACGGCACTTTTACTCCTTCGAACAAGTTTAGTATGATTGCGTCGCACTTAATAGATTTAATATCGCCAAGTTTAACCTGGAATTTCAATTTGTCTTCTCCTTTGATAAATTATGCATACTTATTATCGTCCCAAGATATTTTATACAAAACGCCAACTATTTAGTATATTAGGTCCCTATGTATTTCAACCATTCTAACCATTGATTAATTAACCGTCAATGTGATATCATTATAGAAAATAAACCTTTAAGTCAGCCCGGTGAGACTGGCAAGGGACGATGAAGTTCTCTTCATCATGCAACCGATCTAGTTAACTCGCTTGTTACAGACCTCTTGCCAACACCGGCAAGAGGTTTTTTTATGACAGAAAAAATACTGCTTAACTCACAGGATATCGAAAGAGCTCTCGTACGCATCGCCCACGAAATCGTCGAGCATAACAAAGGGGCCAAGAATATTGCTTTTGTGGGGATTAAGACAAGAGGGGTACCAATCGCACAGAGATTGGCAGGGATCATTCAGGACATGGAGCACGTTGCAATACCGGTCGGATCGCTAGATATTTC